>ERZ773276.1437-NODE-1437-length-18166-cov-15.172105_pt1 | contig 18166 bp, 18 predicted proteins | sample MGYA00511386_ERZ773276 | MGnify/ENA primary metagenome ERZ773276 (study PRJEB29015, sample SAMEA2737778) | human gut metagenome | biome: human gut; feature: human-associated habitat; material: faeces | place: China | collected 2012 ...
AGTTACGCAAGCAGCGCAAACGCCCGAACCGCTATGATGAAGTGGGGCTGTTCTCCGGTATGCTGTTCTGCGCCGACTGCGGCCATGTGATGTACCAGCAGCGGTATCAGAACAAGAACCGCAAGCAGGACTGTTACATCTGCGGCAGCTACAAGAAGCGCACCCGCGACTGTACGGCGCACTTTATCCGCACCGACCTGTTGACCGCCGGTGTCCTCTCCAATCTCCGGCAAGTGACGGAATACGCCGCCAAGCATGAGAGCCGCTTTGTGAAGCTGCTTATCCAGCAGAACGAGATCGGCGGCAAGAGAAAGACCGCCGCAGCCACCAAGCAGCTTGAACAGGCGCAGGAGCGCATTGCCGAAGTGAGCCGCATTATCAAGCGGCTGTATGAGGACAATGTGAACGGCAAAATCAGCGACGAGCGTTTCATGGAACTGTCGGCAGACTATGAGCAGGAACAGCGGGAACTGAAAGACCGCGCCGCCGCTTTGCAGGCCGAACTGGACAAGTCGCAGGCCGCCACCGTCAACGCGGAAAAGTTTATGGGTATCGTCCGAAAGCACCTTGCCTTTGAGGAACTTACCCCCACCCTCTTGCGGGAAATGATTGAGAAAATCGTCGTGCATGAGTGCAGCTATGACGAGAACGGCACCCGCAGGCAGGACATTGAGATTTATTACAGCTTTGTCGGCAAGATTGACTTGCCCGAAGCCTAACGCCCGACCTATCCGACACAGCCCTAAGTGCCGGATAGGAACGGCAAAATTTTTTACACTTCTATTACTTCTTTATCGCACATCAGTAAAATCCCAGGGCATGAAGCAGCTCATGTCAGGCCTTGGTCTGATACTCCTTGCAATCGTCCTCGTTCCTGTTCTTGAAACAATGATGACGGGTGCGATTTAAGTGACGTTGTGACCTAATATAAGCAGATTAGCTACATAGCGGTGGGTTTTGCGTTGCAATAATGGGTTTTGGGTAAGTGATCTGCACTCTCAGATATGAAAGGGAGTGAAAACATAAATGGCAATAAATATCGGATATTTAACTGCCAATAAAACAAGTGCAGGAGATGAAGTGTACACTCCATTCTATGCGGTAGAGCCGTTAATGGAATTTCTGCCGAAAGACAAGAAAATATGGTGTCCGTTTGATGAAGAATGGAGTGCGTTTTATCAGTATCTTACGGAACAGGGGTTTGATGTAGAACGAAGCAGCTTGAAAGATGGCAAGGATTATTTTCACTTTGAGCCTGACAAATGGGATATTCTCGTAAGCAATCCTCCATTTTCTAAGAAAGATGAAGTCCTGAAACGAGCTTTTACTTTTCAGAAGCCTTTTGCTCTTCTCTTGCCCGTGAACAGTATTCAGGGTAAGGCACGGTACATGATATTCAATAATGAGATTCAGATGCTCTGCTTTGATAGTCGGGTCGATTATCATACACGGCAGAATATGCTCTTTACAACAAAGGGAAATCATTTCGGCTCTGCATATTTTTGCAGAAACCTTCTTCCCACAAAGCTGGAATTACGTCAGCTTGTGAAATATGACAGACCATTGATGAATTCCTCGGAGAGGGGTGATGAATAAATGGGAGTGATCAGCGATGCGATCGATGCTTTGGAGGATTGGTGCTGTGACTTATTCAAGGACGGCATAAAATCTCAGTTTGACGGAATTTCCGAACTTCTGACTGATACATTTGCTCAGACAACAGGTTCGGGTGCAAAGGGAAACCTTGTATCAAACTTTCTGACAAAGCACCCTGCTCAGTTTACGGGCACTGCCGGAAGTGCACCGACAGGCTACGGAATTTGGGCAACTATCGAAACCCTCTGTAACAATGTTGTAGTCCCTATTGGAGGTTTCATTCTGACAGTCATTCTCTTGAATGAGCTTTGTCAAATGGTCATTCGGGGAAATAATTTCAAAGACTTTGACGATTCGATCTTTATCAAATGGATCATCAAAGCCTTATGCGGTGTAATACTTGTAGCCAACACATATTACATCGCTTCCGCACTATTTTCGTTTGGCACAAATGTATGCTCCAACGGACTTGCCACGCTGTTCGGCAGCGGTGATTATCTATCTAATAGTCTTGCGTTAAAGAAATCTGCTCTCAATAGCTTAGGCTTGGGAGAACTGATGACGGTGTGGTTCATATCACTTATTGTTCATCTGGGAGTGATGATACTTATTGTTGCGATCGTAATTGCTCTTGCAAGTCGTATCATCGAGGTGTTTATGTATCTCAGCATTGCACCTATCCCTATGGCAACAATGATGGACAGCGGTGAATGGGCAAGTATCGGTAAAAACTGGGTAAAGCAGCTTTTGGCTCTTTCTTTCCAGGGGTTCTTTATCGTAGTCGCACTCGGTATTTTCAAAACGCTTTTCAGCAATATGATCACGTCGCTCAATTCAAGTTCGGACGGTGTGATAATGCAAATGGCAATGCTTATGGGATACACGGCGGCACTTATTTTTACCATTCTGCGTACAGGAGCGATCAGCAAAAGTATGTTTAACGCACATTGACCTTGAACAAGATTGGAGGATCTATGGCACATTATGTACAAATTCCGAAAGACCTGAACGACATCAAAGAGAAGTTTATTATGGGATTTACCAAAAGACAGGTGATATGCTTTGGTATCGGTCTTGTTCTCGGAGCACCTGTTTTCTTTCTGACGAAAACAGCTATCGGAATGTCCGGGGCGATCTTCGCTATGGGTGCAGTCGCTGCTCCTGCGATACTCTGCGGACTTTATAAGAAAAATGGCGTTTTCTTGGAGAAACAGGCAAAATATATGCGTGAATACTTTACAAGATCTCGAAAGCGGTATTACCGCACAACAAACATATTTGAGTGCTTTGAAAGGCATATCGAATACACAAGAATCAAGAAAAAGCTGAGAGATGCTGAAAGAAAAGGCTGATACGGCTGACTATATCGTACACTTTCGGTGTCTACGCTTTTGAATATAAACGGAGGTTACCAATGGGCTTTAGAAAGAGAAATGCCAATAAAAGTGATAACTGCAGCAAGTCTAAGGTTGTCATGGGCAAGCCAGCCTCTCAGCTTACAAAAGAGGACAAAAAAATACTTTCCGCACGAATGGCGGAAATCAAGAGTGCTAATGGCGGTAAGACTACGGTGCAGAACACCATTCCCTATATGTGTATGTATAAGGACGGTGTTTGCCAGGTATCGGAGAACTTCTTCTCTATGACGGTACAGTTTTATGATGCCAATTACTCTATTTCAGAGTTTGAGGAACAGAATAATATCTTCTCAAAGTATTGTGATGTTATCAATCTCTTTGACAATACGATCAAATTCCAGCTTACCTTTGAAAATCAAAACAGATCAAAGGAAAAGCTCTTAAAAACGGTGCAGATACCTGAACAGAAAGATGATTTCAATGCGATCCGCAAGGAGTACAGCGAAATGCTGACCGATAAGCTGATGAAAGGCTCTAACGGTCAGTCGACAAGAAAGTTCCTGACGTTTGGTATCGAATCCACATCATACAAGGCAGCAAGGGCAAAACTCTTGTCGATCAAAAATGACGTGATCAAGGGCTTTAAGGCTTTCGGCGTGGAAGCGAAACATCTTGACGGCAGACAACGCCTTGAAGCTCTCTACTATGCCTTGAACCCTTACAGAAATTCTCCATTCATCTTTGATTGGGACAGTATGCTTCATGCAGGAATGGACACAAAGGATTCTATCAGTCCGTCCTCGCTGAAATTCAATAAGGCTGACTTTGAGATCGGTAATGCTTACGGTGCTGTATGGGGTATAAATATCCTTGCAGGAGAATTGTCAGACGAAATATTAAAGGACTTTCTTGAAATGCAGAACCTTTTCTGCGTGAATATCCATGTTGATCCGCTGGATCAGATAGCTGCCCTGAAATTCGTTAAAAAGAAGCTCACCAATGTGGAGCAGATGAAGATCGACGAACAGAAAAAGGCATCGCAGTCCGGCTTTGATCCCGATATTCTTCCGCCAGCGATCAAGATGTATATCGAGGACATTGAAAAGCTCCTCGTTGACCTCAACAGCAAGAATGAGCGTCTTTTTCATATCAGTATTTCATTGAGAGCTTATGCAAAAAGTAAAAAAGAACTGAAACTTCTTTCTGAGATGCTAAAGCGTGTTTGCCAGAAGAATAACTGCACGATGTTTCCATATGATTATCGACAGGAACAGACTCTCGTTTCTACACTTCCGCTGTGCTATAACAAAATTCCCGTCCGCCGTGAGATGCACACAAGCGGTATCGCTATCTTCGTGCCGTTTACCACAAAAGAGCTATTTCAGGACGGACAGGCTACCTATTACGGTATCAATACGCTGTCAGGAAATATGATCCGTGCCAACAGGTCAAGGCTCAAAAATCCGAATGGACTTATCCTCGGTACGCCGGGTGCCGGCAAGAGTTTCAGTGTTAAGCGTGAAATACTCGACTGCTTTCTGACAACAGTCGATGACATCATCATCTGCGACCCCGAAGGCGAGTATTATCCGCTTGTTTCGGCTCTGCACGGACAGCTTATCCGTATTGCTTCAAACAGCGAACAACACCTGAATCCTATGGATATTACGATTGATGATTTTCTTTTCAGCAATCCTATGGAAGTGATCGCCAATAAGTCCGACTTCCTGATCTCGCTTTGCGAGATCGTTGTCGGAGGTCGCTACGGTCTTTCCGCTGAGGAACGCTCTGTTATCGACAAATGTGTTCAGAGCATCTACAAGCATTTTATCGAGAATGAGCCGACACCTGAAAAGATGCCGCTTCTCTCCGATTTGCAGCAGGAGCTTAATAAGGAGGGCGAAGTCGCTCTTCGTGTAGCAAATTCTCTTGAAATGTTCGTAAACGGCAGCCAGAACCTCTTTAATCACCGCACCAACATTGATATGAGTAATCGTATCATCTGCTTTGATATTAAGGAACTTGGCAATCAGCTCAAAAAAGTTGGTATGCTGATCGTGCAGGATACCGTGTGGAACAGAGTTTCCGCAAACCGTGAGAAAAAGAAGATCACTCGCTACTACATTGACGAGTTCCATCTCCTTCTGAAAGAGGAACAGACAGCGAAATATTCCGCTGAGATCTGGAAGCGTTTCCGTAAATGGGGTGGCGTACCGACAGGCATCACGCAAAATGTCAAGGACTTGCTTTCTTCTCAGGAGGTCGAAAACATCTTTGACAACTCGGATTTTGTCTATATGCTGAATCAGGCAGCCGGAGACAGGGACATTCTCGCTGAAAAGCTACATATTTCAAAGGAGCAGATGAAGTTTGTAACAAACAGCGGTCCGGGTGAGGGGCTTATCCGCTATGATAAAGTGCTTCTGCCGTTTACAGACCATTTTCCGATGGATACAGAGATGTATAAACTCATGACCACAAAACCAACCGGAGAATAATAAAAGCTGCCGACAACAGCTTTCAGGTTCAAATTCTCTCAAGCAATTCTGAGGGCTTCAAAGCAGGCACTTTGCTGTCCTTAAAATCACGAATGTTTCTTGTGACGATATAATCCGCTTTGATCCTACTTGCCTGACACATCTGTAAGGCATCTTCATAATCAGAAGAAAACATCTCAGCGGCGGCTTTTAGATCGGTTGATTTGAGGTCAACAACTTTAAATATCATCGTGATCTGCTGAATGAGCTGTTCTGTTTTCTGTGGAGTAAGCTCCTTGCGGAGAATATACACAATGTTCGGGACAGACAATGCGGAAATGTAGCCCTCGATTTGATCTACTTCACAATACTTCCAAACTTTTGATGAGGCTTCGACAAACTCAGGACGGTTGCAAAGCACATCAAGAATGACATTGGTATCAACCAAAATTTTCATGTGCTTCTATCCTTTCTGCACGAACTGCTTTATCATCATAATCATTTTTAAGAACGCCAGTAAGTGAATCAGTCAGGAAGGAAACGCTTGATTCGTGGGAAACAAGTCTTGCAACTTCTTTTCCGTTCTTGAGAATGATGATCTCGTCACCCTGCTGAACAGCTTGCAGATAATGGCCAAAGTTATTCTGAATATCGGTAGCGGTTGCAGTGATCATAATAACACCTCCAAACATTTTCGCTAATATTAGTATATCCCATTTTAGCTAAAATGTCAAGGGCAAATTTTAGGGAAAGAGGGAGCTATGAGCTTACATAGAAAAGAGAATAACCTCCGCAGAGCACAGGCACGTTTCGACAGAGTCAGCAGACGGTCGAAGCAGTTTCAGATAGATTTCCGCCGTGAAGCTAACAGCAGAGGCCGCTTTCATACCCGTGCATATATTGTCCGTGGTGAGAAAACGCATCACGGCGGTCGGGGTATCGTCCATAAGTTTGCAAATGCGAAATACCGCATTCAGGGCGATAAACCGTCAGTTACACGGATGATCAAATCATGGCAGCCTAAGACATTCAAAGGAAAGCTATTTAAGGTAAATACCCGTGCTGTGAATTTTGCAGTTCATGATGTAGCTCAGACGGCGGTCGATACAGCTTTCGCAGCGGAAACTGGCGGTATCAAAACCGCCGATATTGCCCAGCGTGAAGTCCGCAACAAGCTCAAGCAGAAATACACCCGTGAAGCGGTGGACGATTATCACCGTGGTGTGTTTCTCATGGGCCGCACGGCGGTCGATGCTGTCAAGGGTACGCATGATCACCTGAAAACAAAGAAACAGTACAAGCTTGAAAAAGCGAAGTTGCAGCTAAAGAAAGCTGATAACAAGCTCTATAAGGCGAAAACGCAGAAGCCGAAAATGGCTGCGACAAAAGCCGATTTGAAGAAAGCCAAGGTGGAATATAAAGCCCGAATTGTAAAAGACAAGGGAAATAAGTTCCGTAAGGCGTTGAACAAGCGTCGATCGCAGGCATATAAGCAGACAAAGCGTGAGCTGAAATTTGAGCGTAAACAGCTGAAAACAGAACAGCAATTCCGTGTTAAGGAATTGCATAATCAGGAAAAGATCAGCAGAAACTCTCACCCAGGCTTGCTTGCATTAAAGCCAGTTTCATATTCGGTAAAGCGAATGAGGGCTTCTGCGTGGCAGAAAGCTGTCAATGAAGATCAAGACAATGACGTACTTCATGCGATAGACTCGGCAAAACGCAGAATAGCGGAACCTATCAAAGATAAGGTAAGCAAGCCTCAGCGGTTACAGCGAGAAGAAAAAAAGCGTGATCGCCTGTCCGATGAAAAGTCAAAATCCAACAAAAAACTCAATCGGCAGGAAAACAAGCTGAATGAAAAACACGATAAATACAAGCAGAAAAAGAAGCGTAAACCCCAAAATAAGAAAACGAAAAAAACGGTGGCTGAGAGATTCAAATCAGCTTTCAAATTCGTGAAAAACATCTATGAAAAGGAAGTCAAAAAGTTCTTTGCAGCAATAGCTGTTCCGATACTTATTATCTTTCTTGTGTTTGCTTTTATCATCATGATTTTCAGCTCCATAGTTTCAGGCAGTGGATTTACCCTCGGCACTTATGCGGCACAGGACTATGACCTTTCCGAAGCTGAAAAGTATTACACGGAGCTTGTTTATAACCTCAATCAGAAAATACTTAAAGTCAGCGATACTTCTGACTGGAAAAAAGGTCTTGTGGATTTCGGTGCAAAGAAAAAAGACTTGAAAGATGATCCCGATAACTGGTATTGGGGCAAGTCCCCTGTCTATGATTGGGATCCTGTATATGATTTTGACTGCTATAAGCTGTGGTCATTCCTTTGTGCATACTATTATGACTTTGATGCCGCCGACAACGGTGACATCAAGTATTGGAAGTTCAAAAGCGATACAAAGGATCTGCTTGAGGACATTTTCAATGCGGAGTATGAGTTCGTATATTGGTATGATAATAAATCCCGTTGGGAGGAGCTTGACAACTATGTTTATTTCGGTGGGGGAAGCAGTAATGACGGCAGTTACTACTATTGCGAGAAATCAGCAAGTAAAAGCAGCGGATCTTGGACTTACAAATTCAAACCGACTTCTTATACCTCAGAACTTGGTCAGTATCTTGATGGTGACGGCTATTGCTATCTGAACCGCAGTTATCGTGTCTTGAATCCAAACGATGATTATGCACTCACGGGCTATTATGTACTTGATAACCGTTATTTTGCAGACAATGCCCACACCAAAGAGCCTTTCTATTGGGTGGACAGTGACGGAAAATTCTTCTTCAAAAATCATGACGGAAATACTCAGTACCGTTCGTTCTACGGTTGGGAGAACGATGATGCTTGGTTCATGATTACGGAAACCGATGCGAGAGCGTGGACAGGCGACAGCAATTGTTCAGCTCTGTATGGTTATGTGCAGAAACAGTATTGGAAAACAGAATGTAATCTTTATTACAACGTAAAGCAGAAAAAGACCTTTGATGAGGTCATTGCAGACAAACTCGGCGGTATGTCGCATAAGACGGAGCGTCTACAGTATTACAATTTGCTTGTGGGCAATGAAGACGGCAACACGCTTTACGGCAATCATCAGACCATATATAATATGCTGCCCGGTGATTCTATCCGTGACTACTCCCTCAAAAGAGAGTTCGGATATGAAATGACGGGGTGGAATGAAAAAAGCGATGATCTGTATCAGGGTATCAAGGTGTATGCTAACAGCGGTACAAAGCTCAAAATGCCTTTCAGCGGAAAAATAACTGATGTTGATACTGCTGACAACAAGATCACGATTCGCAAGGACGATGTACAGTATTGGTATGACGGAAACGGCGGCACTAAGCGTGATACGGAAGTCACCATTGCAAATGCGGTGCTTATAAATGACTATGAGAAAGGCGACAGCATCAAGGAAGGCAAAGGATTTGCCAAAACAACAGCCGGGAATGTTAATTTCCACATTTATATAGACACCGACGGCTACGGCTGGGACTATATTGATCCTCGGCTCGTGCTGTATTAACGGAGGTACATAATGGCTTTATACGATGCAAAAATAGAGAAATTCAGCAAAAAGGCAGAGCAGCTTGAAAGAAATATCAGGCGGGATACAGAGGAACGCAGACGGCTTCTCTCCGAAATTACAAGGCTGCGTTATCTCTCACTCTGCGAAAAGCTGAATTGTGATGGAGAGGAATTAGAAACCGTGCTTGCCAGAGAACATGAGCAGATTCAGAATATGAAAGCTCGTGGTCTGACCGATGATGAGATAGACGATCTCGGCAAAGCGGCAAATACGAAGAACAAATGAGATTTTACTCTGAGGAGGACGATGATGAAAACAAGAATGATTAGTGCTGTGATGGCTGCTTTCATGCTTGCAACAGCAAGTATCGGCGGTATTACCGCTTCTGCCGAAGTAGGCACAGCAGAGACTACGGAAACAACCACTTCTGAACCTGCGGACGAAAGCTCTGATGATATGGAGAAGTTCCATGAGGTCATGAGTGAGCTTGCCGAGACAGATACAACCGATGTTGTTACCGACTATGACGGCGATCCCTATTACGATACTGACGGCAACGCCACCCTTATCAAGTCGGAGCGGATCATCTACAATACCGAGGAAATGCAGTTCATCGCTGTGACCACAAAAGACGGTCATGTGTTCTATGTGCTTATCAATTACACCGCAGACAATGGCGAGGACAATGTGTATTTTCTGAACAAAGTTGACGATTATGACCTGTATGCTTTGCTTTATGCCGGAACTGAGGATGATGATGCCAAGAAGATCACTCCCGAGCAGGCAGCTCAAGAAGCAGAAAAGGCTAACGGCAGAGTGCAGTCCGGCGGCAGTGATAATACTGACGATGCTGAAGATACCGCTGAGAACGGCGAGAAATCGTCTGAGTCAGCAGCTCATACAAAGAATGTTCCTATGAATAAAAACAGTATGATCCTTGTTTTTGGTGTGATTGTTCTGATCGGTGTTGGTGCCGCAGGCTTCTTCCTAATGAAGAAAAAGAAAGGCGGCAATAAGACTGCGGATCAGTTTGAGCCTGAGTATGACGATGATACAGAGATCACCGAAGAATCTGAGGACGATATGAGATTCTACGATAATCAGGACGATGAAGAATAAGAAAGAGAGGGCAAAAGAATGAGAAAGATGAAGAAGATCGCTGTATGTGCGGCAGCGGTGGCAGGGGCAGCCGGAATTGCAGGCGTTTCAGCAAGGGCAGTTGAGGGCGTGAGAAAGAAGTGGTTTCTTCGTGGATTTGAAGCAGGACAGTTTATCGGCGATCTGACCGCTGCGGAGAACTTCGCCCATGAAAAGAATGTTATCCAGAAGAAGTATGACAAGCTCTGCGAAGAGTTTGAGGAGCTTCAGGAGAACTATAACGATCTTTTTGATGACTACTACGAAGTATGATCAACTTTGAACCCAGTGGATTCAAAGTTCCCGACAACAGAACAGACAACATAAGACAATGAGAAAAGAGAGAGAATTTGTCTAATGAAGGTACTCAGCTTATTTGACGGCATTTCCTGCGGTATGCTTGCTCTGCAAAGGGCTGGCATTCCCGTGGAGTGCTATGATGCATTTGAGATCGACAAGTATGCCGTCACGGTCTCCAAGCGTAATTTTCCCGTAATCGTTCATCACGGGAATGTATATGACGGCGATTTCACGCAGTTCAAAGGATATGACCTGCTGCTCGGCGGTTCGCCCTGCACCTATTGGTCTATCGCCAAAAAGGACAGAGAGATCGACTGCGACGGAGAAGGGTTCAGGCTCTTTCAGGAATATGTGAGAGCCTTAGAGGAATCGGGCTGTCAGTATTTCCTCTACGAAAACAACTATTCCGTACATCAGAACATCAAGGACGAGATCACAAGGGTTCTCGGTGTAGAATCGATCATGATAAACTCTGCACTTGTATCGGCACAAAACAGAAAACGCTGTTATTGGACGAATATTCCTTTTACTTCTTTTCCGGAAGATAAGGGCATTTTATTGAAAGATGTGCTTGAAAGCGGTGTCACTTGGCAGGACAAGTCTTACTGTATGACAGCACGTTACCCAGGGGCTGTTTTGTTCAACACGCTTGAACGCAAGCAGCGAACTATGGTCGCTGAACCTGTCCCGATCAATACATACTGCAACGGCGGAACAATGCCTATGGGAGCCGCCCAGCGTGGACGATATGTTGACGGTGAAAAGACCGAACAGCATATCGAAATTCGTGAGGACGGTAAATCTAACTGCCTGACTACGGTGCAGAAAGATTCTCTTGTATGTTCTCCTGTTCGTATCGGACAGTATGGCAAGGGCGGACAGGGACAACGTATCTATTCGGTAGTCGGTAAATCTGTTACGCTTTCCGCAAACGGCGGCGGTCAGGGGGCTAAGACAGGTCTATATAAGATTGATCTGCCTGACGGTGACTATATTATCCGTAAGCTCACGCCCATTGAAGCGGAGCGTTTGCAGACACTTCCCGACAACTACACGGCAGGCATTTCCAATACCCAGCGATACAAGTGTATCGGCAACGGGTGGACGGTCGATGTGATCGCACACATCTTGGGAGGGTTTCACGATGTTTGATGAAGTCCTGAACAAGTGTGCAGAAAACAACAACTACACCATTTATACCAGTATGTGCAAAGCACAACGCATACTGATGCGGTCTTATGATCCTGTATGCAGTATCAGCGGCGGTTCTGACAGCGATATTGTCCTTGACCTGATTCACAAGGTCGATGAGGACGGCAAGGTCAAGTATTTTTGGATAGATACGGGACTGGAATACTCCGCTACAAAGGAACATCTAGACTATCTTGAACAGAAATACGGCATTACCATTGAGCGTGTCAAACCCGATAAGCCTATCCCGACCTGTGTGAAGCAGTATGGTATTCCTTTCCTGTCGAAATATGTTTCCGAACAGATGATGCGTTTGCAGGCTCACAGATTTCAGTGGGAAGACGAATCACTTGAAGTGTTGTTGCAGAGATACCCTCGGTGTAAGACGGCTCTGCAATGGTGGTGCGGAGAGCGATACTCTGATGAGGACGGTGTTCAGAAAATCAGCAGATTCTCGATTTACCGCAACCGTTTTCTGAAAGAGTTTATCATGCAGAATCCGCCGGATTTCTCCATATCCAACAAGTGCTGTGAATATGCGAAAAAGAAGCCCGCAAAGCGTATCGTCAAGGAACATGATGCAGACTTGGATATAACAGGTATCCGACAAGCTGAAGGCGGTATCCGTTCGGCGGCTTATAAGACTTGTTTTTCTGAGAGCAAGTCTAAGGGGTGCAACACATTCCGTCCGGTATTTTGGTACACGGACGGTGATAAAAAGGACTATGAGCAGTTATTCGATGTTCAGCACTCCCGATGCTACACGGAATACGGTCTGCGGAGAACAGGCTGTGTAGGCTGTCCGTTCAGCAAGCACATCAATGAAGAACTTGCGATCATCGAGGAACATGAGCCGAATTTATACAAGGCTGCCGTCAACATTTTCGGCAAGTCCTATGAATATACAGCGAAATACCGTGCTTTCGTGAAAGAAATGAAGGTAAAGGAAAAGGAGCAGAAAAAGAAAGATGTTTGATCCTGACATACAGAGGAAAGCGATCAGCCTTATCATGGGCTTTATTATGGAGTTTTCGGGAGTACCTTCCGAACCTGAACTGATCAAGCTGACAGCAGATAACCTGAATGTATCGACGATTTCTGTTTCCTGCTTGAAAGTATCGTGGGGTTCTGAGCCTGACCGTGATTATTCTGTGAGCTGCACGGCTCATGATGATAACTATGCTTTCAGCGATAATATGTACTTTGTGTTCAAAGGCAATGACCTCTGCTACATAACAGGTCTGCGTGAGAATACAGAGTACACAGTGACAGTCGAACCTATTCTTTCTGCGGAAGAAAAAGACGGATATTCCGTAATACCTTCAACCGCTGACGGCAAGACCGAAACGGTTGAGGTCATATATGACTTTCCGTATGAGGACGGCTGGACAAACTGCTTTGCAGGCGAAATAGCTTCGGGGCTGACGGCCATGCCCAGCTCAGGGGCAATATACGGTTCAAAGGTCGATACCATAACAGGAACCGGAATACGCCGTGATGAGTACGGGGATTACTGTTGTGCAATGGGCGTATGGTACGGATACTGCGGAGATCGTTTCCTGATCGAGCTTGAAAACGGTACGCAGTTTACTACAAAGATATGCGACAGTAAGGGCTATGCCGATGATGGTGAGGGAAAATATCACAACTTCGGCGGCAGCGGTAAGTGTATCGTTGAGTTTATCTATGACGATCATCACTTACCGTCCTGCGTGGCATTTAGCGGTAGCTGGGGCTACTATAACTGGAACGGGCTTGATCTGAGTTCCAATATCAAGTCTATCAAGAAAATCAACTACGGTGAACCCGTGGAATACTGAAAAATGTGGAGGTTTCTATTATGAACGTAAAGAAGATCATCAAGGGAATTGTCGGACTCGGTGCTATGGCAGGTGCTGCCTACGCTGCATATAAGCTGGGTGAAAGCAATGGCAAGATCAACGAGCGTTTTCGTGAGAAGTACGGTGATGACGAGGACGATATTGAGCTTGACGATAATGAGGACGAGTTCAGGTTCTATGACAATTACGATGAGCCTGACGATGCGTGCCTTGCACCTAAGACGGAGAATAAGCCTTCTTTCTCTGTAAGCATACATAACTTTGCTCCGCTTGATTCTGTTAAGGTTGAGGGCATTTCGGAGAAAGATATGGATATGCTTGTTTACCATATTTTGCTTGACAAGTACACCTCCAACAAACAGATTCATGAGTGGCTTGAGGTTGACAAGGATACCGCTGCAAAGGTTATCTTTGCACTCAGAAAGGCAGGATATATCGGTGACGAGTATTCCAACTATATGATTCCGGTCAACATCACAACTGAGGTGTATTTTCGACTCAGGTCGTACAACAATTCTAAAAAGTAAAAGCACACTCCCCCTATCAGGAAATGTGCTTTGATAATCAGATGCTTTTCTCCTATTTTGATATGAAATTTAGGAAAAAGGCGTTTGTTTCCTGTTTCTCAAACTTGTGAATTTTTTAATTTTGGGAAATAAAAAAGATAGAAAGTCGATATATGTCAATTTTGATCGTTGGCGAAAAGCCAAGTGTAAGCCGTGCAATCAGTGCTATGGTCGGAGCTTCCTCCGCACACAAAGGCTACACCGAAGGAAACGGCTATATTGTATCGTGGTGTGTCGGTCATTTGGTGGGCTTGAAATTCCCGAATGACTATGGCAACGGGTGGGAACAGAGATTCAGACATAAGGTCTACATCAAAAATGTGGAGCTTACAAAGCTGATCTGAAAAAGACAAGGCACAGTCCTTGTCGGGCTGTGCCTGTATAACTATATCAGAGCTTTTCAAAAATGCCGTTGTGAAGAATACTCTCTAACGCTGTGATCGCTGTATCATAGGGAACGGTTTCAAACAGCAGAGGTGCGGTTATTGTATCGTAGTCCTCCTTATAGATCTTCTTATCAATGATCTCTCGGAGAATATCGGTGACATTTGCACCCTCTTGAACCGAAAGGCACATTTTATGCGGTCTACGCTCCTCAGCGACAGATAATGCAAGTCCTTTCAGCGTATCATCGATCGTTACGATCTCAGACAGCTTGTATATATCGTAGATGTGCCTTGAATGTTCCGTTGTGGTATTTAGCAGATAATAATCTGCCAGAGCATACATCTTGTCAAGCATTGTCCGTTCTGCGGTCTGGACATTCAGTGCAAACGGCTCTAAATCATATTGCTTAATAAAAACATCGTATCCGTTTTCGTGAAGATATTGATAGATCAGGCTGTCTGCTGCCATTATCTTCGTAGGATAGGCTCTTTGATAGATAGCTGTTTCAACGATAAGCTGTTCCTTCAGATAAGCAGCGGACAGTGACGAGGGATAGTCAATGATATATCGGTTGTAGTCTCTGCGGCTTTTGATCGAATCGGCATTGGTAAGCCCAAAATCTAAATCACTGATAATTTTCGTGATATTCGCTTTGAGCTGCTTTCTCTTGCTTTCAGACGGTTTCTTCTCGGACTGAACATTCAAGTCAATATCCTCAGAAAAACGCTTGATGATATGGTAGCACTTTGACAGTGATGTGCCGCCCTTAAAAACGATATCCGACATAACAGTGGCGATCCGTTTCAGGAAAAGGGTCACAAAATAGTCCTTCTCAACGATCTCTGCCTTGACTCCGAGATAGTCAGAGGTTCGCAGTACAAGCTGCTCAAAGGTATCCTTTTCATTATGCAACATAATAGATCACTCCGCTTTCTATGAGATTTCTCAAAGCCTTGTCAGGGAAAAACGGTGCATATTTTGTAACAAGCTCCTGAGAGATATTGCATTTCCTGATCCAGCTTTTGATGACAGCTTTTCTTTCATCGTCAAAATAACCTGACGAGGTACTATTCATCATTTCAAGGAACTGCAAAACAAATATATTGTCGTTGTCTATCTTGACTCTTGATTTTCGCAGTATCACTTCCTGATTTCCTACTTTCACTCTGCGGAGCTTTGAGTTTTCGTTATTCGTTTGTATCTCAGGAATATTTGACATCTGTGTAGAAAGCCCTGCCTGCTGCAATGCCGTGATGCCTGTATAGAATCCGATACGATTTCCTTTTTCGGATAAATACTTTCGTTCGATGATCCTGTTTGGATTCAGAATGCTGTTTCCAAACGGTGTTTTAACAGGGATATAATAGATACCTCGTTCGTAGCGAATGACCTGATTGCTTTCACACAGCTTGGCAAGCTTCTTTTTGAGCCAAATATCAGAGTAGTCCTCATAATGAATATCCGAGAGAAATATCGGTTCATTCTTTCCGAATATTTCAAGAAGATAATCGTACAGCATATTCAACACCTCCCATGTTGTACTGAATATATTATACTACATTTGACCTAACAAGTCAATAGTGATATATATCGAAAGGAGAAATTTTATGTCAATTTTGATCGTTGGCGAAAAGCCAAGTGTAAGCCGTGCAATCAGTGCCGTGGTCGGAGCTTCCTCCGCACACAAAGGCTACACCGAGGGCAACGGCTATATTGTATCATGGTGTGTCGGTCATTTGGTAGGCTTGAAGTTCCCAAATGACTATGGCAACGGTTGGGAACAGAAGTGGAGCTTTTCTCAGCTTCCTATGATCCCCGACAGCTGGCTGTTCCATGTCACGGACAGCACAAAGGCTCAGTACGATCTTCTGAAAAACCTTATGAATAAGGACGAGGTAACAGAGATCATCTGTGCGACCGATGCGGACAGAGAGGGAGAATGTATCTTCCGTTATGTGTATAACATGGCTCGGTGCCGCAAGCCTGTGAAGCGTTTATGGGTTTCTTCTCTTGAAGAATCCGCTATACGCAAGGCACTTTCTATTATGAAGCCAATGTCCGCATACGATAATCTTTTCAATGCAGGCTATGCCCGTGCAAGGGCTGACTGGCTTGTGGGAATGAACGGCTCTCGTCTGTTTTCCGTTCGTTACGGAGGCAAGCTCAATATCGGGCGTGTGCAGACTCCGACACTTGCAATGATTGTTCAGCGTGATGCGGAGGTCAATGGATTTATCAAGCAGAAGTATTACACGTCAGACCTCAACTGCGGTGGGTTCATTCTTTCTTCTGCAAGAATTGACGATGAAAATGCCGCCGATACGCTTGTTTCTGCCTGTGACGGCAGTACGGTTACGATCAGCTCGGTCAAGCGTGAGGTCAAGACCGATAAAGCTCCGAAGCTGTATGACCTGACAACCTTACAGCGTGAAGCAAACAAGGGTTTCGGGTACACGGCACAGCAAACACTGGACTATACCCAGTCGCTCTATGAGGGCAAGCTCGTCACTTATCCCCGTACCGACAGCCAGTATCTCAGCGATGATATGGCACAGACAGCTCTTGATGTTGCAAAGCTCTGTGATACCTATTTCGGATTCGGTATCTTCCATACTCCCGATATTGCAAAGGTCATCAACAACAGTAAGGTATCGGGACATCACGCAATTATCCCTACAAGCGGTATCTCAACGGCTGACCTTTCTTCACTGCCGACAGGTGAGAAAAATATCCTCACGCTGATCGCCACAAAACTCATCTGTGTAACGGCTCCGGCACACAAGTATGAAGCGGTCAAGCTGACAGGAATCTGCAACGGTACGGAGTTTACGGCAACAGGCAGAACTGTTCTTGATATGGGTTGGAAAGCTTATGCAAAGCAATCCGACAAAAAGAATGATGAAAAATCTCTGCCTGCGGTATCTGAGGGACAGACCTTCATTGTAACTGCAAGCAAGGGCGAACACTTCACTTCTCCGCCGAAGCCCTACACGGAAGATACGCTGTTATCTGCTATGGAGAGAGCCGGAAACGAGGATTATGACGAGGAAACGGAGAAAAAGGGACTCGGTACTCCTGCGACACGAGCCGCAACCATTGAATCACTTGTGAAAAATGGCTATGTGGAGCGTGACGGCAAACAACTCAGGGCAACAGACAGAGGCAAGGAACTTGTCAAGGTCGTTCCCGATGAGGTGAAGTCCGCAAAACTGACGGCTGAATGGGAATCAAAGTTACAGCAGATCGAACACGGCAGCCTGCCCGAAACGGTGTTCATGTCGGGCATTCAACAGTTTATCGCTGATATGTGCCGTAAATACGGTTCGGTCGATAAGTCTGTTTCTCTTTCTGATGGCGGTCATGAGCCTATTGGCAAATGCCCGAAATGCGGTGCAGATGTAGTCAAGGGTAAATTTGGCTGGTACTGCAAGGGTAAGTGCGGTATGAATATCGCAAAAGTGTATGGGATATCTCTCTCCGATGCTCAGATCAAGGGACTGCTTGACGGCAAGTCCACAAGCTACACCTCTAAGGGCAAAAAGACGATCGTCTGCCCTGAGATCGTGGAGAATCCGTACAACGGAAAGATGTACTATCAGTGGAAAACGGAGAGGGGTAAATAAAAAGAACAGCAAGGGTGTCCTTGCTGTTTGAGTGTAGTTCTACAAACTGGAAGTTAGCGATTTCTTTTTCCGGTATTTTCTGTCCCACGGATTTCCTCATGATAGAAATAATCCACGATCACCGGATGTCCCTGCGGGACTC
>ERZ773276.1446-NODE-1446-length-18080-cov-3.416422_pt1 | contig 18080 bp, 15 predicted proteins | sample MGYA00511386_ERZ773276 | MGnify/ENA primary metagenome ERZ773276 (study PRJEB29015, sample SAMEA2737778) | human gut metagenome | biome: human gut; feature: human-associated habitat; material: faeces | place: China | collected 2012 ...
TCATTGGTTTAATTTAAGTATATTTTATCACATGACAAGGGGGATTGGTAGGTTATTTTCGTTCTTTGATGACTGATTCTATGACATCTATATACTTCTGTGGTAGATTAAATACCTTATAAAGTTCCTCATCAGTGTAGATGTTGTCAAACTTGCCTGTTGGAGGATCTGGGACAAAACGGAAATAATCGTTTGTAAGAATACCTGTTAATTTTGATATGTTACATGCCACAAAAAATCTTGTAAATTTACAATTTAACAATGATATAAATGATTTACATTCGTCTTTACTGTTCGATGCAAATGTTATACTTGAAGCACTAGACGCTTGTGCCTGTGTTTTAGGTGTGTATATATCTGATATTCCCACACACTGAAAGTTTCCTTCGTTGTTAAATATCCCCACACCTCCACGAGCACCCCCGCCATTTGTTTGGTATCAATAACAATATATACACCTCTGTTTCCTTCGTGCTCAGCAAGATATAATTTAAACCACACGGTATCTGACGGAAAATCAATATGCCATTGTTTCTTCATTTTAACATAATCAACTCTGCCTTTTTCTACTGTAAATATTTTGCTTTATGGCTTATATGTAAAACTATCTTTAAAGTTTTCAACATACTCTTTATAACTTCCCTTGTCTATCCACAACCATAGCATGCGATCCTTCCCATTACGTTGTTTATCACAGGGTTCTATCTGATTGGCTATACTATATATTTTATCTAACAACGGCTTGTTTTCTTCTCTCATTCCCAGCTTAAGTTTCATTCCGTATGGATTAACTGCCTTTATTAATTTAATAACCTTCTGTGCATTCATACTTATAATCTCCATTACTGTACATTCGTGCTAATAAACCTATATAAAAAAGACTAACAATCAGCCTTTCTGTTATTAATACAGAACCTTCCTGATTATTAGTCTTTTTATACATTCTAATATATTGCTGCTGGCGCAAAGGTTTCCTTTACAGCGCAGTATTTATCTGCAAGACATACAAGCCACGCTTCTCTGCACATAGGTGGAACAACTGTAAGTGGAAACATATGTCTTGATATTATGTTTCTTTCTATATCTCCTAGTTCATATTCCTTCTCAGCATTCTTAAGTGCTGTACCCGGATGTGTAAAACCATGAAAATGATGTCCTTTTCTTTTCTCGTGCCAGTCATATAAGAAATAATCATGTAAAAGTGCACCCCTTACAAGCGCCTTTTCATTCACCTTTATGTGAAAAAACTCTGCAAGCTTAAGACTTGCTCCTGCCACTCCAACACTATGTTCATATACTGTTGTTGAGCCATGCTGTATAGCCTTCTTCTCGTGTACAAGATTACCTTTCTGCTCTAACTCAGAAAGAACTAAGTTAAAAAGATGCTGTCTCTCCTCTGATAACTTCAACTTACTCTCCATTCTGACATAATACAAGTCATGACTAAATTCCAACCAATACAATGCCAAATAAATATCCCACAAATTACAAGTTACTTTGTATGAATGGCAACAGATTATTCTGTTTTGATTAGTTAGTTTCCTATAACTTTCAAACCCATTCGGCAACATTTTAGCATATGTTAGTATATATTACAATAGCTAAAATATATTTTCATATTTTTATACTTAACCATATACTTAATATTTATGATACATCTTAGCCTCTATAAAAGATATTTTTCTACCATAGCTTCTATTATGATATTATTCAATGCGGATTGAGATGTTTCAAATGTGAGAATTAACCTCTCCCCTGGAAAAATGCCATTTCTTTCATATGCTTCTATTTTCTTAATTGCATTCTTTGCATATATTGGATCATCCATCATACCATCATGTTCCCAATATATTTCTTTATCTAATCTCGGAGATAAAAAAGTAAAATCAGGATATATTATTCCATAGCCATATAATTTTAAAGGACATTCGTATTTATATGAAATATTGTTATAATAAAAATAATCTGCTAAAATTTTCTCCGATTTAGAACGTACACGCTCCCCTTTCTGCGTATATATTTCCATTGTATCATCATTCAATTCTTTTCCTTTATATTCAATTTTTTCCCATTCGTTAAGTTTACTTTCCCAAGTCGGTTCTAATGGGGTTATCAACCTTTGCTTTGCAATATGTTCTTTATATAAACAATTGTCTATCTCATCATCCTCATAATCTTCTAGTATATCTTCTATCTGTTTCAATCTTTTTTGTGCTTGTTTTAATAATTTATAATCATACTCATTCTGAGCCAGTTTTTTGGCAACCTCTAAATCTTTTTTTTGTATATAACTTCCCTTTTTATTATCCGGAGTACATTTATAATATCTTATGCGCTCTTTATCCACTGATATCCTTAACTTACTATCTTGTATATCTGCTTTCTCCAATTGCAGCTTTGCTTTTTTTATAATTTCCTCTAAATACATTTTTTCACTAGTAAGCATATCCTTCATTCCAACCATAACACTTGTCTCCTCTAATTCTATTATATTTTCCGCTAAAACCTAACTTCCTTTATTAATTCAGTTATATGAAACATTTCTCATTTCTCTTATTTCATATTTTGTGACCCTATTTGCCTTTTTCTATTTCTGGGTCACTTTTTGCTCTCCTCTCTCTTCTTATTTTGTGACCCTATTTGCCTTTTTCTATTTCTGAGTCACTTTTTCACCTCATCTTTCATCTTATTTTGTGACCCTATTTGTCTTTTTCTATTTCTGGGTCACTTTTCGCCCTCCTCTCTTATCTTATTTTATGACCCTATTTGCCTTTTTCTATTTCTGGGTCACTTTTCGCTCTCCTCTCTCTTCTTATTTTGTGACCCTATTCGTTATTTCTCCTATTTAGGTCAATTTTCTGTCCAATGCAATAACAAATCATATTAAACAATATACAGATTCTTAATAATTTTCTTATCAAATTATTAAATCCATATTTTTTTGCTATAAATTTCAATTTATATTTATTTTTATTTATTCATATTTATTTTATTGGGAATTTGAATTAGAACTTACATTTAGAATTAAAAGTTCATAATATTACTGCTCAGAATCTACGTTAAGTATGACATGCATAGCTTTTTTCAATTCTAAGCAATAATATTATGATAGATTTTTATATTTTGATATTTATTACTAATTTCGCTTTTGGGGATTGTCTCTCAACTGTTTCTCAATTGTCTCTCAATTGTCTTTTAATTGCCTTTTGATAATCAATTGATTATCAATCTGACCTACTTGACCTGATCAGCTTTATTCTCCAGATTTACCAACTGCATCCGCACTCTGATGATCGGCATTAGAAGAATCTTCCCCCTGTGAAGATTCACCAATCGAACAGTTGTCATCCTTCTCAGTATTAACATCACCGATACCCTTCCAGATATCTGTCTCACTAGGTCCGTTAAGTGTTGATGAATAGCTTCCATCTTCGTTAAATGTTACGCTTTCTGCAACCTTTTCAGAATGAGTAAAGCCTGTTGTATCTGTAGGCTCAGGAAGTCCCTTGACTTCTCTGAATATCTTCATAAACTCCTTACCTGTGATAGTTTCATGGTCATACAGATAATGAGCTATCTTATCAAGTACATCTCTGTTCTCTGTAAGAAGCTGCTTAGCTTCTTCATAGCACTCCTTAAGCATATTCTTAACTTCTTCATCTATCTGAGCTGCTGTTTCATCTGAACAGTCAAGTCTTGCATTACCGTTAAGATATGGATCATCAACAGTAGCAAGATTCATAAGACCGAATCTGTCTGACATACCATACTGTGTTATCATGGCCTTTGCTATCTTGGTAGCCTTCTCTATATCATTGGCAGCACCAGTAGTAACCCTGCCAAAAACAATCTCTTCTGCTGCACGACCAGCTACTAAAGTAACAAGTCTTGCCATAAGCTCATCCTTATTCTGAAGATACTTCTCTTCCTCTGGAACCTGCATAACATATCCAAGAGAACCCATAGTTCTAGGAACAATGGTAATCTTCTGAACTGGCTCAGAATCCTTCTTAAGTGCTGTAACAAGTGCATGACCAACCTCGTGATAAGCAACTGTCTGCTTTTCTTCCTTACTAAGTACTCTGTCCTTCTTTTCCTTACCTGCTATAACTACCTCTACAGCTTCGAAAAGATCCTTCTGTGATACATACTTTCTTCCCGCCTTAACAGCTGCAATAGCAGCTTCATTAATCATATTGGCAAGATCAGAACCTACAGCACCACTTGTTGCAAGTCCGATTTCTTCAAAGTTAACTGTATCATCCATAAGAACATCCTTAGAGTGAACCTTAAGTGTTTCAATACGTCCCTTAAGATCTGGCTTATCTACTATAACTCTTCTATCAAGACGTCCTGGTCTAAGTAAAGCCTTATCAAGAACCTCTGGTCTGTTAGTTGCTGCAAGTATGAATATACCCTTAGATGAATCAAAACCATCCATCTCTGCAAGCAGCTGATTAAGTGTCTGCTCACGCTCATCATTACCGCCGCCATATCTTGAATCACGGCTCTTACCTATGGCATCTATCTCATCTATGAATATAATACAAGGAGCCTGCTTAGTAGCTTCCTTGAAAAGATCTCTTACTCGTGAAGCACCTACACCTACAAACATCTCTACGAAGTCTGAACCTGCAAGTGAAAAGAATGGAACATTCGCTTCACCGGCTACAGCCTTTGCAAGAAGTGTCTTACCCGTTCCAGGAGGGCCTACTAAAAGAGCACCCTTTGGAAGCTTGGCACCTATCTTTGAATACTTATCCGGATTATGAAGGAAATCAACTATCTCAGTAAGTGACTCCTTTGCCTCATCCTGTCCTGCTACATCCTTAAATGTAACACCTGTCTTCTTCTGTACATATACCTTAGCTGTATTCTTGCCGACACCCATGCCGCCCATCATACCGCCGCCTTTGGATATTCTTCTGTATACAAAAGCAAATATAACATATATGAAAAGGAATGGAAGAACATACGCAACAAGGAACTCTACTATAGAAGAACTTGAATCTGGTATATATCCTGTGAATTCAATTCCTTTTCTCTTAAGAAGCGATACAAGACTGTCATCATTAACATATCCTGTATAATATGTGTAACCCAGCTTATTAACACCATTATTTTCCTGGGCATCATCTGTAGGTGTTATAAGAATTCTATCCTGCTCAAGTGCAACCTTCTTAACCTGATCATTATTCACCATCTCTATGAACTGGTTATAAGATATTTCCTTATATGTGGCATTCCTTAACATGCTGTTAAGCATAGTTATACCGATAAAAGTTATAACCGCAGCTATTATAACAAACACAATAAGATTGACATTCTTTGGCTTTTTATTGTTATTGTTGCCGTTTCTGTTGTCACGGTTATTGTTGTTATTACCACCACCGTAATTATTACCGTTGTTGTAATTATCCATCCTGTGTCTCCATTCCTAGTTTCTTTATACTCTCATAGTCTGCCATTAACAGACATTACTCATTATAAAGAAGGAATATTTATAAATCAACCTCTAATCAAAGGTTTTACACTATTTATTTTTTATTAAGAATTAAAATATACTTACCAGCCAAAAAACATTTTAAAATATGTCTATCCGCCTGAACTTTTTAATCAATATAATATTACTTATCATACAGACAAGACAACTTACAGCTATAATATGCAATGGATTTATTATTCCTCCTGAAATATAAGATATATTAACATACATAAAAGCATTGCCTATGCACAAAGCATTTCTGATATATGCAGATAATATAACGACCACAACTATCATCATATATCCTACTTCCGAATTAATTATAAATGATACCATTAATTGTAAGCTTCCCAGTGCCAATGAAGTTATATACGACACTAACAACAGCTTAAAAAACACAACCGATGTATCATAGTTATACGCTAATTCAACACCTGTAATCCTATATGCAAGTTCTGTATTAATAGCACAGCCAATATTACCCTGTGAATGTATTATGCAGACTAATTCAAGCGTTGTAAGCATACACAAATACACCATTGATAAAGCACACCATGCCCAGACCATCTTTCCTGTAATCCAGCTTATTCTGCTCTTTGTTCTGATTATTATATATCTTGCCCTGCTGTCATAATCTTTCCTTGCATAATCACCTATAACAAATGCTATAATTAACTGAAATAAAAGATATACAGCTGATGGCAGTTCCGATATTCCGTTGGATACTTGTATCAGTTTTCCCCTGAAACAATATATCCATATGTCAGCTATTGTAAAACCTGTATTATCTATTTTCCCTTCCAGCACCAAATTATTGTATGTATATATATACATAACTGCAATTAATAAGGTTATAACAATTATAACAATATATTTATAAAACTTCCGTAATATCCCCTCTTTGATATCTAATAAAACCATATCATTATTCCTTATACATAATGTCTTTTTTTTGCACAATGCACAGTGAAATTATATATATTATCAAACACAGCAGGGCAGGATATAAAAGACACCTTACTGGTCCAATACCATATTTTCTAACCATCTGTCCCGGCATCATTGTAATTCTGCTAAACAACACTTTGGTCAAATATGTATATCTGTCAAGACATACCCATATAATTGAAGCCAACATTCCTAGACTTTTATTACTGCTTATCCAATATACAATCTGCGAAATAATAACTGTTATAAACAATATTGAAAATATCTGCACACTTAAATATACAGCCATTTCATATACAGATGGACATTTTTCCATAATATAACCTGATACAAATCTAAATCTGCTATTCTCCATATCCCAATTACATATTTTAATATGTGCATTAAATATTTTTAATATAATGCATAACCCAATAATATTAATCAGAAGAATACTTGTCATTTCCATACATTTTGTCATTATATTTTTGCAAATATTATTCCAATAATGCCTTATGCTTTTATAGCGGATAATAACTGCACATCTATGACTGCTTCTTAAATCTGCCTGAATTATAACAGACAAAAAAATAAGCAGTATCATTTCAAAACCATAATATTCACTATATAAAATATTATCATATATACATACCTCTCCTTTGTCCGGACGGCTAATTCCATACACTATATATGTATAAATAAATGCAGCAATTATAAGAATTTCACATAAAATCAATATTTCTTTTCTTAATTTCATCTCATATGCTGCTGTTCTAAAACCATTTTTCTTCAATAACATATTTATATTCATCTACCCACTTTATATATTTAATACAAACATAATTTTTTGAGGATAGGTACGGTATACAAGATGAAATTCCTCTTTTGATATATCAGCATTTTCCGGCATATTAAGAGCATACGCCATCTTTATATCTGTACTTTCCCCCGACTTTAATTTGACCTTATTACACTCACTGCTTGCTCCGTTACTCCATCCAGATGGCATACATTCCATAACAAAATTATAAATTAACGCCTCAATATCCTTATCCTCATCTGACTGGTTGCATACATTAAGCCTTACATATATATATCTATAATCTTTTTTACTTTTTTTCAGCTTTGTTATTATATTCTCATCTGTGAACTTAGTTATTGTCTGCTCTGTATTATCCATAAGTTCACTTTCCTCAAGTTCAATATTAAGCCCTTCAACTTCCAAGGCATCTTCACATGTATAAATAACTTCTTGTGCTTCTGGAAATGCCGCATTTATCTTAATATAATTGACTGCCCACACAAGTACCATTACAGCTATGCAAATACCTATAGCAATCAGCTTAATCTTGCTGTTTAATTTAAAATTCTTATAAAACTTCATTATGCATCCCCCTATACATATATACAGCAAATGTAATGCCACATATTATTATGTATTCAATAATCAGGTTCAATAGCGTGTTATTATATGAATATCCAACCGTCATTATTCTTATAGGATTGTATTTTTCTAAATTAAAAAATCCCTGAATTATATAGCAAAAATAATTAAGAAGAAATGGAAATATCATTGTTATAAAATACACTGGAACTATCTGGCTTAACATAACACTAAAAGTGGTAAATAAGCCGGTATAAAAAAATATAATGATCAATTCAATAAATATATAAATATACGGATGTGTATATGCTACGCCTGATAAAAGACTAAATCCCCGTGGTTCATAAAATCCAACTACTGCCTGCATTTTTACTGAAGGCAGTATCATTGAACAGGCTATCAAATTCATCAACAACGGAACTACAACAACTATTCCTCCAGCTATATGTGAAACTACACATTTAACTATAAGATAATATTTTTTATCAATTCTGGTATATATATTTTCTATATACCCACTCTTTATATCAGAAACTGCACTATAACCATATGCGAATACTGCCATAAGCGGCATTATCATAATATATAACTGTCTAAGCGGAATTGCATTTTTCTGCAATGAGAAAAACCACGAATTAAACACTGTATTGATAGTATTTCCTATGCTTCCATCAAATGCACCTATTATATCTTTACTGTATCTTAACGGGGCTATAACAAATTCTATTCCTGTTATTATAATCCCCAACAACAACATTAGCCAAAACATCCTGCTTTTAAAAGCTCTTTCCACTTCTATTCTTAACAATGCACCTATCCTCATAGTTTTGTTCCTTTCTATAATTAACCAGGAATTCCTATTCACTCTCTTGATATATTATCCAATATTACTAATGGTGCTTTTTTTCCTTGAGTAGCTGGATTTATTTCTAATTCAAGACAAGGATTTATAAGCAACTGACTATAACTGCCATCATTGTCTGTATAGTTGTCTAGCACCTTAAATAAAACAATATATACTTTTTCTTCACCTGCATTTATATCATCATATAAACAATGTGTTGTCCTTTCATATGAAGATGGATATATTGCCGCACATTCAGATAAACGGTAATATTTATTATCATCATAATAATTGCCTATGCTTGCCATTCCTATCGGACACTCTGCTGTACTGCTGGCAATATTCTTTACTTTTATATACACATACACAAGGCTCATATTCTCCGAATTATAATTACTAAGTGAACCTTTCTGTATCCACTCTGTCTTAAAATATTGTGATGCTTCCAGTTCTATTTCATCATAAGTCTTATCAATTATTACTTTCTGAACCATTATTTCAAAATCTGAAATATTTACACGGTCATTACATTTATACACACCACCATAATGTTCAACTGCATTTGCTTCCATACTTGTAAGTGAATTTTCTGTTGTGTTTTCTGATTGCTGGTCTTTGTGCGTATTGTCAGCTTTTGTTGTCTGTGAATATCTGGAATTATCTATAACTATATCTGTAGCTTTCTGCTTATTACATCCACACAACATAATAAGCATTACCACAGTTACACACACTATATATTTCTTCATATACTCTACAGGCTTGTATAACATCAGCTATACAAGCCTTTCCCCTCCTTTCTGTGGCTGTTTCTTATTTTATTTCAGCTTAATACCCGCCAGCTTTCCTTTTTCGTATGTCAGACTTCCATACGAATTATAAAATAAAAGCATATCATCAAGCCTGTCCTCATCTACAAGATATCCCGCTATTATATGTATGTTTTCATTAGGATTAACACTTGTTCTATTAACGCTTTGTGCATCTCTGACTATTCCCAATGAAGACTTGAACATTACACACAATGGATATCCCTCACTATTAACAAAGCTGTTAGAATAACATTCCCTTGGTATCATAAGCTTGCCATTATGTCTGTACAGACTACATATCTGAGGTATAAGTCTTACATTCTGTATGTACTCATCACTTGTATTCTCAACACTTATATCCACTAATACCAATCTTGTCGATATATTTTCCGCTTCATAATATGAATTAAGTGTGCTCACTCCATCGCCCATATTATAAGTTACAGGTCTTTTATATTTAATAAATGTTCCATCCTCATTAATTAATTCACATGATAATTCTGATGAAATCCAGTTACTCTTATCTGATATATTATTGTTTTCTTCATTAATCAGACTGTCTTGCAAATCTTGTATTGAACTTATAACTGTATAATTATTAACTGTATATTCAAGCTTATTACTGCTATACATATCCATATCCGGCATATTAAATTTATCATTTAATTTATAACTTATATCAGTATACTCACCTGCATATATGTCCTCATTATCTTCCTTCACATACTCATCCCTATATATCCTGTAATTAGCCTTTGCCGCTTCACTTTCATCACATTCCACAAGTTCAATATTCTTAATTAATTCCTGTAATAAATCTTCTGATGTATTATTCTGTGCTTTTATCTCTATTGCGTATCCATAATCACTATATATTGCAAATATGTCGCTAACGTAATTACCATTATTAGTATTTACAACATTTTCTCCATAACTATGCGTAAACCATACTACTTTCTTATCACTGTATTCTATTTCTTTTACATCAGTTATATATTTAAGCTGTATATCTTCATTGTCATTAAGTCCTATAAGCATTACCGATATATTTTTATCTTTTAAATTATCATTTCCTGCATACGAAAGCTTATAATTGCTTCCATCTGTTTCTATATCGTAACCACTTAAATCTGTATTGAAATTTATTTTTACATTTGTATGGAATTTAGTATTTGCATTATAACCGCTGTCTTTTCTCAAGCCTAAATCATAGCTGTAATTTCCAGTCTTTTTAATATTAATATTATAGTAACTAACTATCTTCTCTGCCGCTAATACTGTGCACGGAATTAATATCATTGATAATATTACCGCAGCTGCAATCCTGTCATATTTTCTTGTAAATACCCTCTTAATACTTCTTATTGAACTTATTTTTCTATTATTATTTAAATTTTTTATTACAGTATTTTCTTTGCCTGTTGCTTTATGTTCATTTACACTTTCCAGACTTCTAAGAAATTCTTCTTTTCTATTCTTGTAACTATCTGAAAATTCGTGTACATAATCACTGTAAGTATCCAATTCATCTATAAGCAGATTATCTTTAACATTCTGACTATCACTTTTTTTATTATTGGTAAAAATATTTTTGTTATCAGTCATCTTATATCCTCCGTTACATTTTCTAACTTTTCCGCAAGATATTTTCTAGCTCTTTCCACCTGTTTTCTTATTGTTGCACTATCTTTTCCTAATATGTCCGCTATTTCTGTCATCTTTAATTCATATCCATATCTCATTATAATAATCTTACGCAGATAATCAGAAATATCAGACATTGCACTATCAAGTGCATCAAGCTTATATAATGTTATAAGCTGTCTTTCTACTATATTGGCAGGGTCAGTATCTTCACTCATAGTATCTTCAACACTCTCATTGTATGTTGATATTTTTTGATTTTTTCTATATATATCTATAGCTGTATTTTTTACTATCTTTGTTATAAATGCTTTCGTTCTCCTTGAGCCAACTTCTTCTATATCATCAAGATAAGAATATATCTTTAAAAATGTATCCTGTGTTACATCTTCTGCCTGCTCAACATTATTCAATATTGAATAAGCAATGGCATAGACGGCTGACTCATAAAGGGAATATAATTGCTCCATTTTAGCTTTTTTATTTATTTCCATCTTTTTCCTTAAGTTTCATATGTAATCAACGTATAAGTTTCTCTTTATTAATATAACGAAATCAATATTAAAACGTGACATTTTTTGATATTAAATTTATCGTCCAATTTTCAAAAGTTCACCGCACATAAAAAGTCCACAGCCAGAAATCAAATTTCCAACTGTGGACTTTTTCATTTATGCTCAAATTAATGTAATTTCTTTTCCTGATACTCAAGCGCCGCACCAATGAATCCTCTGAATAATGGGTGTGGTCTGTTAGGTCTTGACTTTAATTCTGGGTGAGCCTGTGTTGCTATGAACCAAGGATGATCCTTTATCTCGACCATCTCAACGATTCTTCCGTCTGGTGACATACCTGAAAGCTGCATACCATTTTCAACAAGAACTTTTCTGTAGTCATTATTTACTTCATATCTGTGTCTGTGTCTTTCATTAATAGTCTCTTCGCCATATAATTCATATGCCTTAGAATCCTTGGCAAGCACGCAAGGGTATGAACCAAGTCTTAAAGTTCCACCAATATCGTCAATACCTTCCTGATCTGGCATAAGATGGATAACAGGATGTGTTGTATCTGGCTTTAACTCTACACTGTGTGCATCATCATATCCGATGACATCTCTTGCAAACTCAACAATAGATAGCTGCATACCAAGGCAAAGACCAAGGAATGGAATATTATTCTCTCTTGCATATCTTATAGCCTGTATCTTACCTTCTATACCACGGTCACCAAAGCCTCCTGGCACAAGAATACCTGATACATCTGAAAGAATCTGGGCCGCATTATCTGCTGTAACTGTTTCTGAATCCACCCACTTGATAGTTACATCACATGAGTTAGCTACGCCGCCATGCTTAAGTGCTTCAACAACTGAAATATATGCATCATGAAGCTGGATATACTTGCCAACAAGTGCAACTGTAACCTTCTTTGTTGGATTCTTCCATGCCTTACACATAGCTCTCCATTCATCAAGATCTGGTTCTGGGCACTCAAGCTCAAGACACTCACATGCTACCTGTGCAAGATGCTCTTCTTCCATAGCAAGTGGGGCATCATAGAGTATCTCAACATCAAGATTCTGTAATACATGTGACTTAGGCACATTACAGAATAATGCAATCTTATCCTTGATACCTGGTTCAAGTGGATGCTCTGTACGGCACACAAGGATATCTGGCTGTATTCCCATTCCTTGCAGCTCCTTAACGCTTGCCTGTGTTGGCTTCGTCTTCATTTCACCTGATGCCTTAAGATAAGGGATAAGTGTTACATGGATAAGTATAGCATTCTCACGGCCTACCTCACGCTGGAACTGTCTTATAGCCTCAAGGAATGGCTGTGACTCGATATCACCTACAGTTCCACCTACCTCGATAATAGCAATCTTAGTTTCATCTGTTGAGTAATCTCTGTAAAAGCGGCTCTTTATCTCGTTAGTGATATGTGGGATAACCTGTACTGTTCCCCCACCAAAGTCTCCTCTACGTTCCTTCTGGAGCACTGACCAGTATACCTTACCTGTTGTAACGTTAGAATTCTTGTTAAGGCTCTCATCTATGAATCTTTCATAATGTCCAAGGTCAAGATCTGTTTCTGCACCATCATCTGTTACGAATACTTCACCATGCTGTATAGGGTTCATAGTACCTGGATCAATGTTTATATATGGATCAAACTTCTGCATAGTCACTTTGAATCCACGTGCTTTTAATAATCTTCCTAATGATGCTGCTGTTATACCTTTTCCAAGTCCTGAAACAACACCACCTGTTACAAATACATACTTTACAGCCATTTTTCCTCCTGTCTGCCATATGGCACGTCCGTTTAGCATAATATGATACCTGTGTGAACCACTCTGCAGTTCACACAAGCCACGAAAAAACAAATATCCGGCAGTACACATATTACTACCGGCTACTTCTTCGTCGCAAAATTTTTTCTACATTATACAGTCATTTTTTTTTAATTTCTACCCCTTTTTTAATAAAAAAACTATAGATTTTAATTTTATAACAATCGTTAGTTTTTAATGTATTCCATGGCAGATATAACGTACTTTTGCTTAATAATATTAAGTTCATATATTTTTATATTATCTGCTTTTTTTCCAGATATATACATATTTACAACTAATGTCATATTAGCAGCCGTCTCATGCCTGAGCTCCACTTTTGATACTGTACCAGCAATTCCATCTCCTGTGAGCTTTGCATATGCCTCCTTAAGTGTCCATATACGGGCAAATCTTAAGCTATCATCACCTATCCAGTCACATTCTGCCTGTGTAAAGAATCTTTCTGCAACCTTTATAGCATTTTTTCTTGGTCTTTCAATATCTATTCCAACTGCTCTGTCTGATACTGCACACACTACACAAGTGCCTGCATGGGATAAGTTAAAATGTATCTCCAGGCCACTGTATACAGGCTTTCCATTTCCTGCATATTCTATATTATAATCATATGAAGTGTCATAGCTTTTCACCAGTTCATCCAGTTTTACGTTAAATATATCATCTGAAGCTGTCTTTAGCTCAATCTCACCGGCATATGACATATATATACTGTAAAGCTTCGTTGCATAATTAAGAAGAAGCCCCGCAGCGAGGCTTCTTTCTTTATCTTCCATAAACCTGTACCGCTCTATTTTATCTTTTCTGTAAGCTGGTACAAGTTTAAGTCCTTTATTCATAATGTCATCATTCATATCTGATATATCTGTAAGAAATATTTTCATAATCACTTTCCTAACATTGTATTACTATGCTGTAACAGTATCAAACTGACTCTCATAAAGTGTCTTATAGAAACCACCTGCTGCAAGAAGCTCTTCATGATTGCCTTTTTCTATGATGTGTCCATCCTTCATAACAAGTATCACATCTGCTGACTGTATAGTTGAAAGTCTGTGTGCTACGATAAAGCTCGTTCTTCCCTCCATAAGCTTTGCAAATGCGTTCTGTATCCTGATTTCTGTTCTTGTATCTATAGATGATGTGGCTTCATCAAGTATAAGCATAGGTGGGCGTGTAAGCATAACCCTTGTTATGCATAAAAGCTGCTTCTGACCCTGTGACAGGCTTCCTCCATCCTCACCTATAACTGTATCAAAACCGTTTGGAAGTCTTTTTATGAAACCATATGAATATGAAGCTTTTGCTGCCTGTATAATCTCTTCCTCAGTTGCATCAGGCTTGCCCATGACGATATTCTCTCTTATAGTTCCTGCCTTAAGCCATGTTTCCTGAAGAACCATTCCAAAGCCATGTCTTAATGAATATCTTGTCATATCCCTGATATCTGTACCTGACACATCTATGCTTCCCGAATTCACATCATAGAATCTCATTAAAAGATTAATAACTGTTGTCTTTCCACAGCCTGTAGGTCCAACTATAGCTATTCTCTGACCTTTCTTTACATGAAGATTAAAGTCCTCTATAAGCTTCTTATCCGGTGTATATGAGAAGTATACGTTATTAAGGTCAACCCTTCCATCAACCTCCTTTATATCTGCTGCATTTTCAGCATCTGGAAGCTCTGGCTCTTCTTCTATAAGCTCAAACATTCTTGCCGCACATGCAAGTGCATTCTGAAGCTCTGTTATGACACCTGATATCTCGTTGAATGGCTTGGTGTACTGGTTGGCATAGCTTAGAAAACTTGATAGCTGTCCTACTGTGATTCCACCTGATATAGCTATAAATGCACCTGATACAGCAACACCAGCATATACAAGACTATTAACAAATCTTGTTGATGGATTAGTGATTGATGAGAAGAAGATTGCTCTTAATGAGTATTTCTGTAACCTTTCATTAATCTCGTCAAAGCGTGCTACTGCTTCTTCTTCATAACCATACGCCTTTACAACCTTTTCTCCACCTATCATCTCATCTATAAAGGCTGTCTGCTCACCTCTTGTTTCAGACTGAAGCTTAAACATTGAAAATGTTTTCTTTGCTATAAAGCTTGCTACAAAGAAGGATACTGGTGTGATAAGCACTACTACAAGTGTTATCCTCACATTAATTGTAAGCATGAATACAAGTGTTCCAACTATAGTAAGAACTCCTGAAAAAAACTGTGTGAATCCCATAAGAAGTCCATCTGCAAACTGATCAACATCGGCTATGACACGGCTCACTATATCACCATAAGACTGTCCATCTATATACCTAAGTGGAAGCTTCTGTATCCTTTCCATAGCCTCATCTCGTATATCTCTTGTTACATGATATGTTATCTTGTTGTTACATATGTTCATTATCCACTGTGACAGGGCTGTTATAGCAACTATAACTCCTATCGTCACAAGAATCCTGCTTATACCTGCAAAATCAACATTGCCAGGTCCTACTATATGATCTATTCCACGTCCGACAAGAATAGGAACATATAAAGTTGATGCTACTGTCACTGCTGCCATAAGTATAGACAATATAAGAAATCCGCTATACTTTTTTATTCTTTTAAGAACCTTTAAAAGCGTGCCCTTCTGGGCTTTCTTCCTATCTTTATTATCTTTCATAACTACTCCATTTCATACACAAGCTTTTAAACTTTTGACTATCCTGATAATTTATGCACCCTTAGCTGATTTAAACTGTGAATTATATATTTCCCTGTAAACCTCACAGTTTGCTAACAGTTCACTATGTGTTCCGATTCCTGCCACATTACCATCATCAAGTACGATAATCTTATCTGCATGCATAAGTGATGCTGAACGCTGTGATACTATGAATACAGTAGGATTGTTTGGCATTGTCCTGATTGACTTTCTAAGTGCTGCATCTGTTGCAAAATCAAGTGCTGATGCGCTGTCATCAAGTATAAGGACATCTGGCTTCTTAACAACAGCTCTTGCTATTGTAAGTCTCTGCCTCTGGCCACCTGAAAGATTCTTTCCACCCTGCTCTATCATATAGTCAAGACGTCCGTCTTTTTTATCAACAAACTCCTTCGCCTGTGCTATGGCAAGTGCCTCATCTATCTCACCATCAGTTGCATCCTGTTTGGCAACCTGCATGTTGTTTCTTATACTGCCCTTAAACAGCACAGCCTTCTGCATGACTATGCCGACCTTATCTCTTAATTCTTCTAACTTTATATCCTTAACATTTACACCATCTATAAGAACTTCTCCCTCTGTGGCATCATAAAATCTTGGAATAAGTCCTACAAGACTTGACTTACCGGAGCCTGTACCACCTATGATACCTATAGTCTGGCCTCTGTACGCCTTAAAGCTTACACCTGCTATACTCGTATCACCGGCTCCACTATACGTAAGTGCAGCATTCTTAAACTCTACTACCGGCACTTCATCATCAGATTCCTTCACACTGACTGTTCCATCCTGCATGCCTGGTTTAACATCAAATATTGACTGTATACGTCCTGCACATGCAAGAGCCTTAGTTATATTGATTATAAGATTAGCAAGCTTAATCAGCTCCACAAGAATCTGTGACATGTAGTTATAAAGTGCCACAACCTGTCCCTGTGTTAAAGCCCCCTGGTTTACTCTCACGCCACCTATCCATATAAGTGCTATGATTGAAACATTTACAACTACATAAGTAAGTGGATTCATAAGTCCTGATATCTTACCTACAAACTTCTGAAGATGATTAAGCTCTTCATTCTTCTCTTTAAAATGCTTAAGCTCATCATCCTGCTTGTTAAACGCTCTTATGACTCTTACACCAGTAAGATTCTCTCTGGTTATACCTAGTATGGTATCAAGACCTGCCTGAACCTTTTTATATAAAGGTCTTGTACCGACCATGATTCCAAACACAATATTTGTATTTCTATATCCCAGCGCCTGATTTCCATGTCCCAGTTTTTCAATCAGCCACAATGCCATAGATGCAGATGTCAAAGATCCAAGATTCGAGAAAATTGTTCTTGTAGTGGCAATTTTAGTACGTTCCGTGGCATCTGCACTCAAAGTCGGCAAAATGGACCCCATCGGAATATTTACCAGCGTATATCCAAAAGAAAAAATAATATATGTAATATACGCCCATGCCAGTTTTCCACCTGTTGAAAAATCAGGTGTCGTAAATACCAGTACCATTCCAACCGCAAGTACCGGAGCCCCTGCCAGCATCCAAGGTCGGTTTCGTCCCATTTTAGTGTTGGTCCGATCAACCAGCGCCCCAACCATATAATCTGTAAATGCATCAATAAACTTTGTGATCAAAAACATAAACGCAGCACTTGCCGCCGGTATTCCTGCCACATCGGTATAAAAAATAAGCAGATATGTGTTTACCATTAAATACGCCAGATTACAGGCATAGTCTGAAATACCAAACCCAATCCTCTGACGCCAGATAAATTTTTTACTGTTTGTTCCTGTTTCTTTCATCATCACTACATTTCAGTCCTTTCCACTGTTCTTTCCTGTATGACCGGCCGGTTCATTTGATGATGCTATCATATCTGCTTTCCTCTTTTTTCTATA
>ERZ773276.1447-NODE-1447-length-18076-cov-2.681871_pt1 | contig 18076 bp, 9 predicted proteins | sample MGYA00511386_ERZ773276 | MGnify/ENA primary metagenome ERZ773276 (study PRJEB29015, sample SAMEA2737778) | human gut metagenome | biome: human gut; feature: human-associated habitat; material: faeces | place: China | collected 2012 ...
AGGCGGCAATGAGTTTGCTCCATTCCTTTTACTGTTGGGGCTCGGTAGGAGTTATCCTGCTTTCCACAGTATTTTTCTCGGTGTTCGGTATAGGCAATTGGAAATGGCTTGCTTGTATCTGGGCAATAATTCCGCTGTATAATATGTTTAATTTCATCACCTGTCCCATTGAACACCCTGCCGAGGACGGGCAAGGTATGAGTATCGGAAATCTTTTAAAAACCCCCGTGTTCATTATTTCCATACTGCTGATGATATGTGCGGGAGCGTCGGAGCTTTCAATGGCACAGTGGGCATCTGCATTTGCGGAATCTGCTTTGGATCTTTCAAAGGCTATGGGAGATATTGCCGGGCCTTGCCTGTTTGCGGTGACTATGGGAATAAGTCGCTCACTGTATGGAAAATACGGCGACAGGCTTGACCTAATAAAATTTATGATAGGCTCAGGCATGCTTTGCCTGATATGCTATCTTGTTGCTTCCCTGTCGGATATTCCCATGCTTGGGCTTGCAGGCTGTATAATATGCGGCTTTTCCGTTGGAATTATGTGGCCTGGAACCATAAGCATCTGTTCGGGGAAAATGCCCTCAGGCGGCACAGCAATGTTTGCCCTTCTTGCCATGGCAGGCGACCTTGGCGGTGCAATAGGTCCGGGTATCGTAGGAAACATTTCACAAAGTGCAGGAGATGATATTCGCAAGGGCGTGCTTGCAGGCTGTATTTTTCCACTTGTGCTTGTTATTCTGACTTTTGTGATTTCCAAAAATGTCAATAAAAACAGGCAGGAATGAAAGAGTATGACTATAAGGCAATACCGTACAAAGAGCGTCTGACGACTTTGTGCGGTATTGCCCTGAATCAGTACAATGTGATTCATATCGATATCCAGCAGTTTGTCAGCAAATATCCTGTGATAAAAGACATGGTGGCACGCTTAACAAAGGAATTGTTGTTTGATGTGAAAATGGAAATGCCGGATGTTACATTGTTTGATGAAACAGACTTGGTAAGGACATCAAAAGATATTTTTTCGCAGAAACGGGAAAAGTTTATCTTTATCATTGACGAATGGGATTCCATTTTCCGGGTACATCGGGATAATGGCGCCTTGACGGATAAATACCGGGCAAATATCCAGTTTAGCCTCATATTTATCCAACCACTTGCCACCCTCGTATGTCTTTCCGGTCCAATAGTCGTACCATTCTCCGGCAGGGAAGTAAATACTATCACGTACATTCTTACGGGTATATACAGGGGCAACCATCATCCACTCGCCACTCATAAATTGATATTGGGTGGTCGTATCACGGGTAACCACGTCATCCGGGAATTCCAGTACCATCGCACGAGCCATCGGTACACCGGTCGTATGCGCCTCATGACAATAGGTATAGGCGTACGGGTTCAGACGCATCTTCAGCTTTAGGAATTTACGGTTGATATCCGTGTACGGATGCCCATATACCCAAGGCTGACGGTCGGCATCCGCCCAGCCGCTCATGGTCATAAAGATCGGGGTGAAAACCTTCCATTGCAAGTCGCGGGTATAGGTTTTCGGGGAACCGCCGAAGATACCGTCCACATCGCTGGTAGCGGCGTTCATGGCGGAAAGGCCGGCACCCGTGATCGTCGGGATATGGTAACGGATATAATCCCAGTTGCTCACTTGGTCACCGCTCCATACCGTAGAATACCGCTGGGTTCCGGCCCAACCGCAAACAGCCCATACGAAGCCCCGTTCGTTCGTATTGTTCTCGATACCCTCGAATGCGGATTTACAGCCGTTCAAGGCAAACTCATAGCCTTCTCCAACCCAAGCCACATCCAATTTACACAGGCGGGTACCACATTTACCAACCTCGTAGGCAATCTTATCCACACCATTCTCTGTCCATAAGCCCGTATGGAAGCCTCGTTTACCTAATTCCGTCACAACAGAATCCAATTTCACATAGCCGCAACCATAGCCATCGTTCGGCAAGATCCAGCCACGGGGCATATCATATTCCACATATTTATCAGCAACTTGGCTGATTACGTCCGGGGTGGATTGAGGCCATCCGGTGCGCTGTTCCCCTTTGTTATAGCAGTCAGCGTCTCCCATCGTAAGCATCCACATCGCCGGCATAAAAGGTTTTCCGGTGATATCCGTATAGTCGTTCAATAGGTCTTTCAGCGAAGGGCCATAGAAGTAGAACGCATCAAAGCGATTCTCGTTATGCGTCAACTGACTGGTGAAGCCCATCAGCTTAAAGCCATCATCATAGCTCTTGTCCAGCATCTCCGTGCCGTTGAAGGCATAATGGCCCGGGGCAAACGTATTGCGGAATACGCCATATCCTTTCGTGGACATATAGAAGGGAGCCGGGTTAGAGGATTGATCTTCATCCCAACCGGTCACCTCGATATCCGCTTCCTTCCCAGCGTATGAGAAATTACCTTGTTGCATACCGCAACCATAGAAATCCTCATCACCGCTACGGCGCATCGTTTGGGTCGTTTTCAGTCCGAAGGCAAGTGGTTCGGCCTCCTCGTAGATCACGGCACGGTTATTCTTGTCATACATGGCGAAACGAATAGGGTTCTTATAGACACGTACGACACATTGGGGAGTCGTGAACTTATAATAGCTGCCGTTGTCGGTCATGGAGACTCTCGGGTTCTTTACCCCATAATCCACAACGATCGAGTTTGCCGCCGGATTGGTATATTCCCCATCCGGTGCCAACCAGATACGGAAGATATCATCCCGGTAAAACATCAACTTAACCTTAGCGTACCCGGAGACGAACTCATATTCCGTGTTGCTGATCTTATTGAACTTCGTCAACTTACCCAAGTTCATACGGGCGGCGAACAGGTTCGCTTTTAATACGTTGTTTGACGAACGCTCATCCTTCGGGTATTGGATAGCGAACTCTATTTTATAGGAGCCCATCTGGGTTAGGTCGGTAGCGGGGAAAGCTACCTCATATTCCTCTTGTTTAGCGATCGGATGCCCGGAGGCGGTTACCGTGGCGGTTAGTTTCTGACCGTTGTTCAAGGAGGCGGTTACCGTGAAATCCTCGTCTACGGGCTGGGAACCAACGTTCTTCAGCTTCACTTTCAACACGTCTTCCTTCGTGAACGTATTCCCGGTTTCTTGGTGTGAGGTCACTTTCTCCAAAGCCAAATCATGCGCGAAAGGCTCTGTCAGCTCAATATCATCGACCATCCAATACCAAGAGAAGATATCCCGCCAGAAGAAACGCAAGTAGACAGTTTTCTGGTTCGCGGCTACCTCGCTGATGTTAATCTCCTCATTCACCGGGGCATGAAGCTGGGTAGCGGCGGGGATCTTATCCATCACGTTATACTCTTTCCAATTCAACCCGTCGTTGCTGACGCCAACCCAAAGGCCGGCACGTTTTCCGGTGAACCAATTATTCCAACGAAACAAGTGCTGGAATTTCAATACCACATCGTTCTTTCCCGCACAATCGATAGCGCTGGTCTGGAAATAGCCGTTCGGGTATTCCTCCCGTTGATTCCACTTCGTGATCTCCTCCCCGGTGACTACGCCCGGCCGGAATTGCATATGATAGCCACGACTCGTAGAGGCGATGGGAGGCGCTTGTTGCTCGAACTGGAAAGAGCCGGGATAAGGCTGATCGGTTACAATCCATTCACACTTTGCCGATTTCGTTGAATCGACAATCATCCAGCCGTCGGGTAATTTCCCGGCGGAGAAATCTTCTTTCCAAAAGCTTTGTTGAGCGGACAGGGAGGAAACGCAACCTGTCAGAAGCATGGATACAATTAGACTTTTTAGCATTTGAATTAGTTGATTAGATTTAGGCAGTAAAGATAGTCTTAATTTACGAGGCTTCGCAAACGTTCGCGTGATTTTTATTCTCTTTTCGCTGGGCGGAAACGTGTTATTATCAATGGAATCCTTCTATCTTCGCGTATATACAACCTTGTTATATAAATCAATAAACATATATCATGAACAGACATTTATTCTTGAGCCTTTTATTGGCGCTCTTCGCTTCCAGTACGCTTTCAGCCGATAACCTTAAAATCGAGCCGGCCTTCTGGTGGAGCGGTATGAAGAACCCAGAACTCCAGCTGATGGTGTATGGTAAGGATATCGCCGGATATCTCCCTAGCGTGAAATATCCCGGCGTACAGTTGAAAAGCTCGGTAGCGTTGGAAAGCCCGAATTACCTATTGATCTATCTGGACGTGGAAAAGGCCAAGCCCGGCAGGTTTGATATCACGTTCACGAAGGACAAAAAGAGTTTCAATTACTCGTATGAGTTGAAGGCCCGTAAACCGAACGCCGATCGGATCAAGGGGTTTGACTCTTCCGACGTGCTTTATCTCATCATGCCGGATCGTTTCGCGAACGGAGATCCCTCGAACGATCAAATCCCGATGCGTACCGCTTATAAGGTAGACCGTAACAGCCCGAACGCCCGTCACGGAGGCGACTTGGCCGGTATCGAACAACATCTGGATTATATCGAGGATCTGGGCGTAACAGCTATCTGGCTGAACCCGGTATTGGAGAACGATATGGAGGGAGGCTCTTACCACGGATATGCCACGACGGATTATTACCGGGTAGACCCTCGCTTCGGCACGAACGAGGACTACGTCCGCTTGATCGAGAAGACGCACGAGCGGGGCATGCGTGTCGTGATGGATATGATCTTCAACCATTGCGGCAGCGATCATCCTTGGATGAAAGATATCCCGAGCCACGACTGGTTCAACCACCTCGACAACTACGTGCAGACCAACCACGACAAGGAGGCTTATTTCGATCCTTACGTGTCGGATTATGATAAGGAGACGATGCTGAACGGCTGGTTTGTACCGAGCATGCCGGACTTGAACCAAAAGAACCCGCATGTGGCTAAATACCTTATCCAGAACTCTATCTGGTGGATCGAGTATTGCGGCGTGGATGGTATCCGGCAGGATACGTATCCGTATGCCGACGTGGACATGATGCGCCGGTGGTGCACGGAGGTCATGAACGAGTATCCGGAGTATAACATCGTAGGCGAGGCGTGGATGAACTACACGATCGGTTCCGCTTATTGGCAGAAAGGCAGCCGGTTGAACTTCGGACAGGATACCGAGCTGAAATCGGTAATGGATTTCCGCTTGATGGGTATCGCGAGCAAGGCGTTCCACGCCGAAGGCGGGCTACCGATGATCTTCGAGCATATGTGTTATGATTACGTATATCCCGATATCTATAACGTATTGCGTTTCTTGGAGAACCATGATACGGATCGTTTTCTTCCCTCCATGCCTAAGTCTGTCGATGATTTGTACGCGTTCAAGCAAGGGGTGACATTCTTGTTGACGATCCCCGGTATTCCCCAGCTCTATTACGGGCAGGAGTTGCTGATGAACGGCACCAAGGAGAAGGGAGACGGATATATCCGCTTGGATGTTCCCGGTGGCTGGCCCGGCGACAAGGTGAATCAATTCGAGGCATCCGGTCGCAGCGAGGTGCAAAATGACGCATGGAATTTCCTCCGGACTTTATTGAAATGGCGCAAGGGCAACGATATCATCGCTAAGGGCAAGATGAAACATTTCATGGTGAACCAAGGTGTCTACGTGTACGAGCGCAGTCTGGATGGCCGGAGCGTATTGATCTTGATGAATGGCAGCGACAAGGAGGTGAACCTCCCGTTGGCCCGCTATGCGGAAGTATTGCGAGGTAAAACCTCCGGAAAAGAGATATTAACCGGAAAGGAGATTCCATTGGGAGACGAATTATCCTTGGCACCGAAAGGGATCTTCGTACTGGAAATGTGATACCATTAGCCCCGATGATTTTTCATTCGAGGACCTATTTATAGATTACTAATAATTAAATCGGGAGGCCTTAAACCTCCCGATTTTCTTTTCATATATACTATTTTAATCGCTTTTCAAGAATCAATTGATGCCTGCATTGAATGCCGTTCTCCCAGATAGGCTCGGCATAGTTCCGTACGAAATAATCGCGATCTACGGCTACCAAGTCAAAGCCTTCCTGTTGATAAAGCATCATCGGGCCGGCGGCTGAGGTTCCGGTGCAAATACGCAAAAGCTCGACATCTTGAGCCGGAGCCCATTTATTAGATACATGCCGTAATAGTTTCCGGGCGATTCCTCGCCGACGGAAGATATCCGCCACGGCAAGATTCATGATCTCCGCCTTGCCACCCTCCTCCTTGCGAACCACGATCACGCCGGCAACGGAATTTCGTACCGTAGCGATAAAGCAATCCGAATCCTTTAGGTAAGCCTCTACTTTCTCCCGATCCGGATCGGCTTCCAGCAGTAACTCATAAGGAGGAAATAAAGCTACTTGTATCTCCGGCTCCCCGCCCACGACGATCTCTACTATATTTCCGTCAGGATCTCGGATTACACCCTCATAGTAACCATCCCCGGAAGTGCGGGTCTCACCGGCGATCGTGTATCCATCCATCCGGAAACGTTCGATCATTTGATCCACTTGCTCCTTCGTATCCGCATGAAAAGCCAGATGAGCCAAGCCGATATGATCCTTGTCGTAGGTATCGGAGATATCTTGCCGTTGCATAATCTCTAAAGCAGGACCACTCTCGAAAGAGACAAAATAAGAAGCGAACCCTTTCTTTGGATTCACATATTTCTCGTTACTCTTACCGTTGAAATACTTTACATAGAAATCCCGTAAACGTTCCAGATGATTCGTCCATAGGGCGATGTGTGTTAACTGCATAAGTTGGAGGTTTTAATTTGTCACTGCCAAAGATATAAAAAAATCAGACATGGTTCCCTACATTATCGTCGGGATAATCCATGTCTGATTACTGTTTTCTTCTTATTCGCGATTATTTACAAATCCGGCAACCGGCGCATTTAGCCAGTTCACCGCGGAAACGTTTCTCTACCAGTTTATGCAAACGGTCTTTCAACGCCTCCAAGCGTACATGGTCGATCACGTCGGAAGTGAAAGCCACGCTCAATAACATACGGGCCTCGTCACGCGGGATACCGCGGCTTTGCATATAGAACAAAGCGTTCTCATCTAACTGACCGGTCGTCATACCGTGCGAGCATTTTACATCATCCGCATAAATCTCCAGTTGCGGCTTGCTATACATACGTGCCTCACGGGTAGCGCACAGATTACGGTTCGTCTGGTAAGCGGCGGTCTTCTGGGCATCCTCTTTCACCAAGATACGTCCGCTGAAGACACCTACGGCATGATCATTCAGTACGTTCTTGAACAACTCGTTGCTGGTACAATTCGGGGCCGCGTGGGTAATATGGCTATAGGTATCCATCTGTTGCTCCTTGTCCAGAACGGACATACCGCATAAGGTAGACTCGGCATACTCGCCATTCAGTTCCACATAATAATTGTTGCGAGTCAAGCCATTCGTCAACGTAATACCGTTTATCAAGACATTGGTCGAGGCCGCCTGCTTTACGTGTACGGAAGAGAAACGGGTCGTAGACTCGCTGCTTTCTTCCAAATCATAATAATCAAAGCGAGCACCTTCCTCCGCAAAAATCTCAACCACTTGAGTCGCCAAGAATTTCACGTCGTCGATACTATGATCGCAAACCAATAGCTTCGCTTCCGAATGAGGTTCCATAATCACCAGAACACGACGGTTCGCCATCGTATCCACATCATTACGGAATATATTCACTAATTGGATAGGACGCTCAACTACGACATTTTTCGGTACATACACCACGAAACCATCTTGGGCTAACATCGTATTCAACGCGATAATACCATCCTTGCTACTCGGCGCCGCCTTTCCGTAATACTTGGAAGCGATCTCCGGATATTGCTCCGTAAAAGCCTTCAACCCTCCAGCATACACGCCTTCCGGCAAATGCGCTTTCGGTAAGTCCTTATCGTAAAACGTATCGTTCACGACAAAGTATAACGATGTGCTCAGGTTCGGCACGTCACAACGGAACACGTCATAAGGATTCACCGGGATAGCGACCCGGTTGATATTCAAACCGTAATCCGGAGCGAACGCTTGGGCTACATCCGTATATTTATAATCCTCGCTTCTCGTGGAGGGGAATCCGAGTCGCTCAAAGTTCGCCAAGGCATCAGCCCTAAGGGCATTCATCACCGGCGTACTATGACGACATACCAGATCCTCACATTGGGCGAAAAGATCGATATATTGTTGCTCGGCCTTCATATTACTCATCTCCCATCTCTTTCTTGATCCAGTCGTAACCTTTCTCTTCCAGTTCCAAGGCCAATTCCGGACCGGCGGTCTTCACGATACGGCCTTTGTAAAGCACATGAACCACATCCGGCTTGATGTAATCCAGCAGACGCTGATAGTGCGTGATTACGATAGCGGCATTCTCCGGAGTCCTCAACTGGTTCACGCCATGCGCTACGATACGCAAGGCATCGATATCCAAACCACTATCCGTCTCATCCAAGATCGCCAATTTCGGCTCTAACATCGCCATTTGGAAGATCTCGTTCCGCTTTTTCTCTCCACCGGAGAAACCTTCGTTCACGCTACGGCTGGCTAGTTTATTATCCAGCTCGACGATCGCACGCTTCTCACGCATCAATTTCAAGAAGTCCGTAGCCGAAACCGGTTCTAGACCGTTATATTTACGGTGCTCGTTCAACGCCGCACGCATAAAGTTCACCATACTAACTCCCGGGATCTCGACCGGATATTGGAAGCTCAAGAAAATACCCTCACGGCTACGATCCTCGGGAGAAAGATCCAGCAGATTCTTACCGTTGAAGATATCCTCTCCTTCCGTTACCTCAAAAGCGGGATTACCTACCAATACACTACTTAACGTACTTTTTCCGGAACCGTTCGGTCCCATGATAGCATGTACCTCACCCGCTTTCACCGACAGGTTGATACCTTTCAATATCTCTTTGCCATTTACGTTGGCATGTAAATTCTTAACCTCTAACATCTTTTCTAATTGAAAATTGAAAGTTGAAAATTGAAAATTATTCTATCCTACGCTGCCTTCCAGCGAGATCGTTAGTAATTTCTGAGCCTCGACGGCGAACTCCATCGGTAACTTATTCATTACCTCACGGGCATATCCATTCACGATCAAACCGACAGCCTCTTCTACCGAGATACCCCGTTGCTGGCAGTAGAACAATTGCTCCTCGCTGATCTTACTCGTCGTAGCCTCATGCTCCACGATCGCCGTCTCATTCTGAATATCAGCGTAAGGGAACGTATGAGCTCCACAAGTAGAGCTTAGTAACAAACTATCGCATTGGCTATGGTTACGGGCGCCTTCCGCACGGGCGGACACCTTTACCAATCCCCGATAGCTATTCTGGCTATGACCGGCAGAGATACCCTTGGATACGATCGTACTTTTCGTATTCTTACCCAGATGGATCATCTTCGTACCCGTATCGGCCTGTTGGTAATTATTGGTCACGGCAACCGAGTAAAACTCACCTACCGAGTTATCACCCGCCAAGATACAGCTCGGATATTTCCAAGTGATCGCCGAACCGGTCTCTACTTGCGTCCAAGAGATCTTGCTACCCTCACCTTTGCACAAACCTCGTTTCGTCACGAAGTTATAGATACCGCCTTTACCTTCCTTATCACCCGGATACCAGTTCTGTACGGTAGAATACTTCACCTCAGCACGCTCGTTCGCCACGATCTCCACGATAGCGGCATGCAATTGGTTCTCGTCACGCATCGGCGCCGTACATCCTTCCAGATAACTTACATACGCCTCATCGTCTGCGACAATCAAGGTACGCTCGAACTGTCCGGTATTAGCGGCATTGATACGGAAATACGTACTCAGCTCCATCGGGCAACGTACGCCCTTCGGTATATAAACAAACGAACCGTCCGAGAACACGGCCGAATTCAAGGCGGCGAAGAAATTATCACGATAACCAACCACGCTGCCCAAATACTTCTGCACCAAGTCCGGATGATGTTGTACAGCCTCGCTGAACGAACAGAAAATAATCCCCTTCTCTGCGAGATTCTCCTTGAAAGTAGTCTTCACGGAAACACTATCCATCACGGCGTCTACCGCCATTCCGCTTAAATGCTTCTGCTCCTCCAAAGGAATGCCCAGCTTATCGAATGTCTTCAGCAATTCAGGATCTACCTCATCCAAGCTCTTTGGTCCCTCTTTTTTCTTAGGGGCGGCATAATAGATAATGTCCTGATAATCGATCGGCGGGATATTCAAGTGAGGCCATGTAGGCATCTCCAACGTCTGCCAATAGCGAAAAGCCTTCAAACGGAACTCGAGTAACCATTCCGGCTCGTTCTTCTTGGCAGAGATAATACGGACCGTCTCCTCGTCTAATCCACGATGGATCACCTCCGTATCAATATCGGTAACGAAGCCATATTTATAATCTCCGCTCGTTACCTCATTAATTATATGATTTGAATCCTGCATAATTAAAAATTAACCATTGATAAAAGCCCTTCATTCTCCTAATGAAAACAAATTATGTGGGAAAATTGTTGGTACTATTTGCTTCACGCTATAATAAAAACGAGATTCTATCTTCGATTGGCGATGAATCAAGACCGATCCACGATCCACGAACTCCAGCGCGTTCAACAGCAAACTGGTAAAGACCAAAACGACCAGCAACCCGAAAAAACCACCAAACAAATGGTTTATAACACTCAACGGTGTCGCCCCTACCACCTTGGTAACCAGTTCACCCGCTAGGATAAATACCCCCATAATCAAGATAAAACCCGCTATATAACTCAAGATCGTAACCCCTTCTTCCGGAAACCAACCCAACGCCAAGATATATCCTTTCAGCCAAACCGCCGCTTTTCCGCAGAAAAAGATCGCGATCACTAGGGCTATAAGCGAAACAACCTGTTTGATGATTCCATCAAACAGGCCTTTCACAAATCCTATCCCTGCCAGACATAGCAATGTAATGTCCAACCAGTTCATCGTTATAACGTCTTCTTAATTTCAGTCTCTTCGTAAGCCTCGATCATATCGCCCACTTGGATATCGTTGAAGTTCGTAATATTCAAACCGCAATCCAAGCCAGCCACGACCTCTTTCGCATCGTCCTTGAAACGTTTCAAAGAGCCTAGCTCGCCGGCATAGATAACGATACCGTCACGTATCAAGCGGATCTTGTTCGTACGTTTGATCTTGCCTTCCTTAACCATACATCCGGCAACCGTACCGACCTTGGTGATCTTGAATACCTGCTGAACTTCCACATAAGCGGTAATCTCCTCCTTGATCTCCGGAGAAAGCATGCCTTCCATAGCGCTCTTCACCTCCTCGATCGCATCGTAGATGATAGAGTACAAACGGATCTCCACACCTTCCTTCTCGGCGTTTCTACGCGCTTGCAAAGACGGACGAACTTGGAATCCGATAATGATAGCGTTCGAAGCCGCTGCCAAAACCACATCCGACTCGGAAATCTGGCCAACCGCCTTGTGAATTACGTTCACCTGAATCTCCTCGGTAGACAAACGGATCAAGGAGTCGGACAATGCCTCTACGGAACCATCCACGTCACCCTTCACGATCACGTTCAACTCTTGGAAGTTACCCACGGCGATACGACGTCCGATATCATCCAAGGTAAGCATCTTCTGCGTACGAAGACCTAACTCACGCTGCAATTGCTCACGACGGTTAGCTATCTCACGCGCCTCTTGCTCAGTCTCCAATACATTAAATGTATCACCGGCCTGAGGAGCACCATTCAAACCGAGGATCAATACCGGCTCGGAAGGACCAGCCTTCTCCACCCGTTGATTACGCTCGTTGAACATCGCCTTGATACGTCCTTGATGAGTTCCCGCCAAAACGATATCTCCCATCTTCAACGTACCGTTCTCCACCAATATGGTAGATACATAGCCACGTCCCTTGTCCAAAGAAGACTCGATGATAGAACCAACCGCACGTTTTTTCGGATTCGCTTTCAAATCCAACAGGTCGGCCTCCAACAGTACCTTCTCCAACAACTCCTCGACACCGATACCTTTCTTAGCGGAGATCTCTTGACTCTGGTACTTACCCCCCCAGTCTTCCACCAAGTAATTCATATTCGCCAACTCCTCCTTGATCTTCTCAGGATTAGCATGTGGCTTATCGATTTTATTAATAGCGAAAACAATAGGAACACCGGCAGCCGAAGCGTGATTAATCGCCTCAATCGTCTGAGGCATCACGTTATCATCAGCGGCCACGATAATAATCGCAATATCCGTCACCTTCGCGCCACGGGCACGCATAGCGGTAAACGCCTCATGACCCGGAGTATCCAAGAACGTGATACGGCGGCCATTCTGCAACTTCACGTTGTAGGCTCCGATATGCTGCGTGATACCACCGGCCTCACCGGCGATTACGTTCGCACTACGGATATTATCCAATAAAGAAGTCTTACCATGGTCAACGTGTCCCATCACCGTTACGATAGGCGGACGGGCTACCCAATCCTCCTCGTTATCATCTTCCTCATCAGCGTTGATCGCCTCGACAACATCCGCGCTTACATATTCAGTCTTATAACCGAACTCCTCAGCCACGATATTGATCGTCTCCGCATCCAGGCGCTGATTGATCGAAACCATAAGGCCGATGCTCATGCAAGTACCGATAACCTCCGTTACAGATACGTCCATCATGTTCGCCAAGTCGTTGGCCGTAACGAACTCGGTCAGCTTCAATACCTTGCTTTCCAGTTCTTCCTGTTCCATCAACTCGTGCTCACGTTTCACAGCGGCGTCACGTTTATCACGACGGTATTTAGCCCCCTTATTATTCTTATTATTCTTGTTGGTCAAGCGAGCCAAAGTCTCCTTGATCTGCTTTTGAACATCCTCTTCACTAACTTCCGCTTTCACTGGCTTCTTCAAGCGAGGCTTACGGTCGTTATTCGGACGATCGTCACGATTCGGGCGCGGATAATTCGTACCCGGCGTATTATTCACGTCTACCCGATCTTTCTTGATACGTTTACGTTTCTTCTTAGCGTCACCTTCCTCACCCGGTTTAGCAGGAGCGTTCGGTTTAATCAAAGTAGGCGAATTCGGACTCTTATGAGGAGCGCCCGGACCGTTGCTATTATTACCCGGCCGATTGTTATTAAACTTTTGCTTCTCATCACGCTCTTTCCGCTTCTCCTCCTTCGTTTTCTTCTTCGGACGAGTCGATTGGTTAAGCGCATCCAAGTCAATCTTACCGGTTACCTTGATCTTTGATTCCAATTTAACCGAGTTCAAACGGAAAAGATTATCGTCTTTTTCCTCGGTCTTCTCTACTTCCTGTTCCGGTTTCACACTTTCCACCTTAGGTTCCGCAACAACCGGTTGCTTCTCTACGGTTTTTTCTTTTTCCACTTCCACTACTATAACTTTTTCTTCTTTTTTCTCCGTGGGAGCCTGCGCAGGCTGCGCGGGTTTAACAGGAGCTTGAGCAGCGGGAGCGGCAGGCGCTTCCTTCACTTTCGGCTCTTCCTTTACCTTAGGCTCTTCTTTCACCTTCGGCTCCTCTTTAGCCTTCGGCTCTTCCTGCTGTTTTTTATGTTGTCCACCATCCAAATCGATATGACCCTTCATTACGATCTTAGGCCTGAATTCTTCCGGTATCACTGTCTTTATTTCCGCAGTCTTCTCTTCTTTCACAGAAGGAGCCTCTTTCTGCGCACGATCCGCCGCAAAATTACGATCTTTCTCAGGCAGATCCTTTCCAAACTCTTTTACGAGCAAAGCATACTGTTCATCACTGATCCTCGTGTTGGGATTATCCTCAACCGAGAACCCATTCCGGTGCAGGAACTCAACCACCGTGTTGATTCCCACGTTCAATTTTCTCTGTACTTGAATTAATTTTATAGGCATATCTAACTTTGTCGTAATACTTATTCGTTACCTTCATCTTCAAATTCCGCGGATAAGATAGCTAAAAGATCGTCCACGGTCTGCTCTTCCAGATCGGCACGTTCAATAATCTCATTGCGGTTCATAGCAAGGACACTCTTCGCCGTATAGCATCCTATATTCTTCAGTGCGTCGATCACCCAGCTGTCGATCTCGTCGGAGAACTCATCCAAGTAGATATCCTCCTCGTCCGCTCCTTCGATATCACGGAATACGTCAATCGTATACTCAGTCAACATACAAGCCAACTTAATATTCAGACCGCCCTTACCGATCGCTAAAGAAACCTCCTCAGGACGTAGATAAACCTCAGCTTTCTTTTCTTCCTCATTCACACGGATAGAAGAGATCTTAGCCGGGCTTAAAGCACGCTGGATAAACAAAGAGAGATTTGAGGTGTAATTAATCACATCAATGTTCTCGTTTCTCAACTCGCGAACGATTCCGTGTATACGAGAGCCTTTCATACCTACGCAAGCACCCACCGGGTCAATACGGTCATCGTATGACTCGACAGCCACTTTGGCACGCTCTCCCGGGATACGGGCGATCGCCTTGATCGTAATCAAGCCGTCATTAATCTCCGGAACCTCCAACTCGAACAACCGCTGCAAGAAGACCTTATCCGTACGGGAAAGAAGGATCTTCGGGTTGTTATTATAGTTATCCACACGTTGAACGATCGCACGTACGGTCTCTCCCTTACGATAGAAATCGGTCGGGATTTGCTCGGATTTCGGCAGTAGCAACTCATTACCATCGTCATCCAGCAACAGGATTTCTTTCTTCCACACCTGATAAACCTCAGCGGCGATGATGTGGCCGATTTTATCCTTATACTTAGCGTACAAGCTGTCTTTCTGCAATTCAAGTATCTTTGAAGCCAAAGTTTGGCGCAAGTTTAAGATCGCACGGCGTCCGAAGTCTGCGAAATGCACCTCGTCGGTCACTTCCTCGCCCACCTCACAGTCGGCATCGATTTTACGGGCCTCCGTCAACGTAAGCTGCAAGTTCTCATCCTCCAATTCATCATCAGCCACAACCGTACGGTTTCTCCATATCTCGAAATCACCTTTCTCAGGGTTGATAATCACGTCATAGTTCTCATCCGTGCCAAACATCTTGGCGATCACGTTACGGAACGAATCTTCCAAAACGCTAATCATCGTATCTTTATCGATATTCTTCAACTCCTTGAACTCCGCAAGGGTGTCAATCATACTGATTGTTTCCTCTTTCTTGGCCATAATCTTACTTGAATCTTATTAAGTATTTTGTATATTTTATTTCATCAAATGTATACGACTCATCCTCCACCACAGTCACCTTCCGCTTAGCGCCTTCCGGTTTCACCTTCTTCTCGACAGAGACAACCACACCGTTCTCGTCGGCAGATTTCAACACACCGGTCAGCTTCGAGCCGTTTTTCAACAGCATCTCCACCTCGTTTCCGATGTTCTTGACGTATTGGCGAAGTACCTTGAAAGGAGAAGTAATGCCGGCGGAGCCAACCTCCAGCTCATAATCCTCGACGTCACGATCCAGATGCTCCTCCAAATACCGGCTCAACTCGGCGCAATCATCAATGCTTACCGCTTCATCGTTATCAATTTCAACGACTATCAGGTTTCCCGGTTTAATCACCACGTCTACTAAATAATTGCTTGAAGAGGCTAGTTTTTCCTCTATTAATTGGCTTACCACTTTCTTTTCTATCATACACATATCTGTTAAGAACAAAAGAAGGGGACTACCCGCCCCCTCCTCAACTTCACTTAATCGCCCGCAAATATACAAAAAATCAATGAGTTCTCAAAATATCCTCATCTTTTTACAGAAAAAATTAATACGACACAAACCGGATTACTATCCATAGTAATCAGAATTAATATCTATAGAAATCCGATTTACTATTGACAGTAATATTTATTAACACTTTTATGCCTATCTTTGCTGCCGAATACGAAGGGGTGCTCGCAAAATCCTTCACGAAAGGAGCGGGCTGAGATCATACCCATAGAACCTGTACAGGTAATGCTGTCGTAGGGATTCATGCTTCTCCGATCCTTTCTATTCATCTATTTAGTTTTAAAGCAAAAAGATGAAAAGATGAAAAATGTATTGGTTATCTTGGCCGGCTCCTTACTGGCTACAACCGTCAAGGCACAAATGCCCAGTCCGGTCGACTCCTTGAAAATCTCAAAAGACGTATCTTTGGATGAAGTAGTTATTACCGCTACCAAAGTCGGGAAAGAAACCCCGGTAGCTTATAGCGACATCTCCAAACAAGAGCTAAGCAGCCGGAACAACGGGCAAGGTATCCCATTCCTTATCTCCCAATCCCCGTCTGTTATCATGACCTCGGATGCCGGAACAGGTATAGGTTACTCCGGTTTTCGTATCCGGGGTACAGACGCGAACCGTATCAATATCACGATCAATGGCGTACCGGTTAATGACTCCGAGTCTCATACCGTATTCTGGGCTAATATGGCCGATATAGCCTCCTCGGTAGAATCGATCCAGATCCAACGAGGTGCCGGAACCTCTACGAACGGAGCCGCGGCTTTTGGCGCTACGGTCGCCATGCAGACCGAGAAACCGTCCTTAAAGCCTTACGGCGAATATTCCGTATCAGCAGGTTCTTTCGGTACGCTGAAGCATACGGTAAAAGGCGGTACCGGATTACTTTACGATCATTTCGCTTTCGACGCCCGCTACTCCAATATCCGTAGCGACGGCTTTATCGATCGTGCCTCCGCCCGTATGAGCTCTTACTATGCCTCCGCCGCTTTCTATGCCGATAATACATTGATTAAATTCCAAGCCTTCGGGAACAGCGAGAAGACCTATCAAGCATGGAACGGTGTTCCGTCTTATTTACTTGACACAGATCGTAGCTATAATCCATGCGGAGAATATGAGAAAGATGGAGTGAAGAAGTTTTATAACAATCAGACGGATAATTATTGGCAACACAACTACCATTTAATGGCCAGCCAGCGTATCGGAGATTTCTGGAATATGAACCTGACCCTTCATTACACCGATGGTAACGGATATTACGAGGATTATAAATCGAAAGCCAAATTCAGCAGTTATAAACTACCGGAATATATCGATCCGGAGGGTAATACCGTAAAAAAGACGGACCTTGTGCGCCGTAAATGGCTCGACAATTATTTCTATGGAGCCGTTTATAGCGCGAACTATCAACATGACAACACCCGCCTTACGCTGGGAACCGCCGTCAACAACTATGTAGGCGACCATTTTGGCCGGGTAATGTGGACCAAAAGCGCAAACGTCTTGCCACAACCGGATTACGAATATTACCGCAATACCGGTAAGAAATTAGACTACAACGCATACGCAAAATTGACCCAACGTCTTTCCCCTCTTTTCACCGGCTATCTGGACTTACAATACCGTGGGATCCATTACACCATTAAGGGAAACGATGACAAAGCCGAGGAAGAGCTGGACATTCATAAGAACTGGAACTTCTTCAACCCGAAAGCCGGTATAAACTTCCATAACAACGGCCATAACGCATTCGTCTCTTTCTCCGTCGCAAACCGGGAACCGAACCGTGACAATTTCACGGAGGCAGGCCCCGAAGAACGTCCTACCCACGAGACCTTATATGATTACGAGGCCGGTTATAGTTTTGGTAACAACCGTTTCCGGGTTGGAGCCAATCTCTATTTCATGGATTACAACAACCAATTGATCCTGACCGGCAAGATCAGCGAGATCGGTGAGGCCCTCACTTCCAATATAAAGGATAGCTACCGAATGGGCATCGAGCTTACCGGAGGTGTACAAATCACCTCTTGGCTGAATTGGAACGCGAACGTAACCCTCAGCCAAAATAAAATCAAGCATTTCGTGGAATACGTGGATAACTGGGATACCGGAGTACAAGAGATCAACGATCTAGGTACAACGAATATCGCTTTCTCCCCAGACCTAATCGCAAACAGCATGTTCGATTTCGCTTACAAAGGATTTATCGCTAGTTTCAACTCGCAAGTAGTAGGCCGCCAATACATAGACAATTCAAGCAGCAAGGATCGTTCCATCGATCCCTACTTTATCAATAGCCTACGTATCGGTTACGCCTT
>ERZ773276.1451-NODE-1451-length-18054-cov-18.777154_pt1 | contig 18054 bp, 13 predicted proteins | sample MGYA00511386_ERZ773276 | MGnify/ENA primary metagenome ERZ773276 (study PRJEB29015, sample SAMEA2737778) | human gut metagenome | biome: human gut; feature: human-associated habitat; material: faeces | place: China | collected 2012 ...
CCAGAGGCTCCCCTCGGTAGGGGAGCTGTCGAGCGATAGCGAGACTGAGAGGTTAAAAACAGCGGCTGCTGTAGTCTTAGGGACTTACAGCAGCCGCTTTCATTTTACTTATGAGAGTTACCAGAACCAATAGCGTTTCTTGATGACGATGTAGGCGATGATGATGCCCACGATGACCACAAGGCCCGCGATGAAGAAGGTCATGTCCACATGGGCGAAGCGGAGATTCTGGGTGGTCAGCAGGTATTCGCCCGCCGTGTCCGCCTCGAGGACATTATCCTTGTAGCTGTTGAGGAACTGCCATTTGCCCTTGACGGCATTGTGCAGGTAGACGCGGGTGTAGGCGGCGTTGTCGCCGGTCATCTCGACCTGAACGACGCCCGGCAGAGCCTCGCCGCCGTTGAGGGTGAAGGTGACGCCATACTCAGAGGGGGCAAAGCTCAGGGCTGTGCTCACCTGCGCGGAGGTGCTCTTCACATCGCGGCCCGCGATGCGGATGGTGTAGTTATCGGCCTCGACCACGAGGGTCTTGCCGTTCAGACGGAGGGCATTCAGCATCTCGCCGGTGATGGTGGGGACCTCGCGCTGTGCGAAGGTCACTTCGTCGGTGCCGTCGGCTTCGATGGCCTCCACGACGGGGTCGGTGATGACCTCACCGTTGCTGCTGTCGGTGCTGTCGCCGCCGTTGCCGGAGCTGGAAGCATTCCGGTTGACGATGACCGTCACCGAGGCGGACGCCGTGCCGTTGGAGACGACGATGGAGGTCGCGCCCGTACCCACGGCGGTGATGACGCCCTTGGCGCTCACAGTGGCCACCTTGGTGTCATTGGACTTGAAGGTGAGGGACTGGGAGGCAGAAGACGGGGTCACTTTGCCGGTGATGGTGCGGCTGGCGCCCGGCTTGAGGACGACATAGCTCGTGTTCAGGTCGATGGACTGACGGTCTGCGCCGCTGTTGACGACCTTGACAGTGGCCGATGCGCTCACATCGCCGCAGGTGGCGGTGATGGTGGCGGTGCCGGGGGCGACACCGGTGACTTTGCCGAAGTTGTTGACGGTAGCCACAGCGGGATCGGAGGAGCTGAGGCTCACGTTGGCGTAATTCGACGCGCTGGAAGGCAGCACGCCCAGCGACAGGGAAGTGGTCTCGCCGACAGCGATGGTGCTGGAGGCCAGCGTGATGTCCATCTCCTTGACGATCATGGATTCGTCCAACTCGGTGGTGATGGTGTAGACACAGCTCACGCCGTCTGCGCTGGCGATGACCTGCGCCGTGCCGACGCCCACCGCCTGCGCCACGCCCTCAGACGTCACGTTCACGATGGTGCTGTCGTTGGACATAAAAGTTACCGTGGCATTGCGTGCGGCCTTGGCGGGCAGAATGACCGGTGAGAGCTGCTGCTGCGTCCCTACCGTCATGGTGGAGGCGTAGCTGCCGGTCTCGACGCTCTCCACAGCCGCAGCGGACCAGGGCAGAGAGAGGGCAGCGGCCGCATTCAGGGGACCGGCTGCAGAGGCCGGAAGCGCAGCGCCGGCGGCCAGCAGGCCCAGCAGAGCGGTGCTCACGGCCAGCATTTTCAGGTTCAGTTTCATTCTTTCGTACCTCTTTGGGCGTTGATGTGAGCGCTTAGCGGAACAGAACGCCCAGAGCTTCCATCGCGTATTCGAAATAGGTCAGCTTGTCGTACTCCACGCGGGCGGTGACGCTCATACCGTTGGACAGATCGACCTTGTCGCCGCTGTTGCTGATGACGTAGGTGCTGTCCGGGGTGATGGTCATTTTGTAGTAGGAGCCGGAGGAGCTGGCGGTCACATCGCTGTCGATGGAGGTCACGGTGCCGGTCAGGGTGCCGTAGGAATACTCCGACAGGCCGGTGATGGCGATCTTGCAGGGGTCGCCCACATGGAGCAGCGGCCTGTCGCTGAGGGTGACGTAAGCCACCACCTCGAGGTCGCTGTTCTCGCTGGCGACGGTGGCCAGCGGGGTGCCGGCGCTGAGCACCATGCCCACCTTATAGGGCGTGTCCATGTGGATGACGCCGGAGGTGGGAGCATAGATGTAGTAGTCGTTGGCGCCGGTGCTCAGGGCGTCCATCTGGCTCTGCAGATTGTCGATGTTGCTCTGCACACTGGTCAGGCTGGCAGAGATCGACTGCAGGGTGGAGTAATACAGGGCCTCCACCTCGCTCTGGTTCTGCTCCATCAGGGCCTTGATCTGCTCGTCGGAGTAGCCTGCGGCCTGATAGGGCGAGGCGTCGAAGGCCTTCTGGGCAACCTGACTCTTGTAGGTCTCGTACTGGTAGTAGTAGGGCTGGTCGTCAATGTCCGTCTCGCTGAAGTAGTTCTTGTCGTCCTGAATGGACTTGACCAGCTTTTCGTACTGGCTCCTCTGCTTTTTGTAGATGTCCAGCTGGCTCTGGAGGCTGTCCTGCTGCATGTCGAGGTCGGTGCTCTTGATGTGAGCGATGAGGTCGCCCTCGTTGACGTAGGAACCCTCGGCGATGTTCAGCTCGGTGATGGAGCCGGAGTAGCTGGACATGATGTAGGTCTTGTTGGCGGCCTGCACCACACCGCTGTTCTGGCTGACATAGATGCGGTTGGTCTGGGTGCTCCAGATCACCAGAAAAATCATGAACAGACCGGTCAGAATGACAAAAGCATACCCGTAGGGGGGCAGCTTTTTGTCCATCATGATCCGGCGGTCCTGCAGATCCGAAAGGTTCTGAATGGTTGTCGTCATAATTATTTGGTCTCCATAAATACGTCGATCACGGCATCGTCATCGTCCTGATTGACATAGATGGTATAGTTGTCGCCGGTCAGCTTGATGTCGTTTTCAAAGGCCATGATCTGCAGCTTGGCGGTAGCCAGCTGGTTGTGGCTCATCGGACCAGTGTAGTGGGCGTACAGACAGTTCTTCACCCGCAGCACAGCGTCCATGTGGTAGCCGGGCTCCATCTGGGTGATCATCTGGGTAGCCTGCTGCATCATGTACAGTTCCGGCACATGATCCGGGCCGGTACCCATCTTTACCGCCTGCACCAGCGGGCCGATAGGCTGTGCGCCGTTGCTCTTCATAAAGTTCTGCATCTGGGTCAGGATGACCGGCAGATTGCCCAGTTCCTCAGGGCGCACGAGGCGGGAGAGGACATTGGTCAGCTTGAGGGTCTTGTTTTCAGCAACTTTGATCTCATTCATGATAAATTACCCCTAATCCTGTTATATTTTTAATGTGAACCGAAACAAAAAGGTGCCCGGAAGCGTCTGCCTCCGGGCACACCATAACGAGGCATTTTTTGGTTTCCCAGCGGGAAAGCGCTTATGCTGCATCCGGGCAAAGGCTGCGGATGCGGTGCGGTCAGTAGGTGATGGACTCGCCGTCGTCGTCCTCTTCCACCACAGCAGAAGGTACCTGCGGAGCGGGCTCGGACTTGCGCTTGCGGAAGATGCCCTGCTGCATATTCCACAGTTCGGCATAACGGCCATCCTTTGCCAGCAGTTCCTCATGGGTGCCGCGCTCCACGATCTTGCCGTGATCCATCACAAGGATCAGGTCGCAGTCACGGATGGTAGAAAGGCGGTGCGCCACGATCAGCATGGAGCGGTCTGCCAGCTGCTCGTAGATCATGTTGAAGATCAGCGTCTCGGTGGCAAAGTCCAGATTACTGGTAGACTCGTCCAGAATGTAGAGGTTAGAGTCCTTCAGGAAGGCGCGTGCCAGTGCGATACGCTGCTTCTCACCGCCGGACAGGCCGTTGCCGGCTTCCTCCAGATAGGTGTTGTACTGCAGCGGCAGGTGACGGATAAACTCATGGGCATCGGCCTTCTTGGCAGCTTCCTTCACCTCGTCCAGCGTGGCATCCATGCGGGAGATGCGGATGTTGTCGTAGATGGTCTTACTGAACAGCTCGATGTTCTGGGGCACATAGGCAATGGCGCGGCGCACCGAACTGTTGGTGTACTCGGCCAGATTTGCGCCGTTTATGTCGATTTCGCCGTCCTCGGGGTCGTAGTACTTCAGCAGCAGTTTGGTAATGGTGGATTTGCCGCTGCCGCTGCCGCCCACCAGCGCCACCTTTTTACCGGCGGGAATGGTGAAGCTAATGTGATCCAGCGCGGGAGCGCGGTTGCCGTAGCGGAAGGTAACGTCCTTGAACTCGATGTCGCCCTCTACCTTGTCCAGCTCGCTCTGCTCCACACCCTCGGCGGTCTCGTACTCAGAGGGGTAGTCCATGATCTCGGTCAGACGCTTCATGGAGATGCTGGCTTCCTGGATCTGCATCTGCAGACCGATCAGGTTGCTCAGGGGGGAGGTGAAGTAGCCGGACAGGGTGCTGAAGGCCATAAAGCCGCCCAGCGTCATCTCGCCGTTCAGCACCTGCGTGATGCCCACGTAGGTGGTAAGCATACTGAAACCGGTGGAGATGAAGGAAGAGATCAGGCCCTGCGTGGTGCTGATGCGGCTGGAGCGCAGGCTGATCTTCAGGCTCTTCATGTACTCGCGTTCCAGATTATCCAGCTCGGTCTGCTCGTTGGCATTGCACTTGACGGTCTCGATGCCGCGCAGGCTCTCGATCATCTGGCTGTTCAGCGCAGCCGACTGTGCCATGCTCTCTTCGTTGATCTTTTTATAAGGCTGTTTGTACACCAGCACCAGAAGGATGCTGACCAGCGCCATGAACAGCGAGATGGAGAACAGCATGGCGTTCATGCGGAACAGAATGATGCCGGTGATGACAGCCATGGAGATATCCATCACAAGGCTCAGCGCGATGCTGGTAAAGATAGATTTGATGGTGTTTGCGTCCGAGTAACGGGTGGTGATATCACCGGTCTTGCGGGTGGCAAAGAACTTCATGGGCAGGTTGAAGATGTGCCCGAAGTAACCCAGCATCAGCGGGATATCGATCTTAATGGACAGATGGATCAGCACCCATTGGCGCACAAAGCCGATCAGCGTGCTGGTAATGCTGACCACACTGAACACCAAGATCAATGTGACCAGCAGGCTGTTCAACCCGTAGGGCAGCACCTCGTCCATCAGGATCTTATTGAACATGGAGGACGCGATGCCCAGAATGGTGGTGATGATCGAACTGAGGATGGCGTAGAAGAACAGCTTTTTCTGGGGCAGCAGCAGGTTGATATACCGCTTCATCATGCCGCCCTTTTCAATCTTGCCGCCCTTGAACTCCGAGGTGGGGTTCAAAAGCAGCAGAACGCCGGTAAAGTTCTTGTAGAACTCGTCCAGACTGATCTTTTTCAGTTCCGTGCCGGGGTCGCCGATGATGACGTAATCCTTGCACTTATGTTTTTTGCCCTTTTCCTCTTCTTCCTTGCGGCTCTCGGCGTCCTGCAGCATATGCTTGCGGCGTGCGCCATCATCCTTGATGGTGGTCTTTTTGAACACCACAACAAAGTGAGCCAGACCCTGATCGGTGATGACCTGTGCAATACAGGGAAGCGAGAAATCGCTCAGAAAGTTTTCGCGGTCCACGCGGACTGCGGCGGTGGTAAAACCAAGTTCATTGGCGGCTTTTTGCAGGCCGACAAGGTTGGTGCCTTTCAGGTCGGTGCCCATCATATCCCGCAGGCGGGTAATGGTAACTTCCTTTTTGTAGTGCAGGCACACCATGGCCAGACAGGCAGCCGCACAGTCGGTGGTATCGTGCTGCCGGACGTAGGTATAACGCATAGATGTTTCCTTTTACTCTCAAGATTTATTCAAACGACACCAAGCTGCCCTGCCGCCCTGTGTTTGCCGCACAAAGCTACCGGCCTGCCTGCTGATTTGACCAACGAAAAAACTGCGCTCCTACACGGCAGCCTTCTGACCGGGGGAGCGCCTGTCTGTGGGGCAGAAAAAACTGTGCGCGCTACGCAGTGCCTTCTCCACGCCTATAAACTTATAAAAGTATACCACATCCACTAGGGTTCTTCAAGGCGCTATTTTTTAAGAACCGTTAAGAAAGGGTGAAAAAAGATATAGAAAAACAAAAAAAAAGCGATGGAAAAATATCCATCGCTTTACTGGCGCCTCTTGCCTGACTCGAACAGGCGACACCCTGATTAACAGTCAGGTGCTCTAACCGACTGAGCTAAAGAGGCATATCAGTGACTGCAGAAAATATTATACCGCAGTCACCGCACTTTTGCAAGCCCTTTTTGCAAAAAAGCACAAGGAAATTCGCTGGATACAAAAAAGCAGCGCAGAAACGCCCATAGGTGCTTCTGCGCCGCTAGAATAAGGATGCTTTTGTAAAATTACTTCAGCTTGCTCTTGGCCTTCATGCGCTGGTCGTGGTTCAGGATCTGCTTGCGGATACGCAGATTCTCCGGGGTGACCTCCAGCAGCTCGTCCTGTGCCAGGAACTCCAGGCAGCCCTCCAGGCTCAGCTTGCTGATGGGGATCAGGCGCAGAGCGTCGTCGGAGCCGGAAGAACGGGTGTTGGTCAGGTGCTTGGTCTTGCAGACGTTCACGTCCACATCCTCGCCGGAAGCGGTGTAGCCGATGACCATGCCCTCGTACACCTTCTCGCCGGGGCCCACCAGCAGGGTGCCGCGCTGCTGAGCGTTGAACAGGCCGTAGGTGACGGCCTCGCCGGTCTCAAAGCTGACCAGAGAACCGGTGGAGCGGTTGGCGATCATGCCAGCCCAGACGTCATAGCCGTCGAAGATCTGGTTGATGATGCCCTCGCCGTGGGTATCGGTCAGGAACTGGTTGCGGTAGCCGAACAGGCCGCGGCTGGGCATACGGAACTCCAGACGCACACGGTCGGAACCCAGAGACTCCATCTGCTGCAGGATGGCCTTGCGCTGGCCCAGACCGGTCATGACGGCACCCTGATACTGGGTGGGCACGTCGATGACGACATGCTCCATGGGCTCGTAAGTCTTGCCGTCGATCACCTTGGTCAGAACGTGCGGGGGAGAGACCTGCAGCTCGTAGCCCTCGCGGCGCATGGTCTCGATGAGGATGGACAGGTGCATCTCACCACGGCCCATGACACGGAAGGAATCAGTGGTGGCGGAGTCCTCCACCTTCAGGGCCACGTCCTTCAGCAGTTCCTTCTGCAGACGGTCGCGGATCTGACGGCTGGTGACGAACTTGCCCTCACGGCCGGCCAGCGGGCTGTCGTTGACCGAGAAGGTCATCTCCACGGTGGGGTCGTTGATCTTGACGAAGGGCAGCGGCTCGATCTGAGCGGGGCTGCACAGGGTGTTGCCGATGGTCACATCCGGCAGACCGGAGAAGGCCACGATATCGCCTGCGGTGATGTTATCGCAGGGCTGACGGCCGTTTGCCTGGAAGTCGTACAGCTTGGTCAGACGGCCGCGCATCTTCAGGTCGGGGTTGTGCCAGTCGCACACGACCACTTCCTCACCCACCTTGGCAACGCCGTTCTGGATGCGGCCGATGCCGATGCGGCCCACGAACTCGTTGTAGTCCACAGAGGAGACCAGCATCTGGAAGGGAGCTTCAGGGTCGCCCTCGGGCGGCTTGATGGTGCTCAGCAGGGTGTCGAACAGGGGGATCAGGTCGGTGCCGGGCACATCGGGGTCCAGGCTGGCGGTGCCGTCACGGCCGCAGCAGAACAGCATGGGGCAGTCCAGCTGTTCGTCGGTAGCGCCCAGGTCCATCAGCAGGTACAGCACCTCGTCGATGACCTCCTTGATGCGGGCATCGGGACGGTCGATCTTGTTGATAGCCACCACAAGGCTCAGGTTCTGCTGCAAAGCCTTCTGCAGCACAAAGCGGGTCTGGGGCATGCAGCCCTCGGCAGCGTCCACCAGCAGCAGCACGCCGTTGACCATCTTCAGCACGCGCTCCACCTCGCCGCCAAAGTCGGCGTGGCCCGGGGTGTCGACGATGTTGATCTTGACGCCCTTGTAGGTGCAGGAGCAGTTCTTAGCCAGAATGGTGATGCCGCGCTCACGCTCGATATCGCCGCTGTCCATCACGCGCTCGGCCACGGCCTGATTGTCGCGGAAAGCGCCGCTCTGACGCAGCAGGGCATCCACCAGGGTGGTCTTGCCGTGGTCAACGTGAGCGATAATGGCAACGTTGCGCAAATCGTTACGAACCATAAAATTCAACCTCTCTATTATTAAAACTCATAAAATACGAACGAACGTCATACAAGTTTAAGTTTATAACAGGAAGGGGTGGTTTGTCAAGATTGTATAAAAAATTTTTCAACCTTTCGGCAAAATGCCTGAGAAAAGCCATGCGATTTGTGCGGCGTGTACCTTTAGAATATGCTATACTAAGGGTACAGAAGAAATAAAGCCGGAGGTGTTTTTATGAAGATCACATTTCTGGGCGCGAACCATGAGGTCACCGGCAGCTGCACTTTGATCGAAGCGGCTGGACAGCGCTTTTTGATCGACTGCGGCATGGAGCAGGGCAAGGACGTATACGAGAACCAGCCCATCCCGGTGGCACCCGGCGAGATCGACTGGGTGCTGGCCACCCATGCACACATCGACCATACCGGTATGCTGCCGCTGCTGGTGCGCAACGGCTTCCGCGGCAAGATCTATGCCACGAACCCCACGGTGGAGCTGTGCGGCATCATGCTGCGGGACTCGGCCCATATTCAGGAATTTGAAGCGGAGTGGAAAAACCGCAAGGGCCAGCGCTCCGGCGCAGAACCGGTGGAACCGATGTATACTGTGCAGGATGCTGAAGCAGCCATGAAGCTGTTTGTGGGCAAGGCCTATGAGCAGCGCTTCCAGCTTGCACCGGGCATTGAAGCCCGCTTTGTGGATGTGGGCCATCTGCTTGGCTCGGCCAGCATAGAGCTTTGGATCACCGAGGGTGAGACCACGACCAAGCTGGTATTCTCCGGTGATATCGGCAATCTGGATCAGCCCATCATCAAGGATCCTGCTTACATCAAAGAGGCGGACTACGCCTTTATGGAATCTACCTACGGCGACCGCAGCCACGGCCCGAAGCCGGACTATGTGAGAGAACTGACGAAGATCCTGCAGCGCACCTTTGACCGGGGCGGCAATGTGGTCATTCCCAGCTTTGCGGTGGGCCGCACGCAGGAGATGCTCTACTTTATCCGTGAGATCAAGGAAAAGGGCCTTGTGAAGGGGCACGGCAACTTCCCGGTGTACATTGACAGCCCGCTTGCCATCGAGGCGACCCGCATCTTTAAAGATACCGACCCGGACTGCTTTGATGCGGACACCCGCGCTCTGCTGGAAAAAGGCATTGATCCAATCACCTTCCCGGGGCTGCGCGTCACGGTGACCAGTGATGAATCCCGCATGATCAATGCAGACCGCGTGCCAAAGGTCATCCTCTCGGCCAGCGGTATGTGCGAGGCAGGCCGCATCCGCCACCACCTCAAGCACAATCTGTGGCGGCCGGAGTGCACCATTCTGTTCGTGGGCTATCAGGCGGTGGGCACGCTGGGCCGCACCCTACTGGAAGGTGCCACGACGGTAAAACTGTTCGGTGAACCTATTGAGGTGCAGGCAGAACTGTGCCAGCTCACCGGCATGTCCGGCCATGCGGACAGAGAAGGTCTGCTGCGGTGGGTGAACTCCTTTGAGCAGAAACCAAAGCGTGTGTTCGTGATGCACGGCGAAGATGAGACCGAGGACCACTTTGTGCAGACCTTGACGGAACAGGGCTTCACTGCCTGCGCACCCTACAACGGCGCACAGTGGGCCATCGGAGCCGAGGGAGCCGTATGCTTGCAGGAGGGCATGCGCGTCCGCATTGAGCACAAGGCTAATGAAGGCCAGAGCCGTGCTGCCAGTGTGTTCCAGCGGCTGGTCAGCGCCGGCAAGCGCCTGCTGCGGGTCATCGAGCACAACGAGGGCGGCGCAAACAAAGACCTTGCCAAGTTTGCCGACCAGATCAATGCCCTGTGCGATAAGTGGGACCGATAAAGCAAAACAAAAGCGCCGTGACCCAAAAGGCCACGGCGCTTTTTTGCATGGAGCGGGCAATGGGAATCGAACCCACCTCCTCAGCTTGGAAGGCTGATATACTAGCCGATGTACGATGCCCGCATTTACGAACGATATTATAGCATGTTCCGGCACAAATGTCCAGCCCAATTTTTGTATGTTCCTTAAAGCACCGGAAAAGAATGCCGGAACGGCCTTGCTTTTCCATACGGCTCTGCTACAATAGAAAAGAACGGAGGGAGAGAGGATGGAGCCGGAAGCAGAGATCATTCGTACGCAGCTGTTTGCCCTGCGGGATGAAACATACCGCACCTTTCACAGTGCGTTGATGCCCACCGTGCCGCCGGAAACGGTGATCGGCGTGCGTGTTCCGGCTCTGCGCAGGTTGGCAAAACAGCTCGCAGGCACAGCGCAGGCAGAAGTGTTTTTACAGGCCCTGCCGCATGGATACTACGAAGAGAACAACCTCCACGCGTTTCTGATCGAACTTATCCGGGACTACGACAGGGCGCTGGCTGAAACGGAAGCGTTCCTGCCCTACATCAACAACTGGGCCACCTGTGACTGCTTTTGCCCCAAAGTGTTTGCAAAGCACAAGAAGGAACTGCTGGTGCCCATTCGCCGCTGGCTGGATTCGGGCGAGGTGTACACCGTGCGCTATGGCATGGAGATGCTGATGCGCTATTATCTGGATGATGCATTCCGGCCGGAATATCTGGAATGGGTGGCCGATGTGCACAGCACGGAATACTATATCAATATGATGCGGGCATGGTATTTTGCCACAGCACTGGCAAAGCAGCCGGATGCCGCGCTGCCGTGGCTCACAGAAAAGCGGCTGGATCTGTGGACCCACAACAAAGCCATCCAGAAAGCGGTGGAAAGCCGCCGCATTCCGCCCGGAATGAAGCAGCTGCTGCGCGGTCTGCGCAGCCGTTCATAAAAGCTTCCGGATTTCCGCGCAGATTTCCTGTTTACTTTATGGATGTTTTATTGTAAAATAAGCTATAGTAAAAAATGCCAGGGTATGCCTATGCCCTGACGGAAGATAAAAACAGGTGGTGTTTGGATTATGGCATTGAAATATCAGCGTATCCTTCTGAAGATCAGCGGCGAAGCACTGGGCGGCGAAAAGGGCATGGGTTTTGATGAACCCACCATGGACGCGATCTGCGGCGGCGTGAAGAAAGCACACGAGCTGGGCGTACAGATCGGTATCGTGGTTGGCGGCGGCAACTTCTGGCGCGGCCGTTCCAGCGGCAAGATGGAGCGCACACTGGCCGATAAGATCGGCATGCTGGCAACCGTGATGAACGCACTGGCTGTCTCCGATAAGCTGGAACAGCTGGGTGTGCCCACTGAGGTGTTCACCTCCATTACCATGCCGCAGGTGGCACAGCCCTTTACCCGCAAGGATGCGCTGCGCGCCATGGATGAGGGCAAGATCGCCGTGTTCGGCGGCGGCACCGGCAACCCGTTCTTCTCCACGGATACGGCAACCGCTCTGCGCGCTGTGGAAGTGAGCGCCGATGTGATGTTCAAGGCTACTATGGTGGATGGCGTTTACGATAAGGATCCCCACAAGTACGCCGACGCAAAGAAGTATGATACCCTCACCTTTACCAAGGTGCTGGAAGACCAGCTGGCTGTTATGGATGGCACTGCTGCCACTCTGTGCCGCGACAACAAGCTGCCCATCCTCGTGTTCGATCTGGCCGACCCGGACAACATTGCCCGTGCCGTGCAGGGCGAGAATGTGGGCACACTGGTTTACGAGGGCTGAAACGCCTGCAGCCGACATACATTATAGGGCAGACGCATTGCAGCGCAGCCCCAAGATAAAAAGGAACAGGAGACTACCGCAATGAGCAGCAACACCAAGGTTTACGAAGACAAGATGAAGAGCTCGGTCGAACATCTGGGCCGCGAACTGGGCGCTGTGCGCGCAGGCCGCGCAAATCCCGCTGTGCTGGATAAGGTCAGCGTGGATTATTATGGTGCCCCCACTCCCATCCAGCAGGTGGCATCCGTGGCTGTGGCCGAAGCACGCACCCTGACCATTACCCCGTGGGACCGTACTCTGCTGCGCCCCATCAGCAAGGCCATCATGGCCAGCGATGTGGGCATCACTCCCATTGATGACGGCTCTACCATCCGCCTGAACTTCCCGGCTCCCACCGAGGAGCGCCGCAAGCAGCTGGCAAAGGAAGTTTCCAAGCTGGGCGAGGAGGCTAAGGTGGCAGTGCGCAACATCCGCCGCGAGGCTATGGATAAGGCCAAGGCCATGAAGAAGGCCGGCGAGCTGACCGAGGACAGCCAGAAGACCATGGAAGAGGATGTCCAGAAGCTGACCGACAAGTATATCAAGAACATCGATGCTGCGGTGGAAGAAAAGCAGAAGGAGATCATGTCTGTCTGATCTGCGCAGATGCAATAAACTGGAGGTGCCGTGCGCTGAAGAAGAGTGCGCGGCACTTTTGTTGAAGGCGGCGTTGCTGCCGGGAGGAAACAATGGCGCATCCTAAAGAATTTGCCGAGGGCCTTTCCATCGGCATCATCATGGACGGCAACGGCCGCTGGGCAAAGAACCGCGGCCTGCCCCGCACTGCCGGGCACAAAAGAGGCGCAGAGGTGTTCAGCGATATCGCAGATTACTGCGATGAGCTGGGCGTTTCGTCGGTGTACTTCTATGCGTTTTCCACCGAGAACTGGAAGCGTCCGCTGGAAGAGGTCAACGCCATCATGCGGCTGTTCGGCGAATATCTGCTGAAGGGCTTTGACTACAAGAACCGCAATATCCGCATCAAGTTCATGGGCGACCGCACGGTGCTGGATGAAAAGCTGCAGCAGCTGATGAACAAGCTGGAAGCAGATTCTTCGGTCAAGACCGGCATGACCCTGAACATTGCCATCAACTACGGCGGCCGCCCGGAGATCGTGCGGGCAGCGCAGCAGCTGGCGGAAAAGGCGGCGGCAGGGGAGATAAAGCCCGAAGAGATCACGGAACAGCTGCTCAGCGATGCCATGTATACCGCTGGCCAGAAGGACCCGGATTTTATCCTGCGTCCCAGCGGAGAGAAGCGGCTGTCCAACTTCATGCTCTGGCAGGCAGCTTACTCGGAGCTGGTAGAAATGGACGTTCTGTGGCCGGATTTCACCCGCAGCGATCTGGACGCTGCCATTGAGGAGTTCAATCATCGTTCCCGCCGGTTTGGCGGACTGTAAAACCCAAGACCTCCTGCACACGGTGCAGGGACCGGACGGCCCGGCGGCTTTGCCGGAGCCAAACTTAATCCAGAGGGGCGCGGCACCCGACCGGTGAAAAGGAGATCCAATCTATGAAAACACGTGTTATTACTGCGATCGTGGGCATCATCGTACTGATCGGCGTGATGTTCACCTTCAACACTCTGATCTTTAATCTGGTCATCGCGGCCATTACGCTGATCGCCGTTCACGAGATCTACAGTGCCCTCGGCTTTGAAAAGAAGGACTGGCTGATGTATGCGGTTCTGGTGCCGTATACACTGCTGGTCATGACGAGCAACTATCAGGTCATGCGGCGGCTGGTGATGCCGATGTCCTTTCTGCTGGTCACCTTTTATGCCATCTATCTGGTGGTGCGCAATGGCACCATCAGCTATCAGAAGGCCAGCGGCCTGCTGATGTTCTCCGGTATCGTGATCTTCTGCTTCTATTCCTTTATCCGGCTCAAGGAGCTGCTGCCGGTGGAGCAGTACGGCTACGATGCGGTGTTCTTTATCTTGCTCATCCTCTGCTTTGCCTGGGGCGGCGATACCTGTGCCTACTTTGCAGGCCGTGCCTTTGGCAAGCACAAGCTCTGCCCGGTGGTCAGCCCCAAAAAGACCGTGGAAGGTGCCATTGGCGGTGTTCTGGGCACCATGGTGTTTGGTGTGATCATTACACTGGTGTACTCAGTGGCGGCAAACCGGATGGAAGCCTTCACCCGCACCAATATCGGCGTTTCCATGTACGTGATCATTGCGCTGCTGGGCTGCGTGGCGGCGGTGCTGGGCATTTATGGTGATCTGTTTGCCAGCGTGGTCAAGCGCCAGTGCGGCATCAAGGATTACGGCACCATCTTCCCGGGGCACGGCGGCATTCTGGACCGCTTTGACAGTGTGATGTTCATTGCGCCCTTTGTGACCATGGTCATTACGGCGGTGTTCTACTATTAAAAGGGGGAACGTGTGATGTCGAAAAAAATCACTCTGCTGGGTTCTACCGGTTCCATCGGCACCCAGAGTCTGGATGTGATCCGTGCACAGGGCTATGAGGTGTTCGGTCTTTCTGCCCACAGCCATGTAGACAAGATCCTGCAGCAGATCGAAGAGTTTCATCCGCGCTATGTCTGCATGACCGACCCGGATGCGGCCCGCAGGCTGGATGCGGAGCTTTCCGGTCGTGCAGATGCGCCCCGGCTGCTGGTAGGGCCAGAAGGGCTCAAGCAGCTGGCCGCACTGGACGGCACCGATGTGGTGCTGAACAGCGTGGTGGGCATTGCAGGCCTTGGTGCCAGCCTGTGCGCGATCGAAAGCGGGCATGATCTGGCCCTTGCCAACAAGGAGAGCCTTGTCACCGGCGGCCATCTGGTCACACAGGCCGTGGCAAAGCATGGTGTAAAGCTGCTGCCGGTGGACAGTGAACATTCGGCCATCTTCCAGTGCCTGCAGGATAAGGAGAGTGCCCCCAGCCTGACCAAGATCCTGCTCACGGCATCCGGCGGCCCCTTCTTCGGGATGAAGACCGAGGAGCTGCGCGGTAAGACCAAGGCGGATGCCCTCAAGCACCCCAACTGGAACATGGGCGCAAAGATCACCATTGACTCTGCCACCCTGATGAACAAGGGTCTGGAGCTGATCGAGGCAGTGTGGCTGTTCGGCCTGCCGCCGGAGAAGATCCAGATCGTGGTGCAGCGCCAGAGCATCGTGCATTCGGCGGTGCAGTTCAGCGATAATTCGGTCATTGCTCAGCTGGGTGTGCCGGATATGCGCATTCCCATCCAGTATGCGCTCACCTACCCAAAGCGCGTACCCGGCGTTGTGCCGGAGCTGGACTTTGCCGCACTCAAGGTGCTCACCTTCGATGTGGCAGACGACGAGACCTTCCGCTGCCTTGCCGCCTGCAAAAAGGCCATCAAAAAGGGCGGTCTCGGCCCATGTGCTGCCAACGGTGCCAATGAGGAAGCTGTCAAGCTCTTCCTTGAGGACAAAATTGGCTTCCTCGATATTGGCCGTCTGGTGGAAGCAGTCGTGGACAGCGACAGCTTTGGCGGCGGGTATACCCTCAGCGATGTGTACGAGTGCGACCGCATGGCACGGGAATTTGTAAGAGCGCACTTATAAAAACCCTCTCAGCCTCACTGCGTTCGGCAGCTCTCCCGAAGGGAGAGCTTTCAAAAAGCGTAAGGCCAGATGTGCAAAAGCTCCCCCTTTGGGGGAGCTGGCAGGGCGGCAGCCCTGACTGAGAGGGGTTCCGACTTTTCAGCTTTAGGAGACGCAATGTCAATTTTTATCACCCTGATCGCCGCACTGATCGTGTTCAGCGCTGTGATCGCCATTCATGAATTCGGGCACTTTACCGTGGCAAAGCTCTGCGGCATTCAGGTCAACGAGTTTTCCATCGGCATGGGGCCTGCTTTGTGGAAGAAAATTTACAAGGGCACCCAGTACAGCCTGCGTGCATTGCCGGTAGGCGGCTATGTGGCGCTGGAGGGCGAGGAAAGCCCCGAGAGCCAGCAGGCCGAAGCGGCCCGCGACGAACGGGAAGCAGAGGACGAAAACCCTGTCCCGCCGGAGCAGCGCACCGGCATCCCTTTGAACGAGGCACCGGTATGGCAGCGTGTGCTTGTGATGGTGGCAGGTGCCTTCATGAATTTCGTGCTGGGCTTTGTGGTGCTGGTCATTCTTGTGGCAGCACAGGAAGGAGCCATCACCAGCAAGACCATCTATTCCATTGAGAACGATGCCCTCTGCGGCCAGACCGGCCTGCAGGCGGGGGACGAGATCGTTGCCGTGAACGGCAGGCGCTGCTTTGTGGCCAACGACATCCTTTATGAGCTGGTGCGCACCGAAGCCTATCGCGCCCGGTTCACCGTGAAGCGGGACGGCCAAAAGGTGGAACTGCCGGACGTGCAGTTCGACACCTGGCAGGACGAGGACGGCCAGACCCATATGACCCTTGGCTTTACGGTGTACGGCATCAAAAAAACACCGCTCAATGTGTTAAAAGAAGCATGGAACAGTACCCTGTACTACGGACGCATCGCGTTTATCTCGCTGGCAGACCTTGTGCGCGGACGCGAGAGCATCAACAATCTGTCCGGCCCGGTGGGTATCGTGACAGCGATCGGTCAGGCGGCAAGCTACGGCTGGCAGGATCTGCTGGAGCTGCTGGCCCTCATCACCATCAATCTGGGCGTGTTCAATCTGCTGCCCTTCCCGGCACTGGATGGCGGCAAGGTGGTATTTTTGATCATTGAGGGCGTTACCGGCCATGCAGTGCCGGAAAAGCTGCAGGGTACACTGACCATTGCGGCCTTTGCACTGCTGTTTGGCCTGATGCTCTTTGCAACCTATAATGATATCATCCGGCTTGTGACCGGTGCAATGTGAGCAAAAACAGAAAGGGGAACTTTATGCGGCAGTTAAAACGGGAAGTGAAAATCGGCAATGTGACCATCGGCGGCAAGAATCCTGTTGCGGTGCAGACGATGCTCAACGTGCCGGTGGAGGATATTGAGGGCAATGTGGCGCAGGCAAAGCGGTGCGAAGCTGCTGGCTGTCAGATCCTGCGCGTGACCTGCCCCAGCCCGGCGGATGCAAAGTGCATCGAAGCCGTCAAGAATGCGGTGAACATCCCCATTGTGGCAGACATCCATTTTGACTACAAGGCGGCTCTGGCCTGCGCAGATGTGGGCGTGGATAAGATCCGCATCAACCCCGGCAACATCGGCGACGATGACCGGGTGAAGGCTGTGGTGGATGCCTGTCAGCGCAAGAACATTCCCATCCGCATCGGCGTGAATGGCGGCAGTCTGGAAAAGCACATCCTTGCAAAATACGGCGCACCCACGCCGGAGGCCATGGTGGAGAGTGCACTGTACCATGTGCGCCTGCTGGAAAAATTCGATTTCAACAACATCGTCATTTCCATCAAGAACTCCAATGTGCCTCGCATGATGGAGGCCTACCGCCAGCTCAGCGCTGTCACGGATTACCCGCTCCATGTGGGTGTTACCGAGGCGGGTACCTACCAGATGGGTCTGCTGAAAAGCGGCATGGGCATCGGCGGAATGCTGCTGGAAGGCATTGGCGATACCATCCGCGTCTCGCTGGCCGCAGAGCCGGAAAAGGAAGTGGAAGCGGGCTACAACATCCTGCGCGCCGTGGGCTTCCCGGTAGCAGGCCCGGAGGTCATCACCTGCCCCACCTGCGGCCGCACCCAGTATCCCTGCACCGAGATCGCCAATGAGGTGGAAAAGCGGCTGCAGGGCTGCAAAAAATCCATCAAGGTGGCCGTGATGGGCTGCGTGGTCAACGGCCCCGGTGAAGCCCGCGAAGCAGACATCGGCATTGCCGGCGGCAAAGGCGAGGCGGTGCTGTTCATCCACGGCAAGCCCATCAAAAAGCTGACCGGAGACAACATCCTGGATCAGTTCATGGATGAGATCTATAAACTGTAATTTGGCTTTTTTCACAGCTGCCACACCTGCAAAAAACGGGTGCGGCAGTTTGTGCTGTATAAAAAGGAGTACCATTTGTGACACCACTCGTATCCAACCTGTGGCCGCAGTTCATGGTGGACCCGGCATTTGCGGCCTGCTTCGGGCAGGTCATTGTGGAGCATGCGCAGATGCTGCGGCAGGAGCGGCAGGTCATCTTTACCCTGCGCAGCGGTGCGCCGCTGGACAAAAATCTCTGTGCCCGGCTGCTGGCATCCCTGCAGCCGGATTATGAGGGCTTTGAGCTGCGCATCCAGAACCTGTTTGGCTATGCCATGCTGGACGAAGCGGCCCTGCGCGATCTGATGGAAGAGATGAAGCGGGACGGCGTGCCCATCAACGGCTTTCTGGACCGGTGCAAGATCAACATCATCGGA
>ERZ773276.1452-NODE-1452-length-18054-cov-14.327738_pt1 | contig 18054 bp, 13 predicted proteins | sample MGYA00511386_ERZ773276 | MGnify/ENA primary metagenome ERZ773276 (study PRJEB29015, sample SAMEA2737778) | human gut metagenome | biome: human gut; feature: human-associated habitat; material: faeces | place: China | collected 2012 ...
AACTTGGTATAAATCTTATCTTTTGTCCTGTTTTCCAAGTTCCGTATGAACTTAGCTTTTATTACTATTTTTTTATTTCTTAAATCGTGTTCTACTTAAGTTCTTCGAGAACATAGTAGTCATTGCTTATTAATTTATAATTTAATGGCGCACTATGCGACATAATGTTCAGAATCAGATCCAATGGTTCATTTCGCAATGTGAATGTAAAGCGATAATGATCAGCCACTTTCTGTGAGCAATCGATCTTTTGACCATACCATTTCTCTAAACGAGGTAAAATCATGGCCAATGTTTCGTTCTTGAAACTCAATCGTCCTCCAATACGCCAAGCAGAATATGAATTAGCATCTACATGATCTATACGCACATCACCGTTTGCTTGGCAAGTCAATTTTTCATTCGGACGAAGAATGTATTCTCCTTTAATTTGCTCTTTGTTATCCTTAGGTTCTACCCTAACTTTGCCATTGAGCAATACTGTTTCTACACTTTCGTCACCATCAAAACTAAAAACCTCAAATGCTGTCCCTAAAGCTGTAACATCCATATTCTTGGTTTTTACAACAAAAGGATGTCCCTTATCCGGATGAACATTAAAAAAAGCTTGTCCTGAAAGAGTTACTTCCCGCTTTTCTCCGGAAAACTCTTTAGGATATGTCAAACGACTTCCAGCATTCAACATCACCAGTGTACCATCTGCCAGTCTCACTGAATCCATGGATTGGCGTCCTGAATTCAGAACATACCAAACTTTTGGATCTGATTTTCTGGATAATAACATTAAAGATAATGTTCCGCAAATTAGCAATAATGCTATGGATGCTACCCAGCTATACCGATGTAAGCTTTGCCTAAAACGTCCGCTTTTTCCTTTCTTTATTTGGTGCATAACGTTTGTTAGCATTCGTTCTTCCTTATCGACATCGGTATACATATCAGAAGTCTGTTCCCATTGACTATAAATTGCCTGATTCACAAATTTATAGTTATTAAGTTTTTCTCGCTCTTCCGGCGATAGGCCATCGGTCAGCAGCTTCTTTATTATATTCTTATTTCCAGTTGTCGCTTGTTTCATCTTTATTACCTTCTTATTACCTATCTATTTATAAATACACGCAACACCATAACATCCCCCAAAGAAAATTTAAAATCTTTAAAATAAAAGGGAAATCATGAAATAAGCTCTCTATACCTTATTATTATAGAGAAAGAAATATGATAAATAAATAGATGTTTTTACGTAAAAATTTTAAGGCTTCATTAATATGTCGCTCTACGGTTTTCTCACTGATAGACAGTCGAGTAGCTATTTCTTTATAGCTAAGGTGCTCTTCACGGCTTAAGTGAAATACTTCTTGTTGCCGAGGCGTCAGTTCAGAAATTAATTTCTTTATATAGGCCTGAAGATCGGCCGCATCCATTTCATCTTCAATATCATATTCAACTTCTGCACTACTGAGTATAGTCGTTTTATACGCATTTTCATTGAAACTTTTACGAAATTGATTAAAAATTATATTGCGGGTTATAATAAATAAAAATCCTTTGAAGCTTTCATTCTCTTTCAAGAAGATACGTGCCTCCCACAATTTTACGAAGACCTCCTGTACCACTTCTTCTACTTCGGCCATAGAAGATAGGTATAAACGGGAAAAGTTGTGAACTTTAGGCCAATACATTCTGTATAGAGCAGTAAATGCAGCTTCGTCCCCCAGTTTTAATGATACAATAAGCTCTTTCTCGGTCATAAATCTATCGGTGTGATGTGCAAACATACAATTTTTTAGGGAGAAACAATACAAATTTTAAAATAAAAATAGAGGATTTATAGCAAATGAGCGCATTTGAATATAAAAAGATGTGTTTAAATAATAATGATTATAGAAATATAAAAAAGATAGTAAAATTCATTTTAGGTTGACATAAGGGAGAGGATCTTTATATTTAGCTAACTCAGACTTTCTTTAAAAAGATGCTATAATAATTTCTTCTTGAATAAAAATACTATTATCATGCAATATAAAATTGCCTTTTAAGTAAAAATACATTTTATTGCAGGATCTTATTCGTTTCCTGAATATAGGAAATTAATTCTCTATCTGTACGAAGTTAATATCCTGTTGACAAAACCTTAATTCTTTATTTGTACGAAGTTAACATCTTAAAAAGTTAGAGTTCAAAAATCTGCTTTAGGAAGCTATTTACTAATTTTTCCCGTTTACATTTCTACTATCATAAATCATCGTTAATTCACTTAATACATATCATTAAAGAGCTATATCGTTTGTTTTATCGAGCAAATACACAAAATTGGAGGCTTTATCCTATCAAATATAACTTTCTCTAACAGCAACACAGCTGTTTTTTTCCTCAGATCTTTGATTCGGGTGCTAAAACCAGCAATACAGATGAGATAGAAAATACAAAATGATAAAAAAGCATGAAATAGTCAAAATGTAAACAGGACCCAATAATAAAAATAAATAGAGGATAAAAATGCAATAGTTCTCGAAGAACTTAAGTAGAACACGATTTTACACCCTAAAAAGATTCAAATAAGAAAAATGGAAAAAACAGTGAAACATGTTAATCAAGCACGGGATTCTTAAAGGGCAACGCCTATTATTTGTTAAATTTGAATTACAATCTAATAATTATGGTATTTATGAAAAAATGCAATCAAAAGTGGTTTAATCCACAAAAAGTAAAAAAGCAAATAGCTATTGCTGTTGCTATTAGTTTAGTTTGTGCAATACCTATCAGCACATTTGCACAAGTACTCAAATTCTCAATAAAAAAGAGTAACACTTCTATCCAATCGGTGTTACAAGAGTTAGAAAAAGGAAGTGAATATACTTTTTTCTATAATGATAATCAAGTGAAGTTAGATAAAAAAGTTTCTATAAATGTAGAAGATGCTCCGATAGAAGTTGTTCTAAATCAAATATTTGAAAATTCAGGGTACTCTTATAGAATAGTAGAGAATCAAATTGTTATATATACAATCCCCACCACAACTGCGCAACAAACGGTTCAACAGCAAAAACAACAAAAAGTGACCGGTGTAGTAAAAGATATTGCAGGGGATCCTATAATAGGAGCATCTATAATAGAAAAAGGATCTTCTTCAAACGGGACTATCACTAACGTGAATGGCGAATTTTCTCTTATAGTAACAGGCAATGAACTCCAGGTTAGTTACATTGGATATATTCCTCAAACCATTAATCTCAAACCGGGGGTAAGCTCTTATAATGTAATAATGAAGGAAGATACCAAAACATTAGATGAAGTAGTGGTAGTTGGGTATAGTACACAAAAGAAAGAGAGCTTGACTGGTGCGCTACAAACAGTTAAGAGCGATAAACTAAAAGATATTACTACCCCTTCAGTAGAAAATATGTTAAACGGAAAGGTTCCGGGAGTATATGTAGCTCCAGGGTCGGGACAACCTGGGTCAGGAGGAGCTGTCGTGATTCGTGGGCAAGCAACTTTAAGTGGGACCACTGCTCCATTATGGGTTATTGATGGAGTGATTGTTGGTTCAAATGCCGGTGCTTTGAATCCAAGTGATATAGAAACAATGACTATCCTAAAAGATGCTGCTTCTACTGCTATTTATGGTTCACAAGGAGCCAACGGCGTTATTCTGGTAACAACCAAAAATGGTAAAGCAGAAAAGATGACAGTAAATGTCTCTGCAAAAGTTGGTATCAGTAAGTTAGGGAGAGGAAATATGGAAATGATGGATGGAGCGGAGCTATATGATTACTATAAATCATTCTCAAATCAGGAAGCGATTACTTTTTCACGTTATAATGATGAACTGCGAAATTGTAATTTCGATTGGTTTGATTTGGCTGCCCAAACAGGAGTTACCCAAGATTACAATGTTTCTTTATCCGGAGGTAATGAGAAAATCAGATCTTTCCTTTCCATCGGTGTCTATGATGAAGAAGGAGCAGTGAAAGGCTATGATTACACACGATATAACTTCCGGTTAAAAACAACCTATAACCCCTTTGAATGGTTGAGTATAAAACCTGCACTGGCAGGATCGCGACGGGATATTGAAGATAAACAGTATGATGTAACTTCCATGTTCCAAAGACTGCCATGGGATAGTCCTTTTGATGAAGAAGGGAATTTGGTTCCCAATAGATATACAGGATGGGTGAACAGTTCTAATAGTAATTATCTATACGATCTGCAGTGGAATAAATCGAACTCTACCAATTATGAATTTATGGGTAATTTAGATTTTGATATTAGAATTACTGACTGGCTGAGTTTTTCATCCGTCAATAACTATAAATACATAGGCTATAATTACAGTGAATATACAGATCCGCGCTCAAGTAGTGGAGAGGGAGTAGATGGGCGTATGCGTGAATATCAAACTACCACTGTACGTCGTTATTCTAACCATATCATACGTTTTAACAAAATGTTTGGTAAACATTCAATAAATGCGTTGGCTGCTTATGAATTCAACGATTATTGGGCTAAAGCAACAGATATGTATGGAATAGGATTTATTCCCGGTTTCGAAGTATTGGACGTGGTAGCTAAACCGGAGAAAGTTGGTGGTAGTATTAGTGAGTGGGCGGTACAGTCTCTTTTATTTAATGCAAACTATGCTTTTGATAATAAATATCTGGCACAACTATCGTTCCGTCGCGATGGAGCCTCTAATTTCGGAGATAATGCAAAATATGGAAATTTCTTTTCTATCAGTGCCGGATGGAACATTAATCGTGAGAAATGGTTTCATGCCTCTTGGGTTGATGTATTGAAATTACGTATATCTTATGGCTCGGTGGGTAACCGACCAAGTTCACTTTATCCCCAATACGATCTCTATTCAGTATCTTCTAAATATAACGAAGAATCCGGAGCCTTGATATCACAATTGGGCAATAAAGACCTTACTTGGGAAAAGACTTATACTACAGGCACCGGAGTTGACGTAGCTTTTTTTGATAATCGGTTGAGAGCAAGTTTTGACTGGTATAATAAGTACACAAGTAATATTCTATATGCAGTACCCATTTCCGGATTAGTAGGAGTGACAAGTATGTGGAAGAATATTGGTGAAATGCAAAATCAAGGATTTGAATTGTCCATTGGCGGTGATATTATCCGTACGAAAGACTGGGATTGGAATATAGAAATTAACTTGGGACATAATAAGAACAAATTAAAGAAACTCTATAAGACAAAGAACGCTGAGGGACAATTTGTAGAAAAGCCAATTATTATTTCAGATGGAACATCGATTGCAGGTACAGCCAAAAGAGTATTACAGCCAGGTTATCCATGTGATACTTATTATCTGAAAGAATGGGCAGGTGTAAACCCGGAAAATGGGGCACCTCAGTGGTATAAAACCGTAGAAAATGAAGATGGAACTTTATCACGTCAGAAAACAAGTAATTATTCTGAGGCTGATCAAGTGAAATGTGGAAGTTCATCTCCAGACATCTTTGGAGGATTTAGTACGGTACTCCGCTGGAAAGATATTGATCTGAATGCAGTATTTGGCTACTCTGTAGGAGGGCAAATCTATAATTATTCTCGCCAGGAATATGATTCAGACGGAGCATATAACGATCGAAATCAAATGAAACTTCAAAAGGGATGGAATCGTTGGGAAAAACCGGGAGATATAGCTACACATCCGGTGGCTTCTTATAGTAATACGAGTAAGTCGAACAGTTCTTCCTCGCGCTATCTTGAAAAAAATGACTATCTTAAATTGAGATCATTATCAATCGGTTACAACCTAAAATTGCCTCAATATTATATTAATAATATGAGAATTTTCTTCACTGGAGAGAACCTGTTCTGTGTTACAAATTACTCAGGCGTAGATCCGGAAATTCCGGCCAGTGATGGTTCTGTAATAGGTACTGCATTACCTTCGGTTTATCCAACTGTACGTAAATTTATGTTTGGGCTTAATTTAACATTCTAAAAGTAACGATTATATGAAAAAAATAATAACTCTACTATGTGCGGTTGCCACTTTAACCGCTTGTGACATAGACAGACTTCCTTATGGTTCAATGTCAGCCGAACAAATAACTCAGGATCCTACCTCTTCATTAGAGTCACTTGTAAATGGATGCTATGCACAATTAAAAAGTTGGTCGGATCCTATGCATCGTTTAGGGGAATATGCGGGTGATAATATGGCGAAAGATAAATCATCAACGGATGCCTTTTTCGATTTTATTTCTTATTCCCGCGATGCTGATAATTATCGTCTACAAAGCTTTTGGGACTCCGGATACAAAGCTATTGCACAAGCTTCGAATATTATTAAAATGATTGATGAAGGACAAAGCAAAACCATTGATTATCAACTGGGTGAATGCTACTATATCCGTGGTATGATGTATTTTTATCTTGGACGTGCTTTCGGACGTCCTTATTGGGACAAGCCGGAAGGACATATGGGAGTCCCTATTGTAAACGGTACGCCAGACGATGTGAATAATCTTAATCTTCCTGATCGTTCGACTGTTCAAGATACTTATGAACAAGCTATTGATGACCTGAAAGCAGCGGCCCGATTGATGGAAAATGGAGAAACTAAACGAGAAGGTCCTGCATATGCATCTAAAGAAGCGGCATGGGCCATGTTGTCTCGTATTTATTTATTTATGAGTGGAACTTATGAAGCACCCAATAGTGAAAATGCCCAGTTGGCCATTGATTATGCAACTAAAGTCATTGAAAGCACCACTGATGAAGGTGGACTGAAATATGAGTTGCTCTCCCGTGAAAATTTTATGCGATATAATACATTCATGCCGGAAAATAATAAAGAATCTATTTTTGTAGTAAAAATCATGGCATCAGAAAAGCCGGATTATTGGAATTCTATTGGTGGAATGTATTCTTATGCTGGACAGCAAGGCTGGGGAGAAATGTATGCGAGTGCCAAATACATGGATTTATTAAATGAACAGGGACGTAACGATTGGCGTCCTGACAAGAAAAAGATTGTAGATGCACGAGCAAATTTCATTTCACCAAGCTACATCACGGATAGTGATGGTAAATATGTTGAAGTATTCCGTTTCATAAAGAATGTATACAACAAAAACAACATACATACAGGATATACATATGTACAATTGCCCGTTTCTAAAAGAGGTGACACTGTAACTTGTAAAGAGGGGGAAACTAATTACACATTGTCATTAATAAACAGTAGTGAAGAAAAATATTCAATCAGCTATTCAGACGGTCAAACCTATCACGGTGTTATTGATTATGAAATAGAACTCTCAAGCGGGCAACCCAAATTCTATATTCTCAAATGTTCGAATGAAGGAACTGCAAGCGGAGAAGCTGAATCTCAATTACATTCTCCTGTCATCTCTCGTTTAGGCGAGGTTTACTTGAATCGCGCAGAAGCATATGCCAAAAAAGGTGATTATCCTCATGCACAAGTAGATCTGAATATCATTCGTGAACGCTCTTTACCCGGCGGAGGTTATAATGACTTAAATGCTTCCAACGCTAAGGCGCGAATAGAAAAAGAGAGACAATTAGAGCTGGCCTATCAAGCAGAACGTAGTTATGATGTATTTCGCAATTGTGAAACATTAACTCGCAAATATCCCGGGGTACATGATGCTATGCTTGAAATTCCTGCTACAGACTATCGGGTTATTTATTTTATTCCACAAAGTGCTATCAATTCTTATCCCGGAACCTTAACACAGAATCCTACCAGTAATTAGAAGCGTTTGACGAAACGTACTTCAATAGATTTTTAATAAAAATGTGAGGCTTATCTATTTAGTTATAGATAAGCCTCTTTCTATATATAATACAATTATTATTAGTTGTCTTTTTGAAATTGCCCTTATACCAAGTTCATACGGAACTTGGAAATTTCATCATTTTAAACCTAAATAAAAAGAAAGAAATGCACAAAGAAAAATGACAACTTAGTTAGCCGAGGTACGTTGGTACAAAAAGAATCATGTACCCTCTTTATCAATCAAAATTACAATCTAATAATTAATCGTATTTATGAAAAAATGCAATCTGCGGTGGTTTAACCCGCAAAAAGTCAAAAAACAACTGGCGTTTGTTTTGGCAATCTGTCTGGTTTGTATGGTGCCTGTCACTACTTATGCCCAAATTCTTAAAATATCCATGAAGAGGACTAATGTCTCTATTCAAAATGTGATACGGGAATTAGAGCAAAAAAGTGGGTATACCTTCTTTTACAATGACAATCAGGTAAAACTCAGTAAGAAAGTTTCTGTAGATGTTACGGATGCACCTATTGAGAAAGTATTGGATCAGATTTTTAATAACTCCGGTTATACTTATAAAATAGTAGATAATCAGATTGTTGTTTCGGCAGCAAAGATAGAAACTTCTAAAACATCCTCTCTCCAACAACAGAAAAGTGTACGTATCACGGGACAAGTGAAAGATACTACCGGAGAACCGATTATTGGTGCTTCTGTTGTAGAAAAAGGATCGGTAAGTAATGGTACAATTACTGATATGGAAGGAGGTTTCAAGTTAACAGTATCAGGTAATGAATTGCAAATAACCTATATTGGTTATATGCCACAAACCGTAAAAATTCATCCGGGAGTAACCAACTATAGTATCACAATGAAGGAAGATACCAAGACTCTGGACGAAGTGGTAGTGGTAGGTTATGGTACACAAAAGAAAGTAAACTTAACCGGTTCGGTAGCTTCGGTTAGTACTGATGAAATCAAAGACCGCGTACAGACGAACGTGTTGTCGGCTGTGCAAGGTACAGTACCTGGAGTAACCGTTATTTCACGTCCCGGACAAACACCAAGTATTAACTTCCGTGGACGTGGTAACTTAGGAACTTCGTCACCTCTCTACGTAATCGATGGTGCAATTGCGGATGCCACATTCTTTTCTAACCTTGATCCAAATAGTATCGAATCTATTTCTTTCCTGAAAGATGCTGCTTCATCGGCCATTTACGGTTCACGTGCGGCCTATGGTGTAGTATTGGTAACTACCAAACAGGGAAAAAATGATAAAATGAACGTTTCGTACAGTGGTTACGTAGGTTTGAGTAACCCTACTTACAAACCGGAGTACGTCAATTCTACCCAATATGCAGAGTTGTACAATGAGGCTCTCTACAATTCCAATCCAAAAGGTGGAAAATACCAAGGGTATACCGAGGAAGAAATTGGCTATTTCAGAGATGGTTCTAAACCAGACTTATATCCAAACACAGATTGGAATGATCTGATATTAGACAAAAATGTACTGACCACTCAGCATTCCTTGGATTTCAGTGGTGGAACAGATAAGATACGTTACTTTATCGGTTTGGGCTATGTGTATAAAGACAACATGATCCCCGGACAAGATAGCCAACGTTACAACTTGAATACCAATCTGAGTTCAGATATCACCAAGTGGCTGACTGTAAAGGCAGGAGTAAAATATATCCGCAATGATTCCGACCGTGATTGTGGCGCACCTTCATTGGCCAGTTTCTCAATGGTACCGGTTACATTCGTTGCAAAACAGTCAAATGGTGATTGGGGAACTGTGAACGGAGGTCAATCGGCAACAAGTAGCTTCATCACAAACAATCCACTCCGTGCATTGAGCAAATCGGATTGGAGTAAATCAAAAAGTGAAAATACCATGTACGATCTCGGTTTTGATATCAAACCGGTAAAAGGGCTTATTATTAGCGGACAAGGTGTATTCAAAGGATATGAATATAAGAGCAAAAGTTACACCGCCTTACAACCTAATGCCATAAACTACTTTTCCGGAGAAGAAATAGTTGGAACCGGAGTAACCAAAAATAAAATGAGTATGGACTGGCAGAGTACAAATACAATGCTTTATACGGCGACAGCCAGATATGACTGGTCGAATGATAAACATTCAGTAGGAGCATTGGTAGGTACATCTTACGAGCATTATAAATATGAAAGACTGGCAGGATCACGTGAAGAGTTCCCATCTGACGCATTAACAGATATGGAAGCAGGCTCTACGTCGGGAGCAGGCTATACCAATGGTGCAGGTTCATCAGAATATAAGATGTTGTCTTATTTTGCTCGTGTTAACTATACTTTGATGGATCGGTATTTATTGGAAGTAAACATGCGTGCAGATGCATCTTCACGTTTCCACAAAGATCACCGTTGGGGATATTTTCCTTCATTCTCGGCTGGATGGAGAATGAATGAAGAAGGCTTCATGAAAGACATCGAGTGGATCAATAATCTGAAAATCAGAGCTTCTTATGGTACTCTTGGTAATATAAACAATGTAGGAAATTATGATTATTTTCAGAATTACAGCAGTGGAAACCATTATAATTTCAGTGATTCGCCCGTAATCGGTATCGGTGAATCCAAACCTGCTAATGAAACGCTCGGTTGGGAAAAAGTTGCTTTAACTGATATTGGTTTGGACTTCGACATTTTCAATGGACTTTTGGGTGTAACAGCTGATTACTATATCAAAAACACAAGTGATATTTTGTTGGGATATAACGTACCTACAGAAACCGGTATCACAGCTGCACCTTCACAAAACATTGGTAAAGTGAAAAACACAGGTTTCGAATTAGCTTTGAATCACCGTAACAAGATTGGAGCTGTTAACTACAGCATCGGAGCTAACATTGCTACCAATAAAAATAAAATTACCAACTTAGGCGGTTCGGACAATATTATTCAGACCAGCAGTTATATCGTGAAGTATATCCTGAAAAAAGGGGAATCAATCGGTTCTTTCTATGGATTTAAAACAGACGGACTGTATACTCAAGCTGATATTGATGCCGGGCATTACTACACATTAAGTGGAGTAGTACCTAATGCAGGTGATGTTAAATTTGTTCCTCAACGTGACATCGAGTACAAACAGGAGATCACAGACGAAGATCGTACTATTCTTGGTAAAGATGTGCCCGACTTTACATATGGTGTAAACTTAAGCCTACAATATAAAGGTTTTGAATTCAGTATGTTTGGACAAGGAATCAGTGGAACTAAGGTAGCATTTGACGTATATGGTGTTCACCCATTCTACCATGGTCAGGATAACCCAAGAAAATACCATCTGAAGAGATGGACAGAAGAGAATCCAAATCCATATGCTGCTTATCCTCGTCTCTACTCGGCAAGTAGTGTACACACAACTTATAATCGTAATTTCAGTGATTATCATTTGTTTGACTCGGACTATTTCCGTTTCAAGACTTTGTCATTGGGATATACGGTACCATCTGCCACAGTGAAGAGCTGGGGATTGCAGTCATTGAAGGTATATGTAACAGGAGAAAATCTGTTCACAGTACGTGCTGATAAAAAGATGGAAGACTTTGATCCGGAAACAGCCGGTGGTGTGATTTATACGCTGGGAACCAAATCGGTAGCATTTGGTGTAAACATATCATTCTAAAATCATTCATTAAAAAATAGAATTCACAATGAAAAACAATATAAGAAAAATTGCATTGGGATTATGTCTCACAGGAGCGTTAACAGCCTGCGATTTAGATGTGGTTCCACCTGCTGACATTGCAGCAGAAAACTTTTGGCAAACGGAAAAAGATGCATGGTATGCTTTAAATACCTGCTATTCTACATTGGATGGTGTAGACATTTGGGATGAATTGTGTACAGATAATGCACATAGCCACAAACCTTGGGAAGGAAACTTCGAAATGGTACAACAAAACGGTATAAGTACAGCCAATGGATATGGAAGCTACTATTTTGGTACCATTCGTGTAGTGAATAACTTTATTGCTAATGTAGATAAATGTGCAGTCAGTGATGAACTAAAAACACGCATGAAGGCAGAAGCACGTTTTTTCCGCGCTTTAAGTTATCTTGATTTGACCACGAAATTTGGAAAAGTTCCGGTAATTACGGACGTTTTAGCTTATGACGCACCGAATGTTAAACGTGACGAAGTGGAAACTGTCCGGAAGTTTATTCTTGACGAATTGGCAGAAATAGCGGAAATCCTTCCTGATAGTTATAACGGTAGCTACATGTATGAAACAGGACGTATCACTCGTGCCGGTGCTCTGGCCCTTCGTGCACGTGCCGCCTTGTATTTTGGAAATTACGCCGAAGCAGAGTCATCTGCCGGAAAAATCATTTCTGAAGGACATCATTCTCTGTTCCGTGTGTCGTCACTCACCACAGCGCAACAAAAAGAAGCCAACGAAATGGATGCTTATATTGATTATGCAGCCAAAGGTATCGATAAAGATAAATTCGTGAAAGGTATGTTCAGTTATGAATCATTGTGGCACAAAGGTAACGCATCTCCCGCCAATCCGGAGTATATTGTAACACGTGAGTACATGGCTGATGCAAACAACTATGATTGGACAAGATATACATATTTCATACCCAAATCATTCTCTCAATACGACGGATACTGTTCTTATGAACCGATGCAGGACTTAATTGACGCATACTGGGATGTGGATGGTAAAACAATGCGTAATGACATCACTATGGAACAGCGTAAAGAACGTTATGCCGAAATATGGAAAGACTTTAAAGATATGAGCCAATCTCAATTCATTGAAAAAGTTCCGCAAACGGATATTATGAAATACGACTATATGAAAGAATTCCGCAATCGTGACAGTCGTTTATATGTATCTATGATGTTCCCTTTCAAAGGATGGCATGAAACTGTTAAAGGCACATTCTATTTCCGTTGGGATCCGGATCTGATAAATAAAGATGGTAATGAATCATGGACGGGATATTTTTATCGTAAAATGGTTACTCTCGATCCTTATGATACTTGGACTGCTGAAGAAGATTATCCGGTGATTCGCTATGCTGAAGTATTGCTGACATACGCAGAAGCACGTATCCAGAACTCCGGATGGGATACAGAAGTACAGAAAGCATTGAATGACCTGCGCGATCGTTGTGGTATGCCGGATGTACCGACTTCCATGCCTTCTAAAGAAGAAGCTCTGGCTTTTGTACGTAATGAACGGCGTATTGAATTAGCGGCAGAAGGCCATCGTTTTGATGATATACGCCGCTATGGAAACGACTATTGCAGCAAGGCTATGAATGGTCCTTCTTATGCTCCAAACGGATATGTTGTAATCAACAAAGTTTGGGATGAGCGTTTGATGCTTATGCCTATACCTCAAGGTGCAATTGACTTGAATCCATTGTTGAAAAACGATCAGAATCCGGGATATTAATTTAACACACATTATTTATTGAGGGTTAAAGCCCGTTCATGGTAATACATGAACGGGCTTTTTTATGTCCCAATTTATAATATTCAGAACTGCAATTTCCTCATTTATAACCATTCAGGTAATAACTGGTTTTACATCTCTTCTGCCCAAGTTCGTTTAGAACTTAGCTTTTGTAAGGAATTAACGACGTCTAAAACGACGACGATAACGACGAAATCTACGACGATAAGCCATGATGTAAAAATTAAAGATTATACTTACACTTAAGGTAATACAAAATAAATATCACCAACAAGCCAAAAACAAAACAAAAGAGCTGAAACAAACAAGACCAAATACGACGCCAAATACGATAATACAAAACACGCTTTCCAGTTCTCCAAAACATAATTAACGAGGATTAAAAATATTATCTATCATACTTTTGCCAAATTCACCAACTTTATCAAAACCAAAATTAGGAAATAAACGAGAGGCAACAATAGCTAAAATACGAAGCCATTCGGGAGAATTCCGAGAAAGACCATATTTAGCTCCCATAGTCAACTCAAAATTTTTAAGTTCATTTTCCGTCTTAATACCTTCAATCTCATTAGCCAATTTCTCAATCTGATAAGGTCTCATATCTAAATCCGCTTTCATCAACTGAGAACGAATCGAATTTAAAGAAGTATCGGAACGAGTTTTTTCTAAATTAGCTTTTGCCTGTGATAAGTTAGTTTCTTCCAATTGTTGCATCATTCGAAGATTATACTTACCAAGTTCCGTATTAATACCTAAATTAGAACCTTTTTTACCCTCGGTAATAATTTGCTGAGTAGTAAGCGCAGTATTTGCCTTTAACTGGTCAATCTGCGCATCTTGCAACCTCATTTGATTATAAGTGGCAACCGCATCAGTCAAACCTAAATTCCAACCAGTATACGGACGTATATTAGGCGCATCATAAGAAGCAGCTTCAAGCTGAGGAGCAGAACTGGTTGTATTTCCAGTAACAGAACCAGTACCATAGACTAAATTTGGATTTAAACCAGCAGACTTTAAACGTGCCATCTGTGCAACTGGGGAATTATAAGCGTTAGTCTGATTCCACATATGCAAATTTTGATTATACGCACGATCCAACATCAATTGATTTTGTTCTGCTTGATATTTCGCCAATTCCAAATTAGCTTTATTAGAGTTATCAGTCGATTTTTTGCCAAACCAAGAACCGATAACGCTACCAAGAGCAGCAATACCTGCTCCAAGTAAAGGAATTAAAGCCATAGTCAAAAAGGATTAGAGTTATAATAATATGCTTTCATCAAACAATCACAAATCTTTTGAATTAAAGGCTCTGAATGAAACTCTGAGGGAAAACCGTAACGTTCGTGAACACGACGCCACCATTTACGAACCTCAGTAACATCTACCAAAGCATTATCCTCAAAAACATATGATTCATTTTCTAAAAGAAATTCAAAAACATAATAAATAACTGGACGAGTATTCGTCCAAGTCAAACATTTCCTACCTAATTCATCTACCAACATGTCAAAGAACTATTTTAGTGAAACAAATAAATTAAAAAAAAGAAAGCCAACAAAGAAAAGTGTTTTTCTTTTAACACCTATTAACAAGGTGTCAGTTAGCATATATATGTCAAGTTATATAATACTACCTGACACCGTTTAACGCGCGGGGATTGAGGCTACGCCTACTTCCCCGCACCCCTCTTACTGCTGCGCTATGTCATCGCTGCGCTGTGCTTCTGATCTCCGCTGCGCTTCGTGGAGCTTAGAAAACGATAACGAACCTTCGGAATCAGCCTTACTGCGTGCGGCTTCATCCGAAGAACCCTTATCATTTTCTGCGCTCTCAGCCTCCTTTGCCAAACGTGCACGACGTTCCTCTGCTAACAACATGGCATGGGTAGTATAATCTGCCAAATCGAATGCAGGGTCTTCCGTAGGGTCAAAATCATCAAAATCCGGATTCTCCGAATAAGTAGGAGAACCAATAGCACCAGTTACAGGCAAACCACGTGCCAAACGTTCAACCATATCACGTACCGACATAGAAAGGTCGGGAGTTGCCATAGAGGGAAGACTATTCACTTCATTTACATCCTCATTGGGGACATAATTATAAGGACTACGAATTTTCATATTACTTTTCTATTAAATTAACAACTAAAGTTCGGGAGTACCATATTTCGGTAAAACACGAATAGCACGAACATTATTATACAATTGAACCCAAAGTTTTTGAGTTTTTCCAGAGTCATCAACAGCAAAAATACGAGTCGATGGGTCAGCCTCTACAAAATCAGCATTGAGAGCAGGAACATTTTCAAAAATCCGTCCTAAGTGCCAAAATTTCAACGTATCACGGAAATCACCATGCACACGTGAGGGCTCATACTTATAATCTGCATAACGAGGCGTATAACCGAAAAGTTTAGAATCCTGTTTTTCATCACCTTGCCAGTACAACTCACCTAACTTAATTTCCTGTTCACCAAGATGGGCAAATTCGGGAAACGCATAATCCATATTATCAAAACGAGTAAACTTCTTAGGCAATCCCTGTTGATAAGAAGTCCGAGGCAAAACCGACATTATACCAATAATAAATCCATGTTCCTCAAAGAACTTCTTAAACTGGTGAGAACGACCAGCAGAAATACCATGTCCCGACATATTAGCCTGTGGACTGGAATCTGTAGTTTGAGAGGTCTGTAAAACCTCTGAAATCATTACAGGAGATTTACCGCCGCCAAGATATTCGGGACGCTGCAAACGTGCATCAGAAGAACGCACACCAAAATGGGAAAAAATCTGCTCAATATAACGAGAACCAGCACGAGCATTTCGCTCCATCCATTTCTGCAATGCCATAGAACGACGCAATTCATTAATAGTAGTACCCGAAGCTTGAGACAAATCAGCATCCAATGTACCGTTAGGGTCATATTTTAAACCTAACAAATTATTTGATTCATTCTCCTTTACATTCAAAATACCATCCTGCGAATTGCCAACAGTATTTGCCTGCGCATCCAAAGGAGTAGGAGAAGCAGGGTCAAAATCATATTTACGGAAATAGCCAGTATTTGCCTTATCATTAATAGAAACAGGAGCAGTACCACCAAGAGGCAAAGTCACCTCTGGTCCACGCTGTGTCCAAGGCAAAGCACTTGTAAAATAATCTTTCTCCCAATCACGTTTACGAAGTTTAAATAATTCATTCACTTGTGAAAGGGTAAATTCACCCGAAGCCAAATTTATTTCGATTTCATCCTGCAAATTTTGGTCACGATAATATTCATTATAAATTAACTGATAAGCCCTAAAAGGTAACAAAGAAATACCTCCAGTTACCAATTTTCTACCCGTCGGCACACCAAAATAATCGGCTAAAGAACCAACATCAAAAGCAGGATTATCCATACTACCAGCAGAAACCAATTTCGGGAAAACAGGTGCATCCGTTCCGTCAATTCCTTTAGTGATAAAATCCTTCCAATCTTCCCAAATCAAACGGTTAGGCACAAAAAAGAAATGTGTATACACATTAACTCTGTGCATAACAGGAGCAATCATAGGTGCAAACCTCATCAATAATTCCGTAGTGACACGAAAGCTGTCACCCGGAATAACTTCTTGACACAAGATAGGAACAAGGTCACCCATATTCATGGACAATTTAACCTCATGCGATAAATCAAATGTATTACGTCTAAGCCGACGTGTACGAATAGAATTAAAAATATTTGCCATAAAATTATAATTTAGAATTTTGTTTTATACGATTCAATAACCTACGATTAAAAGTATCTACTTTTTCCGCCTCAGAAGCCAACAGACCAGTGAGACCACGAGCTTTATAAAGTTTCTCATCTTCTTTAATCAATTTTAAACGTTTATCAATATTAGAGATATAAGCGGAATCACTCAATTCCGCTTTCATATCATCATCATACAATTTTTCACGATAATAACGAGGCATAGATTGTTTTACTCCTCCTGCCAATACCACGTAAGATTTAGGAGACTGTCTAAATGATTCAACGACTGATTCAGTGAGGAATCCAATTCCAATGCCTCCTCGCCTTGACGATAAGAAGAACGGACGGTATTTCCGTCGCTGCAAATAAGCAGGGAGCAAGCTGAAGGAGCAAGAATACTTAGCGACGTAATAAGCACGACCAAGAGTAACAGGAGCAACCTGCACAAAACCATTTTTCCACGTTTGAACAATACTTTCATAAACTACATTTTTTTTAAAAGGTAAACCAAAAATTATAGCATGATAATGCGGACGAAAAGTCTTAGGACCATATTCGGAAGCAATAAAATAACGAATCTTACAAGGCTCTATAGATTTACGTAAACGTTTCAACCAAAGCTGAACATCACGTTTCGAAACAATAGGGAAAGAAAAAGATTCACCATTCTCACCAGCAACCGACATAGGTAAAAACGCATCATCATAAGTAAGAGTCACAAACCAAGCAGAATCGGAGCTACGAACTTCCTGCATGATTCGGAAAGCCCAATCTTTCTGTTTACGCTGCAAACAGGCAAGACACTTACCACAGGGAACTTTGCCCCTATGTGGTAAGTTAACAGGATTAGTACACATCATAACCGTATACCTCCACGAGAGATACGATAATAGCGCAAACGACGCTTCCTTGACTTACCAAGGAAACCACGACGACGACGACGACGAGCCATAAAATCAAATATTAAGTTAATACTAAAGTGATACTAAAAATAACAAATCACTAATTATCAATCACTTGCAAAGCC
>ERZ773276.1456-NODE-1456-length-18006-cov-18.437970_pt1 | contig 18006 bp, 15 predicted proteins | sample MGYA00511386_ERZ773276 | MGnify/ENA primary metagenome ERZ773276 (study PRJEB29015, sample SAMEA2737778) | human gut metagenome | biome: human gut; feature: human-associated habitat; material: faeces | place: China | collected 2012 ...
GCGTCACGGGTAGAGATCTCTGTGTTCTCTGTGTGAGAATATTACAGACAAGAGGTTTAGGGGGGATATCCCCACCCTAAACCCGCAAAACATATGAGTGGGTCGATATAGTCACCAATCTTGGAACTTGGGTGTCCCAATGACGAAAGCAGGTGACGATAGAATGATATTGTCAGGGACTGACTATATTCCTCTTTTTTCCCCATGCGAGTTTTTTTTCGTACCTTTGCAATGTCATCATTATCAATATCATCAATCTGCGAAGCAGTATGGAAATAGAGAAGATCGCAACGTTTCATTCGCCTTTCGGCAGTAAGTTTGGCATTCCCAAGCAGAGCGGCATCGTGCCGGAACTGCGAGGAGAGATTGTTTTGGAGAAGGCCTACCGCAACCCCGATGCCCTGCGTGGCATCGAAGACTTTGACTTCCTGTGGTTGGTGTGGGGCTTCTCGGCCAACCGCCATGCCCCTACCAGTCTTACCGTGCGGCCTCCACGCCTTGGCGGCAACGTGCGGGTGGGCGTCTTTGCCAGTCGCAGTCCTTTCCGGCCCAATGGTCTTGGGCTGTCGTCGGTGCGCCTCGACCATGTCGAGTGGGACACGCCGCGCGGTCCGGTGCTCCATGTGCTCGGTGCGGATCTGATGAACGGTACTCCCGTCTACGACATCAAACCTTATGTGACCTATGCCGACAGCCATCCCGAGGCACGCAGTGGCTTCGTTGACCGCCGACAGTGGCAGAAGGTAGAAGTGGAGATGCCGACGGATGTCCTCGCACAGCTGCGGGCTGCAGGTCTCACAGCGGAAGATATTTCGGCCCTGCGTGCTGTGCTGGAGGAGGATCCCCGGCCACAGATACAGCGTGACGAGGACAAAGTCTATGGCATGCCCTTCGCCGGATTCGACATCAAGTTCCAGGCTGTGGAAGGGAAACTGGTGGTAAGGAGTAGCCTCACCAAAGGCCTCGCCAGCAGCCTCACCCCCCCTCGCCCCCCTCTCCCAAGGAGAGGGGAGTGAAATGCTGCAAGGGGTCAACAGGGATTAGAGAGCTTTCCTCAAAGTACTCCAAAAGGCGTAGCCTTCTTTGTGGCTCTGAGACTCTGTGTGAGAAAAATGTATTTTGTTAATGATAAGTTAGAATGTAAATAATCCTAACTCGCTCTAATTTAGACTTTGATTGAAAATCAAGAAGTTGGGCGTTTGCCTATATTATATAGGTAACAATATGGAAACGAGCGGACTTCTGCTCGTTTCTGTATTTTGCAATATGCAAAGAACGCCTCAATTCGGGGACAAAGATACGACAATTTTCTAAATATCCCATAACTAGCAAGGAGAAATTTACGGAATTTAGAACTTTTTGAGTTAAATCTGATGCTTATCAACAATATGTATCCAAAAACAAACAGCAGTATTCGGATATAGCTTATCCGAATACCTGCTGCCATAACGTTTTGTTGCTGACGATGATTCTGACATCGGCTTTCATGTACTTTTGCAACACAGGGGACTTTTGTCCCTGTGTACTCACTGTGGCTATAGCCATAAAATAGTTACCATCTTCCCTATGTATGAGCCTGGCTTTATGGCTTGTGATGTTGCAGTTATAAGATGCATTATCGTTGCCCTCGAAAGATACATGAGCCGTCCTTGGCTCATCGAAAAGATACAAATACTTGTATGGCACAAACACTTGCACTGTTCTTTGATTGATGACCTCACCATTAGCCTCTATGGATATAGGATAAGGTATCTTGTAGAAAGCAACTGCGAGGGCGAGGACTATTGTCGTAATGACAACCGTTCCCAAGCTGACGAGGCGAGGAGGAACTTTGCCTATCACGTTCCTCACCTTCTCGCTTCTCAACTCAATATTATCTGATTCTTTTTCATTCTGTTCCATATTAAAAGCATTTTAGTTTCCCAATTCCAACTGATTCTTCACAAGGTTATAATATGCCCCTCGCTTGGCGGTCAAAGACTCATGGTTGCCTATCTCAACCACCTTTCCATGGTCGATGACCACGATTTGGTCGGCATTCTTCACCGTGCTTAGGCGATGAGCCACAATCACAACGGTCTTGCCCTTATAGAACTTATCCAAGTTCTCCACGATGCTTCTCTCATTATTGGCATCGAGCGAGTTTGTAGCCTCGTCAAGGAATATATAGTCAGGATTCTTGTAAACCGCCCTTGCAATCAAGATACGCTGTTTCTGTCCTTGGCTTAGTCCCACGCCATCACGTCCAATCTTGGTATTGAACTTCAGAGGCAAAGCCATTACATACTCCTTGATACAAGCTATCTCGGCTGCTTTCAACAACCGTTCCTTGTCTATGTCGCCATCGTCAACGGCAATGTTTCGTGCTATACTCTCCGAGAAGATAACGCCATCCTGCATCACTACGCCACATTGTCTGCGCCACCATTTCTTGTTGAGCTTGTTAATGTTGGTATTGCCAATGTTGATTTGTCCCTCCAAGACAGAATAATAACCTAGCATTAAGCGGATGAGGGTGGTCTTTCCACTGCCAGATGCGCCAACGATGGCAGTTACCTTACCTTGCGGAATGTGAATGCGCACATCATCTATGGTCTTGCGCAAAGCATGTGGGTCGTACTTGAATATGATGTTCTTGATGTCAATGCCCTCATTCTTATCTTCAATAGAAGTCAGCAAGCCTTCCTTTCCATTCTCATCATCCATCTGGTGAATCTCGTTGATACGTTCCAAGCTAATCTTCACATCTTGCAGGGAATAAAAGAAGTTCATCAATTGATCTACAGGTGTATTTAATTGACCAATAATATACTGTATGGCAAGCATCATGCCAAGGGTCATGTCTCCGTGAATTACCGCTGTTGCAGCTATAACTGTAATGATGGTATTTTTAGTTTCATTGATGAATATGCACCCTGCTTCTTGCATTTGTTGGAGTTTGAGCGATTTCATCTGTACTTCAAACAAATCAGCTTGTGTATCTTCCCATTCCCATCTTCTGCGTTGCTCACAATCCTGCAATTTGATTTCTTGCATAGAGGTGATAAACTCGTAAGTTTTGTTGTTGTTGATGGCTTGCTGTTCAAATAACTCATAATCTAGTACTTTCCTCCGTCTTAAGAATAAAGTCATCCATGCGCCATAGAGAATACTTCCAAGCAAGAAGATAGCAAACACAAATTTATCGTATAAGAACAGCACCACAGAAAACACAACAAAAGTGAATATCGCAAATGTTATGTTGAGTGTCTGCTGTGTGAGAAATTTATTCACACGACTATGGTCACTCATTCTTTGCATCAAGTCTCCCATAAGCTTTGTGTCAAAGAAAGACATTGGAAGCTTCAGTAATTTAATGAAGAAGTCACTCAATAGTGAAATGTTAATGCGCAAGGAGATATGAAGCAATAACCATCTACGAATAAAGTCAATAGCTGTTCGGCTAATTGTTAGCATAAGTTGTCCAAATAATATCAGCCAAACAAAACCAATGTCTTGGTTTTTGATGCCAACATCAACAATAGATTGGGTGAGAAATGGCAAGACTAACTGTAAAAGGCTTCCAACAACCAAACCTAGTACAATTTGCCCAAAATACTTACGATATTTTTTCACATACCCCAAGAGAAAACGAAAAGACCGCTTTTCTTTTATGTTCTCTTCTTTCTGCATCTTGTAAGCAAAAAAGGCAGGTGTAGTTTCCAAGAACATAGCGATGCCCTTGTCTTCACCATTGGTATTTGTGCTTAGCCAATGTTTCTTGAATTCATCAAGAGTATAAGTTATCAAACCTTTTCCTGGGTCAGCAATATAGTATTTGTTGTTCTTTATTCTATATAAAACGACAAAATGATTTTGATTCCAATGCAAAATGCAAGGAAGAGGAACAATTTGTAACTTATTGATACTGGTTCTTGCAGCTATAGCATGAAAACCAAGAATCGTAGCAGACTCACTTAATCCCATTAAAGACACTCCCTCTTTATTAGCATGACATAAGTTTGCCATAGTTTCTATGGAAATGCTACGACCGAAAAACTTACATATCATACACAAACAAGCAATGCCACATTGCATAGAATCATGTTGTATGAAAAGTGGAAATTTTTTCATCATTTTTTATTTTACAATACCATCTATGTTGTCCGAATTATTTAATCTTTTATTTCTTGCCTTATAAGATTTACCCCAATTTATGTCATAGGAAACACCTAGAGTTATCATATTAGCATTGTCCTTTATTCTAAAATACTCAGTTTTATATAAACCATTTCTAGCATACTCGAAACCAGAACTCTGAACATATTTTTTAAACGGATTCCATACTCCAAGTGAGAAAGTCATTCTTTTGTATTTATAAGAACAATCAACGCTGCCTGTGGATTCTCCATAAAAACTTTTCATTCCAAATAATTCCTTTGGATTATGATTGAAAGATATATTTGCAGAAAAGTTTTTCAGGTAGAACACTATCTTCCCACCATATGTATAGTCTGTTAAAGAGAAAGTTTCGTCTTCTATTTTAAATTTATAATAGTTGTATGAAATATAGCCATCAATGAACAACATGTCCTTTATGATGTCAAAGCTTGTGTAGAAATTTATTTTACGAACAGTTTTTGAATCAAAATTTATATGTTGATAACCTGATTTCCCATTTTGACAATAAATACCAGACGCAAAAAGATTTTTTGCACTTTCGATATTGTAGTTTAGTGAAATATACCATCTGTTAGGATTCCAAGATAAAGATAATTTATGTTTTATGTTGTCATAAGGACGCAAGGCAGAATTGCCTGTTTCGAATTCATATCTATTCAAATTTTTTGTAATTCCACTTAATGTTGACAAGCTTGGTATTGTTGGTTGCATTGAAAATTGATAAGACATACTAAAATTGTCTAAAGGCATATACTTAATTCTGCCTAAAGGACGATATAATACTTTGTTAAAAGAATTGCCACCTTCCTTGAAACTAACCCAATTTATACCTATTCCCCCCATGTAGTAGATATTTTTAACATTCCCAGAGAATTGGGTATAAGCGTATAAATTTTGGTCTTTTGAATCAAAATCATTTGTAATATCATAACTATATAAATTGTGAGTGTCTGAATATTTGTATCTTAAACCAGAATCCCATGAAAGATTTTTTAAAGAATAAGTATGCATGATTTCTGTTATAAGAGACTTACGCTTTCCTTCTACCCCATACTCAAAATGGGAATTATTTTCGTTTACATTTTCAGTATATGAATAATCATAGTTTGTCTGTAATATTTTTCCTACCATATTAAAGAGCAATGACTGTTTGGAGGAAATTTTATATTCAGAAAACAAGTCTATTGCAGGTGAATGACTTTTGTCTTTTGGTGACCTAAATGAATTTCCTATCAAACTTTTCTTATCAAATATCTCCTGTGAGCAATTTTGATTGGTGTTTCGGTTTGTACTATAGTTGAATTTTATGTTAAATGTAAAGTTATTCTTATAATAATTATATGCAGCATCTATATTTTGAAGAAAGTATCCATATGGCGATTCTACGCCCTTTCTGGATATTTCAACATCTTCATTTTCTAGATACGTATCTGTGTATGAATTGGAATAATCTCGGTACTTGCTATTATAGCTTAGGCTAAACAAACTGTTTGCCTTGTTAAATTTGACATAAGCACTATTATATAGCGACATTGTTGTTAGAGCCGCATCTTCATAGAGTCCAAATTGTCCACCAGAAGTATGCCTTTTAGTTACAATGTTAATGATTGCACTAATGTTACTGTCATTATATCGTGCTCCTAATTTATCAAAAAACTCTATTTTTTTTACATCGCTTGGGATTATCGTCAAAAAATCTGCAATAGTGGCATCAATGTTGTTGATTTTAAAAAGTATATTACTTCCATTAATAGTTGTTGCATTCTTGTTCTGGCGGTCAACGATTACTCCTGGCAGTTTTATTTTGCTCAGCAAATCCCATGCAGATGACGATGCCTTCTGCATATTAGAAGTTGGAATTAATATTAAGCGGTCTGATTTTGTTATGATATTTGAACCTTTTACAACGACATCTGACAAGTTAAAGATTCTAGATGTATCAGACAAGTTCTTTGATATTGTATCGGTTACTATAAAATCAGAGCCTATTGTGAAAAGACATTTTTCCCCACTAAAAACATCCAAAGTAACCCAAAGAAGAAAAAATATACAAAAACTATTTCTCATTATTTCTTTCTATTAAAAAGTTGTAGAAATCTTCTATAATATAATTTTCCTTACCATATTTCTTGTTAAGTATGCAAGGTAAATTCTCTCCCTTTTCTAAGAGTTTTTGCGAACAGGGCTTAGGACATGCTGGAAGAAAATTACAAATCTGACATCTAGATGGCAATTCTAAATTTAATCTATCCTGCAATTTCATTTCATTCCATTCTAACTGTCCTTCACTAGTGATAAGACCATATGAATTTTCAGACGAGAATGTCCTTGCTGTACACTTGTAAATATTTCCATCATAATTTATGACAACTTGATTGTAATTGTCTGCATAACACCCATAAGTGTATTTTGAAGTAGCCAAATAACTACATTGTATTTTATTTGTTTGACATTGTAAGACAAAATCTAAGATTTTCTTTTCATCTAACTTTTCTGCATTTACTTGCCAAACTTTAGATACCATAATTTTCAAATTGTTATTTTGCTTTATTTCAGCAAGCTCGTTTGCAATGTTTGTAAGGGAATCTAACGTTCTATTGGACACATTAATCCTTACCAAGATTTCGCTTTTAGGTGAATCTTGTTGTATTAATTTTATCGCTGATAAAATTTGCGAATATGTCCCATTGCCATTGACCTTATATTTCCTTACCTTATCATGAATATTTTGCCATCCATCCAAGGTGATTTGAAAGCTCGGTTCATAGGGACTTAATTTTGCGACAAAGTCTTTGTCTATCAACGTTCCATTGGTAGTAAACGAAGTCGCCAAATAAAATCCATGTATTTTTGAGAGTTCATAAATGCTTTCGATTAACGAAAAAACAATATTTTTTTGCAACAAAGGTTCTCCTCCAAAGAAACTTAAAATTAATTTCTTAAAAGGCTCTTTGGTAATTTTCTCTTTGATATGCAATATGATTGCTGCGACCATTTCTGAAGTCATATGGGACTTTTCTATATGACTCTCGTAGCAATACCAACATTTTAAATTACAATCCATTGTTGGATTGACGATAATATGATAAATATCTTTAGAAAACTTACGTTCTTGTACTGAAGACAAATACTTTTTCTGTTCGTCATTTTCGTCTGTAACGATGAAACCATTAGCCTCTAATGTTCTATGTAAGTTGGGATTTTTTGTATTTAGTTTTTCAACATTATCTTTGCAGCTTAGATAGTCTTGGTATGCATTTTTACCTATAATTAATCTGGAATAATTATATGCGTTAAAGCATAACACAACATTTTCCATCTCAACAAAATGGTTATACTGACTATATTTCATATTCAATTTACTTGTTGTTTATAAATAATTAGGTACAACTATCTATTATAGTTGTACCTAATTCTTAGGGGTTAATAACACTTAGCAACCGCAATTGTTACATTGACAATTGTTACACTGAGGATTATTTTGCTCAAAGTTCTGATGTTGCTCCTTGTCATTGTTACCACCTGTAACAACAACCAAACAATCTTCAGTCAGAACATCTTCTCCCAACAAAGAGACTAATGTGGAAATTTTTCGTTCTTCCATACTTGATGTTTAAGGATCCTACCCTATTAAGTTAATAATGACTTTTCTTTTTGCTATAAAAGCGATACAAAAATAATGTTTTTGTTTCGAAGTCACAAATATTTTCATACAGTTTAACATAAAAAACGTATAAAACATGTCTTTCTGTTCGTTCCGAACTATATTTTGTTGTTGCAAAGGAGAATAATAATATTCAATTAAGATTTTATATGGTTGCTTTATCTTATGAGGATAGCTGGCATCATTTCAATGTATGACTCTTAGTTTCAATTTGCATACATCAGAAGCAAAGACTTAACCTCTCCTTTCTATGTCTACTCTCGTATATACTCCGCCAACTTGCGGTTGGCTTTTCTCGCCCTCAGCCTCAAAGCCTCGTAGCTTGGCTTCGAGAACTTCACCGTGACAGACTTCGACAACTTGTGAACCCTGCCTGTGGGCGGTCTTCCGCCCTTTTTCTTGTCCTGTTCCTGCATGCTTGTCATTCGATATACTGTTTACAGTTGGTACACTCATTTCCTGCGACCGTCGGGAGCAAAATTCCTCCGCCCTCATGGTGGAGCGAGGCGTTTTGGGGTTCCCAAAACATAACCTCGCTCCCTCTCAGAACACGTTAGTTGGAACTACAGCCTTTCAGCTATCCACGCCCAAGGTCGCAGACCTTAATTCTCACAATTTGCGCCAAGCCTCGAAGTCCTCATCATAGAGGCTTAGATGGTGGCGCACGATGTTCTCGATGATGCCCGACACGCTCATGCGCCTCCCTCCGAGGATGCGGACGACACGATCAAGACGGTCTCGTACATCGGAACTGACGAAGACTGGCTTGCGGTCGTCAATCCTTGGAACTTGGAGGAAGGTCTGCTGATACTCCTCCAATGTCGCCTTGCGCTGCTTGCCACTGATGCGCTTCTGCGGATTCGGTGGCGATTGAGCCTCGTTCGTTGATGTTTCCTCTCTATAGGGAGTTGTTGCAGCAACTTTCTCTACAATTGCTCTCAACTCAGGGTTCTCTACATCATCATAGAGAGAATTACAACTACTTGGATTGGATTTGTTGCCATACGTAGATGGTTTAACAAAATCCAAATACTCTTTTTCCATCAGCTCCTTTTGCCCAGGAGTCAAGACTGCATCTTTTGTTTTTGCCATAACTTACATTGTTTAAATTGTTGGTATAGTGGTCACGGTATGCACCATTGACCGATTGTCGGGTGCAAAGTAAGTGTACTGAGTGCAGCCATGCAACTGATTGGGTGTAACGTGGCAATTTAGTTGTGGCTTGCTTATTTGCATACCGAGATAGTTGTGAGAACTTCAACGTATTTCTCAACTCATCATTGTTCATGTATTCGTTGCAGTCGTGCAAGTTTTTCTTGTTGTTTTTGGCGTTGAAGTCGGCAAACCCCGGCAACATACTGCCACAGAAATTGAAAACGCTTGTTTTTAGATTGCCGTGCCTTATCTTTGCACTCACAAACGTGGAGCACAGCATATGCGTGGAGCTTTGCGACATATAACATAGTATTAACTTAGAAAAAAGAAAAGTATGGGATTCATCGTATTCGAGGAAGAGGCATTCAACTATCTTGATGCCCAGTTGGAGAACTTCGTGAAGCGCATGGACAGAATCCGTGAGCGCAGTGAGGACAAGACCATGAACAAGTGGCTCGACACGCAGGACGTGTGTCAGACGCTCAACATCTGCCCACGGACAGTGCAGACGCTTCGGGACAACGGAACTTTGGCTTATACGCAAATCAGCCACAAGACCTACTACAAGCCGGAGGACGTGATGGCTATCGTAGCAGTAGTGGAGGACAAGAAAAAGGACATGCGCTTTCGCAAGCGCACAGGTTAGGCTGTCAATATACAACAGCCACTTTATCCAATGCAGCAAGTAAACCGAGTAACGTAAGTATTAACAATAAAACGAGACAACTATGAGCAATGAAGTAATGACAAGAAACAGCGAGTGGATGAACCACATCGTGAACCACCTCAACCGAATGGTTGACAATTTTGAACGTGCCGTGATGAACTACCGCCCCATGCTTGGCGGTGAGCGGTTCATGACGGACAAGGAGCTTTGTGCCAGGCTGCAACTGAGCCGAAGAACCCTGCAGGACTACCGAAACAACGGTGTCATCCCGTATATCCAGCTTGGCGGAAAGATACTCTACCGCGAGTCCGACATTCAGAAGATTCTGATGGCTAACTATCGTGAAGCGTACAGAATGAAAGGTGTGTAGGAGAAATACATGTCCTTGATGAGTGGGGTGAAATGAACAAGGCGACAACATATAACTTACCGAGTGTGGCTGTTATAGGTTGTCGCCTCGTTTTATTGGCTATACCGAGTTGTTCGTGTTTGCCGGGTATCATTTGTGTTACCTGTATAAATCTAATACCATGCTAAAACACACTGCGGTGGTTCGCCCAAGTGGCTGGAGGCGCAAAGCCTCCAAGGAACGTTGCTTTATATGGCTGTTCTATGCCATTGCGTTCTCTGTAAAGATACAGACCAGTTTGGTGCGGCTTGTCTGTCTGCCGATGACGGACTGCATGATGAACTCCCGAAAGGCTCTGCTCTCAATGCTGTCAATACGGAAGGCTACCGCAATGACGAGTTCAAGGCTATACACATCATAGCTGATGCGGTCGTTCTTCCTGACATGACGGCGTACACCCTGCTCTTTCAGAATGCCGTCCTTGAATATAGCCTTGACAGCCTTGCGCACATAGCAGCCGAATACATTATACATGTCGGCAATCTCCTGCATGGTCATCCATACAGTATCGGTCGGCATGGATACCGTTCCGCTCTCACTGATAGTTATAACTCCTCTGTTCATTTTCCAATAGTTTTTTCGTTCGACAATCTGTTCCTTTCTCGCTTGGCAATAAGCTTATCCATGTCATTTGAAATCTTCTGCTCCGTCACCTGCGCATAGACCTGTGTGCTTGTAATGTCTGCGTGTCCCATCATCTTGGCTATGCTGCCGATGGGAATGTCCTCGTTGAGCATCAAGACTCCGAATGTATGGCGGCTGGCGTGGAATCCCAACTTATTACTTATGCCAAGCACCATTCCAAGGGTATGCACATCAAGATAGATGTCTTTCTTCTCACCCAGTGGAAAAACAGGCTTGCTGTCGTCCGTGGTATTGTAGAGCGAAAGAATCTTCTCGGCTATCGGATGGAGTGGCACGAAGAACTCCACGCCTGTCTTCTCTCTTTCCTTGCGGATGAACTTCCTACCATCGGAGTTCTCACTGATATGGTGAGGGTACAGTTTCTTTACATCTATATAGGATAAGGAGGTGAGCGAGGCAAAAATGAAACATCTGCGTGCAAGCTCCGTTCGCTCGTCAGCCATCGGGGTAGAGAGCATCTTGATGAAGTCTGCCTTGCTGATATGGGTCATCTTCGGGGCTGCCTTCTTCTCATACCCTATCTTGGCTATGGGATTGAAGCGGATAATGCTCCTGTCCACTGCCTTGTACATCAACATGTTCAGCCAGAGAAGGCAATGGTTCACGTAGCTGTCGATACGTCCCTGGTCTCGTTTCAGGAATAGCTTGTATTCCTCCCCGAAATTCTCGTCTATGTCCTCAAAGGCGATGTCGTCCTTATCCAACGAATGGACAAAGTCTCTCAGGTTCTTCTGCCATGTCCGCTTGTGCAGAAAGGTTTGTCTGGCTTTTGAGGTTCGATACCATTCCACGATGGTATCACCAAAGTTCAGCAAGAACCTTCCTGTCGTGTCCTTGTCCTTCAACACAGCCTTCAGCATTTCCACGGTGATGATGCCGTTGGTGGAAAGAAGTGAATTGTATTTATCCTTGACCTCAGCAAGGAAACTTGCCAATCGTCCGTTGTCCCTTGCGTTCCGTACCTCTCCCTTCTTGGCGTTCCACTCCTGTGGTGTACAGAATATGCCTGTGGAAATGGCTGCGCTTTTGCCGTCAACGGTGATGCGGCAAAGTATGTTGGCTGTTCCGTCTGCCTTCACCTTCTGTCTGTTGATGTAAGGCAAAATTGAAAATGTACTTCTGCTCATAGTTGTTGTCCTTATAATATAATAATGTGGTTGAACTGTGAAAAGAAAAGTTGAAAGCCTTGGTCATAATGCGAGAATAAAGTCCTTCTCGGTTGCAGCGATGAACTTGTCCATGTCCTCAAACAGCTTCTTTTGGGTTACTCTCGCATACCGCTGCGTCATCTTCACATCCTTGTGACCGAGCATCTTGCAGATGGTCTCCATCGGCACACCAGCCTCCAGCGTAATGAGGCTGGCGAACGAGTGTCGTCCCGAATGGTAGGAATAGGTCTTGCTCGTTTCCGCCAACTTGCAGATGGTGATGAGATCGATACGAACACGATTCGTGCTCAGCAATGGGAAAAGGGTATCTCTTGCCCCGTCCTCGTATTTCGCCATCAGCTCCAACGCCTCGGGCAGGAGTTTCACCCTGGCAAGTGTTCCGGTCTTCTTGCGGTTATAGATGAGCCATTTGTCGCCATCCTCCAACACCTTGACATTGGCTTTCGTGATGGAAACGGTGTCTATGAAGGCTGTTCCTGCATAGCAGGCGAAAAGAAACAGGTCACGGCTAACGGATAGTCTCGGTTTGTCTTCGGGCAGTTCCACATCACGGATTTTTATGAAATCAGACATGCTGAGAGCCTTGGGTGTCATAACCTTTGGAGTGCCAACCCGATAATGGGCGAACAGCAGGTTCTTGCACAAGCCTCGCTCAAAGGCAATGCGGCACATCTTCTTGAAGAGCGACACATAGATGGTGATGGTTCCTGATGAAAAGCCTTTCTCGTCAAGCAGGTAATGATGAAAGCCACTGATGAAAGGCTCGGTCAGCTGTCCGAAAGCCAAATCAGTCAACCTATACTTCTCCCCGATGAACTCAGCGAGATTCTTGCGAATCTTTCTGTAAGTCCAGACACTGCTCTTCGACATATCGATGCCCTCATGGGTACTGAGTTCACTGATATGCTCGTCCACGAAGGAGAGAAGGGTGGTCTGTGTCTTGACGCTGCCCTGCAAAGCCTCCTTGACATCCTTAGCCTCGAAGTCCGTTCTCTTTTCCACAAGCACATCGAAAGCCTTTTGGATGGAAAGCAACAACTGCCCGATGTCCTTGTTGGTCTCCACGGCTTCCTTGCTCTTGCCCTCCAATCGGCTGGCACGAGGATTCCAAAGCGATGGAGTGCAAGACAACTTGCAGGAGAACTGCGCCATAGTCCTGTTCACCGTGACGCGTCCCATGATGGGAGCTTTTCCATTCTTGTCCATTCCGCTCTTTTTTAGGTAGAGCAACACCTTGAATTTTTCGATTTTCATAACGCTTACATTTTGAGTGTGCAAATATAATCATTTTGTAAGCGTTCCTTGATACGCAAAACATTGAGAATCAGCGCAATAAAATCCGTTGATGCACAAAGTTGCCTTTCCGCATTGTTACCTGCTTTGCATAGGTAACTGTGGCTCACGATTTAGTAACTGAACTACTTCAATATTCCTCACTCGCTTGCTTTATGGCGATTTGGCAACTTTGTGCAAATCTACTCATTCCCAACTGTTTACGTTCCAACCTCTCTTATTCTCCTTTTACTGCTTTAGAGCTTTATGTTAGGAATCGATAAGCGAAGAATTATTCAGACAAAAACACCTCCGCGGGAACTTGCAATCTAGAGAATGAGAAATCGGAGAAATAAGGAGTAGGACGTCAGAAACGGACTTTGATGGTGAGAAAACGGCGTGTTGATGCTGTCATCTCGGCTTTTTGACCTTGTCAGAAAGCCTTTCTGACCACATCAGAAAGGCTTTCTGATCAGAAATTCTCTAGAGAATTTCGCAAGAAAACGGCACTTTTAGACTCAAATTCTAGTGATTTGAGCTTTGAATCGTATGATTATGATTGTAATATATTGATAATCAAAAACTTATAAGAATGCTCGCAGAATTCGCGAAATTGAGAGCAACATGCCCTCTCGTTCAGAAAATCGCCTGTATTTGGGCGGAAAATTGTCACTTTTCCCAACAATTAACCACTAATGCAGCCATTAGCTGTTCATGACTATTCGCGGTTGAGCGCATCACTTGACGACGCTCCACTTCACCTTTGTCGGTCCCTTTACGGTCAGTTTCCCTTGTTTGTCATTCCACACAAGGCGGGTGAGTTGATAGCGTCCCTTCTTGTAGTCGTAGGAGATGCCATCGTCGTGGTAGAGGGTAAACGAGGTGTCGGCACCGGGAAAGACCAGGGCGGTGACGGGCTTGCCCTCTTGTGCATCGGTGTACTCGACTACGTCGGACACAGGAATGATCGTTCCCCCCTTGACGAAGAGCGGCAGACGGTCGATGGTCACTGGCAGGGTGAGCCACTGTCCACCTTCGTAGCGACGGTGTGTCCAATAGTCGTACCACTGGCAACCACTGGGCAGATAGACTCTCCGCGTCGTCGTCTCGGCCATCGGATGCGTCACGGGACAGACGAGAAGGGAGCCAAAGAGATACTCATCCTTCAAATCGAGCACCGCGGTATCGTTGGGGAAGTCAAAGGCCAGGGGGCGTGCCATGGTGTAGCTGCCCCGTGTCTGTGTAGCTGCCATGCTGTAGATATAGGGCAGCAGGCGGTAGCGCAACTTGATCATCCGCAGGATGGCATCGTAGTAAGGAGTGCCGGGCTCACCGAAGCGCCAGATTTCTCGTGGCGTGTCACTGCCATGGGAGCGGAGCATCGGCAGGAAGGTTGCCCACTGGAACATGCGCACATAGTATTCGCGATAGGCCTTGTCGTTTACGCCACCGGGGAACTCGCCTTTGTAGAACCAGCGGTGACCGTCGTCGCGCGTGAAGAAAGAGCCCACGTCGACCGTCCAGTATGGATTGCCGGTGGCCATATAGTTCAGTCCCGATGGTATCTGTTGGCGGAAAGAAGCCCATGAGGCATGGGTGTCGCCATTCCACACCACCGTAGCATAGCGTTGCTGTCCGGCCCAACTGCTACGCGTGAGGTTGAGCACGCGCTTGCGGTCGGTGGTAGCCCGCTGGTTGTCGTAGAGTCCACGGGCGTGGTTGAGCGAGTAGAGCTGGCTGCGCTCAGCGCCAAGCGTCTCGCTGAGGATTTGCGTGTTGAGCTGCCATCGCCGTTGCTGATCGTCCCAGCCATAAGGATGCCTGTCCACGGGCTGCGGTATCTGATTCCAGTCGCCGTCGAGCGGTTCACTGCTGTCGCACCACCAGGCATCAAAGCCATTGCTGAAAAACTCACGGTCGGCATACTGCCAATAGAGTTTGCGGGCATTCGGGTCAAAGGCGTTGTAGACCGAGTGTTCGAGCATATAGCCCCTTTGGCGGAAGTCGTCGGCCTCGGGACAGTACTGCGGATTGGGCCAGATGCTCACCATCAGCTTGGCATGAAGGCTGTGGATGGTGTCGGCGAGCGCCTTGGGACTGGGATAGTAACGCGGGTCCATCTTCATGTAGCCCCAGCCCTGCGGCCAGTAGTTCCAGTCCTGCACGATCATGTCGAGCGGCACGTGGCGTCTGCGGTATTCGTGTACCGTGGCGATGAGCTCAGCCGAAGAGGTGTAGCGTTCCTTCGACTGGATATAGCCAAAGGCGTAGCGGGGCAGCATCTCTACCCGGCCCGTGAGGTAACGGTAGCCGCCTACCACATCGTCGAGTCGCTTTCCGGCAATGAAGTAATAATCGAGTTGTCGGGCTGCCTCCATCTGCATAGTAAATGCGTAGTTGTCCGATGTGTATTTCATCGCACAGCCCACATCGAAGAGCAGGCCGTAGCCCTGTGGCGAGAGAAGCACGGGGATGGTGATCTTCAGGTTGTGCTGGGTGAGCCACAGCGTCTTGCCGAGCAGGTTCATATAGTCCTCCATGTGTGAGCCCAGCCCATAGAGTGCCTTTGTTCCCGGGCAGGCGAACGAAGAGAAAAAGCGTGTGGAGTGCCCGAGGGTGTCGGTGCGGATGGCCTTTTTCACGGTTACCTGTCCGTTGGCAGTCTGCTCGGCGTGTGCCGTGCGGTCGTCATAGACGGTACGTGTCTGTATGACGGGCTCAGCCCTGCGCTGTGTCTCTTCCAGCAGCACACGTCCGGTTTTTCGGTCTGTGAAGGTGATGGCTGTCGTCTTGAGGTCGATGCAGACCTTAAGCGCAGATGAGAGCAGCGTGCGGCATCCCCCTGCTGTCGTTTCCCGAACTGCCACTTTGCGCGGAGAATAGACACAAACGCCGGTAGCATTGCCGGGCAACCGCCCGTCGGGCGACCACTGCACTCTGACGATCGAAGGCGTGACGAAGGTGACCTTCACATCTGTGGCGCAGAGCAACGATGGTGAGAGCAGGACGAGGAAAAGAGTAAGAATCGCTGTCCGGATCATCGCATCTGCCACCAGTCAAAGTTAAACAAGTTGTGTTTCTGCCGTTCTCCGCCACGGAAGACCAGGTAGAGATCGTGAACGCTCTTGGCTCCGCTCAGAGAGCAAGTGAACTTTTGGTATTGAAACTTTGTGTTAGGAACATTGATTACACCTGCCAGAGCGCCATTCACGGAGTCGAGTCTCACCTCGATACGACCGCCATAGAGCTGGGCGGAACAGGAGGCCGTGAACTCATGCGCTCCTTTCTTAAAGTCCACACCTTTGACGAGGATATACTCGCCGTCGTCGATGTCGGTGACAAAGGGCGTGTCGTTCCACGGTCCCGAGGGATTCTCACGTGTGGTCTTCAGCCCATAGCCCCATGCCATCGTCTCTGCCTCTACGCGTCGGAAAGGATCGAAGGTGCCCACCTGGCGGAGTGTGCAGTCTTGGAAATAGGGCAGTTCCACGATGGTGCCGTCGGGACGGTAGGTCATCTCTGCCGCGGAGACCGAGCGTCGTTCGGCATGACGGCTGGTTTCGAGTCGCAACAGGTCGTAGTTGAGACCGAAGCAATAGGAGTGCCCCTTGAAGTCGATGATGCCGGGATGGTTGCCGCGGGTGCGTGGCGTGTGGTCCATGATGTGACCATTATAGGTCCATGGGCCGGTGGGCGAGTCGCTCATGGCATAGCCGATGCCCTCGGGACAGCAGGTTGAGGCAAAGGCCATGTAGTAATGACCTTTGCGCTTATAGAACCACGGCCCTTCCTGATAGTCTTGGATATGAGCCATCTGCATGATCTCGCCACTGGTGGAGATCATGTCCTGGTTGAGTTTGATACAATAGAGATTGGGGTTGCCCCAATACATATAGGCTTGTCCGTCATCATCAATAAACACAGTCGGGTCGATGTCGTACCAGTTTTCTTTCTGCCAGATGAGGGGCTTGCCTAGCGGATCGACAAAGGGACCGTCGGGCGAGTCGGCTACCAGCACGCCAATGCCGTGGCCATGGATGGGACAATACATATACCATTTGCCGTTGCGCTCCACCACGCATTCAGCCCAGGCGCCGTTGTCGCCCTTGTACCATTTGAAGTCGCGCAGTGAAGCCACGGCACCATGATCCTGCCAGTTGACCATGTCTGTGGAAGTGTAGAGCAGCCAGTCGCGCATCTTGAAGCCCTCGGCGTCGTCCTCGTCGTGGGTGGTATAGAGATAGACGGTGTCGCCGTGGACATAAGGCGCCGGGTCGGCGGTATACTTGGTTTGGATGATCGGCATGTTCAAGTCATGCTGTGCCCATGCCATGGAGCCGATAGCACTGGCAAGGAATAGTAATAAAGTAGATTTAGTTCGCATTGTGATTATGATTGGATTTGATGCAAAGATAATGCTTTCTTCCGTGAATGGGAAAGTGAGAAATATCAAAAACTTGTTTTGATGTATCTATGATAGGAGGAATGTCTCAAGAGCACCATGCTTTTGTGTAACCGACAAAAGAATAGTCTGAGACAATGGTTAAGGATAAGACAGATCGTTTGGTGTAGGTTAGAAGATAAAGATATAGGGTGAGACCTTTAGTAAACACTAAAGGTCTCACCCTATCTGTTTGCAACACTCACCCCCTTGAAGCATTTCACTCCCCTCTTCCTTTGGAGAGGGGTTAGGGGGTGAGGCTGTAGGTTAGGGGGTGAGGCTACTATTGCTGTCCCACACCTTTCATCGTCAGCGCGATGCGATGGCGGCGCTTGTCAACTTCGAGCACCTTTACTCTGACGTGCTGATGGAGCTTGATCACATCGTTGGGATCCTTGACATAGCGGTTGGCGAGCTGAGAGA
>ERZ773276.1460-NODE-1460-length-17965-cov-9.526577_pt1 | contig 17965 bp, 14 predicted proteins | sample MGYA00511386_ERZ773276 | MGnify/ENA primary metagenome ERZ773276 (study PRJEB29015, sample SAMEA2737778) | human gut metagenome | biome: human gut; feature: human-associated habitat; material: faeces | place: China | collected 2012 ...
AGCCGCCGGAGCGGTGCTTAAGCCGTCAGGCGGGAATTGTGCGGTGCTGCCTTAAGATCATGTTGAGAAGGGAGCGTGCTTGTTTGCAAAAGCTCAAAAAAACTTTCAGCCGCCAGAACGGGTTGGTCCTGCTGCTGGTTCTGGTGGAATTTATGGTGTTGGCGCTGCGTTTTGTGGGGGATTTCCGCACAGGCGGCGTGATTGATATTACGCCGGACCTGATCATTCCCTACGCGGAGGAATGTACCAATGATGACCGCGGCGCCCGCGTGGAAAACTTTACCGGCCTGTTTGCCACCACCCGCTGGATCGACCTGCCGCGCGGCAGCTACCAGGTTTGCATCAACTATGTGAATGACGGCGAGGACGGCGAGGTCAGCTTTCTGGATGAGATCATGCCCACCGCGCAGTACGATGCCGCCAAGCTGCCCGCTGAGCGCACCCGCACGGTGTTCAGCCTGTGGATGCCCTACGGCTGCGAAACCGCACAGCTGCAGTTTACCGCGGACTGCGGCAAAAACCAGGTCATCTACATTACCGGCGCACAGATCGTACCCACCCACGCGTGGGCGTATGTGCGGCTGCTGACGGGGCTTGTGTTCTGCGCCGTACTGGACTGGGTGATCCTGTTGCTGACCCGCCGGATCAAATTTCCCATCCATACCCTGCGCGGGCGGTATATCGCCATGGCGCTGGTGGGCATCGGCGTGTTTGCCTGCCTGCCGCTGGGGCTCGGCTACCTGACGTACGGGCACGACCTTTCCATCCACCTTTCCCGCATTGAGGGGCTGAAAGCCGGGCTGCTGGCCGGGCAGTTCCCCGTGCGCATGGACCCGGCCATCATCAACGAAAAAGGCTATCCGTTCAGCTTGATGTACTCCGATGTGTTCCTGTACCCGGCTGCGGTGCTGCGCATTCTGGGTTTCAGCCTGCAAACCAGCTACAAAGTTTACGTTGCATCCATCACAGCGGCCACCGTGGGCATTACGTTTTATGCCCTGCGCAAAATGTTCCGCAGCGATTGTGCCGCGCTGCTTGGCACTGCGTTGTACACCCTTTCGTTCTACCGGCTGACCAACGTGTTTGTGCGCGCTGCAGTGGGCGAATATACCGCCATGGCGTTCCTGCCGCTGGTCGTGTATGGCCTGTGGCGGATTTATCGCCAATTCCCTGCCGATGGCAAAAAGGCCGAGCCCTGGTGCTGGCTGCCCTTTGCCCTGGGCTTTACCGGCCTGCTGCAGAGCCATCTGTTGACAACCGAACTTGCGGTGTTCTTTACCGCCGCCTTCTGCCTGCTGTATTTCAAAAAGACCTTCACCCGCCCGGTGCTGCCCGCTCTGTGCAAAGCCGCCGGGGCCGCCATTGTGTGGAACCTGTGGTTTATGGTGCCGCTGCTGCAATACATGGTGCAGGGGGTGTGCCGCATCAGCGGCAAGTATGATGCCGCCTACCTGTACGACAGCTCCGTTTACCTGGGCCAGATGTTTTTGATGTTCGGCCAAAGCAGCGGCGTGGCGGAGAGCATCCAGAGCGGCATTGCGGGCGAAATGCCGCAGACGCTGGGCCTGGCACTGGCCGCGGGTGCATTCTTCTTCCTGCTGGCTGTGCTGGACCCCGCCGTGCGCAAAAGCAGCCGCGATGCCGCGCGCATTGGCAGCCTGACACTGGGCTTTGGCCTGCTGGCCGCCTGGTGCGCCAGCGACCTTTGCCCCTGGTACGCGCTGTTCCGTTGCGAACCATTGCAGGCGCTGAGCAAGACTCTGGGGAAGTTGCAGTTTGCCTGGCGGTTCTTCACCCCGGCCACCATGCTGCTGGTCGTGTGCGCCTGCTGTGCGGTGGTGCTGTACCGCAAAGTCCGGCCCGAAGCCGCCAAGGCAATGGCCGCCGCCCTGCTGGCGCTGACCATCATCCCCGCCGGGTACCTGATGTATGACAAATGCACCACCAGCGAAGCCGTTACCTACATGAGCCTTGCCGCGGTGGATGACCTGCCCGGTCAGGTGGGTGGCGGCGAATACCTGCCCACCGAGGACACCACCACCGATGACAGCGTCTGGGGCCGCCTGACCCCCGAAGCGGACGACGGCGTAGAGTTGACAGAGTACACCAAAAACGGCCTGACCATTCAGCTGGCGGCGCAGAACACCGGCGATACCGAAGCATCCATCCGGCTGCCGCTATTCTACTACCCCGGCTACCATATGACCGCTGCGGACGGAGCCGCACTGACCCACAAGAACGGTTACCTGACCGTTACCCTGGCTCCCGGCTGGCAGGGCAGCGTACAGGTGCGCTGGACTGGAATGTGGTTCTGGCGCGCGGCGGACTGCATCAGCCTGCTGGGCATTGCAGCCACTGTTGTGCTGTACCGCAAAAGCCAAAAGAATGCAGCACACGTTTAACTGTCTAAACTATACCGGGCTTGTCGCCCCCAAACGGGGTTGGCGGCCCGGTTTATTTTATTAGGCCGCATTGGGAGTTGGATGGCTCCATCCCCCAATACAAGCATTTTTCCTAAAACATCAAGGCAAACGCCAATCCGGTTTGTCATTTCTGCCAGTTGCTTTTTTTGCGTTTGGCCCGTATAATAAGCACATAAACAGCAAGGGCGCTGCGAACACAAATCCTGTTCGCAGTGCCTTTTGTTTTATAAAAAGTCCGACTTATTTGCGTGATGATACCACAGAGGAAAAGGAGTTCGGTAAGTATGGCAGCAACCGTTATGGAACTGTACGGCAGCAAAGTCTTCAACGAGCACGAAATGCGTGAGCGTCTGCCCAGCTCGACCTACAAGAGCCTGAAGGCAACCATTGAAAAGGGTCAGGCCCTTGACCTGGAAGTAGCCAATGTTGTGGCCAGCGTGATGAAGCGCTGGGCGATTGAACAGGGCGCTACCCATTACACCCACTGGTTCCAGCCCCTGACCGGCATCACCAGTGAAAAGCACGATGGTTTTGTCAGCCCCCAGCCGGACGGCACCGCCATCATGGAGTTTTCCGGCAAGGAGCTCATCAAAGGCGAACCAGATGCTTCCTCCTTCCCTTCCGGCGGCCTGCGCGCCACCTGTGAAGCCCGCGGCTACACCGCATGGGACCCCACCAGCTATGCTTTTGTAAAAGATGACGTGCTGTGCATCCCCACTGCATTCTGCTCTTACACCGGCGAAGCACTGGATAAAAAGACCCCGCTGCTGCGTTCCATGCAGGCCATCAGCGACCAGGCCTGCAAGGTACTGCACCTGTTCGGCAAGGATGTTGAGCGCGTTGCCACCACCGTTGGCCCGGAGCAGGAGTACTTCCTGATCCGCAAAGAGGATTACAACAAGCGCCTGGACCTGGTTCTGACCGGCCGCACCCTGTTTGGCTCTGCACCGTCCAAGGGCCAGGAACTGGAAGAGCACTACTTTGGTGTGATCCGCCCCATTGTCTCCGACTTTATGAAGGATCTGGACACCGAGCTGTGGAAGCTGGGCATCCCCGCAAAGACCAAGCACAACGAAGTTGCCCCCTGCCAGCATGAGCTCGCCCCCATTTACGATACCACCAACGTTGCCATCGACCACAACCTTCTGACCATGGAAATGATGAAGAAGATTGCCGATAAGCACGGCTTGGTCTGCCTGCAGCACGAAAAGCCGTTCGAGGGCGTTAACGGTTCCGGCAAGCACAACAACTGGTCCCTCAGCACCAAGAGCGAAAACCTGCTGGATCCCGGCGATACCCCGATGGAAAACCTGCAGTTTATGGTCTTCCTGACCGCCGTTATCAAGGCAGTTGATGAATACGCTGACCTGCTGCGTACCTCTGTTGCCACCCCCGGCAATGACCACCGCCTGGGCGCTAACGAGGCACCCCCGGCCATCATCTCTATCTTCGTAGGCGAGGAGCTGGAAGCTGTCATCGATGCAATTGCATCCGATTCTCCCTATGCCGGCCCCGTCAAGATGAAGATGGATCTGGGCGTGGACGTTCTGCCCAAGTTCAGCAAGGACACCACCGACCGTAACCGTACTTCTCCGTTCGCCTTTACCGGCAACAAGTTCGAGTTCCGTATGCCCGGTTCCGCTGAGAACCTGAGCGATGCCAACACCATCCTGAACACTGCTGTTGCCAAAGAGCTGAAGCAGTTTGTTGCCGATGTGGAGGGCGCTGCTGACTTTGAGTGCGCTGCCGCCGCCTGGGTCAAGAAGACCCTGAACGACCACCGCCGTGTGATCTTCAACGGCAACGGTTATTCCGAAGCCTGGGAAGCTGAGGCTGCCCGCCGTGGCCTGCCCAACCGCAAGTGCACCCCCGATGCCATGGTCGCCCTGAAGGAAGAGAAGAACATCTCCCTGATGGAAGAGTTCGGCGTTCTGACCAAGACCGAAATGCTGAGCCGTTACGAAGTTGAGATGGAGCACTACTCCAAGATTATCAACATCGAAGCCCGCACCATGCTCAAGATCGCATCCAAGCAGCTGATCCCTGCCGCCACCAGCTATATGGGCGAAGTTGCCAGCACCGCCGCAGCCAAGATCGCTGCTGTGGAAGGCATCTCCACCAAGTCCGAAGCAAAGCTGTTGACTGCACTTTCCAAATACACTGACGAGATGTCTGATGCAACCGACGCTCTGAAGGCTGTGACCGATAAGGTCAGCGCCCTGGACGATGAGACCGCTAAGGCTCATGCTTTCCATGATGAGGTTCTGCCCGCCATGGATACCCTGCGCGCCGCCGCTGACGCTGCTGAAGAGCTTGTCGATGAGGATTACTGGCCGCTGCCGTGCTACAGCCGCATGCTGTTTTACACTGAGTAAGCAGTGACCCAAAAAGCCCCCGGCAGCAAGGGTTTGTGCTTTGCACAAAATGCCGGGCACGGCTTTTTAACACGCCATTCTCCTTTTCCTATTTCTTACACCAGCTCGAAAGGCCCGCCGCGAGGTGGGCCTTTCGAGTTTAGGTAGGAGTCAGTTGAAAGTTAGGAGTTAGGAGTTTATTGGGTTCAATGCTGAATAAACTCCCGGCACTCGTCCCGCCCTATCGACCATACCGGAACTTTGCTCCATATGCTATAATGGGATTAACCAAAAGGCAACGGGCGCACATTGTGCGCCCTACGGAATTTCTAATTGCTAATTCCTAATTGCATCAACTCCTCACTCCTACCTCCTAACTACCCTCCCCTCTCTGCCAACTATGTAGCTCAAACATTGGAGGATTCCACCATGAAGCATACTGCACAGGATATCCTGAACTATGTCGAAGATAACGACGTAAAATTTGTACGTCTGGCGTTCTGCGATATTTTCGGCAATCAAAAAAACATCTCTGTCTTTGCCGGGGACCTTCCCTATGCCTTCGAGCAGGGCGTCTGCTTTGACGGCAGCTCCATTGCCGGGTTTATGAACACTGAGGAGAGCGACCTTGTGCTTTGGCCGGACCCGGACACAATGACCATTCTGCCCTGGCGCCCCACCGAGGGCCGCGTGATGCGCATGTACTGCGATATCACCCTGCCCAATGGCCGCCCCTTTGCCGGCAACAGCCGTGGGTACCTGCAATCGGTGGTCAAGCGCGCCAAGGCCATAGGCCTGCGCTGCGATGTAGGCTGCGAATGTGAGTTCTATCTGTTCCAGACCGACGAGCACGGCAACCCCACCCGCATCCCGATGGACCACGGTGGCTACTTTGACATTGCCCCTCTGGACAAGGCCGAGAACATCCGCCGCGAGATCTGCTTTGCCATGGAGGATATGGGCCTGCGCCCCCAGCACAGCCACCACGAAAGCGGCTTTGGCCAGAACGAAGTGGACTTTATGTATTCCACCGCGCTCAAATCGGCCGATAACCTGAACACCTTCAAAAGCACCGTCAAAGCTATTGCGGACCGCAACGGCCTGTTTGCCAGCTTTATGCCCAAGCCCATGCAGGACCAGGCCGGCAGCGGCATGCATGTGAATGTTTCCATCCACCGGGATGGCAAAAACCTGTTCCAGGGCGACATTGCCCCCGACAGCGAGGCCGGACATTTTATTGCCGGTATTCTGGCGCACGCACGGGAGCTGACCTGCTTCTGCAACCCGATTCCCAACTCTTACACACGGTTTGGCAGCTGCGAAGCCCCCAAGTATGTGAGCTGGAGCCGCCAGAACCGCAGCCAGCTGGTGCGCCTGCCTTCCGCCACCGGCGAATTCTGCCGCCTGGAGCTGCGCAGCCCCGATCCCTCCTGCAACCCATATCTGGTCATTGGCCTGATTCTGGCCGCCGGGCTCGACGGCATTGAAAAAAAGATGCCGCTGCCCGCTCCGGTCAACCGCAATCTGTTCCACAAGAGCGCCGCCGAAGGGCTGGAAAGCCTGCCCGAAAGTCTGCGCGAAGCCATCACCATTGCCGCACAGAGTGACTTTATCGCCAAAGAGCTGCCTGTGCCGCTGATGAACAAATACTTTGAATACCAGACCCAGCTGTGCCATGGTTACGAAAGTGCCCCCGACCCCCAGGCATGGGAGCGTGAAAACTGCTTTTTGAAGATTTGATGTTTCCCAAAGCAGGGCAGATTTTGTAATTTAACAGATGGGCGGTGATGTGTTTGTGCCTTCAGCTTTGATTGCCTCTGCGGGGAACAACGCAAATGAATACCTGGCAAAGCATGTAGCGGAGCTGGGTTACCTGCGCCCCACCATTGTGGCCAGCGGCGGCGAAGCCCGCCGCCGCATGGGGGATATTGATTTCGAGGTCGTGATCATCAACACCCCCCTGCCGGACGAGTTTGGCCACGAACTTTCGACCTATGCGGTAGAAAAATCAAACGCCGGTGTCATTCTGCTTGCCAAGGCGGGCACCGCAGACCAGATTTCCGATAAATTGCAGCAGCACGGTGTGTTGGTGTTGGCAAAGCCCTTTACCGGGGTGCAGTTCCGCCAGGCCGTTCAGATGGCCGCCGCCTGCTGCCGCCGCCTGGATTATCTGCGGCAGGAAAACGACAAACTGCGGGATAAGATTGCCCAGATCCGGCTGGTGGACCGTGCCAAGTGCTATCTGATCGAGCACAAGGGCATGAGCGAAGCGGAAGCCCACCGCATGATTGAAAAGACCGCCATGGATACCCGCCGCGACCGTGCAGAGGTTGCCGCAGAGATCCTGGAAGAAGAGTAAAACCGCTGCGGAATTTCGCAGATTTTGCTGAAAAAATGCGGCAGGCACAAAAACCTGCCGCATTTTTTCAGCCTATTTTCAGCTAATTGTGGTATACTGTATCTATAAATTGAAGAAAGCCGAAGGAGATTTGCCGGTGAATATCCTGATTGTAGAGGACGAACCCCGGTCAGACCGTGCAGGGGGATGCCGCCTCCCTGCATCGGTTGGCGGTGATCCTGCTGGATAATGCCATCAAGTACGCGGGCACCGGCGGCGCCGTGACCCTGCGGCTGGCCGCAGCGGGCAGCCAGGCGGTTTTGACGGTACACAACACCGGCACGCCCATCCCACCGGACCGGCTGCCACATATTTTTGAGCGCTTTTACCGCGCGGACCCATCCCACACCGGCAGCGGAACCGGGCTGGGGCTGGCGATTGCACAAAGCATCTGCCAGGCACACCACGCCGCTATCCGGGCGGAATCCGGGCAGGATGGCACGACATTCCGGGTAGAAATCAGGAAAGAGCAAGGTGAACACCATGGAAATTGAACGCAAATGGATGGTGCAGGGCTGGCCCCAGGGGCTTCCCCTGCTGGAAACTTACCGCATGGACCAAGGGTACATCAGCGTGCGCCCCACAGTGCGCATCCGGCGCGAAGCATTGCAGGGCGGCCGCACCGCGCTGGTGCTCTGCTTTAAGGGCGCACCGGACAAAACCGGCCTGATGCGGGAAGAGATTGAAACCGAGATCACGCCGGAGCTGTTTGAAAAGCTGGAACGCCTGATCGGCAAACCGCTGATTGCCAAGGAGCGCCGCACCTATGCCCTGAAGAACGGCCTGAAGCTGGAAGTGAACGATGTGGACGCCGGGCTGCCCAGCCATTTTATGTATGCCGAAGTGGAATACCCCGATGAACCCACCGCACGCGCCTGGACCCCCGCCGACGATGCCCTGACCCATTATCTCTCCAATGAATGCACCGGCCAGCCGGGAGCAAGCATGGGAGAGTACTGGACCGAGACGAGAAAATAAGTTAGGGCAACACCGCATAATTCTAAGTGCCGATACGGCGAGCGAGGTGCGGCAGATGCTAAGCCAAAAGCGCAGATAATACTGGATGTCTTATCGAGCATTTTGGCAACGCAGATGCCGTGCCGCAGCCGCCGGAGCGGTGCTTAAGCCGTCAGGCGGGAATTGTGCGGTGTTGCCTTAGGAGTTAGGAGTTAGGAGTTATTGCGGCGGTTTTAGGTTTTGCAATTAACATTATAAAATATCTGTAGGGAACGGTCTTGACCGTTCCGGAACCTCAAAATCATCTCCTCACATGGGATGTTTGCCAAGGCAACGGAACGGTCAAGACCGTTCCCTACATTTTAATTTATATATTTTGGCCAACCTTTAACGGTATCTGCGACCCAAAAAACTCCTAACTCCTAACTCTCAATTCCACTTTTCCTCCCCCGTTCTCCCCGTTGCTTACGGTTAGGGTGCCGTTATGGGTTTGGGCGGTGCGGCGGGCGGCAGCAAGGCCAAGGCCCCAGTGCTGGCCGCGGGCGGCATCGGTGGTGAAGAGTTCCCGGCCCGCTTTCTGCAGGGCTTCCGGGCTGAACCCCGGCCCGGTATCCGTTACAGTGAAAACAATTTCCTGTCCCTCTTCCACAGCATCCAGCGTGATGGTTCCGCCAGCGGGGGTAAAGCGAACGGCGTTTTCTAAAATATTATCCAGTGCCCGGCCCAGTGCCTGCCTTTGTGCGGGGATGGTTCGGGCGTTTTCCATTGCGTTGTTTAGTACAAATTGTATATTTTTATTATTGCACAACAATTTGGCATCATTAGCGCACCGTGTCAGAATTTCCTGCACCTGCACCCGCTGCATCGGCTCCTGCGGGCTGGTTTCGGCGGTGTTGACGGCGCGCAGGGTTTGCAGGTAGCGGTCCGCTTTTTCCGCGGCGCGCTGCATGGCGGCAATCTGGGCTTTCTGGGCTTCGGTCAGGTTCTCATCCTCCGCCAGCAGGTCGGCGTTGCCGGTTATGATCGCCAGCGGGGTTTTCAGGTCGTGGGCCAGGGCGGCGGTCTGCTCGGCGCGTTGCTGTTCCAGCTTCCACTGGCTTTGCAGGCTGGCTGTCAGTTGGCTGCCCATTGTCTGCATAGCCCGCAACGTTTCGGCGAACTCCCTCACCTTAGCGCCGGAAACCTCGATCTCTTCCGGGCGCTGGGCGGCGATTGCTGCGGAAGCTTTGGTCAGCTTGCGGGTCTCCCCCGTCAGCACCTTCACCGTGCGGTGGGTACACAGCGCCAGCCATATCACCTCCAGCAAAATCAGCAGCAGAATATACATGGTCTGGAAATCCGGCAGGACTTCCCGCAGCGCCGGGTCCGCATAGGGCACCGAATAATCATACTGCAAAATGCAGCGTGCGCCATCTGCCATATCCACCACGTATTGGTATGATGCCATCACCCACTGCCTGCCGCCCGCTAATATGTTCCTCGCTTTTTTCAGCTGGCCGGCTGTCATGTTGGTTTGCAGCACATGCGCTGTCCCGGCCTGTAATATGGCATAGCGGCACAGCGGGTCAATGGCGTTGGGGTCAAAGGTTTCAACGGTGGCGGTTGCGGCGTAATCCCGTGCTTCGCTGCACACCTGCGCCCCGGTAACGGGAGGCAGCAAAAACCCATTGCGTATAAGCGACATAAACAGCCCCCACCACACCAGCAGGATCACAATGCTTCCACCGCCGCACACCACAAGGTAGCGCACCAGCACATTGCGCAGCGGGGTCAGGTTTCGCTTTTCCATTGGTAGCCCACTCCCCATATTGTTTTCAGTACGGTTTCCGGCGCGGCAACGCCCGCTGTGCGCAGTTTGGCGCGGATATTTTTAATGTGCTGGGTCACTGCCGTATCGTCCGCTGTGCCATCATAGCCAAAAACAGCTTCATATATCTGTTCTTTGCTGAACGTCTGCCCCGCGTGCAGGGCCAGATACTCGCTGATTGCGTATTCCGACCGGGTGAATGGCAGCGGTTGCTCCCCCACCATCGCGGTTTTGGCCGCCAGGTCGAACCCGATTCCGCCGCGCACCATGCGGCTGGCGGGGGCGCGGTTCTGCCGCCGCAGGTGGGCGGCCACGCGGGCGCGCAGCTCCGCCACGCGGAACGGCTTGGTCAGGTAATCGTCCGCCCCAATGCCAAGGCCGGTCAGAACCGACTGTTCATCGGTGCGGGCAGTCAAAAATAAAATCGGTGCCTGCGTTATGGCGCGGATGCGGCGGCAGGTGGCAAATCCATCCTCGCCGGGCATCATCACATCCAGCAGGATGCAGTCCGCCCAGCGGCACAGGCTTTCCGTCACGGTCACGCCGGATGTGCGGATTTCTACCGCGTGGCCGTCCCGTTCCAGTGCCGTTTTCAGCAGTGTGCAAAGATCCGGGTCATCATCAACCGCAAGAATATGCGCCATAACATCTTCCTCCTTTTTATGCAATCAGGCGATACACCAGGCAGGACACCCCATACAGCAGGTAGACATGGGCCGGGTAGAACCAATAAAACAGCTGTTTATGCCCGCTGCCGCGCGTGCCGTTGTAAGCCAGCATCAGCACCGCGGCGGCCACGCCAAACCATTCGTAATAGGTGGTAAACATCTGGGAAAGTTCAAACCCCGGCTGACCGCGCAGCTGCAGGTACACCAGCACAAAATCCCACAAAAAGCTGTTCAGTGCCCACACAGCTACCTGTGCTTTGCGGTGGTTCCGCAGCAGATACAGCAGCACGCCGCTAACCAGGTAGCCCCAACCACCGTCCGTGATGCTGGTCCACATGGGCACCGGGCTGGTGATGACAAACGCCAGCACGGTGCTGACAATCGGCCTCTGCATAAGCTGCGGGAACATTCCCAGCACTGCAGCAAACAGGTACGGCCAGCCGACCACTGCCGCGATAGCGGCAATGCCCTTCCCATACTTTTTGGCGCGCACCCAGTCGATGCCCTGCCAAATCACACAGAGCAGAACAAAATCCTGGAAGATCGCGTTCTGCGGGTAAAAGCCATCCCCGCGGCGGAACGCCTTGGCATAGATCATGAAAAATTGCACCGCCGCCATGCCCGCACCGATGCACCAGATACGGAAGAAATACCGCTTGCGGTCATGCGTATGGGCAAAGCCTTCCACCGTGCAGAACAAAAACAGCGGTGCCGACAGGCGCGCCAGCATGCTGAACCATTCCGGGATGCATCCGGTAAACTCAAAAAAGTAGTGGATATGATCCATCAGCATCAGTACCAGCGCAATGGTTTTGAGCGCCGTGCCGGACAGACCTTTGTGTGTTGTTTGCAGCATCTCATCATCCTCCTTATGTTTGCTACACATTCAGTTTACGGCTGAATTGTGTAGAAACCATAAGGAAGAATACGATTTCCTGCCATAAATTCTATAACAAAAATGCGATCCTCACATTCAGCAAGGACCGCAGCGGGTTCAGCAATTATTTTGCAGTTTCAACGGTGTAGGTAAAGCCGTACTCTGCCTGCAGTTCCTTCACGGCGGGCTCCAGGTCCTCGATGAAGGTCGGGGAGTAAACGCTCTGGCCGTTATGGGCCTTCTTGTAATCTTCCAGCAGGGCGGTCAGCTTCTCCCAGCCTTCGTCTGCCTTTTCCTGAGAAACCTCTTTCGGGAAGTCGATGATAAATTCGCGGTGTTTGGGAATGCGTGCTTTCATGGTGATTCCTCCAGATAAATTGTTTGCGGCAAAGGCTGCACAGCTTGGTGCAGCGCTGCCTTATTGATTGAAGATGCGTTTTGCATTTTCAGCGGTCAAATCCAGGACGCTCTGGGCATCCATCTGCCAGATCTCGCCGATCTTGGCTGCCACATGGGCAATGTTCCGGCTGTCGTTGCGGGTGCCGCGCACCGGTTCGGGGGACATATAGGGGCAGTCGGTTTCCAGCACAGCCAGTTCGTGCGGCACCATGGCCAGCACCTTGGCCGCGCGCTTGGCTCCTTTATAAGTCACAGCGCCGCCAAATCCAAGGGCCATGCCCTGCGCCGTCAGCCAGGCGGCGTCCTCAGCGCTGCCGCTGTAACAGTGCAGCACCCCGCGGGGGCGGTACTGGCGCAGCAGCTCATACATTTCGGCGTGAGCTTCGCGGTCATGCACCGAGACCGGCAGGTCCAGCTCCTGCGCCAGCTGCAGCTGCGCTTCAAACAGGTCGTACTGTTCCTGCGCTGGCAGCGGCCAATGGTGGTCCAGCCCGATTTCCCCCACCGCGATCACAGCGGGGTCATCAAACAGGGGGCGCATGGCGGCAAGCTCGGCCCGCCAGTCCCCGTGGTAAGTGGCCACAGTGGCGGTGTCCTCCTCGCCAAGGCTTTCGGGATGGATGCCCAGCGCGGCATGTACAAAAGGATATTTGTGGGCCAGTTCCAGCACCGCAGCGGCATCGCCGGAATGCGTTGCACATTCCAGCACGCCCACCACGCCGCCTTCCCCCAGCGCCCGCATCACCGCATCCCGGTCCGCATCAAACTGCCGGGACGAATAATGCGCGTGGGTATCGAAGATGTTGGTCATAGCTTTGCCCTTACGTTGAATGAGGAATTCGCAATTAGAAATTGCCAAACATTGTTCTTAATTTCTCATTACTAATTTCTAATTCCTAATTTTCCTTTTTCTTCCCTGCTGCCGGCCTATTAACCAAATAGATCCCCCCGCACACCAGCACAAGGGCGGCGAGGTATTGCCATTCGAACAGGGGCTCGCCGTTCAGGATGGCGGAGAGCAGAACGTTCATGATCGGAATGATCAGGCCGAACACGGCAATGCGGGAAACAGGGTTGTTTTTCATCAGCAGTGCCCAGATCACATAACCGGCACCGGAGATAAATGCCAGGAAAAGCAGCACCGGCACAGCGCCAAAGCTTTGCGGGTGCAGGCTGCCGCCCAGAACAAGGCCGATGACCAGCAGCGCCGCACCGCCGACCCCAAGATTCAGGCAGGAGACGGTGAACGAATCCACCTTTTGGGTCACGGCTTTGTTCCACGGCCCGGCCAGTGCAAAAATCGCCGAAGCGATCAGCATATAGGCAACGCCCGCCGGGCTGCCGCTGCCGTGGTTTCCAAGAGTTGCCACCAGCACACCGCTGAACCCCAGCGCACAGCCAATAGCTTTGCGCGGCGTCATGCTGTCCGCTTTGCCGTACAAAAAGTGTGCCAGGATAACCCCCATAAAGCTCTGGGTGCTGTTCAGAATGCCGCCCATAGCCCCGGTCAGCAGGGCAACGGCGGAATAATAAAAGGTATACTGTGCAGCAGTCTGCCACAGGCCCAGCCCGCAGCAGGAAAGCAGATTTTTGCCCTTTGGCATGGGCAGCGGCCCGCGCCGCAGCGCCGCGCCCCCGGCATACACCAGCAGCGCGCTGAGCATAAAGCGGACACCGGCAAAGCACATGATGGAAGCGGTATCGGTGGCGTCAATAGCAAACAGCCGGTACCCCATTTTGATAAACGGAAACGCCGACCCCCACAGCACATTGCACACCACCGCCATGCCCACCGCAGCCGCCGGGTTGCCAAAAAAGGCATCCAAACGAGAGGGAGAGGAAGATTTTGTCATAATTTTTTGGGGAAGCGGGAGTTAATTAGGAATCAGCAATGCAGAATTAGCCATTTGAGTGTTCCAAACGCTTTCCCATTTTATTTTATCTTCTGATACACTTTTCCCAATTTAGGCTATCTGGCAGTTTCAAATCTAATTGCTAATTCAAAACGGCCTTTGCGCCCCAAAAAATTCCTAACTCCTACTTCCTAACTCCTACCTTCCTCAGTGTACTCTCGTTCCGGTGGGCACGTTATCGCTGTAGAAAGCGATCTCGCAACCGCCGTCAGCGGTGTCAGCGGCAACGATCATGCCCTCGCTGGTATACTTGCCCTTCATCATCGGGCGGGGGGCCAGGTTGGCCACAATGGCGATCTTTTTGCCGATCAGATCTTCCGGCTTATACCACTTGGCAATGCCGGACAGGATGCAGCGCTCGCGCTCGCCGTCAAACACGGTCAGGTGCAGCAGCTTCTTGCTTTCTTTCATGTTTTCGCAGGCGCGCACTTCGGCCACGCGCAGCTCCACCTTGCAGAAGTCGTCAAAGCTGATCTCCGGCTCATGGTCGGTGATTTCAGCAACGGCTTCCTCTTTCTTTTCCTCGGCCTTGGGGGCAGCGGCGGCTTCGGCAGCAGCCTTCTGCTTGGCGTCCTCGGCTTCCAGATACTCGATTTCCTTCTTCACGTCAATGCGCGGGAAGAGGGCTTCGCCCTTGTGCACATGGTATTCGGCCGGATGGTTTGCCAGGTCGGCATAGCTCAGATCGCACAAACCCAGCTGCTCGGCCATCTTGGGTGCGGTGTTGGGCAGGTAAGCCTGCATCAGCACGGTAACGGTGCGCAGGGCATCGCACAGGTTGTAAAGAACAGCTTCCAGGCGGGGCTTGGTTTCCTCGCTCTTGGCCAGCACCCAGGGGGCAGTCTCGTCAATATACTTGTTGGCGCGCTGCACAACCTCAAAAATGGCGATCAGTGCAGTGGGTACATCCAGAGCATCCATGGCGGCATCCACCTTGCCGGGCAGGGCGGCAGTCAGGCTTTTCAGCTCATCGTCCAGGGCATCGGCCTGGCCGTTGGCGCTCACAGCACCGCCAAAGTACTTTTCGCACATAGCGACCGAACGGGACAGCAGGTTGCCCAGGTCGTTGGCCAGGTCGGTATTGATGCGGTTGATCAGGGCTTCATTGGTGAAAGCACCATCGTTGCCGAACGGAACTTCGCGTAACAGGAAGTAACGCACAGCGTCCACGCCGTAACGGTCGCACAGCTTGACGGGGTCTACCACGTTGCCCTTGGACTTGGACATTTTGCCGCCGTTCAGCAGCAGCCAGCCATGGCCAAACACCTTGGTGGGCAGGGGCAGATCCAGAGCCATCAGCATGGCAGGCCAGATGATGGTGTGGAAACGCAGAATCTCCTTGCCGACCATGTGGATGTCAGCGGGCCAGTACTTATCAAAGTCGTGGTAGGTATCGTTATCATAGCCCAGTGCGGTGATGTAGTTGGAAAGTGCATCGATCCACACATAGATGGTGTGCTTGGGGTCAAACGGAACCTGGATGCCCCAGGAAACGCTGGTACGGGATACACAGGTATCCTGCAGGCCCTGCTTGATGAAGGCGATCATCTCGTTTTTGCGGGTAGCGGGCTGGATGAAATCCGGGTGCTCGTCATAATATTTCAGCAGGCGGTCAGCGTATTTGCTGGTCTTGAAGAAGTAGGCTTCCTCCTCTGCCTCATAGACAGGGCCGCCGCAGTCGGGGCACTTGCCGTCTTTCAGCTGGGCTTCAGTCCAGAAGCTTTCGCACGGCTTGCAGTACATGCCCTTATAGGTGCTCTTGTAGATATCACCCTGGTCATGCAGCTTGGTAAAGATCTTCTGCACACTCTTGACATGATAGTCATCGGTGGTACGGATAAAGCGGTCATAGCTGACGTCCATGGTCTTCCACAGGTCCTTGACGGTAGCCACAATGGCATCCACGTATTCCTTCGGCGTTACACCCTTGGCGGCGGCCTTATCCTGGATCTTCTGGCCGTGCTCGTCGGTGCCCGTCAGGAACATGACGTCATAACCCTGCATCCGCTTGTAGCGTGCCAGTGCATCACAGGCCACGGTGGTATAGCTATGGCCAATGTGCAGCTTATCGCTGGGGTAATAGATGGGTGTTGTGATGTAAAACTTTTTGTTTTCCATATTTATAATAACTCCTTCCCGGAATAAAAACGATAATGCGCAATTAGCAATCAGAAATGCGGAATTCGTAATTTGAGGTAAGGCTGACACCGCAGGCAGCTCTTAGGCCGGAGCCGAGCCGTTTTTACAGAGCTTTTTCAACTCTCAGCCGCTCCGTTTTCCCTACCGCAAAAACTCCTAACTCAATCCTCAAATCCCACCGGCTCCACGCCGCAGGCGCGCATGGCGTGCTTGCAAAGAACCTCGGTGCTGTCGATGAAAAACGGTCCCAGGTGTTCGTCCCGCTTCACAAGGCTCAGTTCCGTGCAGCCAAGCACCGCCATATCGCACCCCTGGGCGTGCAGGTCATCCACCGCTGCGTTAAACAGCTGCATGTCTACGCGCTTGCCCTGCTTGATCTCATCATAGATGATGGACATGATGCCCTTTTGGGCCTGTTCGCCGGGGGCGGCCCATTCCAGGCCGATATCCCGGCAGGCGATCTGATACGTTTCCGCCAGCAGGGTGCCGTCCGTTGCCAGAATACCCAGCTTATGGCACCCGGCCGCCTTGGCATCCGCCGCGGTCAGGCGCGGCATGTTCAGTACCGGTACCGGCAGGGCCGCGGCCAGGCGGTCATAAAAATAATGCGCGGTGTTGCAGGCAATGGCCAGCACGGTAGCACCGTAGCGCACCAGGCTGATGCCGTCCTGCTCCATCACATCAAAGGGGTCATCCTTGCTTTTGCCCACAATAAAGGCTGTGCGGTCCGGGGTGGACGCGCGCGAGGAGATGACGATATCAATGTGGTCCTGATCTTTCTGGGCGGGGGTATGGTCGGTGATCATCTGGTACAGGTAGCAGCTCGCCGCCGGGCCAAGGCCCCCCATAATTCCCAATACCGGGTGTATGGCTTTTGTTGTTTGTTCCGGCGTAATTTGCGCCATGCGCACCCCTCCCATCATAGATATTACTCATTATAAGGCGTTGGCGCAAATTATGCAAGCAAATCAAGCAAAATCCCGCCGGGAGCCATATGCGCAGCTCCCAGCGGGATTTTCAACTATCTATAGGGTAATTCCCCCTATTATTTTATTCCGGCTGTTTCAACTGGCGGATCAGCTGGTTGGTACCGGTTGCCGCGAGGCCAGACACAATGCCCACGGCCAGCGCGGTCAATGGGTCGCCTGCCGGGAAGTCTGGCACGTTGATGTACATGGCGGCCAGACCCAGCAGGCCGCCAAGGGCGCCGCAGATGGACGGCAGCCACTTATTTGCCAGTGGGGTCTGCTTGACAGCCGTTGCGGCAAGGTAGCAGATAACGGTGATGCAGGCAACGGATGCGATGCCAAAAGATGCAAAATCCATGAGTTTTTCCTCCTATGTATTCGTGTTCAAGCGGTTTTGTTCTCGAGATCGGTGATGCGGTGGTTTGCAACCTTGATTTGTTCTTCTAGCACCGGTACACGTTGGGCAAAATTATTGTGGGCACGGACTTCACGGGTCAGCTCTTCAATTTTTGTATCGGTCACGGCTTGCGCGGTGGCCATCCTCTGCTCTGTGCGCCGCTGCCCGGCAAGATTGGTAATAATAACGCCGATAAGGCTCAACCCGCCAGTAATCAGCGCAACAACAATAGCATCCACCAAATCACCCCTCCACGTATTCGGCCTTGTACAGCCCTGCGTCGATCAGCTGCAGCTCTGCACACTTGCGCATGATGTACCAGGCGTCGCCGCTGGATACCGGCCCAACGTCCAGCATCCACTGGTTGCCATCCGCACAGGATTCGTGGTACAGGCCAGCCGTTACCAGTCCCAGGCCATCGCACAGGGCGCGGATGGTTGCGCGGTCGCCGCTGGAGATACACCTCCGTTGGGTTTCGTTAGGAGTTAGAAGGGAGGAGTTGGAAGGTGTGCGCGTGTGCGCACGGGTTGAAAATTGGGCCGCAATCCCGTAGGGGCGCACAGTGTGCGTCCATCGCCCTGTGGCAAATCCTGTTGTGGCATATACGGCGGGGGTTTCGGAACGGTCAAGACCGTTCCCTACAGAGCTGGACCTTGGTAAAATCA
>ERZ773276.1462-NODE-1462-length-17952-cov-13.853998_pt1 | contig 17952 bp, 12 predicted proteins | sample MGYA00511386_ERZ773276 | MGnify/ENA primary metagenome ERZ773276 (study PRJEB29015, sample SAMEA2737778) | human gut metagenome | biome: human gut; feature: human-associated habitat; material: faeces | place: China | collected 2012 ...
GTCCAACCGCCTGATGGAAACCATCTCGAAGAATCTGGAGGAGATGGGGGTATGAAGTGGGAAAAGGTGAAGCTGGGAAAGTATGTTGAGATTTTATCTGGATTTGCATTCAAGTCGAAAGATTTTTTGAATTGTGGTGTGCCAGTTATTAAAATAAAAAATATTACACAAGAAGGCGTTACATTAGAGGATGTTTCATATATTTCAAAAGAATTAGCAGACAAAAATGAAAAGTATCATTTGAACTATAATGATATCCTAATTGCATTAACAGGGTCACATATAAATCAAATGTCATCCGTTGTTGGTCGAATTGCGAGGATTAAGTATCACGAAGACTCGTTATTAAATCAACGCGTTGGAAAAGTGTTTGCAAAAGATTCAAAGTTGTGTGATATTGATTATGTGTATTACTTCCTATCGCAAGATTATATAAAAATCAGTCTTGCAAGTAAAGCTGGTGGAGCGGCAAATCAGGCCAATATAAGCCCAAACGATGTAAAAAGCCTGACGGTGAGATGGCCGGATATTGAAACTCAGCATCGAATTGCAGATATTCTTTCTGCGTATGATGACCTGATTGAAAACAACCAAAAACAAATCAAACTACTGGAAGAAGCAGCCCAGCGGCTTTATAAAGAGTGGTTTGTGAATTTGCGCTTTCCGGGGCATGAAAACACGAAAATTGTGGATGGTGTGCCGGAGGGGTGGAGCAAAACAAATATCAATGAGATACTGACATTTCATCGAGGATATGATTTGACAAAAAACGAAATGAAAGCTGGACGATATCCAGTTGTTGGCTCAACCACGGTGATTGGATATCATAACGAATTTAAGATTAATGGGCCGGGCATTGTAACGGGTCGTTCTGGAAGCTTGGGGAAGTATCAATTTATTTGGGACAATTTCTGGCCGCATAATACATCGCTTTATATAAGCGATTACAAGGATCATAATATTTTCTTTGTTTACAGCTTGTTACAAACAGTGGACTTTGCATCGCTAAATAATGGGGGAGCCATTCCGACATTGAATCGAAACGTGCTTTCTAATATTGAAGTAATTGAGCCGGAAAAGAAATTGCAAGATGTGTTTGCGAAGATTGCAGAACCACAATATCAGAAAATTAGAAATTTGGAAAAGCAAAGTGATAGATTAAAAACAGCAAGAGATTTGTTGTTGCCAAAGTTGATGAGCGGGGAAGTGGAGGTGTAATATAGATGGATGCGTATTTCGGTGTCGATTTTTATGGAAATGGCGAAGTTGTTAATCTGGGAGAATTAAAAAAGTGCGAGATAGTTTTTGACGATTATGATAATTGGAAAAGCTACACGGATATAAATAAAGTTATAGAACTTTATAATGTGAAAAAATATATCGACACTGGAATACGACTTGAGGACTGGACAAATCCTCAATATACAGATTATCAAAATAAGGCTAATCAAGTGTTTGGAGTTGTTGGCTGCTTCCTTAATTCAAAAGATATAAATGAGTTGGCAACATTATATAACGAAACTAATATAATGTACCGTCAAGATTTTGTTGAACTGGTTTGCAAGATAGGATTGTACAAAAAGTTTGATGATTTGCAATTTGCTGAATTTCTGGAAAAGGCTAATATTAGAATTGATCGAATACTGAGAGAAAAAGATATTGTATATAAATTTGGGAAGGTGGTGCGTGAATACATTTTAAAGGATGCAGAGAATGCAGAATTCTTTGTCAATAAGTTTTTGGAACGTTCTGAGGACAAAGAACTGTATTACATTCCAAAAGAATTGACAGTAGAAGATAAGGAAGGGTTAGTTCAAAGGTACATCGAATTGGATTCTCCTAATATGAATTATTTGACTGTGATTATGCAAGAAGAGAATCCGGACAAGCTTAAACTTAGCGAAATGACACGCTTTAAAGCATATAAAAAACTAGAAATCATGCGAAAAAAACTTTTTGAAACTGGCCTATCGTTTAGAACAGGAGTAGGAATCGGCTTTAAACCGATGGATGGTACCGGAAAGATAGAAAATGAATCAGAAGATCAGAATGAGCTAAAAGTTTCATATGACAGTAAATGGATACTAGATAATCTTGATTATGCAACGCTTCTTAATAATTTCTACTGGTTTGAATTTGCTGATTTTTTTAACAGATGCCTATTGGTTTCGCAACCCTCTGAGTATGGTCTTGAAAACTTTTTGTTTGGAACAAGAGGATTGAGAGAGTACCAAGTCGGAACAAGTTTTCGTATAAAAAACACTATGGCATTTCTTCAAATGACAGGGTATTATAACATTTTGTGCCAGCGAGAAATAGAAATAGAAGATATTTATAAATGGTTTTTTGAAACATACCTAAAAGATGAGTTTAATGTGGAGGGGTTTGTTTATGAGAAAGTGAGGAGGGATGCGCCATTTGGGGAAAGAAACAGACTGATTTCTAGTAAAATAGATCATGTTTTAAAGCAATTTGATTTATACAGTAAATATGGAGCAATTGATAGAGATTATCTGGAGTTCTCATCTCAAAGCGTTGAGTTTTCACAAGTTGCAAGTCTAAGCACACAAAAGTATGCCTATTGTAATGATGAAAATATTAGATCGGAATATATAAGTATCTTTTCATCACAATCACTTTTAACTTACGTGGAAAGAATAGGAAAGGCCTATGATTCTTTCTTTAAACTTCTAGAGAATGAAACTGTATATTATAATGATTTTAAAACTATTCAGAAAGAAAAAATCGACTTCTTATTAAGTCAAGGTACTATAAGAATAGATGAAGCTGGGAAAATTGAACTGAAGTATGATAGATTGAGAATGTTGATTCAACTTTATAGATATGAATATCTTTGCTTGGCCTATGAAAAAACAGAAAATGATCCATTGAAGGATGCACTGAAAAATAATAAGTTGCTGGTAGAGAATACATTGTTCTCACGACCAGAACAAGATTACCTTGATTATTTACTTAATAAACATAAATTTTCAAATGGACTAGATTTGAGAAATAAATATATTCACTCGACTAATTCATTAGATGAAAAGGTACATAGAGATGATTATATGCGATTCTTAATTGTGATGGCAATTATAATCATTAAAATCAATGAAGAGTTCTGCTTAAAAGAAAAGTTGAAAAAATGAGGTGATCCTATGAGCCGCGAATACTCCGAAAATGTCCTTGTCCAGAACAGTGCGGGCAACCTGCTGCAAAATGTTCTGGGCTGGGAGGTGGTGCTGGCTTACAACTCCGAAAAGCTGGGGCCGGACGGGACGTTGGGCCGCACCAGCTATGGGGAAGTGTTGCTGACCCGGTATTTTCGGCAGGCGCTTTTGCGGCTGAATCCATGGCTCACCCCGAACCAGCTGGACGAGGTGCAGAAGAAATTCACGGCGCACGTTTCCACCGCATCCCTGATGCAGATCAATGAGGAAAAGTATTTTCTGCTGCGGGATGGCATCCCGGTGACGGTCAAGCGACCGGATGGACGCACCGAAATCCGAAGCGCGGCGGTGATCGACTTCAAAAACCCGGAAAACAACCACTTCCTCGCTGTAAAGGAAATGAAGATCCACTCGCAGCTGTACCGCCGCCGGACGGACATTGTGGGCTTTGTCAATGGCATTCCGCTACTGTTCATCGAGCTGAAAAAGCCTACCGTGGATGTGCAGAACGCCTACATAGACAATTATCGGGATTACCTCGATACCATTCCGCAGTTGTTTTATTACAATGCCTTTCTCATGCTGTCCAATGGATTGGAAGCCAAGGTGGGTACGCTTGGCAGCAAGTACGAGTTTTTCCACGAATGGAAGCGTCTGAAGGAAAGCGATGCAGGCAGCGTGGAACTGGAAACTATGCTGCGGGGCATCTGCGAGAAAAAGACCTTCCTCGATCTGCTGGAAAACTTCATCCTTTACGACCATTCCGGTAGGCGCACCACCAAGATTCTGGCGCGCAACCACCAGTATCTCGGCGTCAACGAGGCCGTCAGTGCTTACGAGAACCGCAAGTTAAAAGACGGCAGGCTGGGTGTGTTCTGGCACACGCAGGGGTCTGGCAAGAGTTATTCGATGGTCTTTCTGGCGCAGAAGATCCGGCGCAAGTTTGCAGGCTCGCCCACCATTGTGGTACTGACCGACCGTGACGAGCTGAACCGGCAGATCAGCGATACCTTTGAAAACTGCGGTCTGCTGGGCAAGACAAAGGCTTCACAGTTCATTGCATCCAGCGGTACAGACCTTGTAAAAAAGCTGCAGGGCAACCCCAGCTTTGTGTTTACCCTGATCCAGAAGTTCAATCTGTCCAAGGAGCCGCCCATCTACCCGGATCACGACATTCTGATTTTGTCGGATGAAGCCCATCGCAGCCAGTACGGCATTTTTGCAGACAACATGATGCACCTGCTGCCCACGGCATCCCGCATCGGCTTTACCGGTACACCGTTGCTGGCGGATGACCATATTACCGAGCGCACCTTTGGCGGATATCTGTCGGTGTATGACTTCAAGCGGGCGGTGGAGGACGGCGCAACGGTACCGCTGTACTATGAGAACCGCGCGGATAAGATCGCCCAGTTGGACAAGCCGGAGATCACCGGGCGGATCCTGGATGCCATTGAAGCAGCCGACCTTGATCCCTCACAGGAGGAAAAGCTGGAACGCGAGTTTGCAAAGGAGATCCATATTCTCACCGCAGATGAACGGCTGAGCTCCATTGCAAAGGATTTTGTGGAGCATTACTCTGACCTTTGGACCAGCGGCAAGGCGATGTTTGTCTGCCTGAATAAGGTCACCTGTGTGCGGATGTACAACTATGTGCAGGAATGCTGGCAGGCAAAGATCAGGGAACTGGAAGCCCGGCAGGGCACAGTGACCCAGCAGGAAGCACAGGAGCTTGCCCGTAAACTGGCATGGATGAAAGAAACCGAAATGGCAGTGGTGATCAGTCAGGAGCAGAACGAGGTGCAGACCTTCAAAAAGTGGGGACTGGATATTCTGCCGCACCGTGCCAAAATGGAAAAACGAGAGCTGGATAAAGAATTCAAGGACAGCAAGAATCCGTTCCGGGTGGTGTTCGTCTGTGCCATGTGGCTGACGGGCTTTGATGTAAAGTGTCTGTCCTGTCTGTATCTGGACAAGCCGTTGAAAGCCCATACCCTGATGCAGACTATTGCTCGTGCAAACCGTGTTTCGGAGGGCAAGAGCAACGGCCTGATCGTGGACTATATTGGTATCGTAAAGGCGCTGCGCAAGGCTCTGGCAGATTATACGGTCAGCAAGAACAGCCCGGCGGGTGTTGATCCAACGGTGGATAAAACGGAGCTGATTCAGCGCATCCGCACGGTCATCGGAAAAACGGACGGCTTTCTGGCAGAACACGGGTTCCGGCTGCAGGAATTGGTGAACGCACAGGACTTTGAAAAGATGAGCCTTGTACAGGATGCAGTCAACGCGATGTGCGAGACGCTGGAAACCAAGAAAACCTTCCAGACCTATGCGTCTGAACTGGCGCGGCTGTTCCGCTACGCAGACCGTGACGATGTGGACGATGCCGTGCGCGCCCGGAAAAACGCAATTCTCGCCATCTACGAGGGCTTGCAGCAGAAGCGGAAACACGCGGACAATACCGACCTGATGGTGCAGATCAACGGCATCGTCAACGAGTACATCCATGTGGAAAAGCCGGATCAGGAGGCTGTACCTTCCCGGCAGTTTGACATCAGCAAAATTGATTTTGACCTGCTGAGCCGGGAGTTTGCCCACACCCGGCGGAAGAATCTCTTGCTGCGCGATCTGGATGAACTGGTGAATCAGCAATTGGCGAAAATGCTGTTTGCAAACCCGCAGCGCATTGATTATTATGACCGCTATCAGGAGATCATAGATGCCTATAATGCAGAGCAGAACCGGGCAACCATTGAGAAAACCTTCATGGATCTGATGGAGCTTGCAAGTTCACTGGACACGGAGCAGCAGCGCTATGTGCGTGAGGGCTTTTCCAGCGATGAGGAACTTTCAGTGTACGATTTGCTGTTTTCGGAGAACCTCACGAAGCAGGAAATTGAAACGATCAAGAAGGTGTCTGTGGACTTGTTGACAAAAATCAAACAGCAGATTGCCAAACTCGACCATTGGACGGACAAGCAGGAAACTAAGGCGATTGTGGATAACCTGATTCGCAATACCCTTTGGCAAGAACTTCCCAATAGCTATGATGTAAGCGATATCCAGACCTACCAGAAGAAAATCTACGAGTATGTATATATGCGCTACCCGGAAGTAGCATAACGCAAAAATCACCCCAGAGAGAACGCACAAGAGGCTATTCTCTCTGGGGTGATTGCGTATCAAATCATCTGAAAATGCCGCAATGCCTCCACAATCGCATCCTCTTTTTCCTTCGGACACTTAGGAGGAGAAAGTTTGAAAAAACAGACGGGCGGGTGTGAAAGCGGGTAAATCGACATGGAAAAGATCAAAGCGGATGCTTCCCGAAAAACTGCTGGGCAATTCCATCCAGCTGTGCGGTGATTTGCCGAAAATCCTGATTGAGATCCAAGGTGCGTGCACCGATCTGATTGCCGCCTAAGTTGAAGAGACAATTCGGCGTGATGGCTTCCTGCGTTTTGGCGTAGACTAGCAGCCCGGAAACGTTTCCAGTATGGGCAGCATCCTGATTTTTAACGTAGGTGTAGATCTGGTAGAGGTTGGCAGAATGCAGGGTCTCTTTATTAAACTGCTGCTGCAATGTCTGGCTGTAATACTTGGCATCCAGAATGAGAACTTTTTCGCGAAAACGCAGAAAAATATCGGTTTGCATGGCAGGGAGAAACCGCAGCATGGCAGCATCGTGCTCTCCCACAAGATCCCATTTGACCTGCGCAGCCTTGACCTCAGTAAGGTAGGGATGATTTTGTCGGTAATACTCCAGAATAAAGCGTTCGTACAGCTTTGCCATGCGTTCATCCGAAAATGCTGTCATTTTATAGCTGCCGTTTTCGGTGGTCTGCAGCATATCGTGCAGCACGAAATAGCAGAGATTCAACAGCATCTCGTAATTCTGGTTGCTCCGCTGATAATGTAACTGCTTCCATGGGATTTGAGAGGGAAGCAGTGCAGAAACCGTGTCCAGAAACAGAAGCGCTTTCTTCAATTCCACTTTGCGCTCAGTAGAAACATTCTTATCCCGAAGCAGCACATGCAGGGTGGTTTTCAGAATCTGGTTATACAGGTTATCCTCGGAAAGCTCGTCAAAGGTACAGGCGACCTGTGGCTTGTGCTGGATACGGGTCTTAATGGTCTGCGGAAGATCCAGCTTTCCACGCAAAACTGACCGGGTCTCGCTTCGGGAAACATATTCTCGATAGAGCCCCTGCTTCAGCTGCCGGGAAACACCCTTTGCAAGGATGGCAGCAAACAAATCGTCGATACGCTCAAACTTTTCCGAGGCGATGCACTGATAATCCTGCTGCTGCAGCACCTGATAGGCGTAGGAGAGCATGTAGTAGATGTTCTGGATAAAGATCCCTTTGTCAGTCGTCATTGAAAACACCACGCAGATTCTTTTCCCAACGGTGCAGTTTGTCGGGCGCGTCGAACCAGTATTCTGCCAGCGTAGGCAGAAGGTCAAACTCCACCACAGAGCGCATCCAGTCAGTGGTGCAGGCAGCAGGGTCGGCCAGACAAAAGTAACTGTGACCAACACGAAATCCGGGACCGAGGGAGGCATCTGTGGTAATTTCCCGGTTCAATGCCTTGATCTGTTCCACCAGAGCATTGAAGGTTTCATTGTCAAGCGCAGATTGATATTTCTGGAATCCATCGGAGGTGAACGCCGGTTCGATCTCGAAGAAACTGAAGCGTCTGCGCAGTGCATAGTCGATCATGGCCAGGCTGCGGTCGGCAGTATTCATCATACCGATAATGTACAAATTTTCCGGGACATAGAAGGGCATCCCGTTATAGGCCAGTGTGATCTTTTCGCCCCGATGGTCGCTTTCAATCAGCATCATCAGCTCGCCGAAGATCTTGCTCAGGTTGCCCCGGTTGATCTCATCGATCAGGAAAAAGTATTCTCGGTCGGGGTCGTTGGAAGCCTTCTGGCAGAAGCGGTAAAATACACCCTCTGTCAGCTTGAAGCCGGAGCCGTCCGGCCGGTAGCCCAGCATGATATCCTCGTAGGAGTAATTCTGGTGGAACTGAACAAACTCAACCCGGGAGGAATCAGCTTGACCCATTATAGAGTACGCCAGCCGTTTGGCAGCATAGGTCTTTCCAACGCCGGGTGCACCTTGCAGAATGATATTTTTCTTGTGGCGTAGCAAAGAAACCAACACTTCATAGCGTTGCTCACTCAGAAAAACATCGTGCAGAAAATCAACTCTGGTGTAGCTGTCGGCAGATGCCTGCCGGACGGGAGCAGGGTTTTCATCCCGGATCAGATCCAGAATAAAGTTGTACTCACCCTCCGAGAGCTTGAACAGGCTTCCGTTCGGCTGTACGAAGAACTCCATTTTCTCCAGCTCAGGGAAAGCCTTCAGTACAGCATAGTCAATGGGGGAAGTCAGGCTCTCGGTCTTTTCAAAATAAATCTCTTTGCCGTTGCTTTCCTGTGTGATCTTGGCCAGAGCTACCACTCGCTTTACCGGATTGGCCTCATAGCCGATCACTAGATCCCCGGCTTTTGCATCGAGGAAATTCTGGAAAATCCTGCGCTTGTTCCCGTTGTCATTGTACAGCGTATAGGTCTGCTCTTCGCCGACCCGCAGACTGGAATAACTCCAGATCTTAGGATTGGCAGTCAGCCACCAGTAGTGGCGTGAAGGTGCTTCACAGGCGGCAGCGGCAGCCGGTACTTTCGAGAGGTCGGCTTTTTTCAGAGCCTGTAAAAGCTCATCTCGCAAGCGCCAGATGTAAGTGCCATCCGCCTTTGTGCTGGCATTTTTGCCCACATATAAAATGGGCCACCAACGCATATTTTTGCTGTCGCGGGGCATGCAGCGGCAGCTAGTCTTTTCTGCCACCCGCTGTGCAAGATGGTAGGAGTTGGAGATGTAGAAGTTGCTGGTTTCACCGTATTTAATGGCAAGCTGTTTGCAGGTGGCCTGCCCGCCGTAATCCAGCATACATTTCATCACCCGCAAAGCCTCCGAGGTAAAAACCGAGGTGTCTTGCAGCAAAGCACTCCACTGTGCGGTTGTAATGCCCGGGTCATACTCACTTTCAGCAGGAAACCATCCGGCCTGCATCTGTGATGTCTTTTGTTCGGCAAGGTAGAAACGGCTCAGATAAAAGCCCAGATCAATGGCAGCGATATTCCAGTGTGTGTCTGGCCAGTATTTTCCGGCAGGGGCTGCTTCAATGGCACTGCGGATCATCTGGGTGATGGCAGCATTTTGGCTCAGTGCCGCCCGCAGCTCATCATAAAGGCGGTAGCTGTTTAGCAGCGATTCTACGGAACCATCCCGCTTGGGCGGAGCATCGAAGTTCAGCGCATCCGAGATGTCACGGGCAACGGAATAGCGGTAGATATAATATTGATCCGGATACCGGAGCCACAGATAGACGCTGATGGCACTGGTGTTCTGGTAGTGGTTATTCCAACTGCCGTCGTTGTATTTTGTGCGTATTTCTTCGGTGGCAGCCTGAAATGCAATAATGCGCTGGGAAAGTTCGGTGGATTCATCAAACAAGCTGCGGAACATTGCGCGTGTTGCTTCACAGTCCGCTGCTGCGAAATTCAGGATCATCGCACGGGGATAGGCATAGCCGGTATCCAGAAGCGAAAAGACCTTTGCAGTGGCTTCCTTGAACATTTCACCAAAATCTGCCGCGTCAATATTCCAATGGTCGTGGAAATGCTGCGCGGCTTCCCATTTGAAATCTTCAACATGAGGCCAATGCTTCGGGAAATAGGTCTGGTATCCGCCCAAAACAGGCTCCAGTTTTGCAAGATCGATCATGACGGCTCCCTCCGAAAACAAAAAGTCTTTAAGATATTGTACCACGATAAAAATAGAAACACCATATTCCAACAAAAGAAAATGCCCGCCTGAAAATCAGACGGACATACTGTAAATCAAATCATCTGAAAATGCTTCAATGCTTCCACAATCGCATCCTCTTTTTCCTTCGGACACTGGGGCTGCTTTGCATTCTCGTTTTTCGCTTTATGGTAATTCTCACGCTCGATGATGCCGTACTTCTGCTTCACCTGCGCAATGTAGAGGTTGGACACCTTCAACTGGTGGTGTTCCCACACATAGTTCCGAATCTCATTGTAAGTTGCCTTGCTTTCCGCAGCAGTCACATCCAGCTCATCCATGCTCACTTCCACTTCAATGCGGTGGTCGACGTTGAGTTTGGACAAAAGTAGAACGGCCTCGCAATGCTTCGTCCTCGGGAACAAATCCACCGGCTGTACCTTTTCTGCGTGATACCCATTCTGCTCCAGCCATGCGGCGTCTCGGGCAGCGGTAGCGGGGTTGCAGCTGACATACACCACCCGGCGGGGTGCCATGCGCACCACTGCGGAGAGGGTGGCCTCATCGCAGCCCTTGCGGGGCGGGTCCAGCATCACGATGTCCGGGTGCAGACCCTCGGCGGCCAGTTGGGTGGCAGCCTGGCCGGCATCGGCACAGAAAAAGCGGCTCTTGGCTGCTACGGCCTCGCCCATGCGGGCAGCGTTGGCCTTGGCGCTCTCGATGGCCTCCGGCACGATCTCTACGCCAATCAGCTCCCTGCATTGCTCGGCCATGGAAAGGCCGATGGTGCCCATGCCGCAGTAGAGATCCAGCAGCGTGTCGCCCGGGGTCAGCTGCGCGTACTGCGCAGCAACGCCGTACAGCCGCTCGGCGGCAAGCGTGTTGACCTGATAGAAGGACAGCGGTCCCAACCGCACCGGTACGCCGCAAAGCGTGTCCTCAATGTAGCCCGGGCCGTACAGGATATGGTTCTCGCTGCCCAAAATGACGTTGGTGTTTTTGGCGTTGACGTTGAGCAGAATAGTGCTGATGGCCGGGAACTGCCCCCGCAGCGCGGTGCAAAGCTGCTCTGCGTGGGGCAGCTTTGCCCGGGTGCATACCAGACACACCATGATCTGCCCGCTGTGCGCGCCGCGCCGCAGGAAGATATGTCGCACCAGCCCCTTGCCGCTCTGCTCGTCATAGGGGCGGATGCCCTGCTGTGCAAAAAAGGCGCACAGCGCGTTGCCAATCTCGTTCAGCACGCTGGGCTGCAGCTTGCAGTCCGGGCAGGGGACGATGCGGTGGGTGCGCCCTGCGTAAAAGCCGATGCAGGGCACGCCGTTCTTGTCTATGCCCACAGGGAACTGCACCTTGTTGCGGTAGCGGTCTGCGTCTGGAGAAGGCAGAATATCCAGCACTGGCACCTCCAGCCCGCCGATGCGGCGGAAGGCATCCAGCACGCTTTCCTGTTTGGCGCGCAGCTCAGCGGCATAATCCAGATGCCGCAGGCTGCACCCGCCGCAGGGGCCTGCTACCGGGCAGTCAACCGGAATGCGGTCCGGCGAGGGGGTGAGCAGCTCGTCCAGAATGCCAAAGGCATACCGGCCGCAGTCCTTCACGATGCGCACCCGTGCTTCGTCCCCGGGGGCGGTGCCGGGGACAAATACGGCCTCGCCATCGGCACTGTGGGCCACACCGCTGCCGTCGCTGGAAAGGCGTTCGATGCGCAGGGTCAGGATCTGGTTTTTCTGTAAAGGCATGGTTTCTCCTTGTGTGATGGGCTCAGGTTACAGTTGGGCAGGGCTTGCCGGGTCGGCGTCCTGCTGGGCGGCAAAATACTTGCTGGGCGGCACGCCCTTGGCGCGCTTGAACACCCGTGAGAAGTAGAACTGGTCAAAGAAGCCTACCGACACCGCAACCTCCGCAATGGAAAGGTTGCCGGCGCGCAGCAGCTTGCAGGCCTCGTTGATGCGGTACTCGGTCAGGTAGTCGATGGGGCTCTTGCCCACGTTCAACATGAACACCCGGTACAGATGGCTGCGGGAAACCCCCACGCTCTTGGCTACATCGTCAATGGAGATGTCGTGGGAGTAGTTGAACTGGATGTACTTGATGGCGTTCAGCACATACTGGCTGGAGGAGGAGGCCGTGTGGGGCTTGCCTGCGCTGGTCTCCCGCATCAAGGCAGCGATAAACAGGTACAGATACCCCACCATGGCTGCCTCGTCCTGTGGCTGCAGCCCGCGGGAGGAATAGATGTTGGTCAGCGCTGCCCGCATCCCGTCCGGGTCGCTGGTGTGGTGCACAGGGGCATCGTCCGTAAAGGGCAGCTGCGCGGCCAGCTTGTGGGCACAGGCACCGTTAAAGCCCACCCAGCTGTACTCCCACGGCTGCTGCTCGTCGGCGGTGTAGCGGATCAGCTGGCTGGGGCGGGCAAAGAACAGGTCGCCCTCGCTTACCTCCCAAGTGCGGCCGCCCACCTCGAAGATGCCCTTGCCGGATACCACCAGATGGATCAGGTAGTGGTCGCGGATGCCGGGTCCCCATGTTTGGCCCGGAGCGCAGCGCTCCAAGCCGCAGTTGAAGATGGACAATTCGATATTGTTGGTGTAATTCTGCTTAAAGGATTGCTTATAAACGTCTGGCATGGCAGCTTTACCTCCGTCCTGTCACATTCTGCACCCAGTATACCATAGAATGCCCTGCAAATTCAACAAAAGTACATCTTATTCTTTGCACCTGACGCCAAATTTTGGATTTTTAGGTCAAATAAATTGAAAAAACGCCCGAAATGCTTTACAATAGGCAAAAAGAGCAGAATCGTTTATTCCGGAGGGGAGGAGCTGTCATGGCCACCAGTGCACAACTCAGAAAACAGATCCTGCAGGGCAGCTGGGACGCCGCACTTGCTGCACTTTACGGGGCGGATCCGGCGGTTTTGCAGCGGCAGCGCGGGCGCTATGCGGCTGCGCTGGAGCAGTTTGAACTGTATTTCGGCCCCGGGCGGCAGGTGCAGGTGTACTCTGCACCCGGGCGCGCAGAGCTGGGCGGCAACCACACGGATCATCAGGGGGGCTACGGCCTTGCGGCGGCGGTCACGCTGGATCTGGTGGCAGTGGCTGCCCGCAATACGGATGGCTATGTGCGGGTCAAGTCCAGGGGGTTCAACAAGCTGGATGTCATTGATCTGGCCACCGCAGAGCCGCAGGCAGGGGAGAGCACCCATTCGGCCAGCCTGATCCGCGGCATTGCCGAGGGCTTCCGCGCAGTGGGTAAGCAGATCGGCGGCTTTGACGCCTACACCGCCAGCGATGTGCTGCGGGGCTCCGGTCTGTCCAGCTCGGCGGCCTTTGAGATGGGCATGGCCTCTATCTGGAACGAGGAATACAGCACCGGGCTGACCCCGGCAGAGCTGGCGGGCATCTGCCAGTATGCGGAAAACACCTATTTCGGCAAGCCCAGCGGTCTTTTGGATCAGCTGACCAGTGCGGTGGGCGGCATTATCTTTGCGGATTTTGCCGATCCGCGCACCCCAAAGATCGAAAAGCTCCATGCAGACGGTCTGCTGCCGGAAGGAATGTTCCTCTGCGTCACCGATACCCGGGGCAGCCACAGCGAACTGACTAGCGAGTTTGCGGCGATTCGGCAGGAGATGGAGCAGGTGGCCGCCTGCTTCGGAAAGCCGCTGCTGGGTCAGGTGGAAGAGAACGCGTTCTGGATGGCACTGCCTGTCCTGCGCAGCTGCTGCGGAGACCGTGCAGTGCTGCGGGCGATCCATTATTTTGAGGAGAATGCCCGCACGCTGGCGCAGCGGGATGCGCTTTATGCAAAGCAGTTCCCGGTGTTTGCAGGTCTGGTGAAGCAGAGCGGACAGGCTTCCTTTGCGCTGTGTCAGAATGTGTACTGCACAGCGGATGTGCGGCATCAGGGACTGTCCGTAGCGCTGGCTCTGAGCCAGAGCATTCTGCAGGGCAGTGAGGGCGCATGGCGGATGCAGGGCGGCGGCTTTGCAGGCACCATCCAAGCCTATGTGCCCGGGCGGCTGCTGGAGCGGTACCATACAGCCATCGAGCAGGTATTCGGGCAGGGCAGCTGCTATGTGCTGCGCCTGCGGGAGCAGGGTGCAGTCCGGGTGATCTGAACAAAACAAAAAGCCGTGCATGGCCGGAATGCTCCGGGATGCACGGCTTTCTTATAGCTTATTACTGAAGAGAAAAAAGCTGGGGGAGAGAATTTTCGACCGGCTGGTCATTTCGCTGCTGCGTATTATCCAAGTACTGGACGGCAGTGGCGGTAGCCTCGCGGGTGATGCCAAGCAGGCGGCCGATCTGCTGAGAGAGCTTGATCCCGGTCTGCACACCTGTCTTGATCATGCGGAAAAGTAGCATGGGCACAAAGGTGAAGGAAAACGAGAACAGCCCACCGTTCCAGAAGAAATCATTGAAGTGCAGATTGTCAAAAAAGCTGCCGACAGCATCGCCGAATTCGCTGCCGCCAAAGGCAGCGCACTGCTCCTCGGGGGAGAGGGCTGCGTAGGAAGAGGGCAGCTGAAGCTTTTTCATAAATAAAAACACTCCTTTCCGGGTCGATCGAGGATCAGCACAGAGCTACCAGTGTGGGCAGGCAATTCTGCTGATCGGCCTCCTGTGCGGCCTGTTTGTCAGCCTTATACTGGTCAACGGCATCCTTGAGCTCGGTCACAAAACCCTTGAGGGAAAGATAAATGCTACGTGCCTGAACATAGGCGTAGTAACCGCCCAGACCGGCCAGACCGATCGTGGCGACCTTGCTCCAAGTGTTCAGCTTGCCCCAGTAGTGCCCAATTGCATCACCAACACCCAAACCATCGTTCAGGGCATTCTGCATACCGGAAACTGCAGCTTGGAACGCATAGCGGCCCATCATGCCCAGCAGGTTTACCGTGGCATTGATGCCAAAGGCCATCACCTGCTCCGGAGTGATGTTGATAGAAAGGGTACCGCCCTCGGTATAGGTCATCTCCTCGGCAGAGAGCACAGAGCAGCAGGCGGGCAGCTGCAGCGGGCGCTGATATGTATGATCCATGATGGAAAACTCCTTTCGCACACAGAACTCCCCAAGGGGCAGTTCATCTAGTAACTGAATTGTAGCATATTTGCACAAAAATGACAAGAGAGCGCGGGTTTGAAAATCATGATACATTTGTGAATATATTGTGACGATGCGTTATAAAACTGACCTGAATACGCCATAAACGCGCAAAACTCCTGCTTTTTTACGGCGAAAAAATGTTGTAGCAAAAATGTGCTGAAAAAGCCGATCAACAACAAAGGCATCTGCCCGTACCCGCTGCGCAGAACGCAACAGCGGGCAAAGCAGATGCCTTGTGTGTTTTACAGGTTACCAAGCGAAAGGGAAGCGAGGTCAAAGTGCTTTCGGCACACGCTCATACAGCGTGGTCAGCGCGGCGATGTGCCCGGCCAATGCAGCGGGCAGGGACTGCGTCAGCCGCCAGCGCCAGTTTGCGCCCTGCGTGCTGGGGGTGTTGATGCGGGCCTCGCTGCCCAGATGCAGCCAGTCTGCCAACGGAATGATGGCAGTATCCGAAACGCTGGCAAGGCAGGCACAAATCATGCCTTCGGTCAACTCCTCCGGCGTGCAGCGCAGATACCGGCAGGCGTAGGCTACGTCCTCGGCGCTGGCGTTGCTGCGCCAACCCTCGGTGGTCACGTTATCGTGGGTGCCTGTATACACCACACTGTTGCGGGGGTAGGTGTGGGGCAGGTAGTTGCCCGACTCCCGGCTGTCGAAGGCAAACTGCATGATCTTCATGCCCGGGTAGCCGCTTTCGGCCAGCATCGCCTTCACCTCCGGGGTCAAGTAGCCCAGATCCTCGGCGATGATATTGCCGCCGCCCAGCGCCTGCTGCATGGCGTGGATAAAGTCCCGGTCGGGGCCTTTTTCCCAGTGACCGCCTGCAGCCGTTGTGTTTTCGGCAGGGATAGAGTAGTAACTCTCGAAACCGCGGAAGTGGTCGATGCGCACCACATCGTAGATAGAGGTGGCATGCTTCATGCGCCGCTTCCACCAGTCAAAGCCGGTGGCCTTGTGGGCAGGCCAATCGTACAGCGGGTTGCCCCACAGCTGTCCGTCTGCCGCAAAGGCATCCGGCGGGCAGCCGGCTACATGAGTCAGGTGCATCTGTCCATCAGTCTGGAACAGCTCCGGGTGGGTCCACAGGTCACTGGAATCCGGGCTGACGTAGATGGGGATATCGCCCACCAGCAGGACACCTTTGCGGTTGGCATAGGCCTTCAGCGCGTTCCACTGGGTGTAGAAGAAGAACTGCACCGCCTTGTGGTAGCTGATCTGGTCTGCCAACCGTGCCTTTGCGGCGGCAATGACCTCCGGCTCCCGGCAGCGCAGGGCGTCCGGCCAGTCGGCAAGGCCTGCCTGCCCCTGCTCAGCCTTTACGGCCATGAACAGGGCGTAGTCCTCCAGCCAGAAGCTCTGCGCGGTGCAGAAGGCCTCGTAAGCAGGGGAGGGGGCTGCCAGCAGCCGGTCGGCAGCTTTTTTCAGCAGCACCGGGCGCTGATTGTACAGTGCACCGTAGTCAACGGTGTCCACCGGCTGCGCGGCGGGGATCTCTTCGGCGGTCAGATAGCCATCTGCCGCCAGCAGCCGAAAATCGATAAAGTAGGGGTTTCCGGCAAAGGCGGAAAAGCTTTGGTAGGGGCTGTCGCCATAGCCGGTAGGGCCGATGGGCAGGATCTGCCAATAGGTCTGTTTTGCCTCGGCCAGAAAATCAACGAATGCGGTCGCTTCACTGCCCAGCGTACCGATGCCAAAAGGCCCCGGCAGGCTGAACACCGGCATCAGAATGCCGCTTGCACGCATAACGTGCACCTCCTTAGCCCTTTACAGCACCGGCCACGACACCCTCGATGATGTACTTCTGGCAGGTCATGTAGAGGATAATAATGGGGATGATAGCAATGATGATGCAGGCCATCATGGGAGCCAGCTCCACACGGCCGTAGCCGCCGCGGAAATACTGGATCGCCATGGGGATGGTGCGGTACTTCTTGATATCCAGCACCAGCGTGGGCAGCAGGTAGTCGTTCCACACCCACATGGTCTCCAGAATAGCAGTGGAGATCATGGTAGGCTTCAGGATGGGGAACACGACCTTGAAGAAGATCTGGATGGGGTTGCAGCCGTCGATCATGGCTGCTTCCTCGATCTCCATGGGCACGCTCTTCATAAAGCCGGTGAACATGAACACGGCCAGACCGGCACCGAAGCCCAGATAGATAATGCAGATGTTCCAAGGGTTGTTCAGGTTCAGACGGTCAGCGGTCTTGGACAGGGTGAACATGACCATCTGGAAGGGAACGACCATGGAGAACACGATCAGCAGGTTCATAAACTTGCTCAGCTTGTTGTTTACGCGGGTCAGGTACCAACCGGTCATGGAGCAGCACAGCAGGATCAGCACCACGCTGGTAACAGTGATCAAAAGGCTGTAACCCATGCTGGAAAGGAAGTTCATCTTGGTCACGCCGTAAACGTAGTTGCGCAGTCCGGCAAAGGTCTCGGCGGTGGGCAGACGGAACACCGTAGAGGTGGTAAAGCTGCCCTCGGTTTTCAAGCTGTTCAGCAGGATCAGCACGATGGGGTAGATCCACAGCAGGCAGAGAAGCACCATTACAACAGCAAGGATGACATCCCAGGTTCTTTTCTGTTTCGACATTACTGCTGCACCTCCTTAGAGCGGGTAAAGTGGAGCTGGATCAGCGAGATGACCACCACGATCAGGAAGAACACCACGGCCTTTGCCTGACCGATGCCCTTCCACTGCGCACCGGAGCGGCCGTAGAAGGTGTTGTAGATGTTCAGTGCCAGCATTTCACTGGCGTTGGCGGGTTCGCCTGCGGTCAGAGCCACGTTCTGGTCGAACAGCTTGAAGCTGTTGGTCAGGGTCAGGAAGGTGCAGATGG
>ERZ773276.1471-NODE-1471-length-17868-cov-16.055297_pt1 | contig 17868 bp, 9 predicted proteins | sample MGYA00511386_ERZ773276 | MGnify/ENA primary metagenome ERZ773276 (study PRJEB29015, sample SAMEA2737778) | human gut metagenome | biome: human gut; feature: human-associated habitat; material: faeces | place: China | collected 2012 ...
CACAGTGCCAACAGCAACAAGCCAAGATGGCGGAAATAAGGAATGATGTTCATGTATATTATAGATTTAGTTTTTATTTTTGCAAAGGTAAGGTGAAATGTCCAAACAGACTTTATGATATGTATCATATAGTTGTCGAAACTGTTTCATACATAAAAACTTAGCAAAAATTTGACGCTACAAGAAAAAAGAATTAACTTTGCAGCTGAAATTGAAAAAAGACAAGGATAATGAAGAAACTTCTGCTTTCAATGACAGCTGTCAGCCTGTGGACGGTGCAAGGAATGGCACAGCAACAGCTCCCAAAGGTTGTTGACAAGAATGGCAACCTGATGGACATGCCAGTATTCGGCTCACCCGAAGCTGAGAACATCGCCCGGAAGCGGTGCGGCACTTACATGGAAAGCCTCAGCAACAGCAAGAATGGACAGACGCGTGCTGTGAGCACGTCGCCAAATTATGTCCCTCACACCGGTACCGTGAACATTCCTGTCATCCTTGTCGAGTTCAAAGATCAGAAGTTCTCCGTCAACACCCCCCAAAAAGCATTTGAGCAGTTCTTCAACGGAACCACGCAGGCGGATCTTGGAAACGGCAACCAGCATAACTATGGTTCCGTATCTCAGTACTTCCAAGCCATGAGCAGCAAAGCGTTCAAGCCCGTTTTTAAAGTCTATGGACCCGTCACCTTAGATAAGAACGAAACCTATTATGGAGGAACCAGCAATAACGGAAGCGATGAAAAACCCAATGAACTCATCAACGATGCGATCAATAAGCTCCAGGCATCCGACGATGCCATTAAAGACGCAACTGTATTCTGTAATGGTGGCACGACCGTAGACTGCGTCTATATCATCTATGCCGGACTGGGACAGAACATCGGTGGCGCAAACACTACGGTTTGGGCTAAGACAGGAAGTGCAAGCGGAAACACACTGGTAAACAAAAGTATACGTTGGTACAGCATGGCCAGTGAACTTAGTGGAATGAAAGCATCAGAAGACTCTGCAATGATTGCCGGCGTAGGAGTCTCTTGTCATGAGTTCAGCCACGCTTTGGGTCTGCCTGATATCTACCCAACTGTTAGCACATCTATTACAGGTTATGCCAAGAACAACCAGAATATGGAGTATTGGGATTTGATGGATGGCGGCGAATACACCTACAACGGCGGCTACTGCCCGACCCCTTACACAGCATGGGAAAAAGAGCAGTTGGGATGGCAGGTAGACATTCAGACACTCGACCAGAGTCAATCTGTGACGATGCCTACATCCACAGAGCAGGGTGGCACTGCCTATAAGATTGTCAACCCAAACAACAGTCACGAGTACTTCATGCTGGAGTGTATCCAGAAAAAAGGTTGGAGTACACATCAATATGCTGCAGGACTGATGGTCTACCACGTCAACGAGCCATCAGACGGAACCATCTACATGGGTACCAGACTCAATGACATCAAAGGCTATCCTGGCATGGCTATCGTACCGGCCGACGGTTTGTGCGCGTCATATGACATAAAAGATAACCATGCGAAAGTAGAAATAAACGGAAAGAACGCAGATAAATATATAGAGCAACTGCGTGGCGATCTCTTCCCCGGCACGTTTAGCAGCTTACAGACGCTGAACGTCACAGAGCTTAGCGACGATCATTACCGTCCCAACTGGCACTGGTATAAGACTGGAAACAGCGGTTACGAAAATACCAACAAGGCCCTCCGCAACATCACTTACGACAGATCCACCGGCATCGTCTCCTTTGACTATGTCCACGACACCACTACCGGCATCAAAGGCGTTGAGCGCAACGAAGCAATAACAAAGCGCATCTATACACTCGACGGCCGCTATGTCGGGCAAGACTTCAACGCGCTGCCACACGGTATATACATAATAGGTGGTAGGAAGATCGTAAAATGACAACAACGAAAAAAGCGCTGAACAAAAATTAGGAAAGCGCTGAATAAAATAAAGAAAGCCGCTGCACAAGTAGTGCAGCGGCTTTCTTTTATGTCTTTACTATCGCATGGTGCAACGTAGCCGCACAGTGGAACGCTGCACAGCAGCGTCATACGAAGCCAAGCAACCGCTTGCTACAGAACCCCTTTGCTGGCCTTGCAGTCTTTTAGCAAGGCCAGCGGGGAGACATTGCGGGCCTCGCAGGGCTTTCGCAAGGCCCGCTATGATACCCATTACTTGCCTTGCAGTCCCTCGGCGAAGCCGGCGTAGGCAGGCTTGCGCACATAGTTGCCGTTCCAAAGTCCGATGGGCTCGTCGGCACGCCAGCCACTTCCCTTCGGGCTGTCAGTGGGAGCCCATACACAGATACCGTACTGCTGAGCCACAGGAATGATCTCCAGATATTTCTCCACGATGAACTTATAGTACTCGGCCATGCGTTTGTGCATCTCAGGAGTGACGTCTGCGGTATTCACTGTCTGGTGGTTAGCATCCTGAATACCCATATCGAGTTCCGAGATACGCACGAGCTTGCCCGTTGCAGCCAAGAGTTTCAGCATGTTGACATAAGCATCCTCGTTGGCTTTCTGCACCACTGGGTCCATGCTACACGTGACATGCATCTGCGAGCCGATGCCGTCAATCTTCGTCACGCCGTCGCTCTCCCAATACTTAATCATGTCGATGAGTCCCTTGCACTTGGCATTGTGGTTGTAAGCGGCCTCAAGGTTATAATCATTGATAAAGAGCTTGAGCCTTACAGAATCGCCAGCAGCCTTACGTGCCAGGCGGATGACAGTACGCGCATAATCCTTGCCCAGATGATCTTGCCAGAAGAAGTTGGTTTTCTTATCTCCATCGCGACCACCGGTTTTCAACTCTGATGGCACTGCATCGCTCATCGGTTCGTTCACGGCATCCCAAGCTTTGACTTTACCATCGCAAGCTTTCATCATTCCCGAGATGAAGTTGTTGAGCGCCCACGTCAGCGTGTCCTTCTTCTGCTGATCCGTCATACCACCGGCGTCAGCGCCCTGGTCAGGATCATTGACGATGTTGAGTGTATAACCGTGCCACGATGGTTTTGACCATCCGTCCATCTTGCCCTCCTCGAACGAACCTTCACCAATCAGATTGTTGCCGTCAGGATCAAGCAACTGCACGTCATCCATCCATATCTCACCGCCAAACGTACCTAACTCAAAGCGAAGTTGTTTCAAGTCTTGCTTGGCTTCAAAAGAAGCGTTGATGTTTGTCCACTCCGTGGTAGCGTCAAAGGCAGGCGTAGGCCAATACTGTGTGCTTGCGCCCTGAGGCCATACCGTGACATGATAGTTCTGCGATGCTTTAACACGAAGTTTCAGCGTATAGGTCTTGCCCGACACCATAGGCTTCACCGGGTCGACATAGAGTTCCCAATCCCACAGGTTAGCCTTAGCCTCGGGAATATTGACATGCAGCACATGCTTGGCGGCATTGGGATCTGTGATCAGTCCGTTGAGATATGCCACCTGCTGCTGAGCGTGCCAGCAGAGCGTATGTCCGTAGACACTCAGTCCTGCCTTGGTCGCATTCTTCACAAACGCCTGTACAGTACCAAAATCCATGGAGCCGTCGGACTTTACCACAGAGGCATATTTGAAAGCATTGCCCGTGACCACCTCCTTGAAGTTAGCCTTGTCAAAAGCATAGACTTTCCCCAACTCATTGAAAGGTCCGGCAGAGGTGCCGCCACCGAGGATGAAGTTGGGATATTTCACGGTGTCCACATATTCTTTCAGTGGAGCCAGTGCATTGAGACTGTCCTGCGCCAAGGTGGTGGCAGGCTCGTCGACACTGAATCCGGGAACATTGTCGTCGGCACAGGCTGAGAGCATCAGTGCTGTCGCCGCGATGAATAATATAGATTTGTTCATAGTCAGGTCTAAAAAAAATTACTTTGTAGAGAATGTCTGCATCTTATTGCCGCGCGTCTGCATCACCAGCTTTTCGTCATAGTTCTTGACGATCGTCTTGGTCTGTCCGCCGTCGGTGTATGTATAAGTGATGGTGTACTTCACCTCAAAGAGGTCACGGTCTTTGTCGCCCCACTTCTTTGAAGAATCTTTCTTCGCTCCGAGCGATGTCCATTTACCGCTACCCGTCACGGTGCAGTCCTGCGACGTGGTAGAGAAAGCCACCGCGCCATCGTTGCCAACGTTCATGAGCACCGTGCCATCGAGTGTTTTCTCCTTACCGTCCACCTTTACGACTTCAGAATGAGGATAGGCCACCTGGCTCATCGAGCGCGTAGAGAGCGTCACGACGCTGCCGTCATTGGCGACGATCCAGTTTCCGGCGTATGGATTCTTGTAGGTGATGGCATAGAGCGTGTAGTCCCGTCCCTTCAGAATAGAGTCTTCTGCCGACACGATACGCACGGGGAGCACATAGGTAACCTCTGCCGACTTGGGATCAGCGAAGAAAGCATCGGTGAGATGCACGTTGACTTTACCACGGACTTCGCCCGCCGGGATGGTCACATCGGTCGATTCCAGCTCATAGTAGTTCTGCGGCATAGCCATGACAGGCTTGCCCGTGTTGGCAAATGCCGCGCCGTTGATACCGTCAAATGTCAGGTTGTCGACGAGACTGTTGTCCACGGCAATCTTTACATGGCGGTTCTTGCTGTTTTTCCAGACGCCACCGACGACCACCTGCAACTGGCATTCATGCTGATTGTCGAGGTCGTTGGGAAACACATCATCCTCGCCGAGGGTGATGGTACGTATCGGATTCTGCTGAGCGAAGTAGACCGTCTGGTAGTCATAGTCATCAAATTCCTTGTCGCCATTCTCGCAGGAAGCGAATCCCAGCGCGAACGTCAAAGGCAAGGCGAGTGTCGCCAGCATTTTTAAAGTCTTGTTCATAATCATATTCAATAATTACAGAATGATTTGAATGATGTTGTATGATAAATATGTGTTCCGTCTCTTCCCTGTCCTCTCCTATATATATAATAAGGAGAGGACAGCATGAGACGAGCTTTACCAGCCCTTGTTTTGTTTGAGCTCACTGAATTTCAGCATCTCGGAATAAGGAATCGGACCATAGTACATATAGTCTTTATAGTCACGTTCCTCCACGTCGACGGGAGTATAAACCTTGTTGCCTTCCTTGTCGGCGGTGATGCTCATACCCTTAGCCTCAGTGGTGAGCGGAGCTTTCCAACGTCTGAGATCCCAGAATCGGAATCCCTCGAAGGAGAGCTCTATGCGGCGCTCGTTGCGGATGAGTTCGCGCATCTTGTCCTTAGACTGCGCGCACTCGTCGAGATAGCTGTCGTCAGTGATGCCTGCACGGTGGCGCAGTGCCTTGATGACGTCGTAGGCCGAGTAGCTGTGCGTGCCTGTACCCTTCGGGCCGAAAGCCTCGTTGGCAGCCTCAGCGTAGTTGAGGAAGATTTCGGTGTAGCGGATACGCGGTGTGTAGTGATACTGCTTGCTGTTGACCTTCGGATCAAGGTTGATGTCCTGGCGGAGCAGCTTGCGCAGATAGTAGCCTGTGCGCGTGGAGCTGCCCACCTCAGTGTTGATACCATCCTTACCTGATCCCACCTCCGTGTTGATCTTGGTGTTGTTCACACCGACCTGTCCACCATCGACAACCACGTAGGCTGTCAGACGCGGGTCACGGTTGGCATAAGGATTCTTGGCATCGTAGCCACTGCGCTGGTCAGTGATGGGATATCCGTTGGCAGCAGAGAAGGCATCGACAAAGTTTTGAGTCGGGTTGATGCGGCCCTTGCCATAGAGCGAAGGAGGATAGTTGTCGGTCTCCCAGTCGTTGTTCTGCGATTTCTCACCGCGCCACATCACCTCTTTGGGGTTAGCGCCGTTGGAGAGCGCGTCGATCTCACTGCCGTTGGCATACCATGTCCATCCGTTGGGATCCATGCCGCTGATGCCGCCGATGGCGTCGAGCACCTGCGCAGCGTAGTCAGCAGCCTGCTGATAGTTGGTGCCGGAAGCAGCCGAGAAAGCCGGACTGGCAGCGAGCAGAGCAGCCTTGGAGCGGAAAGCCTTGACGATGGAAGCATCCATACGTCCGTTGAACTTCACGCCAAAGACGCGGTTCATGCGGTCCACATCAGCACCCATCTTCTTGTAATAAGCCGGAATGCTGGCGTCGGAGGTGATGTCGACATACTTGTCGGGCAGCAGGGCGAGTGCAGAGTCGCAGTCGGCGTAGAAAGCCTTCATGCACTCCTCAAAGGTATTGCGCGGCACGTTGAAGTTGCTGGAAGCACCCTCCGGCGTGGTGATGACAGGCACACCGAGGAGCTGTCCGCTCTCGTCGTATCCGGCATGAGCCTGGAGCAGATAGTACATAAACATGGCACGCATGCCAAAGGCCTCACCCTTCTCACGACAAGCATAGAGACGACGGGCCACGTCATCATCAGCCCAGTGCACACCGTCGACACGACTGAGGAAGAGATTGACATACATGATACCGGCACGGCAGTCACGCCAGCGCTCCGTGGGGTTGTTGTTTGAGGTCCAGGTACCACCGGCGAGCTTGCGCCAGTTGTTGGTAGCGTCGTTGCTCACGGCATCGTCTGTGCCCACCTCGCTGAAGGGAAAGCTGCCGCAAGGAATGCGCGTGTAGGCATTGCCCAGCACACCTTCGGCGTAGGACGCGTTCTTGTCCATGTAGTCAATGCCGAGGTTGTTCTCCTTAGCGGGCTCAAAGAGGTCGTCGCAGGAAGTGAGCGTCAGACCGAGGGCCGCCACGAGAAAGAGATATTTATATTTTCTTGTTTTCATGATGACAGAAGAATTAGAAGTTAACCTTTGCACCGAGATTATAGAAACGGACCTGCGGGAACGACCCCACGTTGGTCTCCATGTATTTCCGCTCGCCGGAGATGGTGAGCAGATTGCTGCCGCTGAGATAGACGCTCAGTCCTTTGACCCACTTGCCTTGAAAGAGATTCTCAGGCAGGTCGTAGGTCAGCTGCACCTTGTTCAGTCTCACTGCATCGGTCTTGTAAGTCCAGAAATCAGAGGTCACGAAGTTGAGCTCACCACCCTCAGTAGTCAACCGGGGATAGGTGGCTGTTGCGGCCGTCTCAGGAGTCCAGCGTCCGAGTACTACATCACTGTACTTACTGTCGCCGTAGCACCATTCATAGCTGTTGTTCTTCACACCCATGCCACCAAAGTTGCCGGTCCAGTTCATGAAGAAGGTAAAGCCTTTGTACTTCGCAGTGAAGTGAAATCCGAGATAGAAGTTTGGAGTCCAGTGCCCAAGAACGACCTGGTCACGGCTGTCGATCAGTCCGTCACCATTCATGTCTTGGTATTTCAGATCACCTGGCTTGGTGTTGCTGTTGATGACAGCCACGCCGTCCTTGTATCCGGTGATCTTTCCGTCAGCACCGCGCACCACATCGTCCTCAGTGATGAAGCCTAAGCAGCGATAGCCGCGGAGCGCGTCGATGCGGGCACCCTCGCTCTTCTGCCAGTCATACTCCACATTCTCACTCACCTTGGTGTTCTTCGATGTGTAGGTCATGCCGGTGATGCCACCGCTGAGATCCACGTCGCCGACCTGCTTATGCACGTCGATGGTGAAGTCGAAGCCACTGCGGCGCTGCGCGTTGTAGTTGATATACGGCAGGAACGTCGACACGGGATAATAATAGGTATGGAAATAGCTCGGGTAGAGCGTCTCCGGCGTGATGAGCAGTCCGTCGAACTTCACGTTGTAGTAGTTGGCGTTGAGTCGGACGAGTCCCTTGCCGAAAGAAGCATCGAGGCCGAAGCGCAGTTCCTTACGCTTGACAAAGCCCAGGTCTTTGTTACCGCCACGCTGAGAGTCGGAAGTCTGCATAGCGTTGGCGCTCTCACTCCATCCCCACCAAGTACCGGTGGCGGTGAACACATCGTCGTACATGTAGTATTTCTCGATGTCGAGATCCTCGTTGATCACACCGTAGGAGGCGTTGATCTTCAAGTCATCGAGCCACGACTCTGTCGGCTTCATCCATTTCTCACGGCTCACGCGCCAGGCAATGGCACCCACAGGCGAGAGGGCTTCACGATGTCCCGCAGCCAGCTTGGCTGAGTGAATGGCAGCCATGGCCAGGTTGGCGTAATAACGGCGGTCGTAGTTATAGTCTACGTTCAGTCCGAGGTTGGCGTTGCTTGTGCGGTGATATTCTCCCGTGGTAGTCATCTGATAGCCATGGGCCAGTAACGTAGCGTCTACAGCATGCAGTCCAAACTGTCGATTGTAGTCAAACTGACCGGAGAAGAAGATGGTCTGCGCCGTTCTGGAGTCACTCACCGTCTTTGTGCCCGTGTGCTTATCTATGCCGTATTTTTTCAGTCCGATGATTTCATCCTTGCCATTCATGTTTGTCCAGACGGGCTCATAGGTGGAATAGTCGTTCTGTATACTACTATTATACGATGTAGCGTAGTCAATGGCAGCATGTGTCTTGAAGCTCAGTCCTTGGAGCACTTTGTCAAGATTGAAGTTGATGCCTGCGTCGAACTGCAGCTGACGGCTGGTATAGGTGTTGTATCCGGCCGCATACATGGCGGCAAAAGGATTGGTCTGCTGGCTCTGCGTACCGCCGAGCATATACTTGCCACCGATGACATAGTTGCTGTTGGCAATCATCTTCTGCATATCCTGCACGTCGGGATTCATCAGGTCAATGGGAACCAGGGGAGTCAGCGGATACTGGGTTGTGGGACGCAACGTTGCACTCTGAGCCCAGTAGTTGCTGCGGTCGCCGCGCTGGTCATAGAAGGTAGCGTTGGCGTCGACCCAACCTGTGATCCAGTCGTTGAGTCTCAGGTCGATGTTACCACGCACGTTGAGGCGGTTGGTGTGGTTGTGCTTACCCTCGCCGAACTTGATGAGGTCGCCGACATGATACAGTCCGATGTTGGCATAGAAGTGTGCGAACTTGCCGCCGCCCTCAAACTCAGCGTTGCCGTCGTAGCGTGTGTAGGCTTTTTTGAGGTAGTCTTTTGAGAAGAAGTCGATGCTGGGATAGCGATATGGATTGCGTCCCGAAGCATAGTTGTAGATGTCCTCGTCGGTGTATACGGGGCTCTTGCCGTCGTTGGCCAAGGCCTCGTTGTAGAGGCTCATATACTGTGCGGCACCGAGATAGGTGGGATACTCCTTCGGCGTGAACATTCCGGCATTGCCGCGCACGCTGACCTTCAGTCCGTCAGTGTGTCCACGCTTGGTGGTGATGAGCACAGCACCCTTGGCGGCACGACTGCCGTAGAGAGCCACGGCACTGGCCGACTTGAGGAAGGTGATCTGCTCGATCTCGGTGGGTAGCACGTTGTTGGCGTCACGGGGCACACCATCGACGAGCACGAGGGCATCGCCCATGTTCCACAGCTGACCCGTATAGCCACCGGCATAAGCCTGGAGGGCATCGAGGCTGTAGGTGTTATAGTTTTTGCGGTTCAGGTCCACCATGTCAATGGCCGAGACACCGCCCATGAGTTCCGATTTCGCCTTGGAGCCGAAAGCCACGTTGACTTGTGTGGAGTCGGCAACGGTCTGTCCGAGAGCCGTAGCAGACATGGCAAGCATGGCGAGCGTCAGAACATTAGTCTTATATGTTTTTGGATTATTCATTGAACTCTAAGGTTTGAAGTTTTACGTTTTACTTTTTTACCTTTTCTTTTTACCCTTCTGTGCTTTTACGCTTTACTTTTTCAAAGGGTATCACCAGCCTGGGTTCTGCTTAAACTCGGGATAGATGCTCACATCGCTCTTCTTCAGCGGCAGCCAGTAGTGCTTCTCCGAGAAGTTGCGGGTGAGGATAACTTTTTGTGTGAAGCCCGACACCTCGTTGTTCTCGGGGTGCTCGAGATCGCATTTCACGCGCTTGAACTCCTGTGAGGTCTTGATGGTGTAAGGGTACTTGTCGAGTAAAAGCCAACGGCGCAGGTCGTTGAAACGGTGGCCCTCATAGGCCAGCTCCACGGCACGCTCACGGCGCAGCTCACTCATGAAGCCATCGAGCGAAGAAGCATATTTGGCAGCGACAGGATCGACGCCGGCACGGGCGCGCACCTTGTTGACCGCCTCTAAAGCCGTCAGCGGGCACTGTCCCACCTTGGCGTTTGCCGATCCCATAGCCTCTGCAGCAGCCTCGGCATACATCAGATAGACGTCGCTCAGACGCATCCAGGGCAGATGGATCAGGAAGTGGTGGCTCCAGCCATAGCCGTCGTCGAGTTTGTTGCAGCTGTTGTCAATGAACTTATAGAGCAGGTAGCCCGTACGGCTTCCCTTATCGACGCTGCGGTACATGCCGCCTGTTTCGAGGTCAGCGTAGCGGATCGACTTGGCGGGATCGGCCTTGATCTCAGCCTCAGTGTGCACTTCGTGCTTGGCAACGTCGTTGCTCTTAAAGATCTTCTCGCCATCAAAGCGGATATCATTGTAGAAACGCGGGTCACGACCCTTCCACGGATGTGTCGGGTCGAAGCCGCTCTGCGGGTCATCGAGGGGCAGTCCATTGGCCATACCATAGTAGTTGACATAGTTGGCAGTGGGCAGTGTCAGCACGCCACCTTTGTCAAGGTCGCTGTTGACAGCACAGAACTGCTTGGAGAGTCCCCAGTTGGTCACGTTCCAGTCGCCGTTGAAGAGCGGCCCGCGGAAGATTGCCTCAGTGACGGAACCGTCGGCACTCTGTCCGGGCACCTTGCCGTTGTCGTCGATAGAGTAGAAGTTGCGGAAATAGTCCTTCATCGGCAGCAGACCATACTGTGTCTGTCCGCTTTCCACCATAGCGAGAGCCTCGCCGAAAGCCTCAGCAGCACGCTTGCAGAAATCCTGGTTATAGGTGGCTTTGCCCGTGCTCACCTTGTTCATCAGCGGTGAACCGGCCCAGAGCAGATCCTTGCCGAGATAGGCCAGAGCGGCAATCTTGGTCACACGCAGCTGGTTTTTGCCGAGTGTGTTCTTACCCACTGTCGTATTGTCCCAATTGACAGGCAACAGGTCAGCGGCCTTGCGCAGATCCTCAGCAGCCTTCTCGGCACACTCCTGATAGCTCAGGCGCGGCTCGCGGAGCTCCTGGTCGGCGGGCAACACCTTATCTATATAAGGCAGCCCACCAAAGTACTGCATGAGTTGGAAGTGGAACCAGCCACGGAAGAAATAGAGCTGCCCCATGATGAGATCCTTCTCTTCTTTGGTGCCCACGAAGTTGTCGATGTTGGCCAGACCGAGGTTAGCCTTGCGAATGCCGTACCAGCATCCCGGCACGAGGGAGTGAGAGAAGCGGTCGCCACCCGTATTGAAGCCGTTGCGGTCCATCCATCCACTCTGCCAGCCGTCGTGGTTGCTCTGCCAGCCCCAGAAGTCGCCCTGGTCAATCTTATAGACCATGTGGTAGTTGATGCCTACGTTTTGCAGTTCATCCTCGCCCCAGTTCCAAGAGTTGGTCCAATAGCCTTTGTCAAACTCAGGGATGCAGTTGTAGAGTTCCTCGGTGAATCCCTGGAAATTCTGGAAGTCCTTGAAGGCATCCTTATCCGAGATGTCGCTGTCGGGTGCCTTGTCGAGGTAGTCGGTGCAGCTGGTCTGTGCGAGTGTCAAAGACAGCGAAGCACACAACACCCCTATATATAGTTTTATCTTTTTCATTGTTGAAGACAGTATTACAGATTGATTTTAATACCCATGTTGACACGCTTGACAGTAGGATAAGCGCCTTGCGAGGCCAGACCCGTACCGGCGTAGTTGCTCTCACGGTCATCCGGCATGCGGCTCCACACCCAGAGGTTGTTGCCGTTGACATAGACCATCAGGCTGCTGAGTCCGAGATGACGCACCCACGGCTGCGTGAAGGTGTAGCTCACTTCGGCATTCTTCAGGCGGATGAAGCTGCCGTCGTAGTGGAAGCGCGTGCCTTCATAGTAGGAGGGCTGCGAATTCAGACGGGGAATCGGCGCGTCGGCGTTCTGGGTGTACTTGGTCCAAAAGGTACCCTCGTCAAAGACGGTATCGAGGTTCTTGCCCAGTGAGTTGAAGCCCACATAGCGGTCGACGTTGGTAACACCGTAGAACTGCACATAGACCGAGAATCCTTTCCAGTCCCAACCGATGGTAGCATTGTAGGTATTCTCCGGTGTACCCGTGTAGCCGTAGGGCGCGCTGTCGTTGCTGTCGATGACGCCGTCGCCGTTGTAGTCGATGACATCATACATACCCGGCATCTTCTGGTCGTCGTTGGTGTCGTATCGGGTGATGCCGATAACGTCGTCCCAAGTATTGGCAAAGCCGCTGGTCAGATTGGCGTGGTCCTGCCCGATGGCATAGCCCTGGCTCTTCTGATAGTTAGGCAGGAGGGCTGGATCGTCGTATTTCAGAATCTTGTTGGTAGCGTGCGTCATGGAGAAGTTGCCCCAGAAGTGGTGACCGTTGAAGGTCTTGTTCAGACGCAACTCCAACTCATAACCTTTGGTGCGCACCTTACCGAGGTTGGCTGTCGGCGCAGTGGCTCCGAAGTAGGAAGGAATGGCGCGGTTGCCACCGGCAATCAGCACGTCGTGGCGGTTGTCGACGAAGAAATCGATGTTACCCGTGATGAGTCCGCCGAAGAAGCCATAGTCGATACCGAAGTTCTGCTTGGTGGATTTCTCCCAGTGGATGTTCGGATTACCTATTTTCGACTCCTTGTACCAGTTGTATGGGCTTTCGTCTGAGTTGAGCCCCTGTCGGTTCATGTTGCCGTTAGCAGTCATATTGGTGTTGTAGGCCCACTGTGTGGCATAGAGCCAGCGGCCGATGTTGGCACCGTCGTCACCGACCTGACCGATGCTGTAACGGAACTTGAGCAGGTCGACATATTTCTTGAGCGGTTTGAAGAACTTCTCCTCGCTGATCGTGTAGCCCACGGCACCTGAGTGGAACCAGTCGAAACGATAGTCAGGACCGAACTGCTCGGAACCGTTGTAAGCACCATTGTACTCAGCGAAGTAGCGGCCATCGTAGTTATAAGTGGCACGGAAGGCCCAGTCCTCACGGTAATGCGAGAAGTCGCTTCCGTAGGCATTCTCCGTGCGGTTGAATACGCCCATAGCCGTGACGTCGTGCTTGCCGAACTTGCGTGCGTAGTTGAGCTGTGCCTGATAGAAGAGGTTGCGCACGGTGGCACCGTTGTTGACCGAACCGCCAGCCGTAGTCCAGAGGATGCCTTCCTGGAAGTCGAAATTGGTATTGCCCTGCTGTGGCTGCAAGTAAACGGTCTGCCCCGTATCAGGATTGATCCATTTCTCCTGTGCGTTGTGATAGAGATCGTTGATGCCTCGTCCGTCCTCTTGGAAGACATTATCCCAACTGACCAGTGCGCTGGCCGAGAGACCCTTGGTGATGAAGTCGAGCTTCTGTGTCAGCGTGAAGTCGGTGTTGATACGTGTGGTGGTGTGCTTCTCTGTTCCGGAAAGGGCGAGGTTAAGAATAGAGTTCGGCGCTCCCTGCGTGTCAGCAGGATAATAGCCCCAGGTACCGTCGCTGTAGCGTGGGATGAAGGCATCGCGCGGTGCGCTGTAAGCGGCCTGCCAAAGCTGACTCTCACCAAACGAACCGGTAGCGGTGCCCCAAGGACCCTTGCGCTCGCCGTGGCTGCCGAAGAGGTTCACCTTTAAGGTAGTGGTACGCGTGAGTGCGAAGTCGAGGTTGGTACGGGCGTTAATACGATCAAAGCCATAGCCTGCCTTGTAGCCGCGGTTGTTGTCCCACTGGCGGAAAAGGTCACCCTCGTGCAGGTAGTCGATGGCAGCGAAGTACTTCACGAACTTCGTACCACCACTGACATTGACGTGCGGGTTGTAGGCCATGGCGTGGTTCTTAAACACCTCTTTCTGCCAGTCTACATCGGGATAGCGCTCGGCCTCCTCAAGATTGGCGGGATGGCGGTATTTCTCAATGATGTCGATGGGCAACACCTTGTTCCAAGAGTCAGGCTTCAAGCCGAGCTCCTGCTCAGCGGCCTGGTTGCGGATCATCAGCGCGTCGGCACTGTGAAGCGATCCGGGCAGCTGGCTGACGAACTTCAGTGTGGCGTTCATGCCTACCTCTATCTTGGCCTGACCCTCCTGACCACGCTTGGTGGTGATGAGGATAACGCCGTTGGCACCACGCACACCGTAGACAGCAGTAGCGGAAGCATCCTTGAGCACGGAAATGCTCTGCACTGACGAGATGTCGATGCTGTTCATCGGACGCTCAATACCGTCGACGAGGATGAGCGGATCGCTGTTGTTCCATGAGCTCACGCCACGGATGACGATCTTCGGGTCTTCCTCACCCGGCATACCTGTGGAACTCATCGTCACCACGCCCGGCAGATTACCCGTCAGGGCGGCACCGATGCTGCTCACACCACCGGCGCGCTCAAGCACCTTACCCGTGGTCTGGGTGATGGAGCCGACCACCGAGGCCTTCTTCTGCTGACCGTAACCGACGACGACGACCTCACCGAGGTTCTGGTCATCGTCGCGAAGAGTGACGCGCATGGTGTGCTTACTTCCCACCTTCACATCCTGTGGCAGCATGCCTACATAGGATACCTTCAACGTGGAACCGGCGCCTTTGACATTGATGACAAAGTTGCCGTCAAGATCGGTGACGGTACCATTGGAAGAACCGCCCTCCATGATGGTGGCGCCGATGACCGGCTCACCTTTCTCGTCTACCACACTACCCTTGACCGTGTACTTCTGCTGGGCCTGCACGCCTACAGCAAAGAGTGAAGCCAACGTCAGCGTGGTGGCTAATCGTTGTGTTCTTAACAATAGTTTGTTCATGTTCTCTTCATTATTTAAGCTTTTTATTTATTAGGATCTATATCACCGTTTTTACCCTTTTATGTTAACCTTAATATTTTTTTGGCTGAAAACGCTGCAAAGTTAACATATAAAAAACGCAAGGAGTTTGTAACATGTAACAAACTCTTTGCGATACATATCATAAAGCCTTGAAATAACAAAAGAGAAACTTCGTGTTACTTATTCCTTACCTCACCTGAATGATATCTTCCCATCGCGTGGTGTAATTGGGACTCTTCCGGTCACGTCGGATGGCATCGGCAAAGTGGGCGGCTTTGCCCTTCTCGTGGGGGCGGGTATACTGCTGGGAACCGAGGACAAGGGTCTCCTTGCCTTCGGCACGGTTGATGCGGTCGGCAACCTTGTCGAGACGACGCAGCTTCTGATAGCGTTCGGCATCGTAGTCGGTGAAGTCGGCCTGCACGGCACGCTCGGACTGTAGGTCGAGCATCATCACGCCGGCACGCTTGTAATGAAAACCCAGATAAAACACGCGGTCGAGGAGCTCGGTGGCTGCCGCGACGATGCGCATGGTGGAACTGGTGGGCGTGGGCAGCTCCACGGTACGGAACATGCCGTACTGTGGCAGGTCGTCGCGGAAGTGGTTGGTGTCGACAAAAACGCCGACGACACCAGCCACCTCGTGATAGCGGCGGAGCTTCTCGGCGCATAGGGCGGCATAGTTGGCCACATGAGTACGGATGTCCTGCTTGTCGGTGAGCATGTTGGGGAAGGAGCGTGAGGTGCAGATGCTCTTCTTCGTGGCCATCTCCATGTCGTCGATAGGGATGCAGTCCTCGCCGTTGAGCTCGCGCCACGTGCGCTGGCCTACTATATTAAATAAGGTGTAGACCCATGAGGCGGGCTGACGGGCGAAGTCGTAGGCGGTGGTGATCTGCGCACGGCGCAGTTTCTCGGTCCACCGTCGGCCGATGCCCCACACGTCTTCTATGGGGAAGAGCTGCTCAGCCTTGATGCGCTTCTCGTCGTCGTCGATGAGACAGCAGTGGTGATAGCCCGCATACTTCTTGGTAAACTTGCTCGCCATCTTGGCCAACGTCTTGGTCGGCGCGATGCCGATGCTCACGGGCATGCCCAGTCCGTGGAGGATCTTGCGGTGGAGTTGCTCGCCCCAGGCCTTCAAGTCGAAGTGATCCATGCCGTCGAGGATGCAGAATCCCTCGTCGATGGAGTAGCGATGAAACTCCGGTGCTTCGTTGCGCACGATGTTCATCAGCCGTCGTGTCATGTCGGCGTAGAGCTCGTAGTTGCTCGAAAAGGCATAGAGTCCGGCACCGGGAAAGAGCTGGGGCAACTGAAAGGCGGGTGTACCGGCCTTCACGCCCAAGGCCTTGGCTTCGTTGCTGCGCGCCACGACGCACCCGTCGTTGTTGCTCAGCACAACCACGGGCTTGCCATTGAGGTCGGGGCGGAACGACCGCTCGCAACTCACATAGCAGTTGTCGACATCTACCAAAGCATAGTATCTCATCGCTGTCACAGACTTATCGTCGGTCTACAAAATTAAGCAATTTATCTGAAAACGGCAAGGATTTCGGGAGAAGATGAGGGAGAAGAAAAGAAAGCCAACGATATTTTCTGACAAAAACACGTCCGCGCGAACTTTCAATCTAGAGAGAGGGGAAAACGGGAAAATCGAGGGGTAGTTGTCATCACGGCGTTCTGTACCTATCAGAAACGGAAGATGAGGAGGTCAGTACAGCGTAGTGACCGGGTCAGAAACGGTTTCTGATCGTATCAGAAACGGTTTCTGATAACAAGATTCCGCCATTTTATGCACTAAAACACCGGTTTTTGAGGGTCTAAACACGCAAAAAAGAAAACTCAAGAAGGACAACGAACACAAATCTCTCCGTAATCGACATTATAACAAACAATTATAGAAAACTCGTCGTTTTGGGCTTCTTTTGGAGCAAAGGACACCTTGGTGCAGAAAAACGCAAGGAAATGGGCCGAAAAATGTCAGTTTCTTAAACATTTGATAAGGGGGGGGGGCTCTCAAACCCGTAACGATTCAGCGAAAGGTTTCTGAGCCTTTTCTATCTCAAGAATTTGAGAATGAGAGAATTTATCGACAAGAATTAAAAAAGAATCACCAGACGAGAGCAGCAGAGCTGCTTATATTCTCGCATTCTTATCAATTCACAATGATGCACGGAACATTCTACAATTCTCAAATTCTTGATAAAAAGAAAATGGCGAGCGGTAAGACTTCAATATCATTCGCTGAATACTTACGCAATTCCATTATCCACCCTTTATTCCAGTTCTTCGTCCTGCGTGACCGTCACCGTGCCCAGCTTGCTGATCTTCAGCACGAGCGGGACGTACTCGTCGCTCGACTTGTCGGGATTGCCAACGCTGGCCGCAAAGACGAGATCTGTGCCTTCGGGACGCACAAAGACGATGCCCAGGAGCGCACCATCCTTATAATATTGATCATCAACCTTGGCTTTGAAGTCAGCTTTGGTAAACTCACGGCTGAAAAACTCGGAGCCGTTCTGCCGCAGAATGCGCACGCTGATTTTATTGTCATAGTACTCGTGGCTGCCATCCGAAGCCTTGGGCAGACCTTTATCGGCATGGCGCTTGACCTCGACAGTATAGATGCCGCCGACCCAGCCAATCTTGCGCGACACAGTGTTGTCGCCCATCACACGGGGACCTTTCGGCTCAACGACCTTTTGAACCTTGCGCACGGGCTGCACCTTCTTTTCCTCCTTACAGCTAAGACACAGCATCAATGTCAGGAGCATCAAAGCCAATGAAGTGTATATTTTCATCGTTTTTTGTGTATTTTCCGGTGCAAAGGTAGGAAAAAACTACGAAAAAGCGACAGATTGCACACAAGAATACAAAGAAAAAGACGCTTTTTCTTTGATATTCCACTCGTTTACACTAACTTTGCATTTACAAACATGTAACAAACCATCAACAAACAGAGAACTGATGATACGAAAAATCATTGCACTGTTTCTTTTTGTCCTTTTACTGATGGGTTGCCGACATCAAAATGT
>ERZ773276.1498-NODE-1498-length-17571-cov-3.174755_pt1 | contig 17571 bp, 9 predicted proteins | sample MGYA00511386_ERZ773276 | MGnify/ENA primary metagenome ERZ773276 (study PRJEB29015, sample SAMEA2737778) | human gut metagenome | biome: human gut; feature: human-associated habitat; material: faeces | place: China | collected 2012 ...
ACTCCGGGCGGCCATATTGGGCTGGTAGCCAAGCCGTGCCGCCGCCGCAAAAATTTTTTCCTGCGTGGCCGTGCTGATCTTCCGCTCTGCCGCCTTGCCGCCCAAAACAATGCTGACCGTACTGGACGAGATCCCGACCTCCTGCGCGATCTGCTTGATCGTAACCATGCTCTTCCCCACCTTTTTCTGATATCAGGTTTATTGTACCCGTTTCCCCGTATCTTGACAAGCCAAAAAAGCCTCTCTCATCTCAAACCAGCCGTTTTTGTGCACTCTTCATATTTTTCTCTTTTTCTTTTTAGCCATTTCAACAAAGTTGCATTTCTTTTCCTCCAAACTTCGTTTTTTTCTTGACATTAGTAAATCGTTGTACTACACTCAGTACGACGATTGAGTCAAACGTCGTACTGATGTTTGGCGTTGATATCACCTTTCCATCTATAAGGAGGCTATCGAATGAAGAAAGTTGCAATCGGCGGTGGCCAGGGCTTCTGGGGCGACAGCCCGGACGCGGCCATCCACATGATCCGCAATGCCGATATCCAGTATATGGGCTGTGATTATCTGGCAGAGCTGACCCTTTCCATCATGGCAAAGCAGCAGCTCAAGGACCCCACCAAGGGCTTTGCGCCCGACTTTACCACCCGCATCCTGAAGGAGGCCGGCAAGGAAGCCTGGGACAAGCACATCAGGATCTGCACCAACGCAGGCGGCATGAACATCAATGGCTGCGTGGACGGCATCCGCCAGTGGGCAGAAGGCAACAGCATGAGCGGGTATAAGATCGGTTATGTGACCGGCGATAACATCAAGGATAAGATCCCGCAGCTGCTGAAGGATGGCTGGACCTTCCCCAACTTCGACTACGACGGCAATTTCAACGATATTCTGGACAAGATCTACAACTGCAATGTCTACATCGGCCATGAGGGCATTGAGGGATGCCTGGCAGAGGGTGCCGATGTGGTCATCACCGGCCGTGCGGCTGACAGCGCCCTGTTCCTGGCTCCGCTGAAGTACGAGTTTGGCTGGGCTGCTGACGATTGGGACAATCTGGCCCGTGGCATCATGGCAGGCCATCTGCTGGAGTGTGCCGGACAGGTGACAGGCGGCTATTTTGCGGATCCGGGCTACAAGGATGTGCCGGACCTGTGGAAACTCGGATTCCCGCTCATTGAGATTGACGAGACAGGCGCATTTACCGTGACAAAGGTCGAGGGAAGTGGCGGACTGGTGAGTGTGGATACCTGTAAAGAGCAGATGATCTACGAAATCCACAACCCAAAGGCTTACCTGACCCCGGATGCAACAGCGGACTTTTCAAAGGTGACGTTCCGGCAGGTCGGGGAAAACCAGGTTCGCGCCGAGCATGCGACAACGCATGGAAGACCGGAAACTTTGAAAGTGAGTGTCGGCTACAAGGACTGCTTCATCGGTGAGGGTGAAATTTCCTACGGCGGAAGCAACTGTATGGCACGGGCGGAGCTGGCGGCGGAGATTCTGGAGAAGCGGATTGAACTGACAGGCATCGAGCTGGAAGAGTACCGTACTGATTTTATCGGATGCAATTCCCTGTATCGTGATGCAATTTCCAAGGAGATCGGAAGTGGAACTCCGTGTGAAGTGCGTCTCCGCGCCGCAGGCAGAACGAAAGACAGGAAAAATGCCGTTCTGCTGGCAAACGAGGTGGAGGCTCTCTATACCAACGGTCCCGCAGGAGGCGGCGGAGCAGTGAAACGGGTGTCCGAGATTGTCTCGGTCTGCTCAATTTTTGTACCGCGGGATGACGTAACACAGAAGATTCGGTATTTTGAAGTTTGATCGATGCCTCTGATCTTACGGTCAGCAGGAGAAGAGCTGGGATTGTTATAAAACGAAGAGATTGCCGGAACGTGTCTGGAAAACCATTTTCCGCAATCGACAGACAGTAACGAAGGACAGGAAAGGAAGAAGTATGAAATTAAAAGAAATTGCACATGCAAGAACGGGTGACAAAGGCGAGATCTCCAATATTTCGGTGATCCCGTATGATGAGAATAATTATGAAATGCTGAAAGAAAAAGTAACAGAAACACGCGTAGCAGAATACTTCCGCGAAATCTGTCACGGAAAAGTAACCCGCTACGAACTGGACGGAATCCATGCGCTGAACTTTGTCCTCGACAAGACACTCGGCGGCGGTGTCACAAGATCGCTGGCGCTGGACAAACATGGAAAGACACTCGGTATGGCACTGCTGGAAATGGAGGTTTAGGGCAATGGCAGAAGATTTTATGGCGGCAGTGGTAAAACGCGTGGAGGAACAGTTTGCGAAAAGCGGCGTTTCCGAAAGCTGTGCAGTATTTGAAAGAAAAGAAAACCAGATCGAGATGCGTGACGGCGTGAAGCTTCACACGATCTATTATTTCCCGAAGGAAGATGGAACTGCGGAAGAAAAAACATATCCCGTCATTCTGACCCGCACCTGCTATCCGGGCAATGACCGCATTCATCGTGCCTACGGCGAGGGGCTGGCGCGCAGAGGTTATGTGTATGTCTACCAGTATTGCCGCGGCAGAGAGCAGTCGGAAGGAAAATGGGAGCCAAACATCAATGAGCGAAACGATGGCATTGACACCATGGATTATCTTGTGGAGCAGCCATGGTGCGAAATCTTAGGCTACTGGGGCCATTCCTACACAAGCATGACCGGCTGGGCGTTCGCTGATGCCGCGGAGGGGAAAGTTGCCGCAATGTTTCTGGAGGACTATGGAACGGATCGTTTTGTATCAGCCTACGAGAAGGGCTGCTTCCGCCACGATATCCTGACCGCATGGTCGATGGAAAATGCGGAAAAACCAGTGAATGCTGACTATCGTGAAAGCTGCCGTTATCTGCCGCAGATTGAAGTGGACGAGGCGCTGTGGGGACAGCGTGTTCCGGCCTACCGCGAATACATCACAAGCCCGAGCCTGGATGCGACACTCTGGCAGACGGGCTGGTGGAAACAGTTACGGGAAATTCCATCAAAAACGAAGGTTCCGATTTATCTTTTAAGCGGCTGGTACGATCATCACCACGGCAGCAGTATGAAAACGTGGGAGCGGCTGAACGAGGAAACAAAACAGCACAGCTGGCTCGAAATCGGCGCCTGGAACCACTTTTTCCAGATCTGCCTCGAGGGCAAAGAGGTGCTGCACCCGCAGAATGAAGAAATTCCAAAGATGCTGGAATGGTTTGAGCTGACGCTGAAACAAAAAGAAATCCCAACACAGCGGATCCGTGCCTATGAAATCGGAGCGGACCGGTGGATTGACATCGTGTCCGACGGACTGGGAGAAAAAGGAACTGCGGGAAGCATGACGCTGTATCTGGATGAGAAAACACTGCGGGAAGACGCGCCGGAACGGGAAAAAACGAGAAACTACACGTTTGACCCGGCCACTCCCGTCGAGAGCATCGGCGGAGAAGCCCTTCTGCATACGATGCCGCAGATCGGCAGCCATCTTCAGCCGGAACCGGACTATCGTGAGGATGTCCTGAGTTTTGTATCAGAACCGCTGGAAGAAACTTTCACGCTGAACGGAAAAGCTTCCGTCCGTCTGTTCGTGGAAAGTGATTGCGAGGATACGGCATTCACAGCGAAAATCATGGAAGTGACGCCGGAGGGAAAAGCTTACAACATTCGTTCCTCGATTGCAACATTGGAGCAGGGAAAAACGGAGGCTGGAGCCTATGAACCGGGCAGCGTGGCAGAGGTGCAGATTACTATGTGGAATATTGTATACACGATTCCAAAGGGTTCCCGCATTCGTGTAGATATTTCCTCTTCCGACTTTCCGCAGTACCATGTCCACAGCAATCAGAAAGGGCTGTGGTCGGAAAAAACGGAAAATAAAATTGCACATCAGACCATTCATATGGGCGGAAAAGCTGCTTCCTGCGTGATTTTGCCGCTGATGAAAAAACAGTGAGCCGTAACGGTAAGGCGAACATAGGAAAAATCAAAAAGAAAAAAGTAGCACAATCCATTCTTTTGTGATATAGTGAAAATACTATAGGTTTTGCGGTAAACCTAAAGAACGGCCCGCATCATAAAAACAAAATGAACAGGAGAAAAGCAATGGAGAAAAAGTGGTGGCACAAAACGGTTGGATACCAGATTTATCCGAAGAGTTTTCAGGATACCAACGGAGATGGAATCGGGGATCTGAAAGGCGTGATCCGTCATCTTGACAAAATAGAAAAGCTGGGAGCCAATGTCATCTGGCTCTGCCCGGTGTTTGCATCCCCGATGGTAGATAACGGATACGATATTTCCGATTACATGGATATCGACCCGTCGTTTGGAACGATGGAGGACATGAAGGAGCTGATCGCGGAGGCAAAAAAGCGCGGCATCCGCATCCTGATGGATCTCGTCGTGAATCATTCCTCTGACCGGCATGCGTGGTTTCAGGCGGCACTCAAAGATCCGTTTGGAAAGTACGGAAAGTATTATGTGTTCCGGGAAGGAAAAGACGGCAAAGGGCCGAACAACTGGCGGTCGATTTTCGGCGGCAGCGCATGGGAGAAAGTACCGGGATATGATAATCTGTATTACCTCCACATCTTCACAAAAGAGCAGCCGGATCTCAATTGGGAGAATCCCAAATTGCGGGAAGAAATTTATGAGATGATTTTAAAATGGATGGATCTGGGACTTGGCGGATTCCGTCTTGATGCGATCAGCCATCTGAAAAAGAATTATCAGTACACCAACCTTCCGCCGGATGGACCGGACGAGTACAATATGGCGTTCGAGTATTTCAACAATGTAGACGGTCTTGCCGATATCTTGTGTGAAATGAAGGAGCGCACCTTTGCACCGACCGATGCGCTGACGATCGGAGAGTACGATCACATGGGACCGGAGGATGTGGAGGATGTGATTGGGGAAAACGGCAGTTTCTCGTCCGTTTTCGATTTTTGTCACACCCTCGACAATGTGCGTAACCCGAAATGGGGCAATACCGTGGCGCTGTTTGACGATTATCGCGATCAGCTTTTTGCGGCGCAGAAAATCGTGGATGGCCGCGGCATGCTCTGTAATTTCCTTGAAAATCATGACAAACCGCGCAGCATCGACCGGTTCCTGATGCCGGAGGATCAGAACCTCTACAGCGAAAAAATGCTTCCGGTCACTAATTTCTTCCTGCCGGGTATTGTGTTCCTGTATCAGGGACAGGAAATCGGCATGCGCGACGACCCGAAACAGTCCATTCAGGGATTCGTCGATAAACCGACCTTTGCTATTTACGACCGCCTGATTGCTGAAGGAAAAACGGATGCGGAAGCGCTCGAGCAGATCAACCGCGAGAGCCGCGAGCACAGCAGAACTCCGATGCAGTGGGATGCATCTGCCGAGGCGGGATTCACAACAGGTACGCCGTGGTTCCCGGTGAATAAAAACTATACGGAACTGAACTATGAGACCGAGGAAAAAGATCCTGATTCCCTGCTGTGGTTCTACCGCAAAATGGTGGCGGTAAGACGACGTGAAGATCTGGAAGAAACCTTCCTCTACGGAACGCTGATTCCGGAATACGAGACGGTAAGCGGCGTTCTGGCGTACCGCAGGAAGGATGAGAAGAATAATATTCTGATCCTTACTACTTCTCTTGCGGATGGCATTACATTGCCATTTACAGATACAATCGAAGAAGTACTTCTGAATAACTATGACACCTGCGAGGCGGGCGAGGAAACGATCCGTCTGCAGCCGTATCAGTGTCTGGTGCTGAAGGTGAAGGAATAATTGCAAAAACTAAAACAAAAACCGAAAAATCGGTCCCACAAAAGGAGAAGATCTTTTTGTGGGATCTTTTTTGTGGTACAATACAACAGAAAAAATCTATTATGAGGTGTGGAATGGAAAGAGACGAAGAAATAATGATGAGAGGAACAAAACAGGAAATGCCGGGATTTCGTTTTCGGCTACTCCGGCCGGAGAAGAAACGGGAACTGTGGAATCCGGATTTTGAACTTTTATTTCTGCTTCGTGGGAGCGGAAGAGTCAGCTACGAGGACGGGGAAGTTCACAATCTCCCGATGGGATCTATCTTTGCGATCAACCGGTTTCAGATCTGTGACCTGGATCTGGACGAAGACGGACTTGCTCTGTCGCTCTGCGTTTCAGCGGAGATGATTGATTCATTTCACATTAAGCTGCTGAAATGTGAAGTCAAATGTCAGTCGTTTTTTTATATGGAAGATAAGCAGGAAAAATTTGATTTGATCCGGCGGGATATGGCACGGATCTTTCTTGAGATGTACAAGAATAATGAGGAACAACCGATCTATATGAAAAGCCGTGTGACGGCGCTTCTGGAGGATCTGCTTTTTTACTTTACATCCGGGGAAAAGGTGGAACAGGGCCGGGGCGGAAGGGAACGCATTCAGCGGGCATCAGACTATATTCTGCAGCATTGCCGGGAAGAGATTACGCTGGAGGATCTGGCGGATCATCTTTATCTGAGCCGTGCCTATATTTCACGGAGCTTTCCGCAGTATTTCGGTGTATCATTTCGGGAGTACGTGACGCAGGTGCGCCTGGCGCATGCCGTACAGGAAATGCACAGCGGCGCAACGCTGACGGAGATTGCCTATCACAATGGATTTGTCAATGAGACGGCGATGATCCGCGCATTCCGCAAATACCGCGGTATGACACCGAGCGAATACCGGAAGCAGATGGAATATACAGTAAAACAGCGTGAAAAGAAAGGAAAAGAGCGGGAAGAGGCGGCGGGAGACCATGATATTTTCCAGAGTCTCCTGCAGTATGCAGCGGTCACGGAGCAGGAGATTGAGACGATAAATGAGAGTGCCGTTTCCGTGACAGCGGCAGTAAACGGACGGAAACCAAGAGTGGCAGGCCACTGGAAGCGCGTGATCAATGCTGGCTATGCGGCAAGTGTGCTGAACCGCGAGGTGCAGGATGAGCTGGAACAGCTGGTGCAGGAGCTCGGCTATGAGCTGATCCGCGTAAAAGGAATTCTTGATGATGATATGTGCGTACTTCGGCGGAATATGTGGGGCGAGATTCAGTTCTGCTGGAACTATATTGATGAGGTGATCGATTTCATCCTTTCCACGGGAGCGAAGCCGTTGCTGGAATTCGGCCATATGCCGTTGCTGCTGGCAAAAACAGACCCGGGAAGAACGATGCGTCCGGCGCTAAGCAGCTCTCCGCGAGATCTGGCTGAGTGGCGCATGCTGATCAAAAACCTGATGGAACATCTAAGGGAACGGTATGGAATCAACCAGATGCGGCGCTGGATTTTCAACCCGTGGATCAGCGGAGACGTGATCACGATTGATGGAGGAGATGAGTTCTTTGAGACGTGGAAAGCATCGTACGAGGAGATGAAACGTGTGAGCCCGGATCTTGTAACATGTCTTTCCTTTGGTCTTGGACCGGAGGAACATCTCAAAGCCTTTATCGAAACTATGAAGGAAAAGGAATGTGTGCCGGAAATTTTTGCATTCCGCTCGTTTGGCACGGTGATCTATGGAGAGGAAGAGGAGAAAATGAATCTGATCCAGAACAACGAGAGCGTCAATATGATTGTGAGCCGCGACCCGGATTTTCTGCGGAACCGCGGGGAGAAGGTAAAAGGTCTGCTGCAGAAGGCTGGGCTTGGTGCACTGCCGGTTCTGGTGGATGAGTGCAGCAGCAACATCTGGCAGAGGGATCTGTGCAACGATACCTGTTATAAAGCGGCATGGCTGTTTAAAAATCTTCTGGAAAATGAAGAGGCGCTGCAGGGAATTGCGTATTTCTCGGTCAATGACCGTTTGGATGAAGTATTTCCGGCGCGGGAAACGTATCATGGAGGTTTTGGGCTGTTCACGATGAACGGCATTCCAAAGGCGGTCTGCACTGCGCTGCGGCTGCTCGGCAGAATGGGATCTCGTCTGGTGAAGCGTGGGGACGGCTATTTTATCAGCACGGAGCCGGAGAAAAACCAAAGCCAGATTTACCTGTACAACTATGTTCACTACGATATGCTGTACCGCTACCGCCATGCCGTGAATATTTCCCGCACGGACCGTTACCGCGTATTCAATATGGGGGAAATCCGGACCTTTTCAGTGAAACTGACCGGACTGGAACCGGGAAAATATTGCCTGCGGCTGTATAAAGTGACAAAAGAGCACGGCAGCAGCTACGATGCGTGGGTGCGGATGGGAGCTCCGGAGCGGATGAACCGGATGGAGCGCGCGATGCTGTGCCACAGTGCGGACCCGGAATACCGTGTCTGGGAGCAGGAAACCGACCCGGAAGGCAGCCTCACGGTGCAGGAACGCCTGGAGCCGCACGAGACGGCGCTGATTGAGGTGGAGCAGATTCTGTAAAATCTTCAAAAAATTGCACTCGCGGTGGGAGAATACAGAGAAAGAGTGGAAAAAAAGCAACAATATAAGAAGATCTTGCGACAATTCGAGTAGAAAAGGACGAAAATATTGTTTATACTGAAAACAACATAAATGCTAAATTCTACAGAAAAGAGGTATTTCAAAATGGGGAAAATATTTGATTACGATGGCGTGCCGGTGCTGCATACCACATCCGGCGATTTAAAAGGTTATTTTTATGACGGTGTTTACATTTACAAAGGAATTCCGTATGCATACGCAGACCGTTTCCAGATGCCGGTTCCATCGAAATGGGACGGTGTGAAGGATGCAACGAACTATGGCTTTGTATGCCCGCTCCAGAACCAGGATACACCGAACGGCGAGCTTATGGTTCCGCACCGCTACTGGCCGCAGGATGAGCACTGCCAGTCCTTAAATATCTGGACAAACAAACTTGATCCGGAAGCCAAAAAACCGGTTCTCGTATGGTTCCACGGCGGTGGATACGCAGCGGGATCTTCCATCGAGCAGGTTGCGTATGACGGCGTCAGCATCGCAAAGAAAGGTGATTCGATTCTTGTTTCTGTCAACCACAGACTGAATATTTTAGGATATCTGGATCTGTCTCCGTTTGGGGAAAAATACAAAAACTCCGCAAACGCAGGCCACGCCGATATGGTGGCAGCCCTGCAGTGGGTACATGACAATATTGCCCTGTTCGGCGGCGATCCGGAGAATGTAACCATTTTCGGCCAGTCCGGCGGCGGAATGAAGGTGATTGACCTGATGCAGATTCCATCAGCAGACGGCCTGTTCCAGAAGGGTATCATCGAGAGCGGTGTTTATGAGGCAAAGGTTTATCAGAAAGAGGACGGAGACGGCACCGCGATTGTGAAGGCTCTGTTAAAAGAACTGAATCTGGACGAGTCCGAGGTGGAGAAGCTTGAGACGATCCCGTATTATGAGCTGTCAAATGCGTACAATAAAGTTGAGGCAGAGGTTGCTGCGAAAGGCTGCTATATCGGACAGGGACCGATGGAGAACGGCTGGTTCCGCGGAAATCCGATCAAGTGCGGATTTACGGATCACGCTAAAACGATTCCTGTGCTGGCAGGAACCAACATCGGTGAGTTTGATTTTGGACCGGTTGTGCCGGGAAAACATGAGATGAACCGTGAGGAACAGATTGCGTTCCTGACGAGAAAATATGGTGATGCAACGCCGGAGCTGATTTCTCTTTTTGAAAAAGCATATCCGGACAAAACAATTGTGGATCTGTGGTCTGTGGATACGTTCTTCCGTCCGGACACGATCGAATTCATTCGTCAGAAATCGGAGTTTACAGAAGCGCCGACTTATTCCTATCAGTTTACCTATGAATTCCCGATCGATGGCGGAAAAGCCGCATGGCATTGTGCCGAGATTCCGTTCGTATTCCATAACATCGACCGCATCGCCGTATGCAATGTCCCGGGCGAAACAGACCGTCTGCAGGAGCGTATGGCCACCGCCTGGATCAACTTTGCCCGCTACGGAAGTCCGGAAACCCCATCCCTCCCGAACTGGCCGGCATGCACCCCAGGGGATGAAGCAACCATGATTTTCGACAGAACCTGTGAAATCCGCCGCAACTTCGATCACGAGCTGGTGAAAAAATTGGTGGAAACCGAGTATAACCCGATGACACCGGTTGTGGAAGACGAGGAAGAGGACGCGTTCTTTATTCATTAATTAATTGACTCATAGCAATCCCAGAAAAAACAGCCAGAATGTTTTGCCTCAGTTAAAAACATTCTGGCATTTTTCAACTTATGCTAAATTGAACTTAAGGCAAGAATATCGTATGATAGAGGTAGAAAGAGAAAGGCGCAGGTGGAATATGGGAGTTTATCTGAATCCGGGAAATGAAAAATTTGCAAAAGCGGTTCAGTCCGAAATTTATGTGGATAAAACAGGGCTGATCGAGTATACCAATCAGGTGATTAATACTGTGCAGAGATATGTCTGTGTCAGCCGTCCGCGGCGCTTTGGAAAATCTATGACGGCGGATATGCTGACGGCTTATTATGGGAAGGAATGCGATTCCAGAGAACTTTTTTCTGGATTGAAAATTTCTCAAAATGCTGTATTTGCACAGCACTTAAATCAATATCCTACGATTTTTTTGAATATGCAGGAATTTCTGAGCCGGAGCAAGGAAATTGGCCAGGTGATTGACCGTGTTCGAAGAATGCTGCTGCGGGAACTGAAAAACAGTTATCCGGACGTGGACTACTTTGACGATACGGATCTGGTAGAATCGCTGCAGGATATTTATGCGGCAACAAAACAGTCGTTTATCATTATCATTGATGAATGGGACTGTGTTTTCCGGGAATATCAGCAGGATAAAAAAGCACAGGAAGAGTATCTTGATTTCCTGCGGGATTTTCTGAAAGATAAGGTTTACGTAGCACTTGCCTATCTGACGGGTATTCTGCCGATCAAAAAATATGGAACCCATTCTGCACTGAATATGTTTGATGAATTTACAATGCTTGATCCAGGGCCGCTCGCAGAATATGTAGGATTTACGGAGCAGGAAGTAGAAGAACTCTGCGGCCGGTATCAGATGGATCTGGCAGAAATTAAAAACTGGTATGACGGCTATTCGTTCCCGGGAGAAAGTTCGGTTTACAGCCCGCGTTCGGTTGTCAATGCCATGCGATTCCGGAAAATCGGCAATTACTGGAATCAGACAGAAACATTTGAAGCACTACAGTGGTATATTGATCTGAATTTTGACGGCCTGCGGGATGACGTACTGCAGATGATGGCAGGGAAAAAGATTCCGGTGAACACGGGCAGTTTTACGAATGATATGACAACTTTCCGGACAGAGGATGATGTGCTGACACTGCTGATTCATCTTGGATATCTTGGTTATGAGGAACAGAATAAATATGTTTTTATTCCGAATGCCGAGGTACAGTCAGAATATGCCAGTGCGGTAACCGTTTCCCAATGGGGAGATATTTCAAAGGCACTGAAAAATTCCGCAGATCTTCTGCAGGCTGTGTGGGAAAAACAGGAAACACAGGTAGCAGAGGGAATTCGGCTGGCACATTTTGAAACGTCACAGCTTCAGTACAATGATGAAAATGCGTTGAGCTATACGATTTCACTGGCGCTGTATGCAGCACGGAATTTTTACACGGTTTACCGTGAACTGCCTGGGGGAAAAGGGTTTGCGGATCTTGTTTTCGTACCAAGAAAAAGATACCAGGACAAACCGGCGCTGGTTGTAGAACTGAAATGGGACAAAACAGCAGAGGGTGCGCTTGCGCAGATTAAGGACAAAGAATATTGCAGAAGTCTGGAAGAATATCAGGGAAACTTGCTTCTGGTAGGAATTAATTATAATAAAAAGACAAAAGAACATGTTTGCAGAATTGAGGAATATCAGAAGTAAAAGGGAGAGGAGGTATTATGAATATTGAAAATCGTAATATTCGTTTTACTTCAACGGTAATTTGCAGGATCTTTTTGGGGATTTGCTGTTGTTTTTTAGCTGCATGTTCCTCACAGAGTTCCCAAAATAACAGCAACATCTTTCTGTATGCCGTTGATTTCAGCCATTCCACCCTGTCGCCCGGGAATGTGAAATTTGATATGTCTATGGAAGATGTTTTGCAGAAGACGCAGCTTTCGGAAGATGATGTTGATACCACGTTAGGAGAAGCGTATCCGCGAATCATTCATTCGATCAGCATTTCCAGTCTGTCGGATGATATTCAGGAAATCTTTTCTTTTCAGAATGATCAACTGGTATCTGTGGAATATGCCATAACGGTTCCGGAATCTGAATTTCAAACGGTACTGCAGACGCTGGCTCATCAGGCGGCAGAATTACTTGAAGATTTGCTGGTGGGAGAGAATCAGATTCTTGAGGGAAAGACGACAAGGTGGGAAGATGAGCAGAAAAACAGTCTGATCCTGTCTTTCCCGGACACGGATACATCGGAAGAGCGCGTTATTTTTCTGGGCTTATACAGGACGAAGGCCTGATTCGGGACAGGATGAGTGGTGTCCTGAAATCATGTAATAGAAAAACCAGAGTCGGATGAGAATGTTTTCACCGGCTCTGGTTTTGCGTTTCCGGTAACGGTTTTGAGCGGTAAATGCTATGCAATTCTGCCGCGGGAATGGTATAATAAAACCAGTATGCGCCGCTTTAGGCAGGCTGCTTAGAAAGAGGATCGATGCATGTACACATATCTGATTGTAGATGATGAAATGATAGAGCGAAAGGGCATTCGGATGCTGCTTTCGCGGATGAATATCCGGGAGAATATTCTGGAGGCCTCCAATGGAGAGGAAGCGCTGGAGGTGTTTGAAAAAGAGAAAATTGACGTACTGCTGACCGACATCAATATGCCGTTCATGGATGGAATTGAGCTTCTTTCCCGGATTCATGAGGAGTATCCGGGGACGGAAACGGTGATTTTCAGTGGGTATGATGAGTTTTCCTACGCGAAAAAGGCGATTTCTTACGGTGTTTTCGCCTATATTTTAAAACCGGTCAACCCGGAAGAATTTGAAAAGGTGGTTGGTGAAATCACGGAAAAGCTTGCAAAGAGTGAGCGTGAGGAAAAACGGAAGGACGAAAGTATGGAGTTTCTGCGGGAGCATCTGCTGTATCTGATGGTCAATGGTCAGAGCCGCAGCGCAATGCAGGAGAAAACACAGACGCTTCTCGATATGAGCTTTGTCCGGGATTTTTGCCGTATGGTACTGCTGGAGTGTGCCAACAACTATTTTGAACAGGTAAACAGCGAACAGATTGAAAAGATGCAGAGCGATTTGCAGATGCCGTTTCACTATCTGAACCTGAACCCACAGCAGTCCATCCTGTTTTTTAGCGAGGAGCCGGATGGCGGCTGGGAAGCGTTCGGACGGAAGCTGTACCATTATATTCGTGAAATGTGGGACCAGGAATGCTTTCTGGCCGTGTCGGGTGAGATCACGCCGGACGTTGAGCTTTACGATGCATTTGCACAGACGGAGCAGCTCATGGAGCGTCGCTTTTATCACACGGGAAACCATGTTTTTCTTCCCTTTCAGGAGGAGCAGTCCGAGGTGCTGGTGCAGATTGATGCTGAAATCCTGATCCGCCAGATCCAGCAGGACATTCGCATGAAGGATCTGGAGAGCCTGCGTGAACACTTTGACCAGTTCTGCGAGAAGTATGAGCATCAGACGATTTTTTCTCAGATTTATATCAAATTTATGTTTTCCAACTTATTGAAAGAGATTTACGACAATCTCGAGAGAAAAGATGAGCGGGAGCTGGACCGTGAGATTGACGCCCTGTATCACAGCAGCAACATGGTCGGTGTGATTCAGGCAGTCCGTATGGGTATTGAACGGCTTGAAACGGTCTTCCGCGCAGACGGTGGTGTTGCGAAACGCAGAGAAGTCGAGCAGATCAAACAGTATATCCGTGAGAACTATTCTGACAGCGGCATGGGCGTCGACCAGCTTGCGCGCGAGGTCGGCATGACACCGAATTACCTGAGCAGCATTTTCAAGAAAAATACAGGAGAAAACCTGAGCCGCTACTTAAAAGGTTTCCGCATGGAGCGTGCGCGGGAGATGCTTGAAAATACGAATGAGAAAATCGGTATAATCTGTGAAAAATGCGGTTTTGTGAATGTGTCCTATTTCTGTCAGAGCTTCCGCGAGTATTTTGGAATCAGCCCGCAGAAATACCGGGATCAGGGGGAGTAAGATGACATCATTTGCCGCTAGAATAAAAAAAGCATTTTCAGATATGAAGGTACACCGGAAGCTTATCGTGGCTTACGTTCTCACAGGACTTTTCCCAATGTGCCTGATGTTCACAATGTTTTACACCCAGATGCGTCGTGTACTTGTCGAGCGTGAGATCAAAAATCTGCAAACCACCTTTGATCAGGCAGTGGACGATGTGAATACGGAGCTTGCGCTGCACCAGAGTATGTCGGACTATCTGGCATTCGACCAGACAATTGTTCAGATTGTAAAGGCAGAAGACAAAAACAGCTTCGAAGCATACGAGCGCATGGTGAAAGAGTTTGATCCGATGATGGATTCCTTAAGTTATTTTTACCCGGAAATCCGACAGTCTACGGTCTATGTGCGTGATTTCGTCATTCCGCACGGCACGTATCTGCGTCCGGCGCGGGAAATGGAAAATGATGAATGGACAGCACCGGCAGACAATGATGTTCACTGGTATGCCGATATGGATCAGGGAACGGTGACGCTGGTGCGGTCTATGCCGCTGATTGATGACGGAAAAGGCGGTTTTTTATACATTTCCATGGACTACAGTAAGATTTTTGGCTCCATGGAGCTTGCAGTTAATGAGGATTACGGTGTTTTCGTCTACAATGAGGACAAAGAAGTGCTGTATGAAAATCAGAAGATGACCAGGAATGCGAAATACCAGATGGAATTTTCAGACTTTCAGAAGATACAAAAAAAAGAGAAGCAGAATACAGCGAACTACATTCTCCTGGAAAAGGAGATTGAGCAGAATGGATGGCATGCCGCGTGCTATCTGCCGAAAAAAGGCATCATCAGTCCGATGCAGCCGATTCTTCTGATAGTTCTTCTGATGTGGGCAGGCTGCGTCCTTTTCTCTGCGGTCGTGATTATGAGATTCTCCGGAAATATGGCGCACCGCCTTGAAAAGATAAAAATGACAATGTCCGAGGTAGAAGAAGGAAATCTGGAAGTGGAACTGGTTTCTACAGAAAGGGATGAAATCGGTGATCTGACGCGTGGCTTTAATCAGATGCTGTCGCGTATCCGTCAGCTGATTCAGGAAGTCTATGAGAGCCGCATCCGCCAGAAGCAGTATGAGATGACGGCGCTCCGCGCACAGATTAACCCGCATTTTCTGTATAATTCCCTGTCGCTGATCAACTGGAAAGCGCTGGAAATCGGTTCGGATGATATCAGCAAGGCGACGCTGGCGCTTTCGCGGTACTACCGGACTTCTCTGAACAAAGGCAAAAATACGATGTCCATCCGCGAGGAGATCGACAATGTGCGTTCGTATCTGCAGATTCAGGAAATGTTTCACGACTACAGCTTTACGGTCAAAATGGATGTGGCGGAGGATATTCTGGATTACCGTACACTGAACCTGATTCTGCAGCCGCTTGCCGAAAATGCGATTGCGCATGGAATTGACCGGCGGCGCGGCAGTGAGCCAGGCGTGATCACAATCAGCGGACGGCGCGACGGAGACTGTGTGGTGCTTTCCGTGGCGGATAATGGCGTTGGCATGGAACAGGAAAAAGCACAGACCATTCTGACGGAGAAGAGCAGCGGCTACGGTGTGCGGAATGTCAATTCCAGGATTCAGCTCGAATACGGAGAAGCGTATGGTCTTTCGATTGAGAGTGAGCCGGGAAAGGGAACGAAAGTGACGGTACGGATTCCGGGTGTGGAAAGGGAGGTACAGGCATGATGCAAAAAAAAATTGCGGCAGGCCTCGCTGTATTGCTGGCAGCGGGAACGATTCTGGGTGGCTGCGGAGAAAGTGGCGCAGCAGGGAATGATTCTGTTTCCGATGCTGCCGGAAATGAGGCTGCGGCTCTTACGGAAGCGAAAACAACGCCGTACGGACGTTACCCGGAAACCATCACGTACACGCTGGCAAAAATGACGGGTGTGAATAATTCCAATCTCCCGGAGGGAGAAACCTATGAGGACAATGCCTATACACGCCTGATCCGCGAAATCATTAATGTACAGAACGAGGATGTTTATGAAAACTACGGTGATACCTATAACGTTGGCATTTCTACCATGATTGCAACAGGAAACATTGCCGATATCATGGTTGTGGATCAGAAAACGATGAATGCCATGCAGAAAAACGATCAGCTTGCCGATCTTACAGAGGTTTATGCAAATTGTGCCAGCGACCGTATCAAGGATATTTATGCAAGCTACGGTGAGGAGATTCTGCAGGGCTGTACCTTTGACGGAAAGCTGATGGCATTCCCGGAAACCAACATTTCGGACGGTCCGAATCTTCTATGGGTGCGGAAGGACTGGATGGAAAAACTGGGACTTTCCGTACCGGAAACGATCGATGATGTGAAACATATTGCGTTGACGTTTGCAGAGGAGAATCCGGCAAACCAGGAGATGGGTAACATCGGTCTTGCAGTCAGCACAACTCTGTACGGCGGCACGGGCATTTCTTCGGAATACGGCATGAATCTTATTTTTGCCTCATTTGGTGCATATCCGGGAAGATGGCTGACGGATGCGGAAGGAATGCCGGTTTATGGTTCCGTTCAGCCCAATGTAAAAGACGCACTTGGCATGTTGGCAGACTGGTACCAGGAGGGCGTCCTTGACCGGGACTTTTTGATCCGCACACAGGATGACATTGCCGATCTCATTGCCCAGGGACGCTGCGGCATTTTCTTCGCACCGTGGTGGGCACCGAACAACCCGCTCTGGCGCTGTCATGAGACGGATCCGGAGGCCGACTGGCAGCCGTTTCTGATTCGGACCGGGAAGGATGGAAGTGTGCGGTACTGCAACGAAAAGCTGACCGGAAATTATGTGGTAGTGCGAAAAGGGTATGAATATCCGGAGATTGTGCCGAAGATCCTGTCGGTGATGTTTGATTATATGCGCTATTCCTACGATGATCCAAGGGGAGAATTTCAGCAATATTATACGGGAAATATCGATCCGACGGCACGCCCCTTAGCAATCAATCTCGACTATAATCAGGCACTGACGATCTGTTACGAAAATCTGCAGGCGGCACTGAACGGGGAAAAATCGGAGGATGAGCTGGAGATTCTGGAAAGATCGTTCGAAAAGGTATGCCGCGCCTATCTGGAGAACCCGAAAACAGCGAGTGCGGAGGAGTGGAGCGCGTATTTATCCCGTATCAAAGCCTGCTCGCTTTTGAGCGACGAAAAGATTCAAAGAGTGAATACGATTTATCCGACCCGGACGAAGACCACAGAAGCATATCGTTACACCTTAAAAGAACTGGAGTCGGAGACCTTTTTAAAAATTATCCGGGGCGAGTCTGAGCTTTCTTCTTTTGATGATTTTGTAAAAGAGTGGCAGGAGGAAGGCGGAGATGAAATCATTCAGGAGATGATTCAGGAAAGGAAAAGCCTG
>ERZ773276.1502-NODE-1502-length-17530-cov-4.840973_pt1 | contig 17530 bp, 17 predicted proteins | sample MGYA00511386_ERZ773276 | MGnify/ENA primary metagenome ERZ773276 (study PRJEB29015, sample SAMEA2737778) | human gut metagenome | biome: human gut; feature: human-associated habitat; material: faeces | place: China | collected 2012 ...
AATAATTGCAAAAGAACTAATCAATTTAAGTAATGTTTGTTTCTTTTTTTTCATATTATTTTTTCCTTTCCACTATAATTTTCCTACATATTACTAATTTTATCACAAAGATGTGACAATGTCAAGATAAAATACAACAAATAGAAAGCCTCATGACATTCATTTATATCGTGAAGTGGAGGATGTAAAATACGGTGATACCACACAAGAATAAGGAGGTCTGATTATGATCTCTGAATTTGTACGAGAACAAAAAAAGATATATTCTGACGGCTTGATAGAATCAATATAAAGGAAATTTTATATCGGTATATATGCTCACAACGCAGCGTATATACCGATTTTTGCTTCAAAAAGTTTCTTAATTTTCTGAAATTTAAAAGCAAGGTTTTGTACATATACAACATATTATACTGCATATGTGATAAAAATTAGTCATATTGTTCAATTAATCTACGAAAAGTTGTGCTAAAATACGAAAATTATTTGTGTAAACGTTTTACTTAAATATTTAAGTTGACTTATTATACTTTTAATAATATAATGTTTTACGTTGACAGAGTTAAGGCAGCAACGCACGAGGATAATACAGTGCTGCCTTAGAATACCGGTATAAAAAAAATAATTGTATAAGAGGAGCCTTTTATGGTACAGAACAAAACTTTTTCTGCAAAGGCATTACAGACTTTTGTTGCTGTAATGTTTGCCGTAATAACCTGCTTCGGTTTTATGACAACACCGACCGCAGAGGCGGCATCAGGATTTTATGTAAGCGGTACTAGTATCTATGACGCTAGCGGAAACAAGTTCGTTATGCGTGGCGTGAACATTGCTCATGCATGGTACACAGAGAAGACTGAAACTTCTATCAAGGGCGCTGCAAACAACGGTGCAAATACCGTAAGAGTCGTACTTGCAAACGGCTCAAAGTACACAAAAACAAGCGCACAGGAAGTAAAGAACATCATCAGCTGGTGCAAGTCAAACAAGCTGATATGCATTCTTGAAGTACATGACGCAACAGGCAGCGACAGCACTTATGATCTTAACAAGTGCGTTGACTACTGGAAGGAAATGAAGAGCGTTCTCAGCGGTACTGAGAAATATGTTATCGTAAACATCGCAAACGAGTGGTGCGGCACATGGAACGGAAGCGCATGGGCTGACGGCTGCAAGTCTGCTATCCGATCTGTAAGAAACGCAGGCATTACAAATATGCTTATGGTAGACTGTGCAGGCTGGGGACAGTATCCTGACAGCATCAAGGATTACGGTAAGTCTGTTTTCAACGCAGACTCACAGAAGAACACCGTATTCTCCATTCATATGTATGAATATGCAGGCGGAAACGCATCAACTGTAAGAAACAACATTGATAACGCACTCAACATCGGTGTGCCTGTTGTTATCGGCGAGTTCGGCGGTCAGCACACAAACGGCGACGTTGATGAGGCTACTATCATGAGCTACTGCACAAGCAAGGGCGTAGGCTATCTTGGCTGGTCATGGAAGGGCAACAACTCTGACATGAGCTACCTCGACATTGCAAACTCATGGGACGGCTCAAGCCTTTCTTCATGGGGAAATACACTTATCAACGGCTCAAACGGAATTAAGGCAACTTCTAAGGCCTGCTCAGTTTACAGCGGTTCAGGAAGCTCTTCCGGCGGTTCTTCATCAGGCAGTTCTTCTTCAGGAACTTCACCAGATTCTAACGGCGGAGTTCTCGGACTTGACGGAACATATTACATCAAGAGCGCACTCAGCGGCAAGTATCTTGACGTATACAAGGCAAAGGCTGACAACGGCACAAACGTTCAACAGTACAGAAGTACAGGCGGAAACAATCAGAAATTCAAGCTTGTAAGCGACGGAAACGGCTATTACACTATTTACACAGGTGCATCAAATTACAAAAGCTGTCTTGACGTATACAACTGGAGCAGGGACAATGGTGCTAACATCAACCAGTGGCAGTATCACGGCGGTGACTGTCAGAAATTCCAGCTTGTAAAGATCGGCGACGCTTATGCTATCAAGACAAAGATCTCAGACTGCCACTCATGCCTTGACGTTTACGAACAGAGCACAGCTGACGGAGCAAACATTGACCAGTGGAGCTACTGGGGCGGAAAGTGCCAGCTTTGGTATCTTGAATCAACATCAGGTTCTTCCTCATCTTCATCTTCTTCAAGCAGCTCAAGCAGCAATTACAAATCGATCTTCTGGGGTTCTTCAGCTGCTTCAGCATGGGATCAGGCTGTTTCAGCAATGACTTCAAAGAATGGCGGAAGCTTCAACGCATATGACATTCAGTCAAATGGCTACTTCTACGTTGAATACTCAGGGACACAGAATCAGGTAGAATTTGTTCTTCAGAGCTGGTCAGGCGGAGCAGAGTGGGCAAAGGTTTCACCAAGCGAAACAGGCACAGCAAACGGACACTACTACGCAAAGTATTCTTACAACAACTGCAAGTCAGCATTCGGCACTTCCGATTTCGGCGGAAAGCTGGATCAGATCCATGCAGGTGCAGCAAACGGCACAGTAACGATCTACTCTGTATGCTACTGCTGGTGATCTAAGATTTTTTCAGACTTCATACTGTTTCACAGCGGTATGAAGTCTTTTTTATGCAAAAAAGTTTTAACTGTACCTTTGATTTTCTTCCTTCAAAAAACAAAAAATCAGAGCCTACTGTTATTAATGAGTTGCCTGTACGGATTGTTCGCTTTAAAATATCAGATGACAGCTATGAAGTAATTGCTACAAATTTATCTGAAAATCTTTTTTTCTTCTGATGACCTTAAATACACCGGGCTTAGATATTTTCACGCAATTTTATTTTTTGATTTTATTAGCTTAATGATATTGATAGAAAGCCATGCGAGTTTTTCTTAGATTGTTTGGATCTCTATCACGAATTTTCCTTCGGAGTTCACCTTCAGACGCAATGTCTTGACATATCTATTGCAAAAGTTCTCCATTTCTTTCATGGTAGCGGTCACTTTTGTGGCTTCATATATCTTGTGAGTAAGCTCCAGAGGATTCTCTCCAATAAGTGAGGGCAAATGCTTTTCAAGCTCTGCAAAGAGTACGGCACGTTTCAACTCCTCCGTGCCTGCGGTGCAGAAATCATCAATGGCACAATAATAGATGCCATGCTGTGCGAGGGCGTTCTTGATCGCCGTTCCACACTTCTCGTATTCATACATAACGAGAAACTTTGCTTTCGGCAGGCTCTCGATAAGTCCCCAAAAGTCCGAATCACTTGACACAATAATAAAAGATGTTATCCCGTCACGGTAGAAGTCCGTGACTACACTTGCGGTCATTCGCACATCGACCAGTGACTTTCTGTCTGTCACTCGGTCGATCTCTATATGTTCAACGGGTATCTGCGTGAATTTAGAGAGCCAATCCCAGCCTGCGGTAGTGTTCGGATCGTCATATAGCGTGATCTTCTCGATCTTAGCAAGCTCCTCCTGATTCAAGCCTTTCAGAACACTATAAAGCTTGTATGGATCAGAGTTCTCACAATCGACAGCTATAGCTGTTTTCTCGGTGCTGTCGATAAAATTATAGATATTGTTTCGTGTTTCATCATCTGCGTCCCGATATTTCGTATAATCGGTGAAGCTGTCATTATGCTGACCGTAGATTATCTTCAAAAACTTACGGTCGGAATAGATGATGCTCCCGACTTCGGCAGGTTGCCAGTGAATATACATCTGAAATGGGTAATGTTCGATATTCGCCATATATTTATTGAACTCGGCTTTCATTACACCATTCTTATTATATTTCGGGACAAAGAACAGATCTCGGATATACTCCCAATTCAGCCAATCGTAGAATAGTTGAGAGCATTTGTCGATATTTTCATTGATGAGCCTTGTAAACTCCTGCATATACTTCTCTGAACGGCAATTCGCTTGGATAATGGTAAATCCCCATTTTTCAAGCTGTTTGATATTATCCGTATCGTACCATTCTATGTTATGCAAATTTTTGAGCTGAAACCGCATCAGATCATCGGTCTTTTTGAACTTCTGCATCAGTACGGTTCGCAGCTTACATAAATATCTTATTGTAGTGGCGTCCTTATCGGCTTGGAGCTTCTCGATAAGCTCGGAACATTCACCGTAACTCACGGTCAGTGCTGACATTCGGACGCCTATCATATAGGCTATAGTAGTAACTACCTCTTTTGTATCAACGGTCAAGTAAAACCCTCCTATTCATTTAATATGATCATCAATTGCCGTCATTATCCTGTTGAGCCGATTTTATCATGGTCTTGCTGATAGAAATTTCTGCGCTCTCCACCCGTTTGATTTTCTTGTATAATACACAGTTTACTAATTCTTCGTTTTCGTTATCCATTGCGATTCACCTCCACTCTGCCCTATATCCTGATTATAGCACAAATGGCGGTATATTGCAATGAAAAGGGCGTAAAAAAAGGGCTTACGAATTGACTTTTTCGGGGCTGTTTGGTATAATAAGAATAATTGAGGGGCAATGCGGCTTCCTCGCTTAAATCGGAATTTAGAGGTATAAAATGATTGTTTTAATAACAGGTGCTTCCCATACTGGCAAAACATTGCTAGCGCAAAAGCTGCTTGAAAAGTATCAATACCCATATTTGTCAATAGACCACCTGAAAATGGGACTTATCAGAAGCGGACAGACAGACCTAACACCTTATGATGATGATAAGTTAACAGACTATCTATGGGAAATTATAAAAGAAATGATAAAGACTGCAATTAAGAACGAGCAAAACATGATCGTAGAGGGGTGCTATATCCCGTTCAACTGGAAAGATAGCTTTGATGAAGAATATATACCTCAAATCAGATTTATATGTCTGATTATGAGCGATAATTACATCAGCTGTCATTTTGATGATATTATCAAAAACGAGAATGTAATAGAAAATAGAATGCATGATGCTGACTTCACGATTGAATCTATTAAAGAAGCTAATCAGTATAACCTTCAGCAATGCAGGATGTTCGGACTTGATTATGTTCTCATTGATGGTGAGTATGATATAGACCAGTATTGCAAATTCTGATTTAGCTTAGTAACTGAATATACCCAAACACGGATAGACCGTCCTAAACATACGGCTATCCGTTTCTTATTCCGCATTTTTACACAAAAAAAGAACGCAAAAACATTACGGCAAATATCTGAATTCAAAAAAACCAGCAAATAATGTTTATTCTACTGTATTTTCCCTCTCTCCTCCACAAACTCCACCAAACACATATCCTCCACAGCTATCCTAGTCTTGTCCATAAAAACAAGCTCATTAGTATAGCTGTCATAGATTCTCACTATGCCTGTCTTGGTCTGATAACTGCCACCGCTTTTTCTCTTATCGGGAACAAAATATGTCACCCTTATCTCAGGGCGTTCATCAAGCATATCAAGCAGGCGGTTGAGATCGTCATTGAGCTTGTTTACCTCGTCCTCGGTCAGCTCCTCCCTGATTTCGGTGTATCTTGCGGTTTCATCAACAGCAGCGTCATAGCCTGTCAAAGCTGCAAAAGGGCTGAACTGCGCCGCCCTGTCCGATATAGACATTTGCGGATGATCGTCATAGTGTGGACGTGAAAACTGCTTTATATCATAATAATTGTCATACATTGTAAGCCCCACCTTTCATGCCTTGTGACCGCCTATACTGCGGTTGCGCACCCTTGCCGTAGCTCCCTCGGTATAGTTCGTGCCTTTCAAAATGGCATTTTTTCCATATTTGTGCTTTATCAAGAGCATTGCTTCCTGCAATGCCCTTTCTTTTTCTTCTGCGTTGTTATCAGCATTTGCCGCTTCCGCCATATCAAACAAGCTTATCTGCTCATAGCTCTCAACTTCGGGGATATCCTCTTCTCTTATGACATTACAGGCGGTCAGATTAAGCCGTCTTGCAAGCAAAGTCTTGTCGATAATTCTGTCAAAAAGAGCCATGGTTGCGTCTGTTATTTTTCTGGTCGAGGAAGTGTGCCTACCTAGATTTTGAGTGCCATGGGCGTGCTTTGGTATCTTCCTGCCATAGTGGTCGCAAACCACCTCGCCCGTATAGTGACCGTCCGCCAAGCTTTCTTTATCATACCCCACAGTGAGAACGATCTGATTTGTCACAACGCCCTTATCCACAAGATCAAGGGACAGCATATCAGCCATTTCCCACAGAATAAGCCTTGTGCGCTCATAATTACACGGCTCTTGCAAGACCTGCCCAGAGGAAATGCTGTTGTTTGAGGGGCGGTATGACTTCACGTCAGGTATGGCGATAGGCTCGATACCCCATGCGTGGTCGATAAGAAGCTCGGTATTTTTGCCGAAAACTTTGTAAAGCTTCCCTATAAGATAATGGTCCAGCGACCAGCGTGAGATATCCCCCATGGTGTAAATACCAAGCTTTTTAAGGCGGCTTGCTGTGCCTGCGCCCACACGCCAAAAGTCCGTGATAGGGGTATGCCCCCACAGCGTTTCTTTGTAAAGCTGTTCGTTCAGCTCTGCAATACGGACACCGTTTTTATCCGCAGGGATATGCTTTGCCACAATATCCATTGCCACCTTGCACAGATACATATTCGTTCCAACGCCTGCTGTGGCGGTTATACCTGTAGTTTTCAGCACATCCAAAATGAGCATTTGTGCAAAGCCACGTCCGTCAACGTTATAAAGCCCGAGATAGCCCGTTGCGTCAATAAAGACCTCGTCGATAGAATAGGCGAAAATATCCTCTGGTGACACATATTTCAGATAAATCCCGTATATTTTTGCACTCACAGCCAAATATTTCGCCATTTGCGGAGTTGCCACGATATAATCAAGCTCGCAGACTGGGTCGGATAACTCCGAATAGATATAGCTTTTCTTTGCAAACTGTCTTTTAGGAGCTTTCTGCAAACGCTCCTTATTGACCTGCTCCACACGCTGAATGACCTCAAAAAGCCTTGCCCTGCCTGAAATACCAAAGCTTTTCAGTGACGGTGACACTGCAAGACATATAGTTTTCTCCGTTCGGCTCTCATCAGCCACCACGAGATTTGTATTCAATGGATCAAGCTGCCTTTCCACGCACTCAACCGAAGCATAAAAAGATTTCAGGTCTATTGCAACATAGGTCTTTTCCATAGCATCACCGCCTTTTTCCTTTATGTATAATAGTATACCACGAAACTTTCTGTTTTGCAATAGAAAATCAAACAAAAGTTCTGAATTTTTAATTAACTCTTTTCATGGCAGTTGACAAAGTAAAAAAACGTCCCCGAGGAAAACTCGGGGACGTTAGTGTTATATTGGGTTTTAAGACGGCATACAATAGTCTACCAAGCTTCACTGTCATAAGGCTCAATAGGAATATTGTAATTCTCTGTTACCTTATAATACTTATCAGTGTCAGTGTCTACCATAAGAACATTTATATCTCCTGTGCTGAGCACATCTCCGTCAATGTAGTAGTGACTCGCTCCGTCATAGTAGATATCGTTAAATCTGCGGTCGCCTGCTATACTGCTGGTGTGGACATGCCCTGCCACCACCTTTTTGTCAAGTCCGTGTATCTTGCCAAGCCTGTGGGGATACTGCTCTGTAAAAATATAATCCTCGGTGCAGTATTCCCAAGCATTGCCCGAATCCTCGTCAATGCCTGCGTGGACAAAGATAGTGTTGTCCTCAACATGATATCTCGGCAGACGTTCAAACCAATATCTATACGAGTCATCAGAGTCATCATATTCGCCGCTGCCTAGCATTTCATTGACCGAAGAAAAACCGCTCATCACCATTTCCTCGTGATTGCCAAGAAGCGCCACCACCTTCCTATGACCATATATATTCTGCAAGCCCATTATCTTTTTAAGCACAGCTATATTGTCCTCGCCGCCGTGGATATAATCTCCCAGAAAGATAAGCTTTGTGTCAGGCTCGTCAAGGTGGTCAATGACAAGCTCCAAAGCGTCGCAAAGTACTGAATAACATCCGTGAATATCACTCATGCAGTATATTTTCATGCTTTTCTCCTTTTGTATCATTAGTTTGGTTGTATTTAGCTATCAGTTTTTCCATGTCCTCAGATCTTGTTTTGACCTTACGCATAACTAGGTCGAGCATTCTTTCAGATTTTCAAGCTTATCTTTTATATTTTCCTTTTCTGCCATAGTTTGCCCTCCTATAACAATTATCTCTATAATTATATTGTATCACAGGGAATATATCCCTGTCAATCAGCTATGCCACACGAATTATAGTATTTGAAATTATCTTAAAAAAAACATCTCCTTTCTCGCTTGTTTCAGGGGTGATACTGTTATACACAAAGGCTGAAACACAGCCGTCTATGCCGTCGCCTTTCATATCCAGGCACTCACGCTCGGCTTTCCAATCGTTTTTGTACGGACTAACATAAAGCACTGCATTGCCACCTATGATAGCATATGGATAACACTTATCCTCACAATACTTCTGAAACTCATCAAACGCTGCCAGAGCCTCTGCTTCCGCTTTTGTGAGCTTCTTTCTGTTTATTCTTCCACTCCCCATTCTGTCCGTCATGAATTTCATGCGCTTTTTGCTTTCTTCCACAAGCTCTTTTTTAGTTGCAAGGACTAGCTTATCATCGCATGAGTACTGCTCCTCGCCCTGCCATATCATAGCCTTTTTGTCATATGTAAAATCTATTGGCAGGACAAAGAACACCAGATTTTTACCTCTGTATGCAAATCTGTCTATCTCAGCTATAGCCCTTTTTCTTGTAGGATAAACGCCTCCGCACATACACAATCTATCATACTTTCTGCCGTCCGTCCTGTTATATGCCTCTACTCTCCACTTTCTTGCGTCAGCGTCACAGTACATAGAATAATCATCATATATCACCGTCTTTTTGCCCTCCTCGATCATGATGACCTGTGTACCCTTTCTTTGCTCGTCAAATGGCGGAATGTTATCTGACAATGCCAATCTCTCAATTACCTCTGTGTTAAAAATCTTTGTGTTTTTTTTCATAGCCTTACCTCCGTATCAACTCTGTCTTGACCTTATGTGCTTATTATAGCACCTTTAAGGTTCTGTTTACTGTTCCAAAATGGTCTGTGGTGTGTTTTTTGATTTTATTCCCTTTTCAAGCTTCTATATATATTATAGCACCCACTTAGTACAGTTTACTGAACCAATTCGGCACAATTATGATATATTCTTTTTTTCTTATATTTTTTTGCGTGATATTTGATAGTGTATTTCTCATACAATAAACTTTTTTGCACCTTGTTTTTGCTACAGAAAAATGATATAATAAAAGCAACAAAAAAATCGACAAGAAGAGATGATCAGTTATGATGATGAGAAGAGACATTGTTGCAGGATAGAAAAAATAGTTTGCCAAAATTAATATGACATTTGAATTTTTGAAGCCACGTATTTCAGCGTTGATAATCTAAGACTTGATAATTCAGTTTGAGATTGAATATACTGAAATTGCAAGAGAATGTGATTTATGAAAAGAGGTCAAGTGCAGTGCCAAACATATGGTACAAAAACAAAGAAACCGATACTATTTGGTGGAAAGATGACCCTACAGTTATCGGAGTGTGGATATTCAGCTTTGACAAAACCACTGAATTTAATATGTTCCATGATTATCCTTATAAATTAACAAAAGAGCAGAAACAGATTTTTGATAAAGAAAATCCCGAATGGGCGGATTTCTTTAAGGATAGAAAATAGCAGACACAAGATTTCTATTTTGTAATTATACAATTCTCTGATGTACAATATAATAAAAAGCCCACAGACTCGATCACATTGATCGCATCTGTGGGCTTTTGAAATTTTACCACACATCGTATATCTTAGCCTTTTCCTCGTTGAAATCATCAGGAAGCGTTCCGATATCCCAGCCGGAGTTGGTAGTTTCTATGTAAAGATAATGGCTTCCATTATAATCATATTATGTACCGGGGGCATCGTCTGTCGCCTTTACTCCTATTGCAACGTGTTCAGGAAGCTCGATAAAAATGCAGCCATAGCCAAGCTCTTTAAGTAAAGCACCCAAAAGTATGGACGAGTCCTCACAATCACCGCACTGGTCATAAAGCGTTTCCAGAGGATATTTTGGAAAATCAGTATATCCCGTTGAGGTCATGTCGTCAACATACTCTATGCTCTGCACGAAATTTGCAGTTTCTCTTATAGTCTCAGATTCGCCATAACCGCATTGGTCGCAAAGGCTTTTTATTTCATCTGCAAGCTGTTTTACGAGCTTATGATTATTGTCGTCACTTACATAGTTATGATAATCTTTCACATATGAGTATCTCAAAAGGCTATGATAATATTCATACATATCGTCCTGAATATTCATTGATATTTCAAAGGTATATTGTTTGTCATAGCTCGTCCAGTTAAAAGTCCTTTTCGACCATGTGGGGTCTGCAGGCTGAACATAGTCAGGCTTTCGGTCGTCACGAGGCTCATATCCGTCCTCATCAGTGACTATGGGTGTTTGCTGAGTAACTGCGGTAGTGGTCTGCTGTGTTGTTGTGGTGTATGTGTCGTATGTATTCAATCCCGGCCTTTTTTCAGGGTATAAAAATTCATCGATCGTATTACTGAATGCAAAATATACGCCCACTGCCACACAAATAGTAATAAGTATTTTCTTCATATGTTTGTCCTGGTTTTAGCTGGTTTACGGCTTTTGTCATATGTACATTATACTACAAGACGGTATAAAATACAATACTATTAGATATACTTTACGAATTCGTTCTTATTTTTGCTATGGTTTGATATTTTGCTAAATAGTTGAAATTTGTGGGGCGGTGGATTTCATTCTCACCTTTCGTGAATTTCTGTTATATTCATGGCATCTGATCTAGCGGAACATTTTTTGTGACAATGAAGATCTATGCCATTGTCGATAGAGTCCCTTATGGCTAGTTTGTGTATGAAAAAAGCACCCGTTAAGGTGCTTAGTTCCGATATTTGGGTATAAAAATACCGCCCGACCTTAGTCAAGCGGTAAAATTATTTATGCCGTTTCTTTTTATGCGATAAAGAGTTCCGAACCTGTTTCGATATCGCAAGCTTTCAACAGCACAGTTGTACTTTTTGCAATATCTGACGGGTCATTGTATCTTGTCATTGCTACTGAAACGACTTCATATGTCCTGCCACTCTTATCGTACAACTTTGTACCATTTTTGAGCATTTCACACTTGCCGTCCAAAGTAACAGACAACATATCTCCGATTTTAAATACATCAAGAACTTTAAACATATCAGTCGCCTCCTTTTTCATTATATGCCTTTAATTCACTTTCATACTGTTGCAAAGCAATTTTTGTTTGTTCGACCTCAGTTTCTGTCAACTTATAAGCTTTGTTGTTTCGTAAAAGCTTTTTCTGTGCCTTGATCTCGCAATTAAGTCTTGAAACATACCTTCCGTCATTTTCTCCGTTGCGATATTGTGTTGCGTGGATAAGTTCTTCAAAAACACTGGCTCTGCCTGGATTTTGTTTAAGCAATATGGTCTTGTCATTGTAAGTAATAGCCTCAGCATTCTTACTTTTCAGGTAAGCGTTTGTTTCTTCGACATAGGCTCAATATAGCCTGCTCTGGTTTTTCTATACATTGCTTCACTTCCTGCATTCATTATACCATATTTTTCGTTTTTGTCAACGCCACCGCCATAATACAGTATACAGATTTCTGGAATATAACAAAAAGAGAATTAATTAAAAAGACACAAAAAATTTATATTTGAAGATAGCCAAGAATTCTTGCAAAATCTTTTTGACATAGCAAAAAAAGAAAGCATATATATTTCCCAGAAAAAGATACAAGCAGCACCACGACAGATCACCATAACACTGTTTATAATTATAAATAAAATTGTATTACTTGATATATTTGTTCAACTTATAAGATAGGAAAATAAATGACATATTATATATTCAAAATAAAGAAGATATATCGTTTTAACGCAAATAATAGTTGTTTATTTTCTATATCACGTTTGCCTTAAAAAAGCAATAGCTCAAGTTGTTTCAAAGATAAAATCATCGTATTGTACAAATGCGCAAACATTTCATTGGTAATATTGCTGCAAAGCTTGAAGATAACGCATTAGGAAACATCACGTTTTCATTTATATAAACAAAATGCTATATAGTAGTAAGATAAAAAGCTACTATCACCAAATAATAAAATTAGTGATAGTATCTCAATATCAATAATGCTATTAATAGTGAAAATTTGCATTCTTCCTTATTATATATAAAATGAGTGTTGATCTTAGATTAAAGATGTTCTCTCTATACCAACTAATGTGTACTTGTTAAAAGCACACATTAGTTTGCGTCATAATGCATAATTTATCAAGTGATATTTTGTTGGTTCTGCCAATTGAAAATTAATTTGAAATATGGTATTATTAAAGCATAGAAGAGATGTAAGTACAGAGTTCCTGAATAAGTGGGGACTCTTTTTTTATTATAAAAAATTGGAGCACACATTTGTCGATAAAAAATGTGTGCTTTTTTTGTTCCCACAAAAAGAGTGGTCAATTTGCTTGTAAATATATTTGTATAATAGATGCCTTTGTCAATAAAAAACTGAGCCACTAATCGTGATTCAAGGTCGAATCAATAAGGTAAGACGAGCTGCAGTTCATATTTAGAACGAAGGATCTGCAGGTGACTATGTCTATGAGGAATTCGAGTATTATTTCATTCTCAAAAAGCTAAATCAATTTCGATTGATACTTGTTGAAAGAAATGTAACTGAGCTCATCGATTATCAGCAGATCTATCTTGCTGAGTTTCTTTGGGGTTAATAAATACATAGGAATACTGTTTTTTATAAAACTAAAAAAAATAATTGTAGAATAAAATATTGCCAAAAGCAACGTGGGTCGCTTGAGTGAGTATGAGCGTTGGTCTAGCAAAAAGCTGGACTATTCGGCAACGCTTTAATAATTTTGTGAGAAACGCATATTTCTTCTAGCATATGCGGGCGAGGGCTTCCGCCGCAACGAAGCCAAGTGGATCGGCTCACTACAAAGGTCGAATGGGATGCGTTCCCATATGGAAAACGCAAGCGCGACTTCCGCTGCAAAGAAGTCAGGTGAATCAACACACTGCAAACGTTAAATGGGACACAGCCTCCATTGTGCTAAGGCTGAAGGCACTTAAAGAAGATGTCACTTATTGATATCTTGCTTCATTTGAACTGGGAACATCCTAGTTTTGGCATCCAGAGCCACTTAACAAGTGCTTTTTATTTTACTAAAGAATAAAGGAGTTTTTATTATGAATAAATTTAATAAGATCACAGTTTGCGTCGAGGGTAAAAATATAAAGGTAGAAGTAGGTACGTGCACGCTGAGGACACTTATAATCAAGAAACTCAATGGAATGGCTGCTTTCAAGGAAAGCAAACACCAGTAAAAGATTTGGACAATTTCAAAACGAAAAAATGTTAGGGAAAGACTTGCGTTGGAGGGGAAATCAAAAGAAGAGATTAATGAAATCTGCAACCGTATCAACTGCTTCAAGTGGAAGCTCTTTGCTAAAAGGACCAAAATAGACTATATTGAAGGAAATGTTCAATTCTGTCATTTTCTCGAGAAAAAGTATCGCACCTCATACCTGACTTTAAAAGAAGCCGAAAAGCATATCCAAGAGTTTGTCGATGATTTAAAGGCAAGAAACCGGAGCAGCAACACTATCCATGATTACCTAGCTTCAATTTGTAAAACTTTCGGAAAATACATGGGTGATTATGAACACCCAATTCGCCACGGTGTTTGTCTTAAAGACGATCCAAATAAATATAATACTAAAAGTGGTGAAACAACCCGTGATGTTGCATTGATCTCAGGATTAAGGTGCCGCGAGCTCGGCCACTTAAAAGTCGATGATATAAAATTCATTGACTGCCAAACTGTTCACATATTCAGTGTGGGTAAGGGTGGTAAGCATAATCGCACAGTGTTGAAAGGAATTGTCGCAGTAGAAAAGCTAAAAGAATATATTGATCGTGCTGAAAAAATGGGCAATGATTTTTTGTTGACAAAGGCAGAAGCTCACGTCCCAGATGGACTCCACTATTGCAGGGCTATGTGCGCACAGATTACATATAATGCCGTTTTGCAGGAAATGGAAAATGATCCTGCAAAGCGTGCCAAATATATTCAAGAAATCAAGGATGAGTTTAAACGCTGCGGTAGAAAACTCAAAGAGAATCTCGACAAACCTTATCGACTTCGAGGATATAACAGAGAAGCAGCATTATCAATCGGCAAGCCAATTGTCTACGATCGAGTAGCAGCAATGTATGTGAGCTTGTTCATACTCCACCACTTCCGCACAGATACTACTATCTTGCATTATTTGGTGAAATAACATCTTATATATGCAAAAAGCAAAGCCTGTTCATTATGGGCTTTGCTTTTTTTGTATTTAAACGTGCTAAAGTCCAACCAAGTTTATCAACATAGAATGGGTGTGTCGGCGTAGCAGAAAGTGTTTCGCCATTTACACAAATATGGATAAGCTCGTCTGTTTCATTGATATAGGTTTCAGTAACCGTTTTAACTGCTACTTCACCTGTTGTTTCGTCCGCTGAAAGAACCTTATCTCGTACCTGAATTTCTTATCAAATTATGTTTAGAAAAGATTTCATTGGAAGTCTTAATTAAAGCACAAATCTTCCTATTTTAGAAAAGCGTTGAATCCAACCGTCATCTTCATAACAAGCAATTTCGCTACCCATTTTTTCACTTATAAGTTTAATATCATATTTGTTATCGCCCTGTATTAAATCTAATTCCATAATGTCTGAATAATCTTCAAACATTTCAAGGAAACGATATATTGTATCTGTGATTGTCTCAGACAGCAAGTCGCACATTGCTTCTTTTTCTTCATTATTCAGATTTGTAAAAACTTTATATCGTTCCAAATCAAGATTATTTACAGTTGTTTGCATAACAATGTTCATTGATATTTTCAACGCCCTATCTCTTACCTCAGAAATTAGAATTTTCCCAAATATATCAAGCAAAGACTGTTTTTCATCCTTATTCAAATTATTCATAAATCCTCCCACTAATTCCACGGAATTTTAATTGGATTAATTCCAGCACGTTTCAACTGACTATATGCTTCTGTTACTGCACGCGTAGCATAATTGCTCGGAATGCCAGCATTTGTCATAGATGCAATTTCAATATCTCTCATAACTTCTAATGTAAATGTTTGTCCAGATGCAGCAAATTCATTGTAAAGTTTATGTTGTTGACCAGTAATTGCAGAATGTTTTACACCAAACTGGTCTAATTTAGATTGACTAATGGTTACAGCCATATTTGCATCATATCCTGGAACTCCCTCAAATGCTTTTTTTGCCATAGTATGGTGCCCTTTTTGACCACCATATGTACCTAATCCATCCTCCAGAGGTAAATCAGGTTCACACATATTATGAACTAGGACAGAGTTTTCGCCCACAAAGTAAGTATGGAAATCTTCAACCTCAAAGTTATAAACTTTGATAGGTGATTCAAGTATTTCGTGCTGAACCCATTCAACTGTAACAAGTTCACCATTTGAAAGTACAAGAACATCGCCTGCACGAAGTGAACGTGCTAAAGTCCAACCAAGTTTATCAACATAGAATGGGTGTGTCGGCGTTGCAGAAATAGTTTCGCCGTTTACACCAATATGAACAAGCTCGTCTGTTTCATTGATATAGGTTTCAGTAACCGTTTTAACAGCTACTTCACCAGTTGTTTCGTCCTCCGAAAGAACCTTATCGCCGACTTCGATTTCTTCAATCGGTTCTTGCCCGTCCTCAGTAGTCACAAGTGTACCGGCAACAAAGCAATACGAAGTGCCGAAGTCCTTTGCAGACCCCCACATTGACGTTCCTGTCATTGCAACTTTAAATAAGTCGCCCTTTATCTCTTCCCAGGTGAAACTTGCTTCGCCTGTTATGTACTTCTTCGCTATTTTCCTGAACACTGATGCGCACAGCAACATTTATTGCAAACTGCACGCATCATCTCAGAAAGCTTAATATTTAAATTTCCCTATCTCCCTGTTCTTACAATAATGATTTATGACCTGCTTTTCAAATTCGTTCCAATTCCACCAATTATATTTATCAATTTTCTCAATATAACCACTATCATCATTAGGTACAAAAACCTCATAATTTCCTAGCATCATTAAACATTTAGGAATGCTACGAATTGATGTTGAATAAATTTGTTTTAGATAATGGTAATTACCACTTTTTAGTGGCAAGGGTTGTTCAGGCTCACATGGAAAATACCTTATAGTATACTTAAAATCACATTTATCGCTTATCCAAAAACGAATTAAAGGTACTTTATCTCCATCTCGGAATATCTTATCTTCAAAATACAATTCCATAGACTTTTGAAAAATTATATATTTGTTTTGCAAACTATTTTCTGTAGCAAGCTCGTTTGTTATTTTATATGCAAAAGCGTCTCCAATTTTCCATGGACACCTGTAAAAATTTTTCTTTGGGATTTTTTTTCTCTGAGGTGGTTTAGAATCAAGCTGTTCCTTTAAATCATTTAATGCCTTTTTCCTTTTATCGCCTAATTGTTGCGACCTCTCATACCAAAACTCTAAATCAGCACCTTTTTCAATATGTACAATGGCACGATGTTTCACTTCATCCAGTAGTCTTCCTTTTTGCCACTGAATTTGTGCCAATGCCATCCAAAAAAGTGGTGCATCATCTTCATTCACTAAAATACAGTGAAATTTATCCATCAACATTTTAGTTGCTTCTATATTTGATTTTCCAAGTTGAAGATAACTAATATAGTATTGCTTTACATCACTATATATATCATTTTGATTAATTTTATACCCCCATGTACCCACTATATACCTCCTTTATATTCTGCCATGAAGTCCATAATCATTCAATGATTCATCTAATTTATTCGCATATTCTTCGCCGGCTGTAAGATACCTTTTTGATTTAGTCGCATTTTTCGCCGATTTACTCACTCCATTAATTTGATTATTATAAGCATTTCCGCTTTTCTTTACAGGATTGAGAGTATTATATTTTTCTATTCCAAGTTGCTCCAAACCCCTCGCTGCATCATATGGAATATCTTCAGCAATAGGTACCATTTTTAAATTTTTTCTCGAAGAATTACTTGCTTTATGTTGCGCTTTTCTTTTTCCCAGATCATTTGTTCTACCAACATATTCGATTTGATTCGTATTTTCATCGTATAAAGCATAAACACTTTGATTATCTCCACACCCATTATGAACAAAAACCCCATTTTCGCCCACAAAGTAAGTATGGAAATCCTGCACCTCAAAGTTATAAACCTTGATAGGTGATTCGAGAATTTCGTGCTGAACCCATTCAACAGTTACAAGTTCACCATTAGAAAGTACAAGAACATCTCCGGCTCTGAGACTTCTTGCTAAAGTCCAACCAAGTT
>ERZ773276.1513-NODE-1513-length-17416-cov-11.179656_pt1 | contig 17416 bp, 23 predicted proteins | sample MGYA00511386_ERZ773276 | MGnify/ENA primary metagenome ERZ773276 (study PRJEB29015, sample SAMEA2737778) | human gut metagenome | biome: human gut; feature: human-associated habitat; material: faeces | place: China | collected 2012 ...
TATTTCCTTAACTGCGGAAATATAGACGATGTTCTTGCTAAGGTTAATAAAGCCTGAAAGGAGCATATATGGCAGATAGATTTACGCTAATAGTCAACACACCTGACAGAGAATTTTATCGCGGTGATGCGACAATGCTTGAATTGACTACAAGTGAAGGCGATATTGGCATATATGCTGGACATATTCCGCTCACAGCTGTAATTGTTCCGGGCGTTATGACAATACACACTGATGAAGGCATTAAAAAAGCTGCTGTTCATGGTGGTATAATCGAAATTTTGCAGTCACAGGTAAATGTGCTTGCAGAAGTTGCCGAGTGGCCTGAAGAAATTGATGTAAACAGGGCTAACGAAGCAAGAATACGTGCTGAGAGAAGATTAAAGAGCAGCGATGCAGATGTAAATATTGTAAGAGCCGAGATGGCACTCAAGCGTTCACTTGCCAGAATTAATGCTGTAGATTAATAATACAGTTAATTTTATGAATAAACCTCCCGGGAGTGGTAATAATCCAATTATCACTTCAGGGAGGTTTTTATGTTAAAAGATATATTTTGTTATATAAAAAGGGGATATTTGTCAAAAACAGAGTAAAAAAGAGACTCTTTGTTAAGAATGGGGGTAAAAAATGGTGTTTTTTCAAGAGTGGTTTTAAAACTTACCCCCAAGTAAAGCATAGAATTGGAAATGGAGGGAAAAGCTACATTTGAAGTGCTGAAGTGATATTGCGGTAAAAGATATTAAACGATATTTTAGTTTTAGTGTTATATCCAACAATTCTGAAAAGGTACATTTGGGTTTTAAGTGATTTTTGAAAGAATGTCAGGAATTTTTTATGATAACACCATATTGTTGTCATTCTGTTTATGAATAATTTCAAAAAAATAAGAGATACTATGCAATGTAATCTAATATAAAAGGAGGACATTTCAGTATGTCTAAGAATTATTCTAACAGCACAAATTCATCAAATGCATCAAACAGTTCAAAGAATTCAAGCAACGCATCTAACATGAGCAATGCTTCAAATTCAAGCAACGCATCAAATGCATCAAACAGCTCAAAGAACGCATATAACAAGAATTCTTCAAAGAATTCCTACAGCAATGCTTCTGATGAAAGCAACATGTCTGATGCAACAGACTGCCACAGATAATTCGTAAAAGTAATGCAAAGACCGGCGGAAACAAATCTGCCGGTCTTTTGTCATTTATATAATAGCAGATTTTGTATCGGAAATATAATCACTTTAATATAATCAGAAGGCAATTTTGAAAATTCAGGCAGGAAAGACCAAAGTCAGCAGGCTTAAAATTAACATCAGACAGGCACGGGACACGCATCATCGAATATACTAGAGTAAGCACTTGATTAAAGGTTTAAGAAAATATGAGATGCGAAAATATCAGTACCGGGCGGCTGGATTACTATGTGGAAAATTCAGGAGCCGTTTTTATAGATTTAAGAAGCAGACAGGAATATGAAAAAATGCACATTAAAGATGCAGTCAATATTCCGTTCGAGGAAATGGAGCGGCAGCTCCAGAATAATTACAGCAACAGGAATGCAGGTTTTTATGACAACAGTAATGATCGCAGCCGTGCAGGCGGAATCGTTTTAAATAATATATTTTATGACAGAAATACGGTTTTTATCGTGTATTGTGACAGGGGTTCCAAAAGTATGATGATTTGTCCGAAGCTGGCGGCAAGAGGATTTCAGGTGAAGACAGTTGTCGGCGGGATTCATCAGTATCACGGAAAATATCTTGTCTATCATACAGATTTTTATAAGGATTTTTAAAAGGGTTGTGAAAGACTGTTATAAAGATTAAAAAAATTTCAGGAGAGGCTTTTCAAAGATTTCAGAAGAAAGGAAAGGGGTTCTGAAAGACTTCTGAAAGCTGTAATATTATTGTAAAGCACCGGGATATATGGTATATTGAAGAAAACAGGTAAATGATTATCGGAAATGAGGAACAGTATGAATACATATGAGTTAATTGCACCGTGCCATTTTGGACTGGAGGCAGTTTTAAAGAGAGAAATTTACGATCTGGGATATGAAATCGTTTCAGTAGAAAATGGTAAAGTGACCTTTACAGGTGATGCAGAAGCCATATGCAGAGCCAATATTAATTTAAGAACAGCAGAGAGAGTTCTTTTAAAGGTAGGGCAGTTTAAAGCGGTGACATTTACAGAACTTTTTGATAATGTTGCAGAACTGCCGTGGGAAGAATTTATACCGGAGGACGGAAAGTTTTGGGTTACGAAAGCAAATTCTGTAAACAGTAAGCTGTTTAGCAGTTCCGATATTCAGTCCATTGTCAAGAAAGCGATTGTAGAGCGGTTAAAGAAGAAATACCAGACGGGCTGGTTTAAGGAGAATGGCAGTGCCTATCCTCTGCGTGTCACGATTATGAAGGATATTGTTACGATTAGTCTGGATACGACAGGGGATTCACTGCATAAGCGCGGATACCGTCCGGCATCGGGCAAAGCACCGATTTCAGAAACGCTGGCGGCGGCGCTGATTATGCTGACACCGTGGCATAAAGACCGCATTTTTGTGGACCCGTTCTGCGGAAGCGGTACATTTCCAATAGAGGCGGCTATGATGGCGGCGAATATTGCACCGGGCATGAACCGGGAGTTTACGGCAGAGCAGTGGGAAAATCTGATACCGAAAAAAGAGTGGTATATGGCGATAGAAGAAGCAAATGAAAATATCTGCATGGATATTGAAACAGATATTCAGGGTTTTGATTTAGATGAAAATGTGATTAAAATTGCAAGGCAGAATGCGGTCAATGCGGGTGTAGACAAGCTGATTCATTTTCAGGCACGAGATGTACGCCAGTTAAGCCATGCGAAAAAATACGGCTTTGTGATTACCAATCCGCCATACGGTGAGCGTCTAGAGGAAAAAGAAGCGCTTCCAGCATTATATACGGCGCTGGGACAGCAGTTTGCAAAATTAGATTCATGGTCGGCGTATGTGATTACTTCCTATACGGATATTGAAAAATATTTCGGCAGAAAAGCGGACAAAAACAGAAAGATTTATAACGGTATGTTAAAAACGTACTTTTACTCATTTTTAGGCCCGAAGCCGCCGAAAAAGAATGTATAATGCAGTGTGCCTGCGGAATGGAGATTAAAATGACAAAGATTATTCTTGCATCGAATAATAAGGGGAAAATTAAAGAAGTGAAAGAAATCTGCAAAGATATGCAGGTTGAGATTGTATCCATGAAAGAAGCCGGAATTGACATTGATATTGAAGAAAATGGTACGACATTTGAAGAAAACGCACTGATTAAAGCGGAAGCGGTCATGAAATTGACAGGGGAACTTACGATTGCAGATGATTCGGGACTGGAAGTAGATTATCTGAATAAAGAGCCGGGTGTATATTCTGCAAGATACATGGGACATGATACATCGTATGATATCAAAAATCAGGCGATTATTGACCGCCTTGCGGGGGTAGAAGACAAAGACAGAACGGCTCGTTTTGTATGTGCAATGGCGGCTGTATTTCCGGACGGAAGACATTTTACCACAAGAGGAACAATGGAAGGGATTATCGCTCATGAAATCAAAGGGGCAAACGGCTTCGGTTATGATCCGATTGTGTATCTGCCACAGTACGGAAAGACTTCGGCAGAACTGACGCCGGAGGAGAAGAACAAAATCAGCCACCGCGGAGAGGCATTGGAAAAATTGAAGGCACAGCTTGCACAATATTTAAATTAGCGTGAAATATGGAGGTCAGATATGCAGAGAATTCTGATTGTAAGTGATACGCATAAGCGCCTTGGCAATCTTTATGAGGCATTGGAAAAAGAGGGCAGCGTAGATGCAATGATTCATCTTGGGGATTTGGAAGGTGATGAAGATATTGTCAATGAGATGATACCGGGACCGGTCTATATGGTGCCCGGCAATAACGATTACTATTCGCAGGCACCGCGCGAACTGGAAATACAGATTGCCGGAAAAAATGTACTGCTCACGCACGGACATTATTATTATGTATCGCTGGATTTGCAGACCATCCGTCAGGAAGGAATTGCAAGGGGGATGGATATTGTGATGTTTGGACATACCCACCGTCCGGTGATTCAGGTGGAAGATGAGATTACATTAATTAATCCGGGAAGCATTTCTTATCCGCGCCAGCAGGATGGAAAATGTACGTATATTATAATGGAAATTTCAGATTCCGGGGAATTTACATTTGAGTTAAAAAGAGTGTAAGGCCGTATTTATGCGGCTTTGCGCACTTTGAAACTACGTGTCGAAAAAAAATGAAAAAAAATTAAAAAAAGTGTTGACATTATGCAGATCATATAATATAATAATCCATGTCGTTGCGGAACAGACAACAAACGGCAACACAAAACACCAACGGGGTGTGGCTCAGCTTGGCTAGAGCGCTTGATTTGGGATCAAGAGGTCGCAGGTTCGAATCCTGTCACCCCGACTTTCAACTGAATATCTGCGGGTGTAGTTCAATGGTAGAACACTAGCCTTCCAAGCTAGATACGTGGGTTCGATTCCCATCACCCGCTTCGTGTGTTCGTAGCTCAGCTGGATAGAGCAACGGCCTTCTAAGCCGTGGGTCGAGGGTTCGAATCCCCCCGGGCACACTTTTTTTTATGAGTCATGGCCAGTAGCTTATGACTTTTGCATTATGGTGGGTATAGCACAGCTGGTCAGCGCGTCAGATTGTGGCTCTGAAGGTCCAGGGTTCGAATCCCTGTACCCACCCTTTTTTTATTTCTTGGGCTATCGCCAAGCGGTAAGGCACAGGGTTTTGATCCCTGCATTACGCTGGTTCGAATCCAGCTAGCCCAGCTCGGTAGTTATAATCCGAGGCTGGATGTTTGATATAGATTGTTACTCATAATTGTATACATTGAGGGCTCATAGCTCAGTTGGTAGAGCACTAGACTTTTAATCTAGGTGTCCCGGGTTCGAACCCCGGTGGGCTCATTTTAAAGAAAACCCCTTATCTCGTTGGTTTCGAGGTAAGGGGTTTCTGCATGTGTTAAATTTTGCGGACACCTAAATCTTTTTAAAATCATTAAAGAAGATATCATCAAGCTTATAGACATCAGGATACACTAAAGAAATATGAAGATAGTTCTTCAATATCTCATAGTCACTGTGTCCCATATACAAACGCAGCTTTTCCATATTTCCACCATACTGCAGATATGAAGTAGCAAAAGTGTGCCGGCACAGATGAGCATGTACACGATTAACACGTGAAGAAGTTTTTAACTTCTGGAACATCTTCTTAATAGTATCTTCAGTTATCTGAGTATGATTAAGCCGATCCAGAAACACATAAGGACTATCAGATATTACATAATCGTGTGAATAATGGCTTGATATGTAATAATTATGTATACTTAAGTATAGGAACTTAGGAAGTAATACAATCCGATCTTTATTATTTTTAGAATTTCGGATAATAATTCTATCATACTTAACATCTTTACGTTTTAAATTAATAACCTCCTGTCGTCTTAATCCACAATCAAGCATAAGCCGGAAAATACAAAAGTTTCTAAGTGAGTTGGAACCAGCAATTATAGCATTATCTATTTGAGTAACCTCTTGATCCGTAAGAGGTTCAACAATAGCAGCATCATTTTTTGGCAGCCTGACACCAACAGTTATATCTCTATCAATATAATCTTCCTGGAATAACCACTTGCAAAATGCTTTCACAGGACGATAATTGGTTCTTACAGATGTATTTTTCATGCTGCCACGTAAATATATTATATATTCCTTAATATTCTGTTTTGTAAGATCAGATAAATCATCACTATTTAACCAGGATAAAAACCGGGGAATATAAAAGCTGTATGATTTAAGTGTAACATCAACACAATATACTTCCCTGTCCTGGATAAAAAGTTCATATAGTTTTTTAAGAGATTGCATCATAATCACCACTAAAATCATTCTTGTTAAATCTAAGAGCTACTTTACTTCTATAACGTTCAGCACGCTTAACATCATTATCATTTAAAATACAAAGTGTATCAGCTATTGTTGTCTGTATATCCTCTTTATAATCAAGTCCATGTGTATATATTCCCAATGTAACGGCCTTATTAACAAAGCTGTTTTTCATAAGTTCAATAGAATGCTCCCTTGAATAATTTCTATGCAGAGCAGCTATATTTTTATTTTTCCTGGCCACATCTATCATTTTAGTTCTCTTGATAGACTGCCAGAATGGTGTATCAGTACATTCTGATTTTTTTAGTGCAGTATTTCTATCTACAAGGCGAAGAACAGACTCCAGGAGATAATCAGTTATAAGCTGGTGATTATCAAGATAAGTCTTAATTCTATGATCAACTTCATTTCCTGGATGCAGATCAACCAGGCAAAAAGATTTTGACATCCTTCGCATAACCTGGAATTCAACATTCATAATGGTAGTAAGTTTAGGTGTCAACTTATCAGCCAGCTTAGATATATAATCCCAGTTGCAAGAACCTTTTCTAAAATAAGATTCCATAGCAGCATAACACTCTTTTTTATAAATATCGCTGGATCCATAATCATAATAAAATTGTAGTCTTATAATATCCCTAACCTTCCAGTTCTTAAGATCATAACAGTTTTCTAATACGTACTTATCATATCTGGATATAAGTTGATTATAAAACCACAAATTAATAAAAAAAGGTTTATATGAATTTTCAACTACTTCCTTAGTCTTTAGATACATACGAACAAATATCTTATCTGAACGCTTACCAAGAGATATATAATCATTCTCATAAGTATCATTAGCTCCAAACTGATATTGATATTGTATTCGTTTAAAATGTGATACTTGCATCTTACTAAAATTGTCAATATGTAAATACTTTTCAGGAGACTGAAGATAATTAGTATGCCAGGCAAAATCACATCTATTTTCACAGGCCTCATTAATATGTAAATGATATAATTCACATATTTTTTTAACAACAGAAAATGACTTCTTATATATTGAGTAAGGACCCATTAACCACAAATCTTTAGAACGAATCTGTACAACAATCTGAGGAGTATCAGTATTAGGAGTTTTTGAACAGATAAAAATATCATAAGAATCAGGACAACTAACACAATGATTATAAAAATGTGCATAACAGGGTTTAAGTGTATATACTAAAGTATCATCAGTTAATAGACCAGGCGGATCATAAGTAGTAGCAATATCACCATACAATTGATTAGTTTCAATTAAACGATTTTTGAATGCATCAAGCTGCTGGACAAAGAAATGTACATTTTCATCACCAGGTTCAGTAAAATCATTAGATAACATAACAGTATAATAAAATGAATCTATATTATGCAGATTTTTCTGTTGTTTTCTATAGAACCAATATTCATTATTTCCATCTTTAAATTCCTTTTCTATTAAACTCATTTAATCCCCCTCAAAATTCATTAAAATGCCCTTTTTAATGAACGTATTTTTTTGTATAATTCCCAGTATTTAAGCGGTTTCTACTGTAATTTTATTAGGATTTTTAGACCACCTATTAGATATACGTGGTCAAGGCTGAATTTGGTTTGAATTTTGCCCGGTTAAGCCTCCACTCTGGGTCGGCTTTCCCTGGCAAAATCCTTATCTTATCAGCGTATAAGAATCGTATAAACTAAAATAGTAATTGCTGCCAAAGAGAAGATAGCTTTTTATATGGCTGTCTTTCTTGCTCATCCCATAAGCGGTATTTATGCACATAAAAAGATTACCACCAAAGGGAGCAGCAAGCAGCTTACCGAACTTTTTAAACCTGCTAACATTTCGATGCAGCGTTTGATTATCAAGAACACCCCGGATCTGTTTATCAATCATCATGTCATTTTGAGTAACCAGGATTACTTCAAAACCATAATGTCTGTGAACTGTAAAGAATTCTATCCATTTCAATCGATCCTTTCTATTCCAGGAACGAGGATTAAATATAATTTGACATTCATCAAGAATAAGAAGTGTCTGTTTTTCAATAATCTGCCCCCTGGCATTGCGCTTATGAAACAGCAAAGCGAAATTAGTAAGGCCATAAATGTAAGAATAAATAGAACTAGGAGTTTTATATCCCAATTTTGACTTCTCATAAATAGAAGTATCAAGCCATTCATTATTAGGAATATAAATGAACTTGCCTAAAGGCTTTTTAGCTGATTTAGGCGGAATAATAGAAGTATTAATTTGTAAATTAGATATAACATTCATACCGGAGCGAAGAGCCTCATATATCTGCTTAGCAACATGATAAGACTTTCCACTGCCTGGAACACCTGTGTAACATTGAATCATAATTATTCACCCCGCAAATTTAATTATTAGTTAGTTATATATAATAAACATCTGTAATATATTTCTGCAGTAATATATCAGGAGATGTTATTTTAATATTTGTGATAAAGAACCTAAAACACTCTTAGGACTTCCAAGAATAGAACTTAATATCTTCTTAAAATACTTATATGTTATATAAAGGCCATAAGCCTGCACGAAGCTGCCAAATAACATAACTGCATAATCTAACGGTATAAACCAGTTTATATACGGCAGATAAGCAGTAAATAATTCAGCATCAAGGTCTAAAAGACCATGCAGCGGATCCGTTGGAAGTAAATTCTCTGTTATTAAGATTATTTCAGTAACAAAATAAAATGTATTAGCTATAAAGCTAATCATTAATCCGGCCAAAAGAGCTATAATAGCATTCATTACATTTCCCCCTTAAACTTGTTATATATAAAGACAGACATTATAAGAGTGAATGACAATCTTAAAAAACTTTTAAGAACATCCGCCCAAGGCTGATATTTAGATAAATCAAAAGTAAGATCATATTCCTGTTTACCTTTTTGACCTATTAAAAAACCATAATTATAAGTAAACTGAGGAACTTTTTCATCAACCTGCAGAACCTGAAGCCATTCATACATCTGATAAGGTACAGAGAAAGGAAACTTACCAAGTAAGCCATCTTTATAATCTAAAGTTTCTGCAGAAGTATCAGCATAAGTACTAACATCTGAATAAGATACATAAGCAGCAGTAAAAACATTAGCAGCATCAGGATTATTAGTTACATTTTTACCATATAGAATTGAATATTTAAGATTGTTAAACATAGTATTAAAACAATTCTTGACGTCTGACATAGTATACTTATTGCCTTCATCATCCTTGGTTTTAACAATATCCCTTATATCAGTTGTAACTCCTAAGATCTGCATAAGAATTTGATTGGTACCAGATACAGATTCTAATAAAGCATCTAATTTATTATTAGTCTGCTGAGTGTTATCTCCAATATCGTCAATTTTGCCACTTATAGAATTTAATGCATTGTCAATAGCTTTCTGCAGCTCATCTGCAGACATGCCATCTTTTTTATTATTAATAGAATCAATAAGTTCATCCATCTTAGAACCAATATTCTCATTCAAATCGTTAATACTAAGTTTAATATCTTCTCCAGCTTCTTCGACCTTACTAGATAAATAAGCATTTTGAGAACCATGCAAATAATTATATAATGCCTCATAACTAGACCATATTTTAATAGGTTCGTTTGTGTCTGAATAATAGTGAACAAGACCAGAAAAATAACTACCATTATTAATAATTAAATCAGATTTATGCAAAGGTACATTATTACGAAAAGAAATGTTTTTAGGTTCGCAAGAAGAATAATACGAAACATAATCCATAGTTAAAATATCAAAATTAGAATTCATAACAACAAGATTAGAACCTTCGCAATACGAATCTTTACCATTCCAATAAAAGTAAGATGGAGTATCAGAAAAAACGTATCTTACAACCATACGCAAACCATTATAAGCCATACATGAAAACACATAATCTCTATTTTGTATATCTACATAATCTGATTGAAAATCTTCTTCATGTTCATACAAATATTTTGCTGAAGATAACAAAGATTGAGGAGTACCCTCGGATCTTAAAATAAATAAACCTAAAGAATCATAATATATATCTTTCAATTCATTTCTAAGAGCAGTAACCTGATCAGCAAGGAATGTAAGATCTCCGGTCTGAGGGTCATATTGTATTGCATTAAGATAATTATAATTACTTGTAAGCATATCAAAAAAAGAATTAAATATATCAGAATCGCCAGTAGTTAATACACCTAAAGCAGCTAACATACCTCTAGTAATAACACTATGAGATGCAGCTGAACCGGCTAATTTAGCAATAACTTCATATTTATTATCAGACATAAGCAAAGCAACAACTTGAGCATCAGATAAATGTATATTCTGATTAACATAAGTCCAATTATAGTCAGAAGTTGGAGTATAACGAAAAAGAATTAAATGATCTGCAGTATAAATATCCCCTTTATTTTTTACAGCATTATTAGCTTCGCCAGAAGAAAGATTAATACCTTCATTTGATAATGTGAAATCATTATCAGCTGCTTTAACAGAGAAAGGAAAATAAGTTATTAAAGATATTGTTAATATAAAAATACACATAAGAATTGATAAAAATCTTTTCATAATACCCCCATAATAAAAAATGACAGACAAGAAATTAATCTTGCCTGTCATTCATTGAATTATTATTTAAATTGTTATAATATTTTGTTTTTGCATCTAAATATTTAACTAACTTTCGAATTAAAAAAATTATAACAGCTAAAGGAATAACAAATACAATAAGAAAAAGAAATACATTAATTATTGTAATAGCTACATCAAACAAAAGCTGATAATCCTGACCAAACAAACGGCCAGATGTTTCTAATAATACCAATACAACACCCCCTCTGATAATAATATCGGCAAGTTAATATTATCACTTGGCTGGCTGTTTATCAATACTTTTATTTAATTCGCATGGAAGAGTGTAATCAACACGTCCATCTTCCAGTTCTATGCCTTCAAATGTACAATCTTTTACTTCACAATAATCAACATGTGTAAAAAAAGAACACTTTTTACATTTTTCTAACTTTGATTTAAGCTGTCTATGATATCCATCTATATAGTTAGCAACAAAACTAATCAAAACACTTAAATTAACTATAAAATATGATATTATAAAACCAGAACAATCAAAGAAAGGTGAAAATATAGATATAAAAGTATCTACAATCATAAAAGTAAAACCCGGCATTATAATGCATACACCAATTAAAGATTTAAAATCGTAATCCAGATATTCCCATTCAACATCATATTTCTTTAAATCAAGCTTTTTCATCATCCATCACCTCTTGATATGTTTTCTTAGCTGCTTTCTTAAGCTTCTTTGCTTCTACACGTTCAACATGATATCCTGATATGATTTCTATAATTTGATGTAACAATGGTTCTGGATAATCATATTGTTTTGCAATATGTCCTACATACTTTCTTATCTTCCTTGTGTTTAACCAAGTTAGGAAGAAGAACAGTAATAAAATATATCCCATTTTTTTGACTCCTATCTATATAAATCCCGCAATTTAAATGTTCGAGGATGAACATAATTGCTTATGTCCATCAAAGTTCCAATAACTAGAATGATTAGTGTGCAAGACTTCTAAAGAAGCCAACTGCTAATTTGATACCAACTGTAAGAGCCATAACCTCAAGACCGAAAGGAAGAACGGCTGTTATTCCTTCTGTTGCTCCTGAAACTACATTCTTGCAGCCTTGTGTTATTGCTGTTGTTACTGTAGTACCTAATACAGATGCACTTGTTTCCATAGTGTTGTACCTCCACATATTTTTTTATTTATATATCGCATCGCAAGAGCGTTATATACTAATTTGTTGGTTTTATAATATGTACTATCATATAAAATATCTTTTTTGCTGCAAATGCAGAAAGACATCCAAAACTGGTTAACCAAAAACCAAGATTAAAACCAAATAACATTAACTGATTAAATTCTTCCATTTAAGCCCCCAATACATTCCAGAAACCTAATGCAACTAAACAACCGAATAAAGCAGCGATTAAAACTATTATGTAACCTTCAAATGTATGGGTTACCTCTGCATCTTCTTCTGCAGTAGCAGTTGATGCTGCAGTTGTTGCATCAGTTGTTACATCAGTAACAGCAGTTGTTTCTTGTTCTGCGTGTGCTGTTGTTTTTAATGTGCATATACACAAGAGCATTAAAAGCCCTAATGCTAGAATATGTTTTAATAGCTTCATTCTCTTAAACCTCCACACGGGTGCCCCCGCAAAGCTAAATGTTTGTTAGGGGGTGCCTGATGCCTTGCGTGATACTGATTCATGCCAGACACCCCAGAACGTTCGAAACCGGTGCGGGGGCACCCAACGCGCGAATGTATGTTTATGTTATTAAAAACAGCTCCGCACGTGCCTTGTTCTCTACTGACAACAGAGCGGTTTGTATTAGGGGCTACGCCTCCTAATAGGTTTCCAGGGAATTATTGCAATCCGTTAGAATGATATTCCTGGGCGACTTCGTTCTCCTGTTTCTTACTGTATTTGCGGCGTGTTATAGATGTTTTTACTTTCACTATTACGAATGCACCTATTAAAACACCCCATAATATTACATTTGCGAAAAAAAGAAATTGGTTAATAGTTCCTATCATCTTTCCATCTCCTTATACGCTTCTTATAGCTGCATTAGCTCTACAGATAGCAGTTAATACAGTTATTTAAACATACAAGGCATACACCCAGGGGGAAGAGTCCGCCCCCTGAATGTTAAATCCTGTAGTTAATCATGCGGGGTATAACTACCATTTTTTAAAGCTGCATCTTGCCTATACAGCACAACAAGATAGCAACCCCAAGTAGTTATTTATTTTGAAGGCTGTTTATTACCTACAAAATCAAGACCTTTAATATAAAGTGTCATTTTACCACCGCTGGACTTCATTCCATAAACCACTTTTGCAACAGCTGGAAGACCAACAGATTTAGCACGCTCATAAAAATCAACGGGCATACGTTCTCTCAAAGGAACATAACCAAGAGAGCCTGTTTCTTCATCAAAGTTAGTAACATTAATATCCTGTGCTGCTATATAATTCATAGTACATCCAGTAATATGTTCACCAACACCGGAATCTGGAGGAATGTCATAAGGCTTTCCTACACTTAATATTGTTATAAATTCATCCATCTTTTTTTCCTTTCTAGCCTATCATTGTCAAGATCATAGCGGCTACCTATGACCGACTACATAAGAAAACAGCTTATGTAGTTTCGAATAATCGAAAGTTTATTATCATTGGGAAATTTAAAAATGCTGCAAATTAACCATGTTCATAACTAACACAACCGTTCTCATCAAGAACTAATAAATCATCATGACACATATTTGATGCTATTTACTTACATTTTCCCGCTAAAGAAGAAACATCAACACCAGGAATAGCATAATCAATATTACAAAAAGATAATATTTTACTTATATTGTAAAAATCGTTTGAATCTAATGATAAATAAATATTTTCGTTCATATATACCTCTTTCTACTCTGCTTAGCTCAATAGACTAATTGACAGAGATTTGATATAATATTTTGTTAAGATACATCAAAAAGATATAAATTAGCGGCTTATATCTTTTTGATGACCTTATAATCAAGTACATGTTTAGTATATCGTAATATATTACGATAGTCAACATAAAATCGTAATATTTCACGAAAAGAAAGGGCAAAATGGAATTTATAGAAAATGTTAAAAAAGAGTTAAAAAAACAGGGGATAACAAAAACAGAACTGGGTAGAAATACAGATATATCAGAGGGAACAATAAGATCCTGGGAAAAAGGAAAACAACCAAGTTTAGATAAAGCATGTAAAATTGCAAAATATTTAAAAGTCTCATTAGATGAACTATGCGAAATCGAAACATATTACGATAAAGAGATATTAACAGCGTATAATAATACAGATCCAGGAACACAAGCTGCAGTTAGAAAATTATTAGATATAGAAGAAAACAATAACCAGGAGTTATTGACTTCAAAGATTGGATAAGGAAACATAAACATGTTTGACATAAATATAAAAATATATTAATATAATAATACAAAAAGGTGCTACCGATAGACGGTTTAGCCCTGACAAAAATGCTTAAAAAATAACCGCTTAGTTGTCCAGACTGGGGCGGTTATTTTTTTGGTTTGTTAATAGTATAAACAAGTGTCAAAACTGAACACAACATAATAACAAAAGTAAACAATTCGTTATATGTAACCATGTCTATCACCTCCCTTCTAAAGAGGTTCAAGACTAAACCGCCTACCGTTATGGTAACACCCAGAAAGATATCTTAACACATTAAAAGTAAGATAGCAATACTATGATTATATGACTTTTAATCTAGGTGTCCCGGGTTCGAACCCCGGTGGGCTCATTGCAAAGGGAATGGTTGAAATACCATTCCCTTTTTTCTTTCCGTGCCTAGTGACTAGGAGGGGAACGGGCGTCTTGTGAAGGAATTCATTCTTTATTATTTCCATGCATTAATTATTGTGATTTTGAAAACCCGCATAAACACTGGGAATGTTTGTGGGCAAGTTGGGCACTTTTGTGGCACTTGGTGTCAGGGGGAGTGGAATGATTGAGAATTGTAGTTTTAATTTGGGTGAGTTTTATGTTAAAATGGGTAAAACAAATCGTAATTTAAAGGAGCGATAATCTATGAATAAAAACGAACAATGGCTAAAATGGGCAGTAGAATTACAAGCTATTGCTCAGGGTGGTTTGTTTTATGGAAAGGACAAATTTGATATAGAACGATATGAAAGAATCCGAGAAATTTCTGCTGAAATGATAAGCTATAAAACTGAAATATCTACAGAAAAAGTTCAAAATTTATTTTGCAGTGATGTAGGATATCAGACTCCTAAAATAGATACAAGGGCTGCGATTTTTAAAGACGGGAAAATATTATTGGTTCATGAAGCAAATGGTACTTGGTCATTACCGGGAGGTTGGTGTGATGTCGATATTTCCGTAGAGGAGAATACAATAAAGGAGGTCAAAGAGGAATCAGGACTTGATGTTACTGTAAAACGTGTGATTGCTGTTCAAGATAGGGAGAAACATAATCTTCCAATATATGCGTATAAAGTATGTAAGATTTTTATGCAATGTGAAGTGACGGGCGGTCAATTTAAAACGAATATTGAAACAACAGGTTTTGATTATTTTGGAATTGATGAGCTTCCAGAACTTGCAGAAGAAAAGAATAATAAAGAACAAATTGCGATGTGTTTTAATGCAATGCAATCAGAAAAATGGGAAGCTTTATTTGATTGACTTCCGGTTTTCTAAACTGACAACTTCAAGTTTGTAGAATTAAGAAAATCGGTATTTTTGAGGAGATAGATATAAAATGACCTTCCAATTAGTTTGTATAGAACCAAAAGAATTAACGCAATACAAGGCGGATATGCAGGAAGCATTTCAGAAAGGTTTTGAAGATGCTTTTGGGAAAACAGATGCTGTTATTCTGCCTGAAAAGGACATTGACCAGTCGCTGAATGCGGAGGGTTCTGCTGTCTATAAAGCCGTTGTCGATGGAAAAATGGTGGGCGGTGCTGTTGTTATTATCAATGAGAGTACACAGCATAACCATCTTGACCTGCTTTTTGTAAAGAACGGAGTTCAGAGCAATGGTATCGGTAAGAAGATATGGTTTGAATTGGAACGAATATATCCGAACACGAAAGTATGGGAAACCTGTATGCCGTACTTTGATAAGCGCAACATTCATTTTTATGTGAATGTCTGCGGCTTTCATATTACAGAATTTTTTAATGAAAAACATCCTATGCCGGATACACCGGATGATTTTGTCGGTGATGGCAATGAGGGAATGTTTGCGTTTAAGAAGCAAATGCGTTTATGAAATTCAAGTTTGCAGAACTGACTCAAAAGAGCTCGAAGGAGCTCTTTTTCCTTTTTTATAATAGTATCATTATGGTATAATAGAGACATTAGAATCGCAATTTGTAAAGGAGAACTTTATGAAAAGGATAAAGCGCACTCAGTAAAGAAGCAACTGTCAGATTATATGGGGCTTATTTTTGAGATTATGCATCGGTTTTTGGAAAAAGCAGAAATTATCATTATTATATTTTCTCAAAATGGGATTAACGGACGGCTGATTCAGGCACAGTAGCGTGGCGAAGACGATGAAGTAATGAAAAATAGTGAAAAAATAGTGTAATTTTAGTGGAAAAACAATTCGCAAAACGATATAATATATGGATGAAATGGAGGTGGAACATGTGATTAAAGTTACTCTGACAAATGAAATTTTAAAAAGAATATCGGAAATAGACGAAAAACGTTTTTCACTTAGTTCGATAGAAATGCCACCTGTTACAAAAAACAGGCTAAGAAAAAACTCCAAGAAAAAAAGCTCCTATGCTTCTAATAAGATTGAAGGAAATCCATTGACTGAAAAACAGGCAAATGAAGCTATTGATAGTGATCCGCACAAACATTTTTTAAAGCCGGAACAGGAAGTGCGAAATTACTTTTTGGCCTTAAATGTTTTAGAAGAAAAGCTGAAAAAGAAGGAACGTTTTTCAAAAGAAATGATTTTAGAAGTGCAGGCAATGGTTGAAAAAGGTGCTTCAAAAGAAAAGATAGGCCTAAGAGGCCCTATGCCACCAGGGATGCTATTTGCAGTATATGATTCCGAGACAGGCGCAGCGGAATATATTCCGCCAGAGTACATTGATATTCCGGATTTACTGGAAGAGCTTGTTGAATATGTAAATACTACAGATGACCATCCGCTGATTATCGCTGCTATAGTTCATTATCAATTGGTTACCATTCATCCTTTTGAAGATGGAAATGGCAGAACCGCCAGATTAATGTCAGGATATATCCTTGATTATTATGGATATGGTTTTAATGGAATAGGTTCTTTGGAAGAATATTTTGCCTATGACCCAGATGAGTATTATGCATCACTGCAAATGGGATTACCGGCATTGTATTATTCCGGACGAGAAAATCCTCCTCATCCGGAAATTTGGATCAATTATTTTTTAAGAATGATGGTATTGTATTCTAAAAAAGTATACGAATTATCAAAAGAATCCGAGAACGATGAGTTAGATGGAAGCCTGTCCTACTTAAATGCAAAAGAAAAGGAATTCTTAGCCTTTCTGTTAAAAAAGCGATTATATGAGTTTACACCAATTGAAGTAAGCAAACTGCTTGGTGTAACCAACAAAACGATTATTAATAGATGTGCAAAGACAAATGATAAAGAACTCTTTTTCCTTTTTCATAATAGTATCATTATGGTATAATACAGACATCAAAATCGAGATTTGTAAAGGAGATATACAACATGAAGAAAGTCTGCTTAGCGGTTTTGCCAGCT
>ERZ773276.1517-NODE-1517-length-17363-cov-38.628207_pt1 | contig 17363 bp, 9 predicted proteins | sample MGYA00511386_ERZ773276 | MGnify/ENA primary metagenome ERZ773276 (study PRJEB29015, sample SAMEA2737778) | human gut metagenome | biome: human gut; feature: human-associated habitat; material: faeces | place: China | collected 2012 ...
TGTTGGGCGGTCCGATGTATGCGCTGGAGAAAGGCTTGGGATGGAAATGGCTGGCCGTGCTCTTTGCTGTCTTTGCCGCATGCGCCTCGTTTGGCATCGGCAACACCGTGCAGGCTAACGCCATCGCGACGATAGCCCACAAGAGCTACGGCATCAGTCCGGCGATCGTCGGTGCCGTCATCACGCTGCTCACGGCGGCGGTGATCATTGGCGGCGTGAAGAGCATCTCCAAGGTATGCAGCATGTTGGTGCCGTTCATGGCTGTCTTCTATGTCTTAGGCTGCATCTATATTCTCTTTGTCAACCACAGCAGTCTGTGGCCCGCCCTACAGCTGATCGTCCATTCGGCTTTCACTCCGCAGGCAGCAGGCGGCGGTTTTGTCGGTGGCACGGTGATCATGGCAGCCCGCTACGGCATCGCCCGCGGTCTGTTCTCCAACGAGTCGGGACTGGGCTCGGCACCGATCGTAGCCGCAGCCGCACAGACACGCAACCCGGTCAGGCAGGCTTTGGTATCGAGTACAGCAACGTTCTGGGACACCGTCATCATCTGCGCGCTGACCGGACTGGTCATCGTGAGCAGCATCATCGCCTATCCCGACATTACGTTCCACGACGGCGCGCAGCTCACCAAGGTGGCTTTCAGCAAGATTCCCTACGTCGGCAAGCCACTGCTGACCTTTGGATTGCTGACCTTCGCCTTTAGCACGATACTCGGCTGGAGCTATTATGGCGAGCGCTGTGTGGAGTATTTGGGTGGCCGCCGCTGGATGTTGGGCTACCGCCTGCTCTACATCGTGTGTGTGTTCATCGGCAGTGTGATCTCTCTGGAACTGGTTTGGAACATCGCCGACTGCATGAATGCGCTCATGGCAATTCCCAACCTGCTCTCCCTGCTCTTCCTCAGCGGCATCATCGTGCACGAGACACGTAAGTATCTGTGGCGAGGACGACTGGACCGAGAGATGGAGGAGGGGACAGACGAGACACAAAGCGAGGAGACAGAACAGCAGAGGGCTTAGACAGAAAGACGAATAGCCTTAGACAGAAAAACCGTTGTCTTTTTAGATATAAAGACATAAAAGACATATTATTCTATACATAATTCATGATCATTCAGCTATAGTATTTGACCACTGAATCATCATAAATAAACCACTTGGCACGATTTTAGCTCGTGCATCCTTTGACAACGAGGTGCCCCAAGATGGCACACGGGCATTCTATGCGCAAAAAAACAGTGATTCTCTCTCTATGGACTTTCGCATCTGGCCCCAAATAATCACTCAAGCGGATTGAGAAATAAGTAACACGAAGTTTCTCTTTTGTTATTTCAAGGCTTTATGATATGTATCGCAAAGAGTTTGTTACATGTTACAAACTCCTTGCGTTTTTTATATGTTAACTTTGCAGCGTTTTCAGCCAAAAAAATATTAAGGTTAACATAAAAGGGTAAAAACGGTGATATAGATCCTAATAAATAAAAAGCTTAAATAATGAAGAGAACATGAACAAACTATTGTTAAGAACACAACGATTAGCCACCACGCTGACGTTGGCTTCGCTCTTTGCTGTGGGCGTACAAGCCCAGCAGAAGTACACGGTCAAGGGTAGTGTGGTAGACGAGGCGGGTGAACCGATCATCGGCGCTACCGTGATGGAGGGTTCGTCTTCCAATGGTACAGTGACGGACATGGACGGTAATTTCGCCATGAGTGTGAAGGGCGGCAACACCACGCTGAAGGTGTCGTACATCGGTATGGCTACGCAGACGGTGAAGCTTTCCGGAGCAAAAAAGACGCTGAAAGTCATCATGCGCAACGATGACCATAACCTCAACGAGGTCGTCGTCGTCGGTTACGGCCAGCAAAAGAAGGCATCTGTAGTTGGCGCTATCACCCAGACCACGGGCAAGGTGCTTGAGCGCGCGGCAGGTATCAACGATATCGGAGCCGCGTTGACCGGTAATCTTCCCGGTGTGGTGACAACAGCTTCCAGTGGTATGCCTGGTGACGAGGAGCCGAAGATCGTCATCCGTGGCGCTTCCTCGTGGAACAACAGCGAGCCGCTTGTGCTCGTCGACGGTATCGAGCGCCCCATGTCTACGGTGGACATGCAGAGTGTGGCAACGATTTCCGTATTGAAGGATGCCTCCGCGACCGCCGTCTATGGTGTGAAAGGTGCCAACGGCGTGATTCTGATCACTACCAAGCGTGGTTCTGTCGGCAAGGCTGTCATCAATGTCACGGCCAATGCCGTGATGAAAGTCCCGTCGAAACTGCCTGATAAGTTAGACTCCTACGACGCTATGCTGGCTCGAAACAAGGTTGCTGAGAATGAGTTGAACATCAGTCCCAGCAGCTTCGCTTATGTCAAGCCGCTGTCGTTTATCAGCAATTACCGCAACCAGACCACGCAGGAACAGCGCGAGCGCTACCCCAATGTAGACTGGCAGCGGGCCCTGTTCAAGGACTATTGTATGTCGTACAACGCCAATGTCAACATCAGCGGCGGTACCAATTTTGTGCGTTACTTCGCCAGTGTGGACTTTGTCAATGAGGGAGACCTTTATAAGAAGTTCAATAACGGCCGTGACTATAAGAACAGCTATAGCTACAACCGTGTGAACATGCGTTCCAACCTTGACTTCAACATCACGAAGACCACGCTCTTCCAGATGAGTCTCGCCGGCAGCACCGGCATCCGCAACACTCCGTGGTCCAATACCCACGGCACGGGCGACTGGGGTATGTCGCAGCAGTGGGCTGGTGCCTACAACATCGGACCGGATGTCTTCCTGCCACAATACAGCGACGGATCGTGGGGCTTCCTTCCCGGCTCTACCAACGTGAGCAACTCTGCCTTACAGATTGCCTTTGGCGACGGAACGATGAAGACCACAACCACCCGCATCACCACCAACTTTGTCTTGGAGCAGAAACTCGACTTCATCACCAAAGGACTTTCGGCACGTGGCACCGTGGCGTGGGACAACACCTTTGTGGAGGCTGACCGAGGCATCAAAGACCAAAACAACGACCCACAGCTCAAATGGATCAACCCTGAGACCGGAGAGGTGACTTATAAGAAAGCCTACGAGGACTATGACCGCTTTGACTACACCATGGGCAAGAAATGGGAAATCCAGCAGGGTACAGTACAGAACTGGAATACCCAACGCAACCTCAACTATCAGGTACAGCTCAACTGGGCGCGTTCCTTCGGATTGCATCATGTCACCGGCATGGGCACCTTCGCCCGTCAGGAATATGCCATCGGCTCCGTGATCCCAAGCTATCGTGAGGACTGGGTGTTCCGTACTACCTATAATTGGAACGACCGCTACTTCTTTGAGTACAACGGTGCTTACAACGGCTCGGAGAAATTCTCCAAGGACAACCGCTTCGCTTTCTTCAGTTCCGGCGCTTTGGGCTGGATGGTCAGCGACGAGCCCTTTATGCGCAAGCTGCGTGACAAGAAGATCATCGACATGCTCAAGCTCCGTGCCTCCTATGGTGAGATCGGTGACGACAATGTCGGTGACCGATTCCTCTACATGAGCCAGTGGGCTTATGGCGGCAATACGGTTATGGACATTACCCAAGACAAGTCACCCTATACCTGGTACCGCGAGTCCACAGTGGGCAATCCCAACGTGCATTGGGAGAAGGTGACGAAATACAATTTTGGTGTTGACTTTGGTTTCCTCGGTGGACTGATCACCGGTAGTGCCGATGTCTTCCACGACCATCGTACCGACATTCTGGTCAAGGGTAGTGATCGCTCTGTGCCTTCCTATTTCGGCCAGACGGCGCCAACGGCCAACCTCGGCGTAGTGAACACATCGGGTTATGAGGTACAGGTCAAGCTCAACAAGGTGTTTGCCAACACGCTGCGTCTGTGGGCCGACATGAACTTCACGCACGCTGTCAACAAGATCAAGGTCAAGGACGACCCCGCGCTGCTGCCTGCTTACCGCAAGAAAGCCGGATACGCCATCGGACAGACGACGACTTACCTCGACCGCGGACGTGTGCAGAACTATGACGACATCTATGGCTCACCCCGTTTTGACTCCAACGACGGCAAGCGCCTGCCCGGCGACTACTATATCGTGGACTTCAACGGCGACGGTGTCATCGACAATGTCAATGATGTGGTGCCTTATGGCTATACCGGATCTCCGCAGAACACTTACAATGCCACCATCGGTGCCGAGTACAAGGGATTTAGTTTCATGGCACAGTTCTATGGTGTGACCAACGTGACGCGCGACGTGACAATGGTCAGCTTGTCTGATCCTATGCAGTGCAATGTCTACAGCCAGGGCACTTGGTGGTTTGACGACCACAGCAGTGCCAAGTGCACAACACCGCGCCTGCTCTCTCAGCCGATGTCCAATGCCGCGCTCTATGGTACACAGTATCTCTGTGACGGCTCCTACATCCGTCTGAAAAACATAGAGCTGGCCTATACCTGGCACGGCGGATGGGTACGCCATTTGGGTATCAACGACCTCAAAGTCTATGTCAGTGGCAACAACCTCTGGCTCTGGACGCGTATGCCCGATGACCGTGAGTCTAACTTCTCAAGCTGGGGAGGTGCCGTGGGTGCCTACCCGACGATGAAGCGTATCAACTTCGGTGTGAAGTTTAATCTCTAATTTTCCAACAATCCATGAAACAACATATTATCAAATTAGCGTGCGCGCTGACGCTCCTTGCGGGTTTCGGCTCGTGCACAGACTATCTCGACAAAACGCCGGACTCAAATGTCAGCGAAGACGAGGCCTATAAGAACTTCACCAACTTCCAGGGCTTCGTAGAGGAGATATACAACTGCATCCCACAGAAAGAGAGCTGCAACTATTGTGTATCGTTCAACTGGGGCGACGACGAGCTGATGAACACGGGCGCCGGAGATGGTCACCTTACCACTCATATCGATCTTGGCGACTACCGCAACTGGTACAGCAACGGACAGTCGTTTCTCCATCGTGACGGTCTGAACCCGACATCGACCAACAAATTTGATCACTCTATCGAGCATGCCTGGTACTGTATCCGTAAGTGCAACATCGGCTTGGAGAACATCGACAAGATGACCAATGCCACACAGGAGGAGAAGAACGTGGTCAAGGGACAGTTGCTTTTCTTCCGCGCCTGGTGGCATGAGCAGCTGATGGACTTCTTTGGCGGTATGCCTTATCTGGACCACGCACTCGGAGCAGATGAGAAGATGGATCTGCCCCGACTGAGTTTCCAGGAGTGCGCCAAGAAGTGTGCGGAGGACTATCGCGCCGCTGCCGATCTGCTGCCCGACGATTGGGACAAGACCACAGTGGGTAAGCGTACGCTCGGTAAGAACGACATCCGCATCACCAAGGTTTGCGCACTGGGATATCTGGGCAAGGTGCTGCTCTGGGCTGCCTCGCCGCTTAACGAAAACGGGGCGCAGACTGGTGCCATCAAGAGTGGCATGACCTATAAATACAACACTGATTTTGCCAAGCAAGCTGCCGAAGCTCTCGGTGAGGCCATCAAGGATGTGGAAAGCGGCAACACGCCTTATGCCTTGGCAGAATATAAATATAGCGACATCTACAATCATGTGGCAACGAAAGACTCCAAGACCAACTTCTCGGACATCTTCCGCACGACAGGCCAGCAGTGGAAGCAACCGGGCACGTGCGAGGCGATCATGCGCGGACCGGAGCCTGATGTCAATGGCTCTAACTGGAACTTTGCGAAGACTTGGGGACCGAAGGTCAACAATTTGGTGGAGCATGACGTGGTGATCCATCAGCCAACGGCCAACTATGTCAACTACTACGGCATGGCCAACGGACTGCCTCTTGACGATCCCGACTCTGGCTTCGATCCTACACATCCGTTCAAGAACCGTGACCCACGCTTCTATCACGACATTATGTTCGACGGTTTCAAGTTTATCAATACCACACCGGGTGATGCTGACAAGCCTTATCAGTATTTGCAGCTCTACACTGGTGGCAATCTCCGGCCTTCCAGTAATCCGTCGCGTGCCCTGGATGGTTGCCGTACGGGCTACTTCTGCCAGAAACTCGTGCCTCACCAGTGCAACAGATACGATGGTATGTACAATTGGGGCGGCTCGCTGCAGTGCTATTTGCCCTATATGCGTGTGGCCGATCTCTATCTGATGTATGCCGAGGCTGGTGCTGCCATCAGTGGTGCCAACTACAAGAGCACAAATGGCACACACACTGCTGTGGAAGCTATCAATGTGCTTCGCGACCGTGTCGGCGCCGGACATGTGGCTGCCAAGTACGCTGCCGACCAGCACAAGTTCATGGACGAGGTGCGCCGCGAGCGCGCTGTGGAGCTGGCTTTCGAAGGCTTCCGCTGGAACGACCTGCAGCGCTGGCTGCTCCTGACCGAATATCCTTACAATATCAAGACTTCACAGGAGTTCAAACGTGTCAAGTCGGACAAAGACCCGCGTGACGAGGAGGTCAGTGGATGGAAAGAGGAAGTCATCGTCAAGCGTAACTTCTCTACCAAACATTATCTCTTCCCACTCAAGGAAAGCGACTCTTATCTCTATGAGGACTTCAAGCAGAATCCAGGCTGGTAAGTTTGTGCTTATAGGAGATACACCTTATTATATATATACAATCACCGGACAATAACATTGTACCATCATGAAATCCAAAAGATATATATTATGCACTGCCTTGACCGTGGTGTCGGCGCTGATGGCGGTTGTTCCCGCTCAGGCGCAGATGCCAAGCGACACGACGCTCGTTGACATGCCTTTCCGAAAGGTGGCCAAGAAAGACATCATGGGAGGCGTGGCAAGTGTCAACGTCAGACAGTTGACAGACAAAAACTATACTACTTATAGCCTTGACAACATGAACGGCATGGTCTCCGGATTCAACGGGGCCGGCATGTGGGGCTATACAGGACAACTGATCCTGGTTGATGGTGTGCCCCGCGAGGCTACAACCATCCGGTCGGAAGAGATCGAGAGCATCACTTTCCTGAAAGGCGCACAGGCTGTGGCACTCTACGGCAGCCGCGCCGCACAGGGCGCTATCCTGATCACAAGCAAGCGCGGACGTGTCAACAAGGGACTGGACATCGATGTCAGACTGAATACGGGATGGAATGTCGTCAAGGCCTTTCCTGAGTATCTGGGGTCGGCAGAGTACATGACACTCTATAACGAGGCTCGTGCCAATGACGGACTGGAGCCGCTCTATTCGGCAGAACAGATCTATAACTATGGATCTGGTCTCAACCCTTATCGCTATCCGAGCATCGACTTCTACAGCTCGGACTATGTCAAGAAGGCTTATAACACCACAGAGGCTTCCACAGAAATCCAGGGCGGTAACAACCGTGCTAAGTTCTACGCTAATGTGGAATACCAGCGTGCCGGAACACTGATGAACTTCGGCAAGGCCAAGGACGGATACAGCGACCAGCTGCATGTGCGCGGCAATGTCGACATCAACATCAATTCCTCTATCGATGCTTATGTCAATGCCAATGCCACCTACAGCAATAACAAAGGGGCCAATCACACGGGCGATAAAGACTTCTGGGCACAGACTGCTACTCTGCGACCCAATCGTCTGACACCCCTGATACCTATCGACATGATTGATCCGCAGGCTCTCAGCGCACTTAGTCTGGCCCAGAGCTCTGCCAACATCGTCGACGGTAAGTATATCCTCGGTGGAACACAGCTCGACGCAACGAACATTTTCGCGGATCAGTACGCATCCGGCACATATAAGTATACTTCGCGACAGTTTCAGTTCGATGCCGGCGTCAATATCAAGCTCGACGCCCTTCTGCGCGGACTGAGCTTCCACACGATGATGGCTATCGACTATGCCACGGCTTACACCACTTCGTTTAATAACACCTATGCCACTTATGAGCCGACATGGGCTCGCATCAATGGCAAGGATGTCATCGTGGGACTGGACAACCACAACACGGTAGACAAGAAGTCGGGTGTCCAGAACATCAGTGGCTCCACAGACGCGCAGACCATCACGTTCAATGCGCACTTTGACTATAACCGCACTTTCGGCGGTGTGCACAACCTGAGCGCGATCCTCGTGGCCAATGGCTATCAGACAACAAAGTCGGGTACTTATCACAGAACCAGCAATGCCAATCTGGGCTTGCAGGCTTCTTACAATTATGCTCAGCGATACTATGTCGACGCAGCCCTGGCCACGCCATGGTCGGCTAAGCTTCCCTCGAGCAAGCGACTGGGCTTCTCGCCTTCTCTCACCCTGGGATGGCGCCTGAGCAATGAGAGTTGGATGAAGAACTCCGGCTTTGACGATCTGACACTCAGCGCAAGCATGAGCAATCTGAAGACAGATTTGGGCATTGACAATTACTATATGTATCTCGCCACTTACCAGAGTGGTGGCTGGTGGGACTGGAACGGCGGTACCGGACACTCTGCCGAGCAGAGCAAGCGCGGAGGCAACCCTGACCTGAACTATCTTGCACGCAAGGAGTTCTCCGTGAATCTGCATGGTGCGGTGCTCAACAACTCACTCTCGTTCGACGCTTCTTATTTCGTGAGCAAGATGACGGGTGGCATACTGTTGGCACGCAACCAGATGCCCAGCTACTTCTATAGCTATTATCCGGAGTCTTCCTTTGTGCCTTATATCAACTACAACGAAGATAAGCGTACGGGATTTGACGCGGCTGTCAACTACCGCAAGCAGATGGGCGACTGGTTTGTCGGCGCAGGACTCAACCTGACCTACTATACCACTAAGGCCACCAAACGCGACGACACCAACTATGCCGATGCTTATCAGTATCGGCAGGGCAAGCCGCTGGACGCTATCTGGGGCTATCAGTGTCTGGGATTCTTTAAGGACGAGGACGATATTGCCAACTCGCCAAAGCAGGTGATTGGAGGTGAGATCAAGCCCGGTGATCTGAAATACGTCGACCAGAACAATGACGGAAAGATTGACTCTAAGGATATGGTCAACCTTGGAAAAGGCGGATGGTACGGCGCACCGACTACGCTCGGACTGAACGTGACGCTGAAATATAAGAACCTGACGCTCTTCCTCCTCGGCACTGGCACTTTCGGCGGGCATGGTGTGAAAAACAACTCTTACTATTGGGCACGTAGCGAAGGCAAGTACTCCACTGTCATGCGTGGACGCTGGACGCCGGAGACAGCTGCCACGGCTACTTATCCCCGCCTGACGACAACCGATGGTACAAACAATTACCAGACCTCCAGCTTCTGGATCTATTCCACCAACCGCATTGATCTGCAACGCGTGCAGCTGACTTACGACTTCCCGAAGGCCTTCTTCGGTGACAGTTTTGTCAAAGGTCTGTCGGTCTACGCCAACGGCTCAAGCCTCTTCACGATCGCTAAGGAGCGCAAGATATTGGAGATGAATGTAGGCTCTGCACCGCAGACCCGCTACTTCTCGCTTGGTGCCAAGGTGTCTTTCTAATCATCTAAATGCTATTACAGTTATGAAAATCTATAATCTGTTTATCATTGGAGCAGTTGCCTTGACGATGGTCTCTTGCGATGACCTCTTTGAGCCTGCTCTGGAAAACAACCAGAATGTCACGGAGATGTACAATGATCCGCAGTTCGCCCGTGGCTTGCTCGACAATGCCTATCTGGCCTTGCCTTACAGCAACGGCCCGGTGAGCGACGTGGCTACGGACGATGCCGTGACGAATGATCTTACAAGCAACTATATGAAGATGGCCACCGGCTCCTGGACTTCTGAGATGAATCCTGTGAGCCAGTGGGACGGACGTTATCATGCCATCCAGTACTGCAACCTCATGTTGGAGAATGCCGACAAGGTGAAATGGGCTTATACCAGCGATGTGCTTGACAGTATGTATTGCGACAACTATAAGGGTAATGCCTATGCTCTGCGTGGACTGCACCTCTTCTATCTGTTGCGTGCTCATGCCGGCATGGTCGACGGACAGCTCATGGGCGTGCCTATCCATCTCCATTCCGAAGACGCTAAATCGAATTTTAATTTGCCGCGCAACACATTTAAGGAGTGTATCGACCAGATCATGTCTGACTTTGACAATGCGCTGAAGTATCTGCCGATGCAGTATGGCGATGTTGCCGAGGGTGGCGTGCCCGCCAAATATGCACAGATGGGCGCCACGAATGCGGAATACAACCGTGCTTTCGGTACCTTGCAACGCGGAAAGATCGATGGACGCATCATTGCGGCGTTTAAAGCGCAGGTGGCTCTGATGGCTGCCTCGCCTGCTTATGCCTCGGCACAGGCCGCCACTTATGAGGATGCTGCACGCTATGCGGCTGCCAGCCTGAAAAATATTGGTGGCGTGAACGGTATGCAGAAAGACGGATGGAAGTGGTTCACGCTGACCTCGTTCTTGGATAAGTTTGGTGCTACCGACGACAATCCAAACGAAATCGTCTGGCGTGACAACATCTCCAAGAACAACACGCTCGAAAGCGACAACTATCCTCCTTCGCTTTATGGCAATGGACGCGTCAACCCGACACAAAATCTTGTCGATGCCTTCCCCATGGCAAACGGTCTGCCCATCACGGATCCCAGCTCAGGTTACGATCCTGCCAATCCCTATGAAAACCGTGACCCGCGACTGAAGACTTATATCCTCGTCAACGGTGACAAGGAAGGCGCTACGTCGGGCGTGGTGAACACGGCGGCCGACTCTAAGACACTTGACGGACTGAACAAGGAAAATGGCAAGTCGACACGTACAGGCTATTATATGCGCAAGCTGCTGAGAAATGACATCAACCTCGACCCGGCCAACAAAACCGAACAGAAACACTTGCAGATACGCATACGCTACACCGAGATCTTCCTCGATTATGCCGAGGCCGCCAATGAGGCCGAAGGACCCAAGGCGCATGTGGGTGGAGCAGACTACTCTGCCTATGACGTGATCAAGGCGATCAGACAGCGTGCCGGACTCGGACAGAACGGATACGATGCTTATCTGGAGCAGTGCGCACAGTCGAAAGAGAAAATGCGTGAACTCATACGCAATGAGCGCCGACTGGAACTCTGCTTTGAAAACCATCGCTTCTGGGATCTTCGCCGTTGGAAGGCTCAGCTCAACACACCGGCCAAGGGCATCAGCATCACTACTGACGCAAATACAGGCAATCTGAACTTCAAGCCTGTTCAGGTGGAGGAGCGGAAATATGATGACTATATGTATTATGGTCCTATCCCTTATTCTGAGATGCTGAAATATGATGCTCTGAAACAAAACGACGGATGGAAATAATCAGTTTCTCTCTCCTCTATATATAAATAAGGAGGAGAGAGAATTCAAGAACCACTAAACATCAATGAATATGAAAACGATAATGAATAAGATAAAGACAATCTCAATGCTGGCTCTGCCTATGGCGCTTGCGCTCGGAATGTCGTCATGCAAGAATGGCGACCCGGAGTTTGATGATTACGAGGGAGGTACTACTGTTTACTTCTCCTATCAGGATCCGGTGCGCACGATTGTGTTGGGTGATGATGTCTACGACACATCTATGGACAAAGAGCATAAGTGCAAGATCAAGGCAACCTTCGGCGGATCTTATAATGGGGCGAATGCATCGGTCGACGTTGCTGTTGACAACTCGCTCGTGGATCACCTCTTCTTCTCTGACGGCTCTCCTGTCAAGGCAATGCCGGAAAGCTACTACAAACTTACTTCCAGCACGATACAGTTTAAGGGTGACTTCAGCGCCGGTGTGGATGTGCAGCTCACAGACGCCTTCTTCAATGATCCCGAGGCAGTGAAGACTACTTATGTCATTCCTTTGGTGATGACCGGACAAAAAGGATTCGGCAAGATCAATACTGGTACGCTCAAGGAGGGTGCCCAGGGCTCGAGAACCAATCCGTATCTGTGGGATGATGCTCCTAAAGACTATGTTCTTTACTGTGTGAAGTTCCAGAACAAGTATAGTGGTTGGTGGTTGACAAACCACTCCACAAGTACAGACAACATCGAAAAGGCAAGCCAGGTGCAGGTGACGACCAAGGGCTTGTATCAGAGTGTCTACACTGTGGAATACACCGAGGGCAAGAATAGCTATAAGGCCGATCTGCTGCTCACCTTCGATCAGAACGGCAAGTGTACGATCTCGTCTCTCACGCCGGGTGTGACCGCAACAGGCAGTGGCTCTTGGGGCGATAACATCATGAAGCAAGCATGGGGACAGAAGGATCGTGACGGTATGAACCTGAAATACGAAATCACTTTCGCTGACGGATATAAGAAGTCTGTCGATGAGACACTTGTCTTCATGCGTAGTGGTGTGACAAGCCAGGAGTTTGCTCCCGTTTATAAGTAATCAAATCATCTTGCATTTTTAACTATGAATTCCGCAATAAAAATCATACTTGCGTTGGGAGTTGTCTCGTTGGCTTCCTGCGCTGACCGCTTTGACCAGAGTTTCCCTGTGGAAAGCACTGCCTACGATTCGGCTTATGCATATCTCGACAGCTATGCACCACTGAAGGAATATCTGGCTCAAAGCAAGAATCCTAATGTACATTTAGGAGTAGGTACCTCTGCTTCTGATTATATCAAGAAGGGTGTAGTCTATGCTTTGACCAACAGCAACTTCACGGAGACGGAACCGGGAAATGCCATGAAGATGGCTTCTTGCGTGAACGCTGATGGGGACATGGACTTCGAAACAGTGAAGAACTATGTCAACGCTGCTACTGACGCAGGCTTGTCGGTATATGGTCACACGCTGGCCTGGCACTCACAGCAACCTGTGGCTTATTTAAATAAATGTATTGCTGATAAGATGACCAGCGACGGCCCGGCCGTTGTGGGATGGACGGACGTAAAGAAGACAACCTATAAGGATGGTAAATTCCCTTACTATCCTATGGGATGCGAACCGCCTGTCATCGACGGATCTATCCATTTCGTTGGAACAGGCAATTGGTCTCAGTTCTTCTGTTCCCAAGGCAATAGCTTGGAAGCAGGAGACTATAGAGCGGTCATCCATGTGAAGTCGTCTGCACAGGTGAATGCGAACTTTGTCGTGCAGAATGGATGGGACGGTGATGCCCAAAAGATTCAAGGTAATATCACGCTTAATGAGGGCTGGAGCGATATTGTGTTTGAGATGTCCGGAGTCAAAGGCGGCAATTATGATATGATCATACAGCCTGGAACAGCCAAAGCTACCATCGATCTGCAGTCTATCACTATTCAAAAGAAAGTGTTGCTTAATGTACAGCCACAGACTCCTGAAGAGAAGAAGGACACGCTGACCAAAGCCATGGATCGCTGGATTAAGGGCATGATGGAAGCTTGTCAGGGGAAGGTCAAGGCTTGGGATGTCGTCAATGAGGCAATCTCCGGTCTGGACAAAGATGGCGACGGCTACTATGACTTGCAGTCGGCTACACGGGAAACTGTCAGCAAAGATGATGCTAAGAACAACTTCTATTGGCAGGACTATCTCGGCGACCTCGACTATGTGCGTACGGCTGTTCGCCTGGCCCGCCAATATGGTCCCAAGGACGTGAAGCTCTTCATCAACGACTATAATCTGGAGAGTGACAGGGACGGCAATAAGAAGCTCAAGAGCCTGATACACTGGATTCAGCTGTGGGAAGGTGATGGCGTAACAAAGATCGACGGTATCGGTTCTCAAATGCATATCACATGCTATATGGACAAGCAGGTGGAAGAAAGCAAGAAAAATGCGATCGTCAACATGTTTAAGCTCTTGGCTCAATCCGGCAAACTCGTCCGTATCTCAGAGTTGGATATGTGTCTTGTGGACAAGGATGGCAAAAATGTCAATACGGCTGATGTTACAGAGAAGCAGCACCATGCGATGGCTGATCTCTATAAGTTTGTTGTCAGCAAGTATTTCGAGATCATACCAGTTGCCCAGCAGTGGGGCATTTGCCAATGGTGCGCCACGGACAGCCCGGCAAACAGTGGTTGGCTTGCCAACAGTCCGACGGGTTTATGGGATTTGAACTATAACCGCAAGCATACCTACGCAGGCTTCGCAGACGGACTGCAAGGCAAGTAAAAAAGGAAACACACGAGTTGTCAATTCCAACAACCCTTTCTGACTCTCCAATAAGGGGAGAGGGGGAGTGAAAGGCCGGATTCCGGCGGCTCCTTCCTCCCCGGAGGAGGGTAGGAAAGAATAGAAAGAATAGAAAGAATAGATTGATTAAGAATTGTTTTATTTTTAACACCTAAATACTATCAATATGAAAAAGATCTACTATTTTTGTCTGATGGCTTTTGCAATGCTCTTTGCCGCTGAAACCAATGCCACGGAAGTGGAAGACTACTCCATCGATTGGAGTAAGCAGACTGCCTTTAACTTTTGGGCTGCTGATGTTGTGAAGCCTCACCTGTCGGTGACCGCTGACGGCCTGCAAGCTGAGAACACGACAGCCATGGAGAACTACCTCTTTCAATATCAGGGAGCCAGTAATCTTGGACTGACAAAAGGAAAAGACTACACGCTGAAGATTGTCATGAAGGGTTCGGCTGAGGGTAAGATGCACTTGGCCATTGGCGAGGAACAACCAAGCACAGTCCGACATCAATTTCTCTACAGAGGAGAAAGCGTATGAAGTGCCCTTCACGGCGTCGGCCGATGACGGTTTTGTGTTGTGTCAGAGTGGTGCCTTTGTGGGTACTACGACGATCAAGTCGATCACTATCACACACTAAGAGGGCGCTTTCGACGGCAATATGTACATTGAGTATACAGGGAAAGGTGGCGAGAACGCATGGGATCAGCAGGCTTTCTATGATCTGCCTGTCGCTTTGGAGAAGGACGCTACTTATACCATGTCAATGAAAGTAAAAGCCTCTGAGAACTATGACGACCTTGCTTTTTGGCCTATCTGGAATGCCAGCGAAAACAAAAACGAGTATGGGGGCAGCAATGATGTGCAGTACTTAGACAGTAAAAAAGTTACCACTGACTGGACAACGATAAGTTGGACATTCCCTGCTACGTTCCCACACGACCGTCTGCAGTTCTGTTTTGGAAAGCTTGCAGGCACTATCGACTTCGATGACCTTGTGCTGACCAAGGAAGGATCTACGGAAAACCTGATTGGCAATGGTGATTTTGCTACTTCTTCTTTGAAGGGATGGGGAGCTAACTGGAATGGTCCGTCCTTTGCTATCGTGAAGGTTGCCTCACCAACAACTGCTATCAAGTCTATCAATACGCAAGCCAAGAAGGCTCAGCAACCGGCATATAACCTCAGCGGACAGCGTGTCAATGAGAGTTATAAGGGCCTTGTCATCGTGAATGGCAAGAAGATGATGAGAAAGTAATGATATAAAGACATACGAAAAAAGCCGCTGCACAAGATGTGCAGCGGCTTTTTCCGTCTTGTTCCCTGTCTTTTCTAATCTTGTGCGGTGACTTCCCGTTGTCATTATTTCACGATCTTCTTACCACCTATTATATATATACCATGTGGCAGGGCGTTGAAGTCCTGGCCGACATAGCGGCCGTCGAGTGTATAGATGCGCTTTGTTGTTGTTCCATTGTGCTCAATGCCTTTGATGCCGGTAGTGGTGTCGTGGACATAGTCAAAGGATACGATGCCGGTAGAGGTGTCGTAAGTAATGTTGCGGAGGGCTTTGTTGGTAGGCAACTTTTCGGTTTTATCGGAGTTGTACCAGCACCAGTTGGGCTTTACATGGGTGTCGCTGAGTTCCGTAACATTCATATTTGTCACATTTCCCGTACCTGGGAACAGATCTCCTTTGAGACTGGAGGTATAGGTGTATTTGTTTGCGTCAAGGTACGAGGACTGGCAGGCTCCATCTGCCGGCACCACCGCCATGCCGGGATAGCCTTTTATGTTGTTATAAGTGTCGAAGATGTTGACCATGCCATTGTTTGGCTCGTTGACGTGATAGACGAGCAGGCCGTTGCCGTATTGGTAACTGTTCCATCCTTTTCGTTGAATGCTTTCCAGTATAAAGTATTCGTTGTTGTTGTCGGGGTTGGTAATCTTATAGGCCGTACCGCCTTCTTCTGTGGAGTTGGCGATGGTTACATGTTGATCGCTGCTTAGTTCCTGAATATCTACAGGCCATCCCATCTGCTGTTTCTCCCATGCTGTGTATGCGGTAGGGTAGAAGCCATTGGCACCGTATTCGCCTCCGTCCATGAGATCCCAATATTCCATCTCCTGGTTGTCGACTTGCGCAGAGGCGGATGTAGGGTAGAAGTCGGGTAAACCTAAGGCATGACTCAGTTCATGGCAAGTGACGCCTACGCCTGCTATACATGGGACTGTGCCATTTTCTGTATCAAGCTCTTCGTTGCTATTCAGATATACTGGCGTAAGCTCACCGGCCATGCTATACCATCTCAGGCTTTTGTTGGCAAGCGATCCGCTGATGCTTCCTGTGTTTGCCCAAACAGCTGTGGCTACGTCGTCGGCTGCGTTGGGGTATGTGCTGTAGTTCTGTCCTACACCTGCATAGATGATGTACACACAGTCTACGCTGTTGCCGTCTGAGCAGAATGATTTCGCGTCATCAATCTTCTCGCTACTACTCTGGAGTTTGGCTATGGCGTCCTTCACTAAGTCTCTTGGATTCTCGTCGGAATTGTTTCCATGAGTGTTGCCTCCATAGTAGGTCTCGTCCTGGTCTAACGTCACGGGACCATAAATCTTAAAGGTAGGAGTGAACGCTCCGGAACTCATATCCGAGAAATACTGGGCGACGGAGCCATGGTTCTTGGCGTTGCCATTGCCCATACTCTTTTGCTCCGTTACGTTGAAAAACTGTTCAAAAGCTTCTCTCGGCTTGGTGATGCTGAAATGCACATCATTGAAGTTGACAAGGATGACGGGGATCGCAATGCTTCCTTTGTGGGGAACATAGCTGGGATATTGGCTTCCTATAGCTCTGCTGGCAATGCGGTTGGCGGCTCTCTCCCGCTCAATGATCATAGAGGTGCCGCATTTTCCGTGTGGCAGAATGATTTCGTTGCCTTCTTGTGCCGCTCCCTGCATTACCCACAGACAAGCGGCTATTGTTGAAAGTAGAAGTTTTCGCATGGGTTCTCAATGTTTACAATAGGTTGCAAAGGTAATGTTTTTCTTCTATTCTATTCTATCTTTTACTAAATTTTTATGTGTGAAACGTTTTCGACAACTATATGATACATATTGTAAAGTCGGTTTTGCCAATTCGCCCTATCTTTGCAAATAGAAAAACTAAATCTATAATACACATGAACATCATTCCTTATTTCCGCCATCTTGGCTTGTTGCTGTTGGCACTGTG
>ERZ773276.1524-NODE-1524-length-17279-cov-13.824954_pt1 | contig 17279 bp, 19 predicted proteins | sample MGYA00511386_ERZ773276 | MGnify/ENA primary metagenome ERZ773276 (study PRJEB29015, sample SAMEA2737778) | human gut metagenome | biome: human gut; feature: human-associated habitat; material: faeces | place: China | collected 2012 ...
GGAAAGCCCTTTCTTTGTTTTATTTGTGCACGGAAATTATAACATTTCCACTCAAAGGGAGGCTTTCCTTTTTTATTGTTTCTGGAAAAATTCCCCTACCGAGTAAAATTTTACACTAAGGGAAAATGGATTTTAAAAACAGTACAGGCCGGTAAAATGGTATTTTCCCATGTCAAAAGGGGCTTTGAAAAAGTGACTGCCCTTTTTCAAAGCCCCCTGCCTGATGGACTGTTTTAAACCATCTGTGCTTTCTTTGCAATTTCATCGGGAATCTTGATTCCCAGAATGTCCGCATCCTTCTTATTGATGACAATGGTGTATTCCTTCTGGTGCTGGATGGCTGCAGTTTCCGGCTTGATTTTGCCGTCCAGAATATCAGCGGCCATGTGGCCTGTCTGGACGCCCAGCTTGTAGTAGTCTACGGAAAGAGCGGCCAGTGCACCGTCTTTGGCCATAATGTCGGCTCCCACAATAACCGGAATCTTATTGGCATCGGTGACCTTCATCAGAGTGGGGATGGAGGAAGCCAGGGTGTTATCGGTAGGTACATAGATGAAATCCACCTTGCCTGCCAGGGATTCCGCCACCTGCTGGATATCGTTCACGCTGTTGACGGTTCTTTCCTCTACGGCCAGATTGTTCTTTTTGCAGTAATCCTTCATCATGTTGGCCTGGACTTCACTGTTGACCTCGCTGGAGGAGTAAATGAGGCCCACCGTTTTGGCATTGGGAACCAGGGCCCTTCCCAGATCCATCTGGGCATCAATGGATGCCAGATCGCTGACGCCGGTCACGTTGCCTCCGGGCTTTTCATCATTCTTCACCAGTTTGGCTGTGGTATAGTCCGTAATGGCCGTGCCTACGATGGGAATATCCTTGATTTCATTGGCCACCGCCTGGGCTGCAGGGGTAGCAATGGCGCAGATGAGTTTGGGCTTTTCCGATTTGAAACGGGATGCAATGGTTTTCAGGTTGGACTGGTCGCCCTGGGCATTCTGCTGGTCAAAGGTGACCTTATCCTCGCCATAGCCCCTTTCCTTTAAGCCGTCTACGAAGCCCTTATTGGCCTGATCCAGAGATCCATGCTGCACGATCTGCACCACGCCGATAATCGGTTTTCCGGAAGCAGAGCCGGCGCCGCCCTTGGGCTGACTGCCGCCGCATCCTCCATATACCAGTGCTGCTGCTGCCAAAGCTGCTGCCATACTCATTTTCATCCATGTCTTCATTTCTATGTCCTCCCCTGTTCCTATACTGCTTTATTTAATGTATGTATCTTCCAGTGCATCCATGGTACCGTCAGTTTCCATTTCTGCCAGGAAGAAATTCACATAGTTCAGAAAATCCTGGTCTCCCTTGGCCATGAGGGCGCCGAAACGGCTTCTGGTAAAGGGCTTGTCCACCAATGGCGCCGCCAGCTTTTCATTCATGCGCACATACCGCCTGGCTTCCATGGTTTCCGTAATCATAATATCCGCCTTTCCTTCCGCTATGAGGGAAGGGATTTCCGCATTCTTCTCATGGATGAGAAGGGTGGCATGAGGCAGGCGGCTCTTGGCAAATTTCTCATTGGTTCCGCCCGGATTCACCATAACCTTCACCTCCGGCCTGTCCAGGTCTGCCAGGGACTTGTACTTTCCTTCCTCTCCCTTCCGGCAGAGAATGGTCTTGCCGAAGAGGAGGTAGCCATCAGACATGGCCAGGGTCCTTTCCCGGTCAAAGGTTCTTGTAATGCCGCAGAGGGCCAGGTCAAACTTTCCTGCTGCCGTATCGGCGGAAAGGGTCTTCCATGTGGTGGGCACGTACTCCACCTTCACATGAAGGGAGTCTGCCAGCTTTTCTGCCAGTTCTGTATCAAAGCCTTCATACTTCCCATCAGCGTCCTTATAGGACATGGGCCTGTAATCGCCGGTGGTCCCCACCCGGAGGGTCCCCCGGGCTGCAATATCTTCCAGGTGCGCCGCCCAAACGCTTCCGGCGCCTCCCAGGAGAAGCCCCGCTGCCAGCACAGCGGCTCCTGCCATCTTCTTCATATCCATCTTTCCATCCTCCCATGCTTTTCTTTATGAAAATCAAAAGTCCCCTGCTTATTTCTAAGCAAGGGACGACGGGACACATCGCGGTACCACCCTGTTTACCTGAATCAACACAAAAGGGTGGTACCCAAGGGACGGATTATCCGTGGTACCACCCAAATTATCTTCATCAGATCAACTCTACGCCCGGTAACGGGGGCATGCGTCGCAGCCTACTTGAGCTTTCAGCTGCGCAGTTCAGGAAAGAACTTCCTCATTCCTCCGCCGCCGGTTCCCACCCAATGCCGGCTCTCTGCTTGGTTTCCAAAATGAGTACTTTTTTCCATCAGCACTTTTTTGATATGTGTCCATTGTAGCCAATGGGACCGGTCTTGTCAAGGGTCAATCAGTAAGCCCGGTTGTGGATTGACCCACAAGCCCGCCAGTCCTCTCTGTACCAGCACAGGAGTGCACTTTTTCATTTCACCTTTTCCGGTTCTATTTCTTCGAGGCAGAGATGGTAGTGCTTTTTCTTATCCTGATACATTTTCCGGTCTGCCTGGTTGAAGGCGGCGTTGAGATGGCTGCCGCTTTCGGCCCAATGGGCGCCGAAGGCGACGGACACATCATCTTTAGCCCTCACGGTGTCATAAAATTCTTCAAATTTCCTGTAAAAGGCACATTCAGAAATATCCAGCAGAAGGACCACGAATTCGTCTCCCCCGGCGCGGTATACAAACTCATCGCCCCAGAACTGCTGTATGGCCTTTGCCGCCCGCCGGAGGAGCTTATCTCCTGCCACGTGACCCTCTTCATCGTTGGCCCTTTTCAGTCCGTTCACATCGCCGAATACGATGCCCGCCGGGTGTGCCAGCCCCTCCAGTTCTTCCAGCTTTTCCATAAAGCTGTTTCTGTTTCTTGCACCGGTCAGCATGTCCCGGTGGCTCAGGTAGTCCAGCCGGGAAAGGAGCTTCTGGTTCACCATGCGGGCCCCCAGAAAATAGGAAATGGTTTCCAGTATTTTCTGGGTATTTACTGCATCGCTGATTTCATAGTTATCGGCGCCGATGTAGCCGATAAGTTTTCCGCCATCGTAAATGGGGGAATCCATAATATTCCGTATGCCCTGCCGTTTCAGGTTTTCATAGTCCACAGGATCGTCGTCGGCCAGAACGCTGATGTCCTCCAGCACCAGACTGGTATTGTGAACCAGGTATTTTTCCCAGCCCCGATATATTCGTCATAGGGAAGATTCTGGAGTGTGTCGATTTCAGGCTTTACCCCTTCCCGGCACCATTCAAAGGTATTGCTCACTTTCTTTCCGTCCGTTTCCAGAATGTACAGGCGGTCGGCATGAATAATGGTACCCAGCTCGGCCAGCATGTGGTTCACCGCTTTTTCGTAGCTTTCCCCGCCGTCCATGATTTTCACCAGCTTGATGATAATATCGTCGGTGTTGGTGGACTGGCGGAGGTTCATCCGTTCCACATGGTCCAGATCCACATTCATGAAGACGAAGGCCGCCCGGCCTTTCCCTGCCGGCTCCACTTCAAATTCCAGCCAGTGGCCCACTTCCTGGCTGTACATGCGGTTCCGTATCCTTTTCCCCTGAGCCGCTTCATAGCAGTAGTCGAACCATTTTTCATCGGCATTGTCATAGACTGACAGGAAAGAGCGGCCCATGAGCTCGAACTTATCTTTCCCCACCATTTCGCAGTATGCTTTATTGACATATACATAGATGGCGTCTATGGCCTTTTTCTTTTCCTCATCCACCACCACTTCAAAAGCAGCATAGGCTACCGGCACATTCATATCCAGGTCCGGTACAAACTTGTCATCTTTCATTGCAAACTTCCATTTCTTGCTCAGCTAAGCATCACAAAAAGGCGCAGCCTGCACTGCGCCCAAAGAGAGCACTGATGAACAGAATCAGTGTTTTTTGCAATTGCTCCTTCGATGCAGCTGGCTGCCATGTTACAGGCCCTATAGTTTTGCGTCACAGATTTTCACCTGCTTTGCCTTTATACCTATAAAGTATTATGCTTATAAAATTATCACCAGTTTATTACAACAGAATTCAGCAGATGTTTCCAAGAAAAATGGGATATATAAATAAGAATAATAAAAGAATAATAAAAAAAGAGGGGTCCTGCTCTCAGCTGCAGAAGCCTTTAAAGATGGGCCAGGGCTTGCAAGAGTCTCCTTTGGCAGGGGTTTTGGCAGACTGCTAAAGACCAGGCCCTATACTTCCCCTTTCTAAAAAAAACAGCTCCCTGGGGAGCTGTTTTCCACTTATTTCATTCTCACATCGGCAGGAGATGCAGCAAAGCCTTCCGCCGGTTCTCCTTCTTCCTTAAAGCTGCCGGATTTTCTTTCATGTTTTCTTTTATTCTTTTCAATGAAATGGTAGCCGATGAGAAGGATGGCAAACCATACAGGTGTCACGTAAAGGGCTACCCGGGTATCATCGCGGAAAGCGGAAGCCACCACCACACCCAGAAGGAAGAGCATGGTCAGATAGCCGGACCAGGGAGCAAAGGGCATTTTATAGGTAAGAAGTTTCTTTTCTTCCGGAGAAAGGGCGGCACGGAATTTCTGCTGGGTCCGGAGAATGACGAACCAGGTAAAGAGGGCGCCAAAGGATCCCACGCTGGTAACATACACGAAGACCTGGGCCGGCATGATGTAATTCATGAGCACCGAGAAAAGCAGCACTGCCGCAGAGAAGAGGATGCCGATCCAGGGCAGGCGGTGACGGTTCAGACGCTGGAAGCAGGAGGGAGCGTTCCCCTGCAGGGACAGATTGTAAAGCATGCGGCCGGAGCTGAAGATGCCGCTGTTGCAGGAGGACAGTACCGCTGTAATGACTACGATATTGATAATGTCAGCAGCTCCTGCAATGCCCAGTTTTTCAAAGGTAATGACGAAGGGGCTGCCCAGATGGCCGATTTCATCCCAGGGATAAATAGCCATAATCACGCCGAGGGACAGTACATAGAAAATCAGGATACGCCAGAACACTTCATCAATGGCTTTCTTAATGGTGGATTTCGGATCATGGGCTTCGCCGGCGGTGACGCCGATGATTTCAATGCCCAGGTAGGAGTACATCACCATGACCAGAGCCATGAGGGTGCCGCCGATGCCGTTGGGGAAGAAGCCACCGTGGGTCCACAGGTTCGTAATCCCCACAGGCTCCCAGCCGTTGCCGATGCCGAAGAGGATCATGCCGGCACCGCCGATAATCATAAAGATAATGGTGCAGATCTTAATCAGGGCAAACCAGAATTCAAACTCCCCGTAAGCAGAAACAGCAATGAAATTAACCACCGTCATCAGGAGGAGGGCACAGAGGGCCGATACCCACTGGGGCAGGTCGGGATACCAGAAATTCATGTAAATCCCTACGGCCGTCAGTTCCGCCATACAGGTAACCATCCACATGTACCAGTAGGTCCAGCCAGTGAGGTAGCCCCACTTGGGTCCCAGGAAACGGGCCGCGTGGGCACTGAAGGCACCGGATACAGGGTAGGCCACGGACAGTTCGCCCAGGGCCCGCATAATGAAATAAATCGCAACGCCGCCGATGATATAAGTCAAAAGCACCGAAGGCCCTGCCAGTTCGATGGCTGTGGCGGATCCGAGGAACAGGCCTACGCCGATGGCTCCGCCAAGGCCGATCAGCTGGATGTGCCGGTTCTTCAACCCTCTTTCAAGGTTCTCATGCATTTCCTGATTATTTTCTGCCATATGAAACTCCCAAATCTGACAAAAACTCCGGATCCGCGCCCTTTCATGGGGAAGATCCGGAGAAAAGAACTACTTTTTTTATTTTATACGCAGACCCCCTGTACATCAAGACAGAAATTTACATTTTCCATACTTTTTCGTACATACGGCTCTGATTTAATGACCCAAGGGATATAAATTTTATGCATTCATTACATAAAACTCATGGTGATTGTAATCAATAGATTTTGTCTATAAAAATCATCATTTCTCCTTGATACCGTTCATGAGCACGTCGAAGGCCTGATCCATGTAGGAGGCTTCGGAAATTTCCTCCTTCACCGCAAACCGTTTCTTGATTTCACTCATAAGATAATAATAGGCCACCATGCCGGCCCAGGAAATGCAGACCTCCGTGGGTTTCAGATTATGGCGGAAAATGCCTTCCTCCATGCCTTCCGTGAGAGCTGCCCGGAGCACCACCAGCACCATGGCGAATCGTTCCTTTCCAATGGAGGCAAAGACGTCGGTGGGATGAATCATTTCCCAGGAAAAGATGCGGAGAATATAGGGATGTTCCTTCATGAGGCGGAAGAAAAAGCGGGAATACAATTCCATGATTTCCATGGGCTTTCTGGTGCCGTCGGCAGCCATTTCCACGAAATCCACCAGAAGGGCGCTTCCCCGCTCCAGTATGGCGGCATAGAGTTCCTTCTTCCCGCCGAAGTAATAGGAAATGGCGGCGCTGTTCACCCCTGCTTCCTTACCGATATCCCTGATGGATACGTCGGAATAGCCCTTCAGCGCAAAGAGTCGGATGGCTGCATTTTCAATCTGCTCCTTCTTGTCCGGCGCTTTTTCCTTTTCTTCCTTCGGGAAAAGGGTATGATACAGCTCTTCCTTGTTGCCGAAATAATAGGAAATGGATGATACGCTAACCCCTGCCTGCCGGCTGATGTCCCGAAGGGATGTATCATGGTATCCCTTCTCCCCGAAAAGGCGGCGGGCCGCCTTTTCTATTTTTTCCTTTTTTCCTGCTTCCATGATGAACGCCCCCTGGAGTACCTGCACAGTTTCATTCTTTCTATTATATATGATTTTCTTTCCGATTGGAACAGTAGAAATGAAATGATTGAACCGTTCAGCTTCCAGTGTTCAAAAAAGCGGCAGTTCCTGCCATCCTACGGAAAGCAGCCAGCTTCCGCAAATCATTGCTATCTTCTCAAAGGCACCAGGGATAGAGAGGCATGGCAAGGGTTTCATCAATATCCTTCCCGGTAATGGGTGCAAAGTACACACGAAGGAGGCAGAGGCCTTCGGCAGGCGCCGTGATGCCCAGCTTCCTCCGGTCCCGGGCTTCAAGGATGCGGGTCATGTCTTCCGGAGACAGCGTGCCGCATCCTGCATCCACCAGGGCCCCGGCTATGTTGCGCACCATGTGGTAGAGGAAGCCCTCACCGGTTACGTAAATGCGATAGAGGGAGCCTTCCTTTTGGATGCGGATGTCATTGATATTCCTCACCGGATCCGAGGGCACGGAATTATTGCCGCGGAAGGAAGTAAAGTCATGACGTCCTTTAAGCACCTCTGCCGCCTTTTTCATGAGGGAAAGGTCCAGTTTCTTCCCGGTGCGCCAGATGTACCGTTTCAGGAAGGGGGACGTTTCCCTTCCTTCCGTCAAAAGATAGCCATAGGTTTTTCCGTAGTTTCTCCTTCTTACGGAAAAATCCATATCCACCTCCCGGCTGGCGGTGACGCGGATATCATAGGGAAGGCAGGCATTCATGGCGTATAGGAAGCGGTCCCCGGGAATGGTGGAATCGGTGTAGAAAGTGCATTCCTGGCCGTAGGCATGGACGCCGGCGTCCGTGCGGGCCACAAAGTAGAGGGTGGTTTTCACGCCGGTCAGCGACTGAAGGCAGTTCTCCACCATTTCCTGCACGGTCATGCGGTTTTCCTGCCGCTGGAACCCACCGTAGCTTGTGCCTTCATAGGAAAGGGTAATCCATATATTTTTCATCGTTTTCAAAAAGCCGGGGCCTCTGCCCCGGCTTCCTTTCTTTTATTTGAAATAGATATACAGTCCAAGGAGCAGGGCTGTAACCAATACCACTGCCAGGAAAGCATTCCTGTCTCTCCAGGTATAGGCCAGCTGATGCATTTTGGTGCGGCCTTCTCCGCCGCGGTAGCATCTGGCTTCCATGGCGGTAGCCAGATCGTCGGCTCTGCGGAAGGCGGAAATGAAGAGGGGTACCAGCAGGGGGACCATGTTCTTCGCCCGCTGCCAGAGATTTCCGTTTACGAAATCGGCGCCTCTTGAGGACTGGGCCTTCATGATACGGTCCGTTTCTTCCAGAAGGGTAGGAATGAAACGAAGGGCAATGGTCATCATCATGGCCAGCTCATGGGCCGGCACACCGAACCGTTTGAAAGGCATGAGCAGTGCTTCGATACCGTCAGTGAGCACAATGGGGCTGGTGGTATAGGTAAGGAGGGAAGAAAAGGCGATGAGGAACACCAGACGCAGGGTCATGATGAGGCCGTTTTGTATCCCTTCCTGACTAATATGAATGAATTTCCAGGTAAAGAGCTCATTGCCCGGTGTGGTAAGCACATGGATACCCATGGTGAATACCAGAATAATCCACAAAGGCTTGATGGCTTTCCAAATCAGGGACACCGGCACGCCGGACAGGGCGATGGCCAGGAAAGTAAATCCGGCCACCAGGATGTAGGACCACAGGTTATTGGCCAGGAAAATGGCCACGATGAAAATCATGGTGCAGAGAATCTTGGCTCTGGGGTCCATGCGGTGCAGGAAAGAATCTCCCGGGTAATACTGGCCGAGGGTAATATCTGTTAACATGATTTTCCGCCTCCCAGCATCTGACTCATTCGATTGACCGCTTCTTCCACGGTTTTCGCATCCTCCGGCACCGGAATGCCCTTCTCCTTCAGATACAGAAGGGTCTGTGTCAAAGGCGGCGCATCGACGCCGCATTCCTGCAGCTCCCTGCGATGGTGGAGGAAAATATCCATAGGCTTTCCATCCATCACCAGATGGCCCTTGTGCATCACCAGCAGGCGGGTAGCCAGCCGTGCAATGTCGTCCATGTTATGGGATACCAGGATAACGGAAAAAACGCCTTTCTGGTACCAGCTCTGGATGCGGGAGAAAATTTCACGCCGTCCGATGGGGTCAAGGCCTGCCGACGGCTCATCAAGGATAAGGAAATCGGGATGCATGGCAATCACCCCGGCAATGGCCACGCGCCGCTGCTGGCCGCCGGAAAGGCGGAAAGGCGAACGGCCGCCGAAGGTATCATAATCAAGGCCTGCAAATTTCATGGCACTCTTCACTCTTTTTTCCGTTTCCTCTTCACTGCAGCCCAGATTCTTCGGACCGAAGGCGATATCTTTGGCCACAGTCTCCTCAAAGAGCTGATGCTCCGGATACTGGAAAACCATGCCCACAGAATGGCGCTTGGCTACCGCTTCCTTCGACTTGGCCGCCAGGTCCACGCCGTCAATGGTTACCTTTCCGGAGGTGGGATGGATGAGGCCGTTCAGGTGCTGGATCAGGGTAGATTTCCCGCTGCCCGTATGGCCGATAATCCCGATAAATTCGCCCTTTTCAATGGTGAGGCTGATATTTTCCAGCGCCACCTTCTCGAAGGGAGAACCCTTGCTGTACACACAGCTTACATTTTCGACGCATATGGACATAACGATTCTCCCAGCTCCTCATCTGTCAAACAATCTTCCGGTATATGGAAGCCCTTCTTCCGAAGTCCATGGGCCAGATCCGCCGCCACCGGCACATCCAGGCCCAGGGCCGTCAGCTTGTCGGCCTGGGAGAAAACCTCCCTGGCCGTTCCTTCCATTCTCAGATGGCCCTTGTCAATGACCATCACATGGTCCGCCGTCACCGCTTCTTCCATGAAATGGGTAATGAGCACAATGGTTATGCCTTCCTTTTCATTCAGCTCATGTACCGTATCCATAACCTCTTTACGGCCATGGGGATCCAGCATGGCTGTCGGTTCATCCAGCACGATGCAGTCCGGATGCATGGCCAGAATGCCTGCAATGGCGATGCGCTGCTTCTGTCCGCCGGAAAGCATGGCAGGCGAATGGGTGCGGTAAGCCGTCATGCCTACCTTCTCCAGAGCCACATCCACCCGTTTTCTGATTTCCCCCGAAGGAATGCCCAGGTTCTCCGGACCGAAGGCCACATCTTCCTCTACAATGGCAGCCACCAGCTGGTTGTCCGGATTCTGAAACACCATGCCCACCTTCTGGCGGATATCCCAGATATGGGAAAAATCGGAAGTCTTCATGCCCTCCACATAGATTTCCCCATCCGTGGGAATCAGCAGGGCGTTCAAATGACGGGCCAGCGTGGACTTGCCGCTGCCGTTGGTACCGATGATGGCTGTAAAGGACCCCTTCCTGATGGTGGCGGATACATCGGAAAGGGCATCAAACTTCTTTCCCTCTTCCGTCTCAAAGGTATGGGTCAAATGACGGATATCAAAAAGAATGTCTCCACCCTTTTTTTCATCCTTCATACTTTCTTTCTCCATGTTTCCTCTTTCTTATGTCCTGAGAAATACAAAAATACAATGATACTTTATGATAACAGACAATTCCTTTTTCCGTCAATGAAAAAGACTGTCTTTTATATAATAATCAGCGGCAGTCCTTTTGTCAATTTGTGAGGTTTTATCTGTTTACAATCATGTGGATATGGTCAAATGCAGGAGACCGTTTCTTGCTTCTTGAATCCGGGGAAATGCGCGCAAAAAAGAAAGGACTGATGCATGGAGGCGCCTCCCTGCATCAGCCCTTTGCATTTCAATTTCCATATCTCTTTTCCAGCTCCTCCCGCAGGTCGCGGAAAAGGGGAAGGAAAATATTGCATGTGTCTGCAATCAGTGTGTCCGCCACTTCCTGACGGAAAACATAAAGCTCAAGACTTCTATCTTTCATGGCCTTCAGCCAGTTCGCTTCATCCCGAATCAGGCCCGCTTCAGAGGCAATCTTTAATGTCTGCCTGGGAGAAGCGGTTTCCGCCTCTTTCCATCCCTTCTGCGTGAGATACTCCTTCATGGCGCGCCATGCCTGTTCAAAGCACTGGGCGAAAAGGGAGCAAAGCCCGGCGGTAACGACCACATCATAGGGAGGATTCACACGATTCATTTCTTCCAGATTTCTCAGCGTTTTATTGAAATTCTCAAACTTTGTCATGGAAAACAGTCTCCCTCATCTATTACCAAGGAACCTCAGATCCACCCGAAATGGCGGCAGGCGTTGTAGATACCGTCTTCGTCGGCCCGGTCGGTGATGTAGCTGGCAAGGGCCTTCAGCTCCGGCTTGGCGTTGCCCATGGCGATGCGAAACCATTCTTTGCGGAACATGGTGCGGTCGTTCATGCCGTCACCGAAAACTACGATATCTTCATCGGAGATATGGAACCGTTTCTGTATTTCCATAATACCCCTTTCCTTATGTATCGGTTCGATGAGCATGGTGTCCTTGCTGAACCATACGTGGGGCAGCGTATAGAGAGGGATGTCATCCCTTTCCTGTTTGCTGCAGGCCACAAAAATCTTGTGAATGGCTGAAACTTTGTGAAAGTCAAAGGAGGGATCCACTTCCGTTTCATAATACCGGTCTTTGACTTTTTCCAGATACAGAGGAGTCCTTGTAACGCGGTATTTCTTATTATAGGGAGCGGCCGCCCAGGGATGCTTTTCTTCATCAATGTCCGACAGGGTCCGGATGCAGTCTGAAAGAGGCAGGCCTTCATCGTAAAGGATCTTCCCGTCAATGGTGACCGCATTGCCGCCATCGGACACCAGGGCTGATATGCCCAGGGTCCTGGCTACTTCCAGGGCATCTGCCTGCATGCGTCCGGTGGCCAGGGAAACAAAGTGTCCCCGGCGGATGAGTTCCTTCACCGCTGCCCTGGTGCTTTCCGGATAATCTGCTGTCAGCGGCGTAGTCAGGGTACCATCAATATCAAAAAAGAAATATTTCTTCATCCTCTGCCTCCTTTGCTTTTCATTTCCTTTCTTATAGTACCATAAGAGGAAGAGTGTTCAAAGGGGCGCGCTCTTTAAGGCGTGAAGGGTTCGCAAAATGAAGAGTCCTGCGGTGCTCGGCGTCTTAAGGCAGCGGCTCTCTTCGATCACCAGCAAAAAAGACAGTGAAGAAAATCCTTCACTGTCCTTTTTCAATGACTGTTACAGCAGTTTTTCAATTTCCGGCGCTATGGCTTCCGGTGTCTTGGTGGGTTCAAACCGTGCTGCCACATTTCCATCTCTGCCCACCAGGAATTTGGTGAAATTCCATTTAATGGAATCATCATCCAGGAAATGGGGATAGTTCTTTTTGATGAAATCCAGAAGGACTTTGGCATTGGGATGGTCCATGTCAAGACCCTTGAATCCCTTTTCCTTTGTCAGGTATTTGAAAAGGGGCTGTGCACTGTCTCCCCTTACATCGCCCTTGCGGAACATGGGGAAGGTAACGCCGTAGTTCAGGCGGCAGAATTCCTGGATTTCTCCGTCGCTTCCGGGATCCTGCTCTGCAAACTGGTTGCATGGGAAGCCCAGCACCACAAAGCCCCTGTCCTTGTAGGCATTGTACAGTTTTTCCAGTCCTTCAAACTGGGGCGTAAAGCCGCACTTGCTGGCTGTATTGACAATGAGAAGAACTTTGCCTTTGTAGTCGGACAGGGAAACTTCCTGGCCTTTTCCGTTCACTGCTTTGAAATCGTATACGTTCATATAAACCTCCCGGGCTCTCATGCCCTAAAGGCGGCGGCGCCGCCGGCTAATCCATGTCTAAGTAAAACGATATTTATCTATCTGATGGTTCTATTATATCGAATTTCATCGAATAATGCAAGCAAAAAAAGAAGCGACACCGAGCCGCTTCAAAAGGGGTTGGAGCAGTGCGCTCCTATGAGAACCTGTATAATAACATCCTTACGGAATGCTATTACCCAAATGACAGGCCATCTGCCTTTCACCGAAAGCGTATGGCAGAGCCTTTCCGGTGCGCCGCACCGGTTTATGAGGACTTCCCGGAGGAAGGGATTGTAAAAAGGAGCGATGATCATATTTCCCTTTTATGACCATCGCCAAAGGGAGATGAATCTCAGGGGGCAGCCCCCTGTATCAGAGTGGTGCCGAAGCACCCGATATATAGGAACTTCATAAAGAAGGTATGGTAAATGGGGTGGGTGATGATGATATTTCCCTTTTACCGCCATCACCCGAAAGGAGATGAACCATGGAGAAATCCCCACAGGTATATGTAAAGCCTTCTTCAGGCGTTACATCGAATGATAGAGGGTGGGAAGATTTCCGGGAGAATGATGTTCCCTGTCATCATCTCCCGGCGGGTATGCAAAAGAAAATCCACCTTGCAGACAAGGTGGATTCAAGGCAGGCCAAAGAAATCGGCTTTATGAATACACACCTTCCCATCGCTCGTAGGTCAAACGGTGATACAAAACAGGCAGTTCTCCTGACTCTGCTTCCTCGCGCCTCCAGCCTTCCCAATTTCCTCAGTGACTTCTGTTGGATTTGCTCTGCATTACAGTGGCGGGACCGTGCCGGTTTTTCACCGGTCTTCCCTATTAAGCCCTTATGGGCACCTGCTTTACTTATGAAATTGTGCTCCTCAATAACCGAATGTTCAACCCATGAAAAAAGCTCTTTACCCAGGGCAAAGAGACATCCATATGACATCCCCTTCCCATCGCTCGTGGGTTCAAACGGTGATATAAGACAGGCAGTTCTCCTGACTCTGCTTCCTCGCTATCCGTCTTCCCGATTTCTCAGTGACATCATTGGATTCGCTCCGCATTACAGTGGCGGGACCGTGCCGGCTTTTCACCGGTCTTCCCTATTAAGCCCTCAGGGCACCTTTCTTTTCATATTCGGTTGTCATTATAGTATCACTCTTGATAGCTGTTGTCAAATAGATTTTGCGACATGGTACGAAACAGGCCGGTTCTGCAATAGGCAGGGGCATCCTGGCCTGTCTTTGCACCAGAAAGCATGATTTTGCCAAAAGGGATGCCCGGGACGTACTGATTCATGCGCTTCTTTAATATCTATCAAAAATCTTCTGTATGTCCCTGAAGTCCCCGGTCTTTGAGAGAGAAAGCTGGAGGAGAATCCGGGCTTTCTGGGGAGACAGGGATCCGCCACGGATAAAGCCTTCTTCTTCGTAGGAGGCTTCTGCGGAAATGACAGAGCCGCTGCCGGCATGGGAGCTTCTCACCACCGGAATGCCCTGGGATGCCGCCTTGGCCAGCGCCTTTTCGTCTTCCCTGTGAATGCTGCCGTTTCCGCAGCCTGCATACACAAGGCCTTCAGCGCCGGCGGACACAGCCGCCCGCACCATGGCACCATCGGCACCGGCATGGCCGTAGATAATATACACCCGGGGAAGGCGATGGAGCCCCTTCACATCAAAAGGGGCCTCTCCTTCCGGCACATGCACCGGCAGGGCGCACCAGCAGGGATGTCCGTCATTCATATAGCCCAGGGGGCCGTCGGGGGAGCGGAAAGTATCAAGGGAAAGGGTATTTCCCTTGGTCACATTTCTGGCGGAAAAGATGGTATCATTCATCATGACCAGCACCCCTTTTCTCCGGGCGGATGGATGGGCTGCCAGACGGATGGCATTCAGCAGGTTCATGGGCCCGTCTGCGCTGACAGCGGTGGCAGGACGCATGGCCCCTGTAAGCACCAGGGGAATGGAGGGCTTCACTGTCAGCTGGAGAAACCAGGCCGTCTCCTCCATGGTATCGGTGCCATGAATCACCACAAGGCCATCGGTTTCCCCCTCCAGCTCATTGGCCCTTTCCGCCAGAGAAAACCAGATATCATCGGTCATATCCTTGCTGTCTATGGAGGATATCTCCTCTCCCGTGACCTGGGCGAAGTTTTGGGCCTCCGGCAGGCTCCCCAGTAAATCCTTTACTCCCAGGGCACCGGCCTCATAGCCGGTGGTCGCTGTTTCGGAAGCGGCCTTCCCTGCAATGGTGCCGCCGGTAGCCAGCAGATGGACCGACGGTTTCCTCTCTGCCCTCACAGAGGAAAGGGGAACCAAAAGGAACAGGGTAATCAGCAGAATCATGAAAAGAATCATGGTATACCTCCTGTCATAATTTATGTCCATTATATCATTTTCCTCCTGTCCCGGCAGCGCCGAAAGGAAGTCGAAAAAAGGCTGTGAAGAAATGATTTACATTTTTTCACAGTCCTTTTCTTATTTCTGTATGTTCTTTTCTTCCCGCCGTTTCATAAGGGAAAGTCCTGCCTCACTGACCATATCCTTTTGACTGTCCGGCGCTGCCAGGAAGAGGAAGCGGTAGCTGTCCCCCACCTTGGATGCAAAGCCCCGGATAAAGAGGGGAAGGAGAAAGCCGTCGGCAGAAAAAGCAGGACGAATGGAAAAGCTGTAGGTTTTGGGACTCCCTTTCAGGCTGTGAAGCTGTTCCACATGGACCATGTCCACTGTCAGGAAATTATAGGGAAGCTCTTCTCCCGTCTCCCTTCTCGCCTCATCTACTGCCTGGAGGAATACTTCATTCATGGCACTTTCCAGCTTCAGGAGGCCCATATTAAAGGCCAGCATCCGTCCGCCTGCCTCCCGGGTATGGCCCCGGGGAAGGAACATGCCGCCGAAGAATTCATCGGACTCCTTCCCTTTGAAGGTGGCTCCCAGAGCCACGGCGCCGGCAGTATAGGTCTTCCCTTTCACCGTCATCATGCCCAGGTGACGGGCTATGGCAGAGTCCCCCCGGCCCAGAGACTCGTAATGCACGTTTTTGGGCATGGATACATGGTTCAGAAATAAGTCTCCCATTTCCGAAACCGGCACAGGCGCTGCTGCTTTGACAGAATCGGCCAGAGGCGCCGTTCCTTCTATCACCGGCCCCACCCCTGGAAAGACCGGAGCCAGAGCATTCATCTCTCCCATGGCGCCGCTGCCGGCGGCAGGAAGATCTGCCGCCATAACGCTGCCTGCTGCCATCATGAATGGAAGGGCAAGGAGCGCTGCTGTTTTCTTGATGTTCATTTCCCGGCTTCCTTCAGCGCTTTATCCAGAAGGGGCTGGAAATAGCGGCCCGATGCTTGGTCTGCGGCAAAGAGGGTATATACCGTCTTCCCTTCCCCTCTGGTAATAATTCCCTTCACATAGAGAGGAATCATGAATCCGTTTCTGGTGAGCACTGCCTTCGCATCAGCGGTGCGGTAAGCAAGGCCTTTCTCCGACTTTCTGTCTTCCCAGGAAGAGTGGTCTTCCACCTTCACCGCACCGTGCAGAAGGGTAAGGGCCCGGTCCAGCGAGTTTTCCGATGCCCCTGCTTTTTCAGAAGATGCCGCCTTAACATCCGCTATCTTCTCCCCTTCATTCCGGTCTGCCATAGCCTCCTTCCCATAAAGAGCCAGTTTCAACATATCGCTGTTCGAAACGGAAAGGGATACCATCATGCCCTGATAAAAGGTATCATCCGCCTGCGCCCTCACCTGGTACACCTTTCCTGTGCGGAGGATGGAAACAGCCATTTCCGAAAATTCTTTGGAGTAATCCTTGTCTTTGGGAAACGCCTTTGCTCCTTCCAGCGCCGCCTCCACGGTCTTTGCCGCATTCCCTCCCAGCAGCCAGTCATGAAGCTGACTTCCAAAGAAGGACCTTTCTCCGGGATATACGGAAACAGAGGACCCCATATCCAGCACTTCTCCGCCAGACAGGGTCAGAGAATCAGCAGACACTACCATAGTACCGGCAGCCATGGCCAGAGCAGTCATGGAAGCGGCCAGCCACTTTTTCATTTTCATATATTTTCACCTTTCCTTTAATCAATGCATGGTTATTAAAAGTATTATAGCATTTTACAGGGGCCCGTGACTATGGCAATTCCAGACCGGTGTGACAGTGACAGGCGGGATGGATTCCTATGACCATGTCAGTCAGCAGCGCCATGACGGACAGAAAATTGCTGGCGAAGGTTTCCTGTGGGATTGTTACGCATTGGTCCCATGACGAACAGGAAACTGTTGGCGAAGGTTTCCTGTGGGATTGTTACGCATTGGTCCTTTGCCGGACAGGAAACTGTCTGCGAAGGGTTTCCCACTGGCATGTCACGCATTGGTCCTTTGCCGGACAGGAAACTGCTGGCCAAAGGTTTCCTGTTGGCATGTCACGCATTGGCCCTTTGCCGGACAGGAAACTGCTGGCGAAGGGTTCCTGTTGGCATGTCACGCATTGGTCCTTTGCCGGACAGGAAACTGTCTGCGAAGGGTTTCCTACTTGCATGTTACGCAGCAGTCCCATGATGGACAGGAAACTTTCACTCATAAAAAAAGAACTCCCATGAAGGGAGTTCTTTTAGAGTGGCAAAAGATTATTTTGCAATCTTAGCTACAACGCCTGCGCCAACGGTGCGGCCGCCTTCGCGGATAGCGAAACGCTGGCCTTCTTCCATAGCGATCGGGGTGA
>ERZ773276.1572-NODE-1572-length-16842-cov-50.176386_pt1 | contig 16842 bp, 13 predicted proteins | sample MGYA00511386_ERZ773276 | MGnify/ENA primary metagenome ERZ773276 (study PRJEB29015, sample SAMEA2737778) | human gut metagenome | biome: human gut; feature: human-associated habitat; material: faeces | place: China | collected 2012 ...
CGCACTCAGAACCCATGATGGAAGCGCCCTTCTCCTCGTTCAGCAGGAAGTTGATGAGGGTAGCTGCCTCTGCGGGATGCTCGCAGGTCTTGGTGATGGCCAGACCCATGGAGACCTTGGAGAAGCCGCCGTTGTAATCGCCGAACTTGATCTCCTCGCCGACGGTGAAGCCAGCCTTGTTCTCCTCGTCCAGAGCGTCAGCGTACTTGGTAGCGGAGGAGTCCCACTCAAAGCAGCCGGCCAGCTTGCCGGTGATCCACTCGGTGGACTGGTGAGCGGCGTTGTCGCCGTTGGAGCCATAGTAGGTGGGCAGGCTCATGATGACGTGGCCCTCGACCAGGCTCTTGATGAAGTCGATGCCCTCAGCGATCTGGTCGGCATCGTAGTTCAGGGTAGAGGTGGTGGGGTCTGCCCAGTCCTTGCCGTACTTGCTCTCGAGGTAGAACACCATCAGGATCATACGGTCGTATGCGCCCAGGTGCAGGGGATAGTAGTCATCGCCCAGCTTCTCCTGGAAGGTCTTGCCGGCAGCCATCAGCTCGTCCAGAGTGGTGGGGAAGGAGATGCCGGCCTTGTCGAAGGTGGTCTTGTTCCAGTAGAAGATACGGCCGGTCATGGAGACAGGCACGCACTGCTGGGCGTTGGCCACGTTGCAGGCAGCCAGCTTGGCCTCATCCCACTGAGTCAGGTCGAGGTACTCGGAGACGCTGTTCAGGTCGATGAAGGTCTGGCCGTTCTTGGAGTAGTTGTACAGCCAGTTCCAGTTGATCTGGCAGACATCCTCAGCGACGCCGCCTGCGAACTTGGTGGACATGGTGTCCTCCCAGCCGGACCATGCAGCGAAGGTGGGGTTGACGGTGATGCTGCTGTGCTCAGCAGAGAAAGCCTTGATGGCCTCCTGGTAAGCGTTGTGACGGGACTCGCCGCCCCACCAGCTCATGGTCAGGGTGACGGGGTCAGAAGACAGACCAGCCACAGAAGCTGCTGCGGAAGAAGCGGCAGTGGAAGTGGCGGTAGAACCAGCATTGCTGGAGCCGCCGCAGGCGGCCAACAGGCCGGCAGCACCCACAGCGCCAGAGACCTTCAGAAAGTCACGACGAGAAATTGCCTTGCTCATTTTCGTTCTCCTCCTATGTAGAAAACATCTTCTTGCACGGACGCCTCTGCAAAGCATCCGTTGTATACAAATATAATACCAAAGGCAAGAAAAAAAAGAAAGATGCAAATTGTAGTGATAGCGGCAGAAAACGTACAAATATTGCGCTTATTTTTTGCCCGCTTTTGACGTCATTGCCATAATGAATAAACTTGGACCGAAAAACTGTGCAACTTGTATACTTCAACGATTTGCATAGAAAACTGGGATGCAACAGGAGAAGATTGGCCTGAATTGCAAGAATTTTGTAGCCGAGGCAGAATTTGTTGAAAGAACGTTGTATACATCAAAAGCGACGATAACAGAAAGTTCCGCCCCTGAGCTGATATATCAATAGTGCAAAAAACGCGCGAATCAGGCCCCGACTGATATATCACGGATGCAGAAAAGATACAAAAATGCCGCCCGGCGTGCGGACGGCATAAAATCAGGAAAAAGAGTCACCGGCGGGCGGCGTAGAAGGCGCTGCGCTCCCGGAAATAGCACTGGGGACACATGCTGACGTACTGGACGTCGTTCTCAAGGTCGATGGCTACCTGTTCGCCCTCAAAGACGAAGCGGCCGTTGACCTTGCGGCAGTTGCAGGTGGCCTTGCGGCCGCAGGTGCAGATGGTCTTCATCTCCTCGATGGTGTGGGCCAGCTCCAGAAGCCGGGTGGAGCCGGGGAAGCCCTTGAGGGAGAAGTCGGAGCGCAGGCCGTAGCAGATGACGGGGATGTTCAGCTCTACCGTCACCATGAACAGCTGCTCAGCCTGCTCTGCGGTGAGGAACTGGCTCTCGTCACAGAGCACACAGGCCAGAGGCCGGCCCTCGCTGCTGGCGGCCCGGACGGCCTCCACCAGGTCCATGTCCGGCGGCACCAGCAGGTCGGCGGGGCGGCGGACGCCCAGACGGCTCACGAGGTCGCCGCTGCCCTTGGTGTCCACCTTCGGCTTGAGGATGAGCACCCGCATCCCCTGCTCCTCGTAGTTGTGGGCCACCTGCATCAGCGCGGTGCTCTTGCCGCTGTTCATTGCGCCGTAACGGAAATAAAGCTTTGCCATGTCGAAAAAGTCTCCTCATGAAAGAACTCTCTCAGCCAAAGCCTGACGGAGAGGGCCTGTATTATTGATAGTATGTGCTCAGTCCTGATTGCGCAGCCGGTAGCCCAGGCTCATCAGGCTGTCGCCGAGGTGGACGTTCTCCACCACCACGTCGGGGTAGGAGACAGACAGATCGTAGTGGGAGAAGTTCCAGAAGCCCTGAATGCCCAGAGCCACCAGACGGCCGCTGATCTCCTCTGCGCCGCTGCGGGGCAGACAGAGCACAGCCACCTCGGGGTGGTGCTCGGCGCAGAAAGCTTCCAGCTCATCAATGTGTAAAATCTGGATGCCGTTGATCTCTTTGCCCACCTCGTCGGGGGCGTTGTCGAAGGCGGCGATGAGCTTGTAGCCGTTGGTGTCGGTGGTGATGAAGCGGCTCACAGCCTTGCCCAGACGGCCGCAGCCGATGAGGATGGTGGGCAGGAGGTCGCCGTTGCCAAAGAGCAGATGCTCAAGGATGCTCAGCAGGTTTTCTACCGAGTAGCCGATGCCCTGACGGCCATTCACGTCGCCGATGCAGTTGAAGTCCTGCCGCACCTGAGAGGCAGTGGTACCCATCTGGGCGGCCAGCTCACGGGACGAGATGCTGGTGATGCCGTCGTTCTTCAGGGTGCGCAGGTAGCGATAGTATTTTGGCAGGCGCTTGATGACGGGCAGAGAAGCTTTGCCGGGAGTGTTCATAGGGGGGTCTCCTTTCTTTTTATCCGCAGCATTGCCGGGGAGAAGTGCGCAGCGGCAGGGTGCTCCGGCAAAAGATTTGTACTTTCTTGTACAATAATGATACATATTTGACAATCTTATCTCTAGTATAAAGTATACAGCGCGAAGACAGAATGTCAAACCATTTGGCACATTTTTTTGAGAAAGAAAAGAAATCTTTACCGAAGTATAACCGGCAGGAATGCCGGACAAGCTGAAATGAAGCAAAAAGGAGGATACGCAGAATGTCACAGGAAGAGAAGAACATCCCCGTGGAGCAGCAGCGGCTGGAAAAAGAGCAGATCGAGGATATGGGCAGCGTTTACCGCACCCGGGGAGCTCACGCCATCCACTGCCTGACGGTCATCGGGCAGGTGGAGGGCCATGTGGAAGCGCCACAGGGCCAGAAGACCACCAAGTATGAGCACGTCATCCCCCAGCTGGTGGCCGTGCAGGAAGACCCCGCCATCGAGGGCCTGCTGGTCCTGCTCAACACCGTGGGCGGGGATGTGGAGGCGGGACTTGCGCTGGCGGAGCTCATCGCCAGCATCTCCAAGCCCAGTGCGGCGGTGGTGCTGGGCGGGGGCCACTCCATCGGCATCCCGCTGGCCGTCAGCGCCCAGCGGAGCTTCATCGTGCCTACTGCCACCATGACGATCCACCCCGTCCGCCATTCCGGCATGATACTGGGCGTGCCGCAGACTATGCGCTGGTTCGAGCAGATGCAGGAGCGCATCACCGGCTTCGTGGCGTCCCACAGCGGCATCTCGGAGAAGCGTTATACTGAGCTGATGATGCGCACGGGCGAGCTGGTCATGGACGTCGGCACCGTGCTGGATGGCCGAAAAGCCGTGCGGGAAAAGCTCATCGACGAGCTGGGCGGGCTGTCGGATGCGCTGGCATGGCTCTACCGAGAAATCGAGGGGAAATAAATTGCCATTTGACTTTTCCCGTGGTACAATGAAAGAATCGAGTAGTATCGAAATTCTTCCATCGTCACCGACAGAGCCGCCCTGAGCGCGCCCTGCTTCATTATATAAAATAAGGAACGGGTTTTAGGAAACATGGCAAAGAGAAAACGCAAGACCTCCGGGCGCAGCACAGCCTCGCGCCGCAAGAACCGGACACAGGACCGGATGCCCGCGGGGCTCATCACCCTGTTTGCGGGGCTGGTGCTCATGGCGCTGGCTTTCGTGCCGGGCAGTTCGGCCTGGCGCGCGATGCACGATGTCCTGTTCGGTGTGTTCGGCTGCGGAAGTTTCGTGCTGGGCGCAGCACTGTGCTATCTGGCCATCCTCTACACCCGGGGCGAAGACCTTCTGCCCCACATTGCAAAGCTGGTGCTGGGGCTCATCTTCGCCAGCGGCACGGTCATCGTCTTTTCTGACATCCCCACCGACCAGACCGCCGCGCAGATGACCGCCGCCTGTTATCATAATGGTATGAGCGCATGGCTCTCGGGTGGTGCGCTGGGAGCTGTGCTGGGCGGAACGCTCCTGCTGCTCTGCGGCAGACCCGCCGCCAATCTGGTCATGGCGGCGCTGGCGGCCTGCGCCAGCCTGTACATTTTCGACGTTACGCCTGCCGAGTGCTGGCAGTGGCTCTGCAATGTGGGCGGCAGCGTCCACGAAAAGGGCCTTGCCGTCCACGAGCAGAATGCCGCTCGCCGGGCCGAGCGTCTGGCAGAACGCGCCGCCGAGGAGGCCGCGGCAGAGGAATATGAGGACTATGACGACGACCTGCCGGAAGACGAAGTGGGCGAAGGCGAGGACCACTACGGCGGCGAAGAGCCTGCCGCGCCCGCCTTCCATATCCAGCCTCCCGGCTGGCTGGCTGGCGTCTTCCACTGGGGCCATCAGGTGATGCAGGGCGGCGAACAGGCAGAGCCTGCCCCTGCGCCCGCACCGGAAGTGCAGACCCCGCCTCAGCCCGAGCCTGCTCCCGTACAGGTGGAAAAGTCCCGGCCCCGTGCGCCCTTTGATATTGATTTAGGCCCTGACCATACCACCGTCACCGAGGGCGGCAGTGAGCCTATCGAGCCCATCATCCTCGGCCCCGGCGGCACCTTCGGCATGGACCCGCTCCGCCGTGCGCCCATCCGCGCCACCGTGACGCCCATCGTCCCGGACGCTGTGGATACCGCCGCCGAGGACTTCTTCACGGCCCAGCCCGAGCCGACGGTGACGCCTACCGTTGCGCCCGCAGCCCCGGCAGAAGAGCCGGAACAGCAGCCCGCGCCTGAGCCGCCGCTCTCCTTCGGCATCCCGCTCTATGATCTGACCCCGACTCCGGAACCGGCCCCGCAGCCGGTCAGCGCCGAGAATGCTGTGGCGTTCCGCTCTGAGCCGGATGAGGATGGCTGGATCAGCATCACCAGCGACCCGGTGGAAGAAAAAGACCTCAACACGCTGGTGGCAGCCGCCATGGAAAAGCCTGCTGTCTCCGAGGAGCAGGCTGCGAACGCCCCCGCCGAAGAGGCCGAGACGGAGGAGAGCTTCCAGTATCAGTACCCGTCCATCGAGCTGTTCGAGCGCGCCCCGGAGGAAAGCGACTCCGGCGCGGAAGATGAGCTGAAAGCCAACGCCCAGAAGCTGGTGGACACGCTGGAAAGTTTCGGCGTCCGCACCCGTGTGCTGGATATTTCCCGCGGCCCGTCGGTCACCCGGTATGAAGTCCAGCCCATGGCGGGCGTCAAGATAAGCCGCATCACTTCGCTGGCGGACGACATCGCCCTGAACCTGGCGGTGGCCGATGTCCGCATGGAGGCACCCATCCCCGGCAAGCCTGCCGTGGGCATCGAGGTGCCGAACCATAAGAAAACGCCGGTCTACATCCGCAGCGTCTTTGAGAGCCAGAGCTTTTTGCGGATGACCTCACCGATGGGCATTGCGCTGGGCAAGGACATCGCCGGCGTGGCCCAGGTGGCCGACCTGTGCAAGATGCCCCATCTGCTCATCGCGGGCAGCACCGGCAGCGGTAAATCGGTCTGTGTCAACAGCATCATCATGAGCCTGCTGTTCCGCTCCAGCCCCGAGGACGTCAAGCTCCTGCTCATCGACCCCAAGGTCGTCGAGCTGGCTGAGTACAACGGCATTCCCCACCTGCTGATGCCCGTCGTCACCGAGCCCCGCAAGGCGGCCGGGGCACTGGGCGGCGCAGTGCAGGAGATGGAACGCCGCTACCACCTCTTCGCGGAGAACAACGTCCGCGACATCAAGTCCTTCAATAAGCTGGCTGCAACGGACCCGAACCTCGAGAAGATGCCCTATATCGCCATCATCATCGACGAGCTGGCCGATCTGATGATGGTCGTCGGCAAGGATGTCGAAGACTCCATCTGCCGCATCGCCCAGAAGGCCCGCGCCGCCGGTATGCACCTCATCGTGGCGACCCAGCGCCCCAGCGTGGACGTCATCACCGGCCTCATCAAGGCCAACATCCCCAGCCGCATCGCCTTCGCCGTGTCCAGTCAGGTGGACAGCCGCACCATCCTCGACGGTGCCGGTGCCGAAAAGCTGCTGGGCATGGGCGATATGCTCTTCATGCCCGTGGGCGCACCCAAGCCCACCCGTATCCAGGGTACCTTTGTGCGGGATGAGGAGATCAGCCGTGTGCTGGACTTCATCAAGAAGAGCGCCACCGTCCAGTACGACGAAGCCATGATCGAGGCGATGGAAAAACACGCCATTCAGGACGGCAAGAAGGGCAGCAGTTCTGCCGACTCCGACGAGGAGGGCGGCAGTGACCCGATGCTCAAGCAGGCCGTGGAGGTGGTCATCGACGCCGGCCAGGCGTCCACCAGCCTTTTGCAGCGCCGCTGCAAGCTGGGTTATGCCCGCGCCGCCCGCATCATGGACGAGATGGAAGAAAAGGGCATCATCGGCCCCTACGAAGGCGCAAAGCCCCGCGCTGTCCTCATCAGCCGCCAGCAGTGGCTGGAAATGCAGATGAATCAGCCGGATGAATAACCTCTCAGTCAAAGCCGGACGGCTTTGCCAGCTCCCCTACTAGGGAAGCCACTGGCGTACCGGACAGGCTCACGCTGGATGAATAGAATTTTTGATTTCGGAAGCAATAGAGCCCTGCTGTACAGGGCAGGCATAATGAAAGAAAAAGGATAACTATGGAACATTACACCGAATTTCTCCCCATCAGCCGGGCCGACATGGAGGCCCGGGGGTGGGACCAGCTGGACTTCGTGGTGGTGGGCGGCGACGCCTATGTGGACCACCCCAGCTTTGGCACCGCCATCATCAGCCGCCTGCTGGAAGCCGAGGGCTACAAGGTGGGCGTGCTGGCCCAGCCCCGCTACACCGACTGCGAGGATTTCAAGCGGTTCGGAAAGCCGAAGTACGGCTTCTTCATCGGCGGCGGCAATGTGGACAGCATGGTGAGTCACTATTCCGTCGCAAAGATCCCCCGCGCGGAGGACGAGTATTCGCCCGGCGGCAAGGGCGGCGCACGGCCCGACCGCAGCGCCACCGTCTACACCAGACTTGCCAAGCAGGCATACCCTGACCTGCCCGTCATTCTGGGCGGTCTGGAAGCATCGCTCCGCCGCTTTGCCCACTACGACTACTGGCTGGACACCGTCCTGCCCAGCATCGCCGAGGACTCTGGCGCGGACATCATCAGCTTCGGCATGGGGGAACACCAGACCGTGGAAATTGCCCGCCGTCTGGAGGCAGGGGAGCCGGTGGAGAGCATCACCGATGTGGACGGCACCTGCTACCTGACCGACTTCGACCACCTGCCCGAGCGGTATGTGGAGTGCGCGGGCTTCAAGAAGGTCGCCTCCGATAAGGTGGCTTACGCGAAAGCCTGCCGCATCCAGATGGACAATCAGGACGTTGTCAGCGGCAATATCATCGTCCAGAAGCAGAGCGAGAAGTACCTCGTGCAGAACATCCCCGCAAAGCCCCTCGTCCGCTGGGAGCTGGATAAGGTCTACGCCCTGCCTTACACCCGCCGCTACCACCCAATCTACGAGGCCATGGGCGGTGTGCCTGCCATCCGCGAGGTGCAGTTCTCCATCATCCAGAACCGCGGCTGCTTCGGCGGCTGTAACTTCTGCGCCATCCAGCTGCATCAGGGCCGACGCGTCACCAGCCGCAGCGCCGACAGCATCGTGGCCGAAGCAGAGCGGATGACCCACGAGCCGGATTTCAAGGGCTACATCCACGACATCGGCGGCCCCACCGCCAACTTCCGTTTCCCATCCTGCCGCGAGCAGATGCTGCGGGGTATGTGCAACGGCGGCAAGCACTGCCTCGCCCCCACCACCTGTTCCCACATGATCGTGGACCACAGCGATTACCTGAAAATCCTCCGCCGCGTCCGGGAGTTGCCCGGCGTCAAGAAGGTGTTCATCCGCAGCGGCATCCGCTTCGATTACCTGATGGCCGACCCCGATGACACTTTCTTTAAGGAGCTGGTGGAGTACCACGTTTCCGGCCAGCTGAAAGTCGCGCCGGAGCACTGCGCCCCCAACACCCTCGCCTACATGGGCAAGCCGCCGATCGAGACCTTCAACAAGTTCAAGGATAAGTTCTACGAGCTGAGCAGGAAGGCGGGCAAAAAGCAGTACCTCGTGCCGTATCTCATGTCCAGCCACCCGGGCAGCACTCTCAAGGATGCCGTCTATCTGGCCGAATACCTCTACAAGAACCATATGCGCCCCGAGCAGGTGCAGGATTTTTATCCCACGCCCGGCACCGTGAGCACCTGTATGTTCTACACCGGCCTCGACCCCTACACTTTGAAGCCGGTGTTTGTGGAAAAGACCGCTGAGGGCAAGGCACTTCAGCGCGCCCTGCTCCAGTATTATGAGCCCCGCAACGCCGAAAAGGTCATCAAGGCGCTGAAAATGACCCACCGCGAAGACCTCATCCCCCTGCTGGTTCCCGCTGAGGGCCGCATTGCGGTCCAGCGTTCGGCCCGCAGAGCCGAGGCCGCCGATGTGACCATCCACGGCGACGGCACCTACACCGTCCGGCCCAGAGGCAAGGGCGGCAAGCCGCAGAGCCGCTCCACCGCCCCGGCAGGCCGCAGCCCGGCAGGCCGTCAGCCCAGCCCCGGCGCACGTTTTGCGCCCCATTCGGCTCCTGCGCATAAACCGAAAAGCAATCAACAGAAAGAGAATACATCGTGGAAAACTTCAAAAAAGAAAAAGTGACCGCTCAAACGCTCATGAGCCGCCTCGCTGCGCTGGCGCTGGCCGCAGCCCTTGCGCTGGGCCTCGTGGGCTGTGACACCTCTTCCATCGTCCCGGGAGGCAGCGGTGACGTCATGCCGAACCCGGCAGTTTCTCAGACCGAAACGACGCTTTCCGACGGGCAGGACGCCGCCTTCCAGATGCACTTCATCGACGTAGGGCAGGCGCTGAGCGTGCTGGTGGAGTGCGACGGACAGTTCATGCTCTACGACGGCGGCAATGTGGACGACGGCAGTCTGGTAGTCTCCTACTTGCAGAGCCAGGGTGTCGAGCAGCTGGAGTATGTCTTCTGCTCCCATGCTCACGAAGACCATGTGGGCGGTCTGGCCGCTGCGCTGGCCTATTTCCCGGCCTGCCACGTTTACAGCCCCGTGACGGAAGCCTCCACCAAGTGCTTCAAGGATTTCGTCAAGTACACCCAGCAGCAGAACTTACAGGTCGAAGTACCTGCCGTAGGCACCCAGTGGGCGCTGGGCAGCGCCACTGTGACCATGCTTGGCCCTGTGGCGCAGTACGATGACACCAACGATACCTCCATCGTCCTGCGCATCGACTACGGCGCGACGAGCTTCCTGCTCACCGGTGATATGGAGGCCGACGCCGAGCGCGACCTCGTGAACAGCGGCGCGAACCTCAAGGTGGATGTCTTACAGGTGGGCCACCACGGCTCCAGCACCTCGACGAGCTACGTCTTCCTGAACGCTGTCCTGCCCGAGATGGGCATCATCTCCTGCGGGGCCAACAACAAGTACGGCCACCCCCACGAGGAGACCCTGAGCATCCTGCGGGACGCCGGTGTGGACGTCTACCGCACCGACCTGCTGGGGACGATCACCGTTTCCAGTGACGGCCAGAACTACACGGTGGCAACGGAACATTTCGCCACCGACGCTGAGCTGAACCCCACCGACCCGGCGGCGTCCAGCACGGCCCAGCAGGCGTACATCGGCAACGTGAACAGCAAAAAGTTCCATCTGCCCAGTTGCGTCAACCTCCCGGCAGAGAAGAACCAGATTTTGTTCTCGAGCTATGATGAAGCTGTGGCTGCTGGCTACAGCCCCTGCTCGAGCTGCATCAAGTAAGATTGGAGGCGGTAATATGAGTTATGGATGGGCAACCGTTTTTACACTGGCGGCATGGCTCGCAGGGTACTTTATAGACGAGTTCATCAGCTGGGACGACCCGATGGGCCTGCGAATCGTGCTTCCTGTCATCGTGATGGGATGCTGTATTATGAAGTTCATCAAGGACAGTAACCAGCCGAAATAAAGCAAAAGGCACCGTGCTTCTGCTCGAAGCACGGTGCCTTTTTAGTTATCGAATCAGCATCAGCGTCCGCGTCCGGCTCCGCCGCCGTGGCTGCTGCCGCCGCCCATGCCGCCGAAGCTGCCGCCGCCGCGCCCGGCTCCGCCAAAACCGGAGCCGCCGCCCATACCGCCAAAGCCGCTTCCACCGAAGCCGCCGCCGCGGGGAGGACGAGGCCCACGGGGGCCTCTCGGGCCGCGAGGGCCGCCATAGAAACCACCGCCGGGGCCGAAGTCATCGTAAGGGCCGCGGGGAGGGCGCGGGCCTCTGTGCCGACGCCGTGCGCCGAACCAGCCGAACGGCCCCCAGAACCAGCCGAAGGAGTGGCCGAGAGGGGTGATAAAGATAAAGAAAACTGCGATAAACAGGATGATATAAGCAAGCATGGAGAAAATGCCGCCGATAAAGTTTTCCCAGATGGAGTAGTGCTTCTGGGGCGGGACAGGCTCGACAGAGGGCCGGGTGGTCTGGGTGTCAGAGCCGTCGGAATAGATGGTCCCGCCGCTCAGAGTGACCCCGTACACCTCCGCGACGGTGTTTGCCACATTGGTGGCGCAGGTGAGGACGGCTGCATCGTACTTCTTGGCGGCGACGTCCTCCATGGTCTGCACGAGGGAGCTTGCCTGGTCGGCCAGCATGGTGCTGCGGAAGCCGTCGCCGTAGGTCAGATAGTAGTCGCCGTCGGCGTACTGATCCGACTGCATCACCAGCAGGATGAGTATGCCGTTGTTCTTGCTGGAACTGCCGATGCCCCAGGTGTTGAAGGCTTCAGTAGCGTAGTCCTCGGTGGTGGCGCTTCCGGTGTAGTCCACGGTCAGCACGCCGATCTGTGCGCCGTCGCAGCTGGAAGAGAGCTGTGCGTTGAGGGTCTCGAGCTCCGAGGTGGTGCTGTCGCTCAGCACACCGGCGTCGTCCACCACGCATTGATCTTTCGGCAGGCTGGGCAGCTGGATGCTGGAAGCCGAAGCCGCCGGTGCAAGCGCCGTGATGCCGACAGTCACGACAAGAAGCAGTGCCGCAATGCGGCGGGAAAGTGTTTTCATCGTCTTCATGCGAAAAGTTCCACCTCCTGTATGCCGAACAGCTTACCCAGCACGCTGGCCGGGAAGCCGCCGACGTCTTTCTGGTAACTCTGGACGGCGTCGTTATAATGCAGGTTGCTGATGATGGTCTGCGCACTGTTGAACTGGCTGTACTGCCCCTGCACTGCGCCCATCTTCATGGGGTCTGCGGCCTGCTCCTGCAGCTTTGCGTAGAGCTGGCCGATGGCTGCGCCAAGCGTCTCGTTCGACTGGTAGAGCATATGCATCCTGCCGCCGGTGTAAACACTCAGAGAGTCCGGTGCGTGAATCTTGCCATCGGACTGCACCGCCCCGAGGCAGGCGGAAAAAGAGTCCAGCGCAGCCTGTGCCGTCTGCACTTCGGTGCTGTCTGCACCCAGTGTGTTGGACGCGGTGGTGATGATATTGGCGGCCGTGTTGAGCCGTGTGGTCAATTCCTCATTCAGGGTATAGCCGCTGTCTGCGGCCACGCCAGTGGTGAACCCGTTCTTCACCGTGTCGTACTTTGCCCGGAGCTTCGCCCCGCCAAAGCCGACAAAGCACCCCAGCATCACCACGATGCAAAGCGCCACGGCCACGGCCTGCTTGCCCAGCGCGGCAGGCAGGGCCTTTTCGAGGCTTGCCAGCTTCTGCTGGAAGGGCGTCAGCCGCACTTCCTCCTCGGCGGGCGCTGCGGCGCGATAGCTGGAAGCGTCAAAGCCGCCGGTGGGTTGATTCTGTTGTCTGGAAAAATCTGCGTTTGCCATTTCAGCTCCGGATCTCCATCATCTTCTGTTTCAGCTCGTCTTCGATGCGGGTGAGTTCCTGCTCGGCAGCGGCACGCTTTGCACGGCCCTCGCTCTGTATCTTGTTCAGCTCGTCCAGCGTCTCGATAAGGCTCTTGTTGGTCTGCTGCAGGGTCTCGATGTCTACGACACCGCGCTGAGACTCCTTGGCCGTCTCGATGGTACCCATTTTGAGGGCGTCGGCGTTCTTTTTCAGCAGCTCGTTGGTCATGTCGGTGACGGCACGTTCGGCCTGCATGGCCTGCTGGCTGTGGGCCAGACCCAGTGCCAGCACCATCTGGTTCTTCCACAGGGGGATGGTGTTGACGATGGTGGACTGTATCTTCTCGGCCATCATGGAGTTATTGTTCTGCAAAAGCCGGATCTGAGGACCCATCTGCAGGCTGATGGTGCGGGTCAGCTCGAGGTCGTAGAGCTTTTTCTCAAAGCGCTCGCACTGGTCGGCCAGATCGCGTGCGGCCTGTGCGTCCTCAGGCAGGCCGGAAACCTTTGCCTTGTCCATCGCCTGCTGCAGCTCGTGGGCGCGGAAGTCGGCCAGCTTCTTCTTGCCCGCGAGGATATACATGCTCAGCTCTTTGAAATAGGCCATGTTCAGCTCGTACATCTTGTCCAGCATCGCAATATCCTTGAGCAGCTGCACCTGATGCTTTTCGAGGGCGGACTGGATGGTCTCGACGTTCGTTTCCGCTTTGCTGTACTTGGTCTTCATGTTGTCGAGCTGGTTACCTTTTTTCTTGAAGAAGCCGAGGATGCCCTTTTCCTCTTCGGCGGCATCAAAGTTCTTCAGCTCCCCGATAAGGTCGGTGATCATGCCGCCCACCTCGCCAAGGTCTTTGGTGGACACTTTGGAAAGTGCCGCCTCGGAGAAGTCACCGATCTTCTTCTGGCAGGCGGAGCCGTACTGCAGCACCTGCTGGCTGTTGGTGATGTCGATCTTCTGAGCGAAGGCGTCCACCATCGCCTGCTCCTCGGGGCTGAGCTTGACCTGTTCGGCCTCGGGGGCCGCAGCGGGTTCGGGCTGCTTTTCCTCGGCGGCAGGTGCTTCCACCGGGTCGAGGGTCAGGGTGGGAACAGCGGGTGCGTCTAAGTCAAAATTGAACGTATTATCAGCCATGAGAGATTCCTTCCTTTCCAAATCAGACGTTTAGCCTAAGCCTTGTCCTTTGAGCATATTCTGCAATACCGTCAGATCCGCCGAGAGGTCCATGCTTTCAGCGGCATACAGTGCATCCAGCTGGTTTTCGAATGCAGTGGCGATAGAAGCCGCGTTCCGCTCCACCTCTGCCCGAATCGAAGCGGCATTTTCGCCCCGCACGCCCTGGCGGGCGAGTTTTGCGTACTGCTCCAGTACGTTCACCGCGTCGGGCAGATAGTAGTTCGCAAAGCGGCGTACCTGCTTTGCCTTGGCGGGACTGGCCTCCACCGTCTCCATGATGGAGCGGCCTGCCTTTTCCATCCGGGTCATGGCGGCGGAAAGCTCCGGGTCGGGCAGGGCCTCGTTCAGCGCGTGGAGGGCATCCAGCTTCTGTTGGATGTCGGCCAGCATCTCGTCCACATCGCCGCTGCCGGTGTGGAAAGGCACTTCATGCTCCACCACCCGGGGCGGGCAGACCTTCTTTGCCGCGCCGAACATCACGGCTGCGCCGCCCAGCGCTATCAGCAGCGCCCACAGCTTATATGCTGGCAGTGCCGCGCACAGCACCGCGAACACCAGCGCCGCCGCATACCACGGCAGGACGCTGGGCTTTTGGGTGCGGATGATTTTGCTCATGAATTTTCTCCTTTCCCGAAGAGGCGCACCGCCCCTTGTACTCTTCCATAATAAATCCTTTTATACACAAAACGCAAGTGTTTCATGAATAATTTACAGGTTGGAAACGGTTATATAATCTTTGAGGGCCTCGCCCCAGACCTCGCGCAGGGTTTCGGGGCGGCAGGCGGCGTTGGCGGGGCTGGTGCTGGGCAGCTTGACCGCCGGGATGCCGGACACCGGCAGCAGATACTTTGTATAGATGCGGTAGGCCGTGGCCCCGTTGCAGAACACTGCCTCAATGGGTGCTTTCGTCAGAAGGGATGCAATGTCGTTCGGCACCACGTCCCGGATAGAGGCGTCCGACGCGCCGGTGATGGTGCAGCTTTCCAGTGTATCCCACAGGGCGAGGCCATGGCGGAGGATGATGCCCTTTTTGGCCTCGATGTCCTCCCGGGCGGGGACAGGCTCGCCGGTGAGAGCTGCCATCATGGGCCAGAAACGGTTCTGCGGGTGGCCGTAGTAGAAGGCCATCTCCCTGCTTTTGGGGCTGGGCCATGTACCGAGGATGAGGGCGCGGCTGTTTTCAGAGTAAACGGGTGCGAAGCTCATCGTTCCATCGTCTCCCATGCAGAGCCGAAGCTGCGGTCGGAGGGCTCCGCCTTCGGGCCGTCGAACCACAGCTCTTCAATAAGGGCAGCAAGGCCGTCCTCCCGCACATCGCCGATGACGCGGTCAGCGGCGGCTTTGGCTTCGTCGGTGCCGTTGGACATGCAGCAGCCGAGGCCGGCTGCTTTCAGCATCCCCACATCGTTGGCGGAGTCGCCTGCCGCCACGGCCTCGGCGAGGGAGAGGCCCATCTTTTCGCAGAGGTCTGCGAGGCCCGCGCCCTTATCGATCCCGCCCCGCACGATGTCATAGAAGTGGGAGCCGTCGGGCAGCTGGCCGCCCGTCTGCATGAAGTGAAGGCCGAGGTGGCCGTACTTTTCGTTGAACCGCTCCAGCGCCCCCTCGGGGAAGAGGCAGAACGCTGCGTGAGGCATATCGATGAGGTGGCGGTCCTGGTCTTCGCCGTCCACGCAGTCCAGACCGACGCTGTTCATCTGATCGTAGTGCTTGTGGAGGATGTCATACTCGCAGTAAACATAGTATGCATCCTTGAAGTTAAATTGCAGGGGGTAGTTGTAGTCCTCACAGAAATCCACCAGCGCGTACATCTCTTCGTTGGTCATGGGGTGCTCTGCCACGATGGTGCCGTTCTTGTCCACGACGCAGGCACCGTTGCAGGTGATGGCATAGTCGAACCGGATGCCCCCCAGCTGGCCTTTCCGGTTGATGGCTGACCAGGCCCGGCCTGTGCTGAGCACGAATTTTCCCCCGGCGGCCTGAAGCTTCTTCACGGCCTTGACCATGGCCGGACGGGGCTGTTTTTCCCCGAAGGGGACGAGGGTGTTGTCGTAATCGCTTGCGAGAATTTTATATTGCATGGTGTTCTCCTTATATCTATATATAAGTTGAGTATATCACAAAATGAAGGCTTTGTCTCCAAAATAAAAAGCACCTGCACGCTTCTCCGAAGAAAAGGTGCAGGTGTTTTGCAAATACTCAGGCGATGAAAGCCACCACGATTTGGATGCCCACGCCCACAGCGGCACCGCAGGCCCAGGTCAGGCCGGTGATGAAGAAGTTCTGCTTCCAGGAGGGATTCACCCGCCACAATACGGCGAGACCCACGCCCGCGCCGGTGCAGAGACCGGCCACGAGGCTCGAGAAGCGGAGTGCGCCCTCGACGTAGAGCTGGGTCATCAGGACGCTGGCGGCACAGTTGGGGACAAGGCCCACCAGTGCGGCCACCACCGGCTGGAAGAAGCCCATCCGGCCCAGCACCGAGGCGAAGACATCCTCGCCGACGCCCTCGACGATGAGGCCGAACACGAGGCTGAACACGAAGATAAAGACAAAGATCTCGAGGGTGTGGCGGAGCGCGGCCTTCCAGATGGGCTGGGGATGGCCCTCTTCGTCGCTGTGCTCCTCGTGGCAGTCCACCTCGTCGGCGTGGCCGGTGTAGCCGCCGCGCAGGCTGCGGGGCAGGGCCTTGCGGAGGACGAAGTCCAGCATAAAGCCCACGAAGACAGCGTACACGACTTTGATGACCATCAGTAGGATCAGCTTATCCCAGTAGGCGGGCATGGACACCAGCAGGGGGATAGCCTCGTCGCTGGTGGCGAGATAGACGGCCATCAGCGTACCCAGCGTGATGACGCGGGAGGCGTAGAAGTTGGAGGCGATAGCCGAGAAGCCGCACTGCGGCACACAGCCCAGCACCGCGCCCGGCACCGCACCCCAGCGGCCGCCGCCCGCCAGCAGGGCCTCGATGCGCTCACCGTGGCGGGTCTCGACATATTCAATAAAGAGATAGGCTAAAAACAGGAAGGGGAGCATCTTGGCGGTGTCCACCAGAGTTTCGCTCAGTACATCCAGAAAAAGTTCCATTGTTTGATACCTCGTATATAAGGGTTGGATTGTTTTTTTGCAGGGATAAGTTCTCTTTTGCGCGCCAAAAGAGAACCAGAAAAGCGCCCGCTACTTTCGAAGCGCGGGAGGCACGAACTAGGGGCTACTCGCCCTTGATAATCCCGAAGGAGTTGTCGAAACGGAAAAAAGCTAGTCGCTTCGCTAAGACGGGTTGCGGTGCCCAGCGTCCACTTCGTGCCTTGGGCGGCACTCGTGTCCTACTGACCGCGGCCCCAACAGCTCCTCCCTGTTTCCGCCGCAGGCGGCGGTCGTCGC
>ERZ773276.1602-NODE-1602-length-16567-cov-37.605136_pt1 | contig 16567 bp, 18 predicted proteins | sample MGYA00511386_ERZ773276 | MGnify/ENA primary metagenome ERZ773276 (study PRJEB29015, sample SAMEA2737778) | human gut metagenome | biome: human gut; feature: human-associated habitat; material: faeces | place: China | collected 2012 ...
GCAAAGGTACAGACTTTTAAGCGAGGCTGAAATACGGTAATGCCGAGACGCTTACGATATATGCACGGATAACCAACAAGAAGATCGAGGAGGATATGGCCAAATTCTTCAATGACAAGACAATAAGCAGCCTCAGTGAGGAGTCGGTGAACATGACGGCCAAGGATAAAAACACCACCAGGGCAAAGAATAAGAAAAAAGGCGGCACCCAGGCATCTGCCCAGGCTTGAAGCCTATAGCCCGCCTTGTTGTCCTTACTGTCGAAAAAGGCTCTTGGTGCAACATATGTATCAAGGGCCTTTTTGCGTTTATACATGCTTAGTCATTTATCTGCTTGTATAACGACTATCCATCAAAGGCTTGGAAGCCTCAATCGTTCTCGATCTATAATGTTCTATGGATTGTGTGCCGCCATCGCAGACGAAGCGCGGCAAACCCGAGCGAAGCCGCTTGCCGCCAGCGAAGGCGAAGTTGACAGGCACTCAATCCTAAGAACAGTTGAACAGACCACTCTCCCCTGCCGCCGGAAGTTCCGTTCCGGTGGTTAAAGCGGTGCCTTCTATGGCATGGCTTTAAGGGAGATAGTTCTATCTAACCAATGTTCACCTCTGCTGAAGTCATCAATCTTTGAAATCATCTAATGGCAAATAAATACAAATTATTTGCAGAATGTCGATTTTTATTCGTATGTTTGCACCAAAATAATTTCATTCAACATGATAGACTTCAAAGAAATCCATAAAAAGCCGTATCATTTCACATTGGAACGCTTGGATCCTGAGAACGAGAATGTGCCGGAAGCCATCATTCCGGATGATATGAACCTGCACTTCACAGCCGAAGAAATGCTGATGTTACGCCGTTTCTACAAGGAACGTGGGCGTGATGTCGAATTTGAGGAATTCGAGGGCTTCGATGAAGACTCCTACGAGGATGACTGTGATATACTGCTCCAATACTTGTATATGTGCACTTCAAAGGAGATGCAGGACTACGCAGCCGCCCATCCCATGGAAGACCTGGGCATTTATACTTACCAGTTGTATCAGAAGCTCCCCTATAACCTTGACGACTATTGGATTTGTCCTCCGGATGAACTTATTGACAATGTCCTTGACGACAATTTCATGGACTGGGTAGGAATAATGAATGACCTTGATTTGAATGATGCCCTTACTGAGGCATCAATGGAGTTGGACTACCCACACGACGACGATTGAATTAGTCAGTCCTTCCTGTCAAGAATATCCTGAAACTGCGGATGCCTCTGGTACCAGACAACGGCGAATGAGCAGACGGGCTTCACTTTCAGCTCTTTACTGACAGCATAGTCGTTGACAGCACTGACAAGCAGACTCCCCACACCTATCCCTTCCTTGTAGGCATACGTGTGGTCAATGCTCAATACATTTCCCTTGAAGGAGAAATCCAGTCGGCCAACAAGTTCTTCACCATCATAGGCAAGCACTTTGCCGCCAGTATTCGTAGTTTCAATCTTCGTCTCCATATTGGGCACAAAGGTACGATATTTCCCCGACATTTCGGAGTTATTGTATTTCATACTCATATTATTATATATCTGATATTTCCAATTATTGCGTAGCGCTTCAAATGCTTGACTTCGCCCTTGCAGTCCTTGGACGAAAGAGCGAAGTGAAGCATTCAAAGGCTTGTGCGCAAAGCATGTGGCGGAAGAGCATCGAAGCGCAGCCTTGATGCTACTGTAGCCACTTGCCTTGCGATACTGTTGTACTCCCAAGCCTTGCGTGGCTTGTACTCCTATGCATTGCATAGCTTATACTTCCATGCATTGCGTAGCGATTATTCCCAATCATTGCGAAGCACTTCAAAAGCTTGACTTCGCCCTTGCAGTCCACCGACAAAAGATCGAAGTGAAGCATTCAAAGGCTTGTGCGCAAAGTATGTGGCGGAAGAGCATCGAAGTGAAGCCTTGATGCTACTGTAGCCACTTGCCTTGCGATACTGTTGGTACTCCCATGCCTTGTGTAGCTGATATTCCTAATCATTGCGTAGCGCATCGACAGCTTGACTTCGCCCTTGCAGTCCATGGACGAAAGAGCGAAGTGAAGCATTCAAAGGTTTGTGAGCAAAGCATGTGGCGGAAGAGCATCGAAGCGCAGCCTTGATGCTACTGTAGCCACTTGCCTTGCGATACTGTTGGTACTCCTATGCCTTGCGTAGCTTATACTCCCATGCATTGCGCAGCGCATCAAGAGCTTGACTTCGTCCTTGCAGTCATGGACGAAAGAGCGAAGTGAAGCATTCTAAGGCTTGTGCGCAAGGTGTGTGGCGGAAGGGCATCAAAGTGCAGCCTTGATGCTACTGTAGCCACTTGCCTTGCGATACTGATAATCACCATACAGGGCTACGCCTCACCGAGTTCCGCTCCCATTTGCACTGCCAAAGAACGCGTGAGGCCATTGAGGTTCCAGTTCTTTCCTTCTGCCAGCGTGACTTCCTCGCCGCTGTCAAACTTGGCAACGACAGTGTTCCTGCCGAAGTCAAGACGCGCCTGTGTCAGCTCAAAATATCCCGGATGCGGATAGATGACCGGTCGTATCTTTCTCAGGAACCTCACCTGCTCTTCGGCCATCTCCCCCATCATCCTCAGGTAGTCGATGAACTGCTGCAGCGACGCGACGCTGTCCTCCTCGAACGCCGTCGAGAGGATGTCGAACTCCCCGAAGTCGCGGATTTGAATGCTGTACCCACTCTGACGTAGTACATCCAGTCCGTAGCCGTTGATGAACATCCAGCTCACCGGTCCTGTCGTAGCCTCCACGTGTCCCGTCTGCCATCCGAAGACCTCGAAGAGCCGGTCGGCATCCTGTCCGATGGCCGCCCAGCGCCTGGCATTCGGCTTGCCACACGGGAAGATGACGATATGCACGTCCTCCTCACGCTGCGTCGCCTTGAGCAGAATGTCCACCAGCTCCCGGTTCCACTGTTCCGTCTCCGTCCACTTTTCCGGGTTGAAGCCCAGCTTCCATCTGATGAAGACAGACAAGATCTTGTCGTTGGCACCCTCGGCATAGTCGTCGAGAATGCCCAATTGATTACCTTTTTGTGTAATCCCCTCCACATCCGTGAACGACAGTCCGTAGTCTTTCAGCAACTTTCGCCACTGCTTGAACTCCTCCACGCTCGTTACCGACAGCAGCGTCTGATAAGCCTTCATGAGCTCCTTGTCATCGAGCAGCTGCTTGTTTCCGGCATAGAAGTCCAGGATGTTGAGGTACTGCTTTCTGAGCAGATTCACCCATGTCATGTTCAATGTTTCCATAGTAGATTCTTGATTGTTTGTTAGGTCATTCATAATATAATAAGGTGTTAAAAGTTACGGTATCGGCAGTTCAAAGGCTTTGTACACCTGCTTGCCCTCCTTGTCGATGAAGCACCACCGCTCGGAGCGGTACGGCAGTCCGGCTGCATCGACACAGGCATAGTCAATCTTCACCTTCCATCCGCTGAACTCCCCCTTCCTGTCGCCCTTCATGATGAGCGACCGTATGTCCGCCATGCTCCTCATCTGCCTTTCGGCCAGACTGACGACATAGTGGTCGGACGGGTTGAACCGGTTCATGTTGTCCGTGCGCTTCATGATCGTGTCCGTGACCACCTGCATCGTCCTGAGCATCCCCTTCACCTCATCCTTGGTGAAGTAACCCGTTCCGAATGCCGAGTCCGGCTCCGATACCGCCAGCACACGCAGCTGCTTGGGATAGTCCACACTGAGCTCCAGGTTCTCCTTTGCCAGCCGCTTCATCTTCTCACCCGAGTTGCCGCACGATACCATCACTGCGGCACCCATCATTAGTAATAATGACTTCTTCATGTCCTAAAGGCTTTATCGTCCGTACTTCAATGTGTAGTTGATCACGTTGCCGAAGGCCTTGAACTTCACCTTCTTCATCGGCGGCGCAACGAACTTCTCCCCCGTCTGCGGATTACGGCATACACGCTCACCGCGCCGGTAGATGTAGAACTTCCCGAAGTCCGGGATGATCACCTCCCCGTCCTCACGGAGAATGTCCGACACCGCGCAGAGAAAAGCATCCACCGCCTTCTCCACGTCCTTGACAGAAAGTCCCGACTCAAAAGCCGCCTTTCTCAACAGTTTCTTCTTGTTCACAGTACTCATGGTTAATGGTTTGAATGGTTGATAATCAATAGAATAGTACAAAGTAGAAAACGTTTAGTTTAACTTGTTATAGTATGCTCACTTGTTATAATCCGCCACGATCCGTTTCCGGTCATCCGACAGCCGCAGGTACGCCTTTGACAGCGACCCCTTCTCATCCGTTAGCATTACCTCATTCTTCGTGACACCATACTCCAGCAGCTCCTTCAGCTCGTCAAGCGTCACCTTATGCCCACGGATATGCCGCCATAAAGTAAGGTGGTATGGCTCCCCGAGCTTTTCGTGACAGGAACAGTTGAACGCCACCGGACTCACCAGCACGTCCTCGCCACAGACAGGGCACTTGCCCACCACCGAGGATAGCGACATGCCATAGACATCACTCTCCACCAGCACGGCCGAGAAGATCCGTCCCTGCGAGTTAAAGCATCCGTCTAGCACCGTCGGATGCCCGTCGAGGAACGCCTCAATCTCATGTGGCAGGATAAAGCGGTGCGAGAGGATACCGTTGCAGTGCCACTTGCACGTGCCGCCCTTGTCAAGACAATGCTCACAGAAGTACCCCTTTGAGGTAATCTTGATACGTCCTCCACAGTGCGGACAGCGGTGCTCCAGGTATCTGCCCTCTGGCACCACCGCCAGCTTGTCACTTTCCACCTCAATATGAGCGAGGTACTGTTTTCCCTTCTTGTCCTTAAATGTCAGCACACGGCTTCTGCCCGTGTCCTCCAGTTCCTTGATGACAGCGTCCGTGATCTGTATGCCACGGATTGATTTCTTGATTTCCATAGTTGATAAAGTTAATGGTTGATGGTTAATAATAATTGGTAGTTATTGATTAATAAAAGTTTGTTAGTAGTTGATATACAACTGTTTATATTAAAATCATAAAGTTTTCTTGCGGTTTAAAGTGACCACTTCGGACGATACAAGCCTACAGATACTTCCAGTCAAGTATCAGCCCGTCCACGACCGCCTTCCCCGACATCACCGTCGCCCATCCGTCCGGATCGAGTCCGAACCACAGGTCGTTCCACGACAGCGTACGGATCTGCCAGGCCAACAGCCACAAGTCCGTGTTGATGCTCTCCAGCCGCGTGACAATCTCATTGGCCACATAGTACCGCTCAGCTGAGTTCAGCAGGTTGACCTTGTGCTTCTCCGTCTTGCCGTCCGCATTGGTCACATTGTACGGTCCACTTGTCACCAGCTGCTTCATGAACGGATAGAGCGATAGCATCTGTGCCGAGGCATCAACAAGCTCTTCCGAGACCATCACGGCAATGGCAGTACCCTTGAGATTACCCGGCAACGACTTGCGGAGCAACGCCATATTTTGGGGTATCTCCATCCCCACGAGTTCCGCGGCACGCTTGATCTGATAGATATTCTGCATGGCACCCTGCGCGTTCTGCAGATAGCCCAACATCTTATCCTCCAAATGGTGCATCCGCTCCATGGCCAGCGTGACCCCGGCTTCCGTTGCGATGATCGCCTCCTGCGTCTTCTCACGCTTCTTGAAGAGCTTCTTCAGCATTTCCGTCTGTGTGGTCACCGCCCCTGTCAGGAGCGGGTCTGTCTGCTGTGCGAAGCCGCAGACGGAACAGGACATGGCCAGCAACAGACAAAAGAATTTTCTTTTCATGGTTCTCCGGTTGTTATGGCCACGGACATCACTGACGGTACGGACTTGAAAAGTCGGTGCCGGAAGTGATGCGCCGTGACCTCGTTCATACTTTCCCATATACAGAGATACTGTAATTTACATCTTAAACTCGCTCTTGCACTCATTCCGCTCCCTGAGCTCCGTCCTTATCCTCGCGAGATTCTCGTCCCGTTGGAACTTCGTCTTGAGCTGCAGCGCTTCCAAAGGCATGCCGCGTACAACATCGTTCCAGTCCTTGTAGTTCACCGGCGGCTTCATCACCTCTATTCGGTCAGAGAGCTTGTCAAACTTTCCAAGTTCCTCAACAGAAGCCTTCCCCACCGGCATGTCAAAGGACTTCCCGTCCATCTCCAGCCTGAGGTTGTCCCCCATCTGAAAGACGCTGAGCCGCTTGTCATCGAGAAGAGCCGCCATACGCATACCATAGATCCGCCCCGGCAGGTCATTGTCGAAACAGTCCACCGCCTTGGCCATGCAGAAGTGCTTCATCAGTCCCGACACCTGTCCGTTGGACAGCGCGCCGCCCACAGAGACAAATGCCGAGTGTGGAAGGTCAATCTTCGCCCGGTTCGCCTGATAAAACGACATGGCATCGTAAGCCGACTCACAGAAATAGACATGCCTGACCATCTGCGGATTGTTCAGTGCCGAGTGTATGCCCGCCATCCACATTGCCGTCGTTGAGTTCGTCCCTGCCGCCTTGCCCTTGAACCCACGGTCGCCCCGCAGCTCATAGCCTGCCAAGTCCGCACAGAAGTCCGGCTCACGGTACGGGAAGCCTATCATCGGCAGACCGTTCCTGTTCTTCTGGTCCGTGACAATGGCGATATGCCGCTCAAAGAGTGATACTGTCTCACGGCTGATTCCTCTGTCCTCAAAGATCCCCATGGCATAGTCCATGTTCCTTGCCAGCGGCTGAGCCGTGTAACGTTTGGGGTTGAACACCGGGTTCAGACTCCCCAGCCCACCGGCATAGCCCCGGTCCCGGTTGTCCACGACAGGCATGTTGGCGAAGTCCGCCAGCACCTTACCGATGACCTCCCACTGGTTGCGTCCGAACTTGTTAAAGCGACTGAGGTTCTCACCGATGAAGTCCACCACGTCGCCCCGTTTGCCCGAATTGCGGTGGAAGTACCGCTGCCTGTCCTTCTCCTGCGGATGCGAGATGATGATGGTGTCGAGCTTCTCACCCCTGCCGTCGGGCAGGATCAGTTCGATGTACCGTCCCACGCCCGCCTGTCTGTTGAGCTTGTAGCCGAGCGAGAAAGCAACATCGTCGATGCCCACCTTCGGTTTCATTTCCTGAAAAGATACGTAAGACATAGGCTTGTAGTTTGATGTTTGTTATAGGTTTGATAGTTATGAAGCCCACAAATAAAGTTTAATGTGAGTATACAACATTCACAATTTCAAGCCTTTATTTTCCTTATTCTCCTGCTTCTGTTCCCGTATCTCACGCACTTCCCCGACGAACTTTCTCGCTACCGTGTCGTGCAGCATCTGGTCCTTCAGCGCTCCCGTTGGCATCATCTCATATCTGATACCCGTAATCTTACTGATGGGCTTCATGCCGAGGTCCTGCCCCTCGAAGGTCGCACGCACCGCATAGCCCCCGTCCATGCGCTTGAAGATGGCCGCACTGTCGAACTTCGCCGAGAGCGCGATGTCATGCGGCTGCTGCCACACCTTCTTGGCAGCTTCAATCCCCTTGTCAAGTCCCACCTTACGCTGGTTCTCAGTAAGGATGGGCGTCTCACCGAGGGCAATCTTCTGCTCGTCAATCTTCTCAAGGATCATCTTCGAGGCCTTGTTCACGTCCGCCATGACCGATACGATGAACTTCGGCTCCTCTCTTAGCGCGTTGATCCATCCGTCCATGTAGGCAGCGTTGTTGTTGAGGATGCGCTTGTCAAAGCCCAGGGCATTGCCCACCATGGCAGCCGTGAGCTCCGCCACCAGCTCCTCCTTGGCGTACTTTGCATCCCCGAACTTCGCCCCCTTGTCACGGTTCAGCCGGTTGGGGGTGCCCGTGGAGTGCGTCATCTCATGGAGTGCCGAAGAATAGTACTCCATGCCGTCCTTGAAAATCTCCTCCGCGTTCTTGCCGATGTTGAACTGCTCCTTCTTGGGGACAATGACGATGTCACGTGCCGGGGAATAGAACGCCCCGTCCACAATTCTGTCCGTCTGCACACGGCATATCCACTCCTGCCGCTCGAACATACGGTCGAGGGCACGGTTCTCGTACATGCCTTGGGTATCACGCAACTGCGGTCCTTTGAAGCGGTCCACGATGGCATCGTACTTCTCCTTGTTCACCTCTTCTAAGTTGGTCTGATCCACGTTGAACACGGAGAAAGCACGGAGGAACGGTCTGACCTCGCACTTTGCCTGCTCGCCACGGCTCATCTGCCTGTAGTCCGACTCGGCAACCCGCTTGCCCCGCTCGTCCTTGATATTGAGGTCCCAGTAGATGACCGGCATCGACTGCGCACCCTTCTTGATGCGGAGATTCTCCTTCTGCGCCTGCATGAAAGTCATGTATACCGGCGTGCGGTAAGCGTTCATCGCCGTGTCCATCTGCAGGAAGAACGAGTTCGTGCCCGAGTAGTTGCGGCCGCTGAGGTTCTGCGGCATGCCGAGCATCGTCCCCTTCCCGTTCGTCCATCCCTGCCGCCAGTCCGATGCCTTCATCGCCTTCATGCGGTCGATCATGAGCGAGCAGAACCTGTCGATGGCCTTGTCGCCGCTGCTCTTGTATTCCTGTCCTTTCTTTGACTTGGAATCCTTGTTTTCCATAGTGTCAGTATTGGTTATGTTAGGTTAATAGCCCCACAGCCCGATGATATAGCCTTCGGACTGTGGAAACCATAAGTTTTTGTTTATTAGGGTAATACTACGTATTCTCTACACGATGGCTTCAGCGAAAGTGTCCGCAAACTCGTTGCCTCCGTCATAGATACGGCTCTCAGTCTCTTCGAGGTAGAGTTCAGCGTTGTTGTCATCAGGTTCGATGCCGTGGTCGTCGCACCACTGGAGATAGGCTTTGCCGTGGTCACTGCGCAGTGCGAGCTCGCACCATCCTATCTTGCCGTCCTGTTTGAGTTGAATGAGTTCTTCGATTGTATTGTTCTGCATAGTTGTGATGTGTTAATGGTTGATGATTGGAATAGTTGATTGCTAAGATGTAAGTTGTGATGGATGACAGGCAACTCATATGGTTTGTGTCTTGACAACTCATATTTATAATAGAGCTTAGTCCTGACACTAACGCTTGAACGCCTGTTTTGCGCTGACCTTCTCCGACTGCATCTCCTTGATTTCCGTGTTGAGATAACGGGCAGCCAATTGCTCCTTGGTAGCCGTCTTATGCGTGAAGAGCGCCTGCTTGTCGTGCCATGAGAGCACCGCCTTGCCGGTCATCCTGTCGTCATCGAGCTTCGCCGATACCGTCCAGTCGCCCTGCTGGCTCTTGGCGATGCGCACCTCCTTGACACCATTCTCCAGCTTGAACTGGTTGTAGAAGGAGGCAAGATGCAACTGTTCCCCGAAGTTCTTCTCCACAAGCTTGGAAGGCGTTGTCACACGGTCGAAGTAAGCGTTCAGATCCTCCTTCGACATCGTGCGAGACATCTTCTGCTCGCCCACCTGTGTGTAGAGTTTGTACTTGCCCACGTCCTGCCGCTGCTCATCGTGTTCCTTGTAGACCACCATCTTGTCGATGATGCGCCCGTCAGAGAGCTTGTTGTCAGCCTTGTACTCCTCCGGTGTGACCTTCTTGGCCAGCTTTGAGGGATAATAAGTCTGCATCAATGCTTCTACACTTACCTCACGTTTCTGATAGGCAACGGCATCCTCCGGCTTCATAAGCTGCGGACAGAGCTGCTGTCCGTCGATACGTGCGGTAAAATACCACTTGTTCGGGTCCTGGTTGCTTTGGAAGGCATGGCCGTGGGTCACCTTCTCACCGTTGACCGTCACCATCTGCGGCTCGCGCGGCTTGTGAACCTTGGTGTCTGCGGACTGTTCAACGGCTTTGTCGTTCTTCTTGGTCTCTGCCTTCACCTCCGTCTTGTCAACCTTGGCAGTCTCTGCCTTCTCGACCTTGTTCTCGGTCTTCTCAACCTTGGCTTCCTTCGTCTTGGTTTTCTTCTTTTCTGTTTTCTTTTCCATAGTATCGGTTTGAGTTTGGTTTTTGGTTTGATTAGTGGTTTGCTTCTTGCTCGGCTCCTGCATGTCAGCGATCGCCACACGATAACCTGCCCGGATGAGTTTTGGCAGGTAGGTGTCAAGCGTGTGATGCGGAAACTCCGCGATCAGCTCCCCGTCCTTCTTGAACTTCGGCTTCTGTGCCGGAATACGCAGCGTGTCTGACAACTTCTGTGCGTCCTCGTTCAGTGAGCGGTAGAAGTCCCCGTTTCGCATGAGGATCAGCGCGTCGGGGTGCTTGCTCTTGAGCCGCTGGTACACTGCCAATGGTGTGTCGGTCTTGTTCTTTACCTGCTTCTTCGTGGAATCAGCAGATTGCTTTTTGTCAGAAGGCTGTTCTTGCATCTTCTTTTCCATGTTAGTAGGAATTAGGTTAAACTGAAAGTTTTTGTTTGCCAGATGGTTCTTAGTATGTCCGAGGACGGCGAGCATCGTATTCGGATGCCCCACAGCCTTGATAGCAGCACCTGCGGTATAGCCGGTGTCCAGCACATTGTCTATGACGATAGGCGTGAACTGATCTGGCACTTGTCGGTACAGATTGAGTTTCAGGTATATGCCCTCCGGCTTGAGGTCGTTCTTCTTGGCATAGTGCAGCGGCATGTGCGGTCGGCAAGAAAGGATGTCCCATGTCGGGATGCCCGTCCTCCGGGAAATCTCATTGGCGAGCGTCTTGGTGTATATCGCCCTCCCATGGTGGTTCGGGACAGGCACCAGCACACAGTTGCGTCCTGCCGCCATCTCCCTTATTCCGTCCGCCATCATATCCGCAGCCTTGCAGATACTCACGTAGTCACCATCCTTCAGTCCGTGCGCCAACTGACGCACTTTAGGGTATGGAGCACAGGAGGTGAACGTACATTCTTGTTTGTTTGACATGGTAATAGATTAAGTCTCATAGGTTTGTAGATGGATGAAACGAAGAAAGTAAGCTAAGGCTATGAACTAAGGACTAAAGAGACAGTCCTCTCTTCTTGTCCTCTTTCCTGTCTGCCTTTTCCCTCTCGGTCAGCCGGATGCCCTCCTCGTGGCGAAGCCTGTCCACCACCTGCTTGTACTCCCACCGGTTCTCGTCGGTCTGCACGTACCCCATATAGCCCTCGTGCGCGTCGTCATAACGGATGGCCTGCTGACGCTTCCATTCCTCCATGTCACCTTGCATGACCTTGAAGCCCACCGGCTCACGGAGATCCACACCCACGGTTACCTTCTGGTCACCGACCTCAAGTTCCACCGGCTTGCCCGAAGCGAGAGCCTCCTTTTGCCCAATTCCGAGTCCGATGTCCTTGATTTTGTCCACTTCCCGAAGCTTTTCCTCAAAATTAACAGTCGCCACATCACGGTACATCAGGGCGTTGGTCTCCTTGTCCAACTGTACGTACCGCATCTTGCGTTTGTCACCCTCCTTGAACTCCTTCTGTATGACATCGCCCTTGCGCACACGCTCCAGCTCTGTATCATTCAACTTTAAGTTGTTGTCAAGCTCACGATGTATCTGATACGTAAGCAGTTGCAGATGTCCGTCCTTGTCGTGAACGAGCTGGATTTTCATGGGGATGGACACCGCAGAGTTGTCGCCCACGGGCACGTTGAGACGCATGAGCGGCGAGAGCTCACCGCTCAAGATAGAGTCGCGCAAGTCCTTCGGCATGCGCATGAGATCCTTGGGATAGATGCCGATTTTGGCAAATTTGTCGAATGGTACTGATTCTGTTTTCATAGTTGATGGTTTGGTTATTCAGTTGGTTTATACTAATTTTGTGGTGAAAACATATCAAACTTAACACACTACTACCATGAAACACACACTGACGTGCGCTGTGGTCCTTATGTTCTCGATGAATGTATTGGAATCACCGGCACAGTTTTACACTGTTGAGAAAGTCGGTCCGGCTGCCGACACGTTATCCATTTCCACGGACCCTTACGTCCGTGACGTACTCCACGAAACAAAGCCAAAGTCCAAGGCTGAGACTGAGACCAAGAAAAAGTCCGTCTTCGGTCTGCCTTTGCCTTCGTTTCTGACCGCAAAGTTAGGAAACAAACCGCCAACCTCCAACTACGCTCAAGGAAAAGTGCTGAAAAAAGGCGAAAAAAGTTTGGGGAAATCTACTAAAAAAGTTGTTAAACCGCTCGTTTTACCCTTCCTCAGCGCCTCAGACAGCCTTCTTTTAAGCCTTCTTGAAAAGCGTCTAAACATCTGTATGCCATTGGATTACATAACGATCACCTCACACTACGGCTACCGCCAAGACCCCTTTACCAAGTGCCAGCGGTTCCATGACGGCATCGATCTGAGATGCGGAAACGGTTTGGTCTATAGCATGCTCCCGGGCAAGGTGGCTGCCGTGTGCCACGGCGACACCGGTTACGGAAACTACGTTATCCTCGACCACGGCAGCCTCCGTTGTCTTTATGGTCACCTCAGTGAGATCTATGCCAGGGAAGGCAGCGAAGTACCGGCAGGTGCTGTTGTCGGACTTGTCGGCTCCACCGGTCGCTCCACCGGTCCGCATCTCCATATCCAGCTTCAACGGCTGTCAGCAAACAACAGTTGGTCAAGCGTCGATCCCATGCCGTTCATCCAAGCCCTCAACCAACAAGTAAAGACCTTCAACGACCGACTGGCGGACATCAGCGGTAATGACTCTCCTATATATAATAATGAGAAAACCAAGTTAAACGAGCTGACGATAGAGAACCTCTATGCCGCTCTGAAGAAGCACGGCATCAAATACCCGAAGATCGTCCTTGCCCAGGCCATCCTCGAAACCGGCCGTTTCCGCTCCCGTGTCTGCAACGAGAATAACAACCTCTTCGGACTCCGGCACTCGAACGGCTACTATGTCTTTGACCATTGGGAAGAGAGTGTCATCGCCTACAAGAACAAAGTGCAGTACAAGCACCGCGACAACGAGAACTACTATGCCTTCCTAAAGCGCATCGGCTATGCATCTGCAAAGGACTATATTGAAAGAGTTCGTGAGATAGCAAGCCAATTGTAATCATCAGTCAAAGAGATGTGTTTGCAGTCAATAAGCCCATTGAGACATTGCTATTACCCAAACCGTTTCCGCAAGTCGTGCCATTTTTGAGGAAAATCGACTTTTTTCATCAAATTTGGCGATATATCAGCAGTTTACAGTAAGCTACTGTTGCTATTATGCGGAATAGTTACTATCTTTGCAACAGAAAATCACAACGCAAGGTTTGCTAACCATTGCAGGGCCAAGCTCCCTTGGAATACCGGCCTAAAGAAAAGGAGCGCGTCTTTTACTGTCACACGGAACTATCTTATGCCGCCACGAGGCGGACATAACAGCGGTGACCAAAACTCCATGACACGAGTTACCTATAACCAACCTTATGAACATACCATTTTTCAACATCGGGAAGACCACCCCGAAGAATCGCAACAAGATTATCGTAGCCGCCAACCAAAAAGGCGGATGCGGCAAGACCACCATCAGTGTACTGCTCGCCGACCAGCTTGTCCTCAAACACCACTGCCGTCTCGTCACGCTCGACGGTGACCCTCAGCGCAGCATCGTCAAGAAACATGAGCAGGACCGTGAGCGCTGGCCCCAGCTCCAGCCCCTCTATCAGGTCGTACCCTGTACCCAGCTCAGCAGTGAGCGGGAGACCTTAAACCTTATCCGCGCCATGCGCAACGAGGACTTTGACTTTATCATCGACACTCCGGGCAGTCTTACCCTTCAAGGCCTTCTTCCACTTGTCTTCGAGGCTGATGCCGTCATCGTCCCCATTCAGTTGGAAAAGACCAGCATCAATTCCACCACCTCCTTTATTGAAATGTGCGCCATGGTCGCCAAGGAAAACGGTGGTAACAAGCTGCCAGATTTCTATTTCGTGCCCAACCAGTTTAACAAGAACTGGGGCCGCAAGGCCGAGCTGACCGAGCAGCAGACGTTCCTCGACAACTTCGCCAAGTTGGGCACCGTATTGCCGAAGATACCCAACTGCGCCGAGATCCAGCGCTACAGCACGCTCATCCTCACCGACAAGCAACACGAGATTGTCGACAAATGCTTCGACACGCTCTACGACTGCGTCTATAACGATAAATCCGTATGACTGACGGCACTTCTCGACCAATGGTTTTCGGGGATATCCACGATCTTCTCCGGAAAGTCAACGGTGAGAGCGAGCCAGCCTACATGTGGCAGAGTGACAAGCAGGGGAAAGAGGTAAGGACGGAGGAGCCACCGGCTGTCCAAGAAGAACAGGCCATGGAGCCGGACGAGAAACCCGATAAGGAATCTCGTCAGGAAACCAGTGAGAAAGCTTCTGCCATTGCCAAACCGGAAAAAGTGCCAAAGGCCAAGGATAAAGTGCATCCTCAGAAGGAAAAGACCACGTCACTTCCTTCAAAGGCGGTAAAGGCGTCGGAAGAACAACAGGCAAAAAAAGTCCGGGACACACCAGTGACAAAAGCTTATGCTTCACCTTCCGTGTCCGACATCCAGTCGCAGATAGACACCTTCTCTTATGCCGCAGAGATCGGCCACCGTCGCTGGGTATTCATCCCCGATGAAGTATACGCCACTTTCGAGACCGTCTATGGCTGTTACCGTCTCTCCGCCATCCTCACCGCCCTTGCAAGGTCATTCATCGATGCCAACAAGGAGGAACTCCGACGGCTCGTCACCCACCGCAGCGGACTGTTTGAATAGGACAGCCAAAGAAGTAAAAGACTAAGTATATAAAAAGTTAACCACAAACTAAAAAACGAACTGAACACTATGCATACAGCAATCCATACAACCGCCAAAAGAACCTTGTGGACACCAGACCACGATGACATACTCAAGGAGCGTTTCCAAACCGACTGTCTCCATGACATAGCCTCACATATCGGCTGCACATGCAGCACCGTGAGCAGTCACGCACGCCGTCTCGGACTGAGAAAGAACTCCCCGTCGGGACGCAACAGCGACGCACGTTCCTTTGTCCTGATCGAATACCCCAACCTCAGCTATCAGGAAATGGCAGAGCGCACAGGTCTGCACAGAGAAACCATCCGGATCATCGCCCGTGAGCTCGGACTTGAGCGCACGCAAAAGCAGCTCCGGGAAATTCGCAGTCGCCGCCGTAAGGAACTCATCCAAAAGGAGCGCCGCCGCATCATCTTCGGTCTCGAACAGAAAACGAATATAAAGGTTGTTAGCAACCATCAGAAGATCCGTCTTCGTGGTTCGCTGAAGCGCCTCGGTTACATCCTCGGAACCGACGGCCACACCTTTTACTATTATCCCGGTCTCCGCCGCCACCCCATCAAGGAGTCCAACGGCAGAGCACTCGGCTTCACCTTTTTGCCATTGCCGACAGCGTGCACGGAGGAAACGATTCATGATTCAGCATCTCCGGCCGTGTCGGTAAATGGACAGACAATCAACTAATCCAGACATATAATCAGACTACCAACCATGAAAACCACAGGAACGATCAAGAAAGTCCTGCCCGTGAGGACAGGCACGTCCAAGAAGGGCAGCACATGGGCCGCCCAGCAGTTTGTACTCAAGACCGATGACGGGGATATACTCCTTGAAGTCTTCGACCAAAAGGAGATAGACGAGTATGCCATCACCGAGGGCGAGCAGCTGACGGTGAGCTACGTCCCCAAAGTCCAGGAAGTCGGAGATAAGGTGTTCGGCAAGAACAGCGTCACCGGCATCGAGCGCGACGAGTCCCAACCTTTTGCAGAGTAGCTTATGGCATTCACCAGTATAGTAATAATTGTGGTGGTGCTCTATGCTTTGGGTTATACGGGCATGATCATCCACGACCTCTTCATCAAGAAGGATCCCGCAGAGTTCATGCCCAAGCCCAAGGACGTAGAGATCGACATCTCCGACGAGGCGGGTCAGTTCAAGCCTATCGCCGTAGAGAAGTCCGAGCCAAAGCAGCATACTGCAGCCGCTCTGAACTCCTCTGTTCCTAAATCTGATGAAGAGATAGTCACAGCACGTCCCATTGCCGATGGAGAGTCCAGTGGAAAAGCCGATGGAGAGCAATCAGCACCACCTTCTCCACCCTCAGCGACTCCATTCGGGTCAGACGATGCTAAGTTCGAAGGTAAGACTTCAGAAGACTTTGGTCCACGTCCAACCGACGCAGAAACACAGAAACGCATTAATGAGCTTGTCAAGCTCAGACGTGGTGAGATGTTGACCGATGAGATGACCGCTTCAAAGGATGACAGTCTATCCGCATTAGAAAACACAAAAGAGGAAGAAGCCAAAAACTCCGACCCAGATGTCCGCATTATTGGTCCTGAGCATACAGTTTCCCCTGATGTGTCGGATGCCGTAGGAAAAGAGCCTTCCAAAGGAAAGCCTCTGTCTGGCTCAAATTCCAAAGAAGGAACTTCTCGAAAACCGGTTCATACAAAGAAGCCCAGCCCCCCCAAGTTCCCCAAGCAACCGGAATTCCATAGCGACGCATTCTTTGATATTTATTGGTGTCCGCTAAAACTTTTTGCTTCTCTGCTGCTATGCAAAAATAAATTA
>ERZ773276.1614-NODE-1614-length-16475-cov-15.726370_pt1 | contig 16475 bp, 20 predicted proteins | sample MGYA00511386_ERZ773276 | MGnify/ENA primary metagenome ERZ773276 (study PRJEB29015, sample SAMEA2737778) | human gut metagenome | biome: human gut; feature: human-associated habitat; material: faeces | place: China | collected 2012 ...
TGGGCCAAGTTTATTTAATTTTTAATTCGTCCCAATTTTAATGGGACACTAGTGATTTCATTTGATTTGTCATGCTTATATCAAACCGATTTAACGACGCAAGCAAGCTATTATAAAGCTTTGGAAGAAATGGGCGCTCATTCCCCGAATGATACTCGTAGGGCTCTAGGAAAACCGCCCGTTGAAGGAGGCGATAAGGTGTTTATCTCCTGCAACGTTCAACCAATCGAAACGGCTAGTCAAAAAGTAGAGCTACCAAAAAACGAAGAAACAAACATATAGTAAAACGATACTTGCAAAATGGAAATACGAAGTTATACAGAGTTAGGCGCTCCTAAAGTTGGAGATGGAAGAATAATCGAAGGTTATGCGGTTGTATTCGGACAAGAAAGCCGTGTATTGTACGACAGGGAAAAACAACGCGCTTTTGTTGAGGTGATCGAAAAGGGAGCTATAACGGAAGAGTTATTGCGTAGTTGTGATGTTAAGGCTCTGTTAGACCATAATAAACAGAGATTGTTAGCTCGTTCTAATCGTGGTACAGGAACTTTGTCGCTTGAACTTGACGACTACGGATTAAAATACAGGTTTGAGGCTCCTAGTACTCCCGATGGAGATTTCGCCGTAGAAATGATTAAACGCGGTGATATTTTCGGTTCGTCTTTTGCGTATGCTTTAAATGAAAAGGATAAAACAAAAGTTTCCTATTCAATGAAAGACGGGTTGTTGCTTCGTACTGTACACATGATTGATCGGATTTCCGATATATCTCCCGTTGTTGATCCTGCTTTTTATGGCACAGACGTAACGGTGCGGAGTATGGACGATACGATAGCGGAGTTGTCCGGCGAGAATAAAGACTATCTAAATGAAATTAATAATTTACGCAAATCAATTTAAAACATGAGAAAAGAATTTGAAACTATTGCTCAATACAAAGAGCAGATGCGCGCTATGTTGGATAAAGCAGAAGCGGAAAAAAGAGCACTCGACGCAAGCGAGAAAGAGCAGTTCGAGCAGTTGAAAACAAAGAAAGAGCTTTTAGAAATGAAGGTAGAACGCCGTGCGCTTGAAGATATTAACGCGGGTTTGGTATCAGACCGTCGCGTGTTGTTCTCACAGGCTGTTTTTGACGTCGTTAATCATCGCTCTTTGGAAGAATACAACGGAGTAGTATCGGAAGGCGGTATTAAAGTTGTAGAACGTGCGGTGACTGTTACAGATACAACCGATGCGGCTAGCATGGTTCCTGTTACAATCGGTGAAATCATTGAACCGTTAGAAAAAGGTTTGATTATTGATAAACTAGGTATCAAGATGCAAAGCGGGCTTGTAGGTGACCTTGTTTTCCCAACATTGGCGGCTGTTGAAGCAACAATTCAGGGTGAAAACGTTGCGGTTATCGATACCGAATTGAATATCGACAAAATCAAGGCTTCACCCAAACGTGTATCTATTTCTATCCCGGTGTCTAAGCGTGCGATCAACCAAACGAACTACTCTTTGCAGGACGTTGTTTTGAAGCAAATTTCGCTTGGTGTCGCTCGCACTTTGAATAAATGGATGTTTTCGGGAACTGCATTGTCTGGCGCAAGCAACGGGGTGTTTGTAAAGACAAAACCAGATGTTGAATATACAAACGCGTTGACATTTGCGGATATTGTTTCGCTTGAATCTACCGTAATGGATGCGGGCGTAGATGTTACGGACGGTACAGCCGCCTATGTTTGCACTCCAAAGGTGTATGGTACTTTGAAATCCACTCCCAAAGCGGCGGGGGCTGCTGAAATGATCTGCCAAAATGGTATGGTGAACGGTTATCCGGTTCTTGTTACTAACTACATGGACGCCGATTCTATCGGATTCGGTGTATTCTCCAATGCTGCTATCGGTCAGTTCGGCGATATGGATTTAGTTATAGATCCGTATACCGGAGCGAAAAGTAATGTCGTAAACTTTGTGTTGAATACTGATTATGATATTGTTGTGGCTCGCCCGGAAGCCTTTGCCATCGCAAAGAAGAAGGCTTCTGCTTAATCCTATAACCTATCATTCATTAAAGGGCTGGGGCTTCGGCTCTAGCCCTTTCTAATTTATACAATATGGCACAATACGTAACACTCGAAGAACTCAAACAGCATTTAAATGTTGATTTCGACACGGACGACGCGTATATAACCGGGCTTATCGAACCCGTTCAACTTCTTATCGAATCGTATCTAAATAATCCGCTAGATACCTACGTTAAGGACGCAAAAATAGATCGGCGTATCTGGCACGCGATCCGCATCCTTATAGCGAATTACTACGCAAACCGCGAATCGGTAACATTTGCCACTCCGCAAGTTATTCCGGGGCACATAGAACTATTACTGCAACCTTTAAAACGATATACGTAATGCAAGCAGGATTATTAAACGAAATGATCGCTTTTTACCGTAGCGAGTCAAAGCGCGATAATCTGGGCGGTACGTCTGAAAGTTGGGTGAAAGTATTCGATAAACGCGCATACATTCGCTTTAAGTCGGGTGCACGTAAAGAAGCGAACGGCGAGATATATAATACGACCGTTAATACGATAATGATTCGCATCTGTAAAGAGATCAACGCTAAAATGAGGATCGAATACGACGGGCAGAAATACAAGATTCTATCTATCAATCACGACCGGAAGCAGCAAGCGACGGTTATAGAAGCAGAGGTAATCAATGAGTAACAACAACTACACCGGGCGGAACCTGTATCGCGTTGAGGTGGACGCAACGAAAGTAAATGAACTATTGAAACGGCTGAACGATAAAGAAGCAAAAAGGGCTATTTCGTCCGCTCTTAGAAAGTCGATTCTTATCATTCGTAAACAGGCACAGGAAAATCTAGTTTCTGCTGTTAATGATGCGGAATTTAGCAGTTCTAAGAATGGCGTATCGTTCAAACCGTTAAAGAACGAAATAAACATAGCAGTTTATCGCAATGCTTCCGGCGCACGGGTCGACCTGATCGACCGACGCAAAAAGGGATCACGCGCCTATATGCTGAAATGGTTTGAATCAGGAACCAAAGAACGAGCTACCAAAAAAGGAGCGAATAGAGGTATTATAAATGCTTCCCACTTCTTTTCTAATGCGGTCAAATCGAAGCAGAAAGAAGCAGAGAACTCACTAGAGAAAAATATAATTGATTCTATAATGAAAGTAGCAAATAAAAAGAAATGAGTTTATCAATAGGCGCACACGTATACAAGAGATTAAGCGACTCTACAGAGTTGGCAAAATTGGTTTCTGATAAAATATATGCTATCTCGACCAAAACGGAAACATCTTTTCCGTTCGTTATCTACAAGCGTAGTTCTCTGGTTCCAGAATATACGAAAGATAGATATGGTACGGGCGATACAGTTTCGGTTGAGATCGTTGTCGCCAGTGATAACTATTTGAACTCTGTTACAATCGCGGAAGAGGTACGTAAATCACTCGAAAACAAACGAGGAAGTTATGATAACTTCGATGTGATCGATTCTAAACTAATTAGCGCGAATGAGGATTTTATAGAAGATACTTTTATTCAAAGCCTCGTATTTTCATTTAAAACTGAATAATTAACTAAAACACGATAAAATTATGAGTAAAGCAAAATCTGTGTTAGGAAAAGACCTAATGTTATTCATCGACGATAAAGCCATCGCACTTGCCACATCTTGCAAATTGGGGCTTTCGGCTGAAACAATCGACACACAAAGTAAAGATTCGGGCATCTGGACGGAAAAGGACATTAAAAAACTTTCTTGGAACGCTTCCAGTGAAAACGTATTTAGCGCGGATGCAGATGCGAATAGCTACGATAAACTATTCGCTTTGTTCTTGGCGCATAAACCTGTTGTTCTGAAATTTGGCGTTGTTGGCAATCCTGACGTAAACGAAATGCCCGCCGCCGGATGGACGCTAGCAGAAGGTGCATATACAGGTAGTGCGGTTATCACTTCGCTAGAAGCGAATGCGCCGGATGGAGACAAAGCAACACTATCAATCAGTTTCGAAGGAACCGGACCGCTTGCAAAGGAAGCAGCTAGTAAATAACTTACGGGCGGTGTTTTGCCGCCCTCTAAACGACTTATTCAATGAAAACAATATCACTTAACGGAAAAGATTTCTCTTTGAAATATACGCTTCGTGCGTTCTTTGTGTTCGAATCTATATCCGGCTATCCGTTTCAGTTCGGGAAATTACTAGATGAATACATTTTGTTTTATTCGTTCCTGATCGCTAGTAATAAGGATTCGTTTAATATGAAATTTGACGAGTTTATAGAGTTGTGCGAAAATGATTTGACTCTATTCGAACAATTCAAAGAGTTTATTTTGGATGAAATCAAACTACGTTCGCAATCGGCAGGAAATGACGTAAAAAAAAAGAAGGTGACAACGCGGAAACGAAAGCCGTAAGTATACGCGAACTTTATTCGCGCGTTGTCGGTGAGGGCGGGATCGCTCCCGATTACTTCCTCGATAAAATGGACTTTATCGAGGTTGAATCGTTTATAGACGGATTGAATCGACGCAATCGGGAAGCGTGGGAACAAACTAGATTGTTAGGTTTCATTATAGCGCAATCTAATAGCACAAAGACGCTAAAGCAAACCGATATACTCCGGTTCCCGTGGGATGAAGAAGAAAAGAAGGATACGAGCGTAACGGATGAAGAGATGAAGCGATTGCGCGCAATGGCAAAAGAAGTAGAATCACAAATAAACACGAATAAAGATGTCTGATATAGTAACAAGATTATTATTAAAAACGAATGACTTCGACGCGAATTTAGAGAAGTCAAAGAAGGGTGTTAATAACTTTCAGGGCGGTATTAGTAATATGGCTAAAACAGCCGGAGCGGGCATCGTTAAGTTTGCCGGGACTATCGGCGTAGCTATGGGAGCATACGAGGGATTAATGAAAGTTATTAATAGCTCACAAACAACTGGGGATGCTTATGTTAAAATGATGGATCAAGCAAAGGCGAGTGTTGATTCTTTTTTTTCTAGCATAGCATTAGGAAACTTTGATGGCTTTCTTTCTAATCTGCAAAATGTAATCGACAAAGCCGGGGATTTATCCGTCGCTTTAGATAATTTGGGTACAAAAACTTTATTCAATAAAGCAGAGGTAGACGATCTTAACACAAAATATCAGCTTGAACTAAATAAAGCTAAGGCGCGTAATATAAGCGATGAAGAGCGCAATAAACATTTAGCTAAAGCAAAGGAATATCTTATACAGATGGCAACTTTGCAGCAATCGTTAGCGACTGCCAATACTGATACTTCCTATACGGCTTTGCAGGCTGAAATTGCAAAAATGGGGTTCAATAAGAATGTATCTAGGGAAATGTGGGATTATTTGATAAAAGATAGCAAAAGGTCAGATATTGAAAGGACTAGTACTGCCCACAAAGATAGATTATTTGAATATAACAAGCGGATTGAAGCCTCAAAGATTAGAGATCCATATACAGAGCAAGTAATAGACTCGGAAGACACAAAGAAGATTCGTGCGGAGTTGAAAAAATATAAAGAATCCCGTTTTGGTCTATATGGGGAATTAAATAGGCTATTTATTGAGGCGGCAGATGATGAAAAGTCAGCAATAGCACAAGCGTTAAAAATGAGAGCCACGGCGAATAGTTTAAAGGTTGCTGTATCTAATAAAGAATTGGAAGTAGCCAATACAGACGCAAAAATAAACGGAAGCTATAACAAGCGGAACGGCGGCGAAAGTGGTAGCGATGCAAAGATAAAACCTGAAAAAGATTCCATCGCATGGTATGACACCGAAATAGCCAAACTAAATAAGAAACTTATAGCTACCACGGACGTACAAGCAAAATCGACCATCAAGGCGACTATAAACGAACTCGAAGCAAAGAAAATAAAATTGCAGATTGAGACTAGCGGAAACAGTATAGAGGCGATAAACATTCAATTGTCCGCATTAAACAAGAATCTCATTACCGAAACCGACATGCAAGCGCGCGCAACGATTCAGGCGACGATTAACGAGCTAGAGCAAAAGAAAATTAATCTCAAATTTGTAGTCGATCAAGAAGCGTTCAAAATCGCTCACGGTGAGATGAAAGACGGCGCTTTGTCCGTACCTATTGCACCTACTTACGACAAAGTTCCTACTCACGGGAAAGAGGGTAAAAACTTTAAGTTGCCAAAATATAAGCCTTTGTTTAAAAAGGAAGATGTAAACATGAACGAACGCTACGCCGAATCGCTTTCGGCGGTAGGGGATATCATGGGTAATCTATCCGGTGCGTTTGATAATAATACCGCATCTGTATTACAATGGGGTTCAAGCCTTTTGATGACTATCGCGCAAGCTATTCCGGCTATAACGGGAATGATTGGAGTAAAGCAAGTAGATACGGTTGTCACACAGGAAGAAACGACCGCCGAGGTTGTTAATGCAGGTGCAAAAGCTATGTCCGCGCATGCCGGAATACCTTTTGCCGGAATAGCTCTAGGTATTGCCGCCGTTGCTTCGATTATTGCAACAATGGCTAGTATGCCCAAATTCGCAACGGGCGGTATCGTTCCCGGTACATCATTCACGGGTGATAAAGTCCCGGCTTTACTCAATTCGGGCGAGATGATTCTAAACGGGTCGCAGCAAGGTAACTTGTTCCAAATGCTTAATAGTGGTATTTATGGTTCCTTATCGCAAAAGATTGCACCGTCTGCAGAAAATGGAAATCAGCCCGCGAATGTAACGTTCCGCATACACGGAAGAGATTTAGAGGGAGTTTTGAGTAATCATTATAATCAAAAAGGCAAAGTAAGATGAAGCTAAGATATTATTCAGAGTTTAAGAGCAGGAAAGACAAGACGTATAGAATCGAAATTCATACGGTCTTTGCAACGTATTCCGAAGAACTCACCCTAACAGATAGCCCGTTTACTGTTGAGTATGAATCGGACACTCTATACAAGCCGTTGAAAATGTCTAATTCGGTAACAAGCATATTGACAGATAAAATTTTATCAGACCTATATACAGCCGAAGGGCAAAATATAGAAGTTCGTTTGTATAATAAAACCGATGATGTTTTAGAGTGGTTTGGATATATGAGTCCAAATTTATATTCGAGCGATTATATAACCCCTCTTAATTTAGTAGAATTACAGGCTATTGATTCTATCTCTGTTTTGGAGAATAGAAAGTACTCTTATATCAATTCTTCCGAGATTTATTTTAAAAGTTTCAAGGATGTAATTATGCATATTCTTGACATTGCCGATCCTGGAAAGGTTTTGGGTAAATTATACTTTCATAAAGCTAATAGAATCTCCAAAGAAGCCACCGCTTCTTTAATAGAAGATATTTATATTCATGAACGAAATTTCTTTGATGAAGCTAATGAACCGATGAATTGCAGGGATGTTTTGGAGGAAATCTTGAAATATCTAGGAATGACATTAATTCAGTATCAGAATGCGTATTATATGATCGATTACGATTATATAAAGAATGAAAGTCTTTCTTTTTTTGTTTATGATCGAATGGGTAATACGTGCGAAAGCATGGAAACTCATTCTGCATTATTAAATGTGTATTCGATTGGTATTGCTGAAAGTACGGGAAGTATATCTCTTGGGGATGTGTATAACAAAGTATCTGTTGTTGCTAATATGAATCAAATAACCACCTTATGCCCTAAATTGCTCGACGATGAGAAGGACATAGTAAATCAAAATTCCGATCCTAATAAATATTATATATCAAATAGAGATATAGACGGCAAGAACTATACGCTTCTTAATTCATTCTTTAAATCTAAAGAAAATTGGGATTATTTGAGTCCGAGCTTTTCTTTTCTTGATGTTCCGGTAAAAGACGCGGAAATAACTATTGACAACGTTAATGATATATATTCCGGTGTGACGTGGCAGAAGTACAATGATTACACAACGGAAGATGGGGAGCCATCTTCTTTGAGTTGGAATACTTGCGTTTCATTCCTGCAAGCGTATAATATGTTTGGTACTTCTCGAAAGACTCTTTTAATTTTGAAAAACGGAGAGTATTCTTTATTCAAAGGTGGGTATTTCATAATAAATATCGCTTATAGAATGTCCGGCTCTTTTCTTCCAAATGATATTATAAAAACGTCCGATGAAGTATATTCGAATACTAAATACGGCGCAGGATTTGATCATACTATGATACCATGTAAGTTATATATAGATGATTATTATTATGATGGCGAAGTATGGAGAAATAGTAAGTATTATATGGATCGTGTCGCTCGAGACTATTATAAAGTCACATACAACTTAACCTATCGAGGGGCTATATGGTATAGATATAAAGATAATTTTGGAGATTGGAGGTTCGTTAGTAAAGGTGAATATGATTCAGCTAGCGGCGAAAAGGCTTCTGGCGGATATGATGATGCAAATAAAGTCTATGCGTATAGAGAAAATGGTGAGAGTATTTTTGTCGAAAAATGGTATCACGATGAATGCATTCTTAAAGATGGCTTCTATTTGGTTCATATAAACAAAGAAGGCGACAAAGTTTTCGACGAAGAAAAGAAGTTAACGAATACCGTTAGTTATAGATTTAATCTGTATGACTCAACGGACGGCGTAGCGATTAAACTTCCAGAAGATAAAATATTGTGCGGTAAGATAAATTTTGAGTTAAGCACTCCGAATCATTTAGGGGTACATCCTATGTACCGAACCGATGGGGGCTGTCATCCGTGTACTGCTTTTCATATATCTGATTTCACATTCAAGTACACTAATAACAAAGTAACTTACGATATTTTTAATGATGCAGTAGATGATTCCGATGTAGTTTACAGTAACGTAATAAACGACAATAATGTTACAGAAATGGACGACATCGAATTACTAATCAATTCAAATGCAAAGAATATTTCGTCTTATTCAAATTGCGCTACCAAATCGGGGGATAAATTCGATTATTTAAAAACGGTATATAGTCCGTTGCACGATAAAAATGTATTGCCGGAACAAATATTAATAGATAAGCTTTACACGCATTATAAAGCTCCTAAATTTAGATACAGCAATAATTTGAATCGTGGCTTTTCGATACTGTCTAGGATTTACGAAAATTCCCTCAAAAGAGAAATGGTCGTCGATCAAATGAATATTGATTATGCAAATGAAAGTTGTAACGTGTCATTAACAGAAACATGATAGAGATAGAAAACAAAAAAGTACCGCATTCGTTTCGGAATAAGTATTTACGCAATTCCGGTTCGGTAAGTTTTAGTACATCTACTCCAACGCCGACTAATGGCGGAGGTGTGACTTTGGATGTGCTAAAAGTGGATGATGGACGTGTTGTTTCAGATGATAATGTATTTTCTTCTCTTCGCACTTTACTTGAAATAAAATCCCGTATTATAGCATTAGGGAATATTGATACTGCATTATCCAATGATAATACTCTTTCTTCATTACGTATTATGAACGAGATATTATCGAGAATTATTGCAGAAGATGATACTAAAACAAAATTGTCAGATGAAAATGTATTTTCGTCACTTCGCACAAACAAAGAGCTTGATATTATCAGTAAGAAAATAGACAAAGCTATTGAGTCTTTGAAAGATTTGTATGTATCCAAAGTATATGATGATACTGCAAAAGGACATATAATACTTGACAATGGAGCAACATCAGATTTTATTCAATCGAAAAACTTTGTATCTGGGGCATTAGGAACCGGATATTTGATTAAACGTGATCCAAATACGGGTAAATCTTATGCCGAAGTAGACGAGCTTTATGTTAGATTAAGAGCCATATTTGATTCTATTGAGATCAAGGAGGCAAAGCATGTTTCCGGTGAACTTATCTTATCTTCTGCTAGCATAAAATGCGCTAAAGTGGATAATATAACAGAATTAGCTTTGTGCGATATGAATGGTACGCCTCTATATGATATTAACGACGTACAATTACTATCTTCTGAAAGGCGTTATCGCTGCTATTTCACAGCTGATGATGGAGAAAAAGCAGTGTTAAGTAACTTTGTTATTGGAGATTTTGCGCAATGCAGGCAGTTTAATATAAAAGAAGGAGCTTATGAAGGTGTAACAAATCGTTATTATTGGCGTTATGTTATGGCTATCGGTGATAATTACATCGATCTATCAGTAGATGATTGCGATGTAGGTAGTGATATACCACAAGCGGGGGATACTATTATTCAATTAGGAAACCGAACAGATATAAGTAGGCAGAATGCAATCGTATTATCTGCGTTCGGAGACAATGCACCTTCTAAAGTTTTATATCAAGGGATTAATTCTTATTCTCTTGACGGTAAAGCTGTGATTGAAGAGGGATTCGATCAACAAACGAAACAAGCATATACACGTACATTTGGACGTAGTTATGTTGGCGAACGTGATGAAAGTTCGTATATGAAATATGTTCCCGGTGAAGGATTAACAGCTAGATGTTCCCTGCTTGGCATGTCTAACGATGGAAAGTCGGTTTATGAGCTTAAACCAGATGGAACTTGTTTCTTTGGTACAACGGATCCGGATACAGGTAAGAAAACAGGAATTATACAGGGGGTAGATGTGGTTGTAGATGGGGGAAAACGTACAGGTGTATTTGCTGTGGTTGATGACAAAATTGTATTCGAACTCGATCCTGTTCGCAAGCAGTATTCTTTCACAGGCACAATTAGCGCCGAAAATGGAGATTTTGGAACATTCAAAATAGAGGGGGATAAAGGCGTTAATGAAGAGGGGAGATATGACAATCGTAGAATTACTTTTGCAGGTCCGAAAACGGATGGCATTCTCGCAAGTATGGAAAATGTAGATGTTCCGTTAGCGTTTCCCATTCCTTACATTGCAGCATCTGGCGGTAAACGTAATGTTGGTATGTATCTTAAATCTGATATATCAGATACAGAAGATATGTGGATGAATAAAACATTAATTGCTTATGGAAATTCCGAGTTTGAAGGGATTTTAATACAATATGGAGGTCGTTTCAAATGTGGGTTGGATTTAGAGACTAGGCGTTTTGTGCGCAAATTTACTGCTTCCAATGAAGTACAAGAGTTAATTAATAGTAGGTATATAATGTATATAAACGCTAATTTACACAATACTTATATATTGCATTGTAATGGCTACTCTAATTGCAAGCTCATTCTACCCGAATATAAAAACTTTGATTTAACCGATTATGCGAGAAATGGCGGTAATTTGATGAGTGAGTTTAAGTTTATAGCTCATCCTACTAATAAATACCCCATTACAATACAAAGCAACCCGGATGGATCACTTACTTATACTAACCGTCCGACGATGTATAATCAAGGCACTAATATAGCGAGCATTCAATTATCACCCGGAGGATGTGTTAGCATTGCACTTGCTTTATTTCGGGATAATGAGGGGGATAAAAGCGAATCGCTTTATTATAGAGCTATTGTAACGAACGTATATTAATCATATAAACATAAAGTTATGGCAGGAGAAAAATATAACATTCAGTTGGAGGCGGTCGAAATATTCAATCGGCTTATACAAATTCCTCAACTAGCGGAAGGATTGAGTAATTTGTTGCAAAATTTTAATTCTCATAATCATGATATACGCAACGATGAGCGTTATCAGCCTCTAGGCGATTATCAGCCGTTAGGCAATTATGCCGCTTCGATTCATGAGCATCAAGCGTCTGATATTCAGGAAACAGCAGACAAAAAAGTCATGACTGCGGAGGAAAGAAATATACTAAGTACTCTCGGAACCAATTACGCTAAATCAGATATGTCTAATATCGTTACAAAATCGTTTGGGCAGAATGGATATATAAAGTTTAGCAATAAATTTATAGTTCAATGGGGATTTGCAACAGATAACCAAACTTATTATAAACAAACTGTTTACTTGCCTATATCATTTCTTGACGGATCATCATATGTTGTAGTAACTAGTGCTCGAAGCGCCTATACTGATTATTATGTTGGTAGAACGATTGCCAGCTTAAGTGCTAGTTCGTTTGTAGTATCTGTAAATCAAGCAAACAAAGAACCTTTTTATTGGATTGCAATAGGTTATGGAAGATGATTTTATTTTAAACATAGGAACTTTTTATGATCCCTATAATAGTAATAAAGGATTTCCTGGTGAATCCTTTGATTGGTTTGCCATTGGAATTTGGAAATAATAAAATAGATAAGTATGAAGCAAAAAATGTATTGGAAGAATGGTTTCTACGACACACCGGTAGACGGTGCGGTAGAAATAACTATAGAAAATTACAGGGAACTTCTGGATGGGCAGTCATCCGGGAAGCTCATTGTTACCAATGATGAAGGGTATCCTGTATTGGTAGAAAACGAGTACTCCCTTGAAGATATGCGAAAAATAAAAGTATCTGAGATTCAATTGTTTGACAAATCAAAAGAGGTCAATTCTTTTGATTTACAGGCTAAAAGTATGTGGTTGGATAAGTCTACACGTGTTGGATTATTTAACTCAATTAATATCGAAAAAGAGGCGGGCAAAACGGAGACTGTGCTTTGGTATGATGCAGTAAAATATATCATTCCAATATCAGATGCTTTGGCTATGTTGAATGCTCTGGAAATGTATGCGCTTGAGTGCTACAATGTAACACAATCACATATTGCAGCAGTCAAGGCATTGGATACAATCGGAGAGATTGAAAGCTACGATTATACCGTTGGTTATCCAAAGAAGCTTAGCTTTCCGGGATAGCCGGTTTTAAAGTTGTAGGCTTCGATTTCTTCTTTCGTTTCCAGTTGATTAATGGCTTTGATATGCCCTTGTGTTGTATGGTAACACGCAAGGGCGTATAACTCTATCTGTTGTAGCATATCAATGGCTTTCTCGATTGATAAGACCAACTTTGCATCATTTAGCCAGATAGTCGTTTCGGATCGTCCGGATTCCCTTTCAATACTAATTGAGTTCATGAGACCTACACGTGTAGCCTTGTTTAGCCAACCGGATACATTATCAATACTAAAACTATTCACCGATTCGGATGAGTCATACGCCTGTAATTCCGATATCTTTTGGGCTTTCAATTCTAATAACGTTTGTTTGTATTCCTTCAATACGGGATATCCTTTCTCGTTCTCTACGATTATGAGTCCGGCAGATTGACCGTCTAATAATTCTTGCCAATATTCGACACTTATTTCCACTGAACCTTCCAATGGTTTGTCGTAGAAACCATCTTTCCAATACATTTTTTGTTCCATAATTATTCTTTATTAATTATTTCCATCGACCTATTGCTATCCAATTAAACTTAGCACTCGAAACTCCAGTGTTAGTAGAAGAGAAATTCCTATCCAACTTAAACGAACTCTTTGTAGGATTGGCAATCGGCAAAGCTGAATATACATTATTATCAGAAGCATCCTTAATGATACTTCCCTGAATGATATAATCTGCATCCAAAAAGGATTCAGTTAAGTAAATCGTTACACTTGGAGAAGTAGAGCCGGAATGTTTTCTCCATTGGATTAGCAATCCATTACTACATTTCAGATACCCATTTTGTCCTAAACTTTGACTTTCTGCCAAAATAGACTTAGTCCCGAGAGTACTTAGTAAAATGGTATTGTTTGTTTGGGTAATTATATGAGCTACCTAAAGCGATATAAAAAAACATAAAATAAAAACATGGATGAATGGTTAAAAATAATAGGGGCATTAGGAGGATTAGAAGCGATTCGCTTTATTGTTACTTTTCTTGCAAATCGTAAAACGAACGCTAGAAAAGAAAAAGCTACAGCAGATTCTATGGAGCTCCAAAATTTACTTTCTATCATTGACAACCTAAACAAGCAGATCGAACGATACGACGGACGATTGAAACAACGAGATGAGAAAGTAGATACGATTTACCGGGAATGGAGAACCGCACAAGCAGAGGCGCAAAATTGGATGCGCAAATACTACGAGCTTGAATTAGCTTTGAAGGATGCGGAACATAACCGATGTGATCGATCTGATAGCGAATGCAATCGACGAACTCCGCCGCGTAGACCGATAACAATTAATCAAAATAATAAGGAGGTAATAGAATGAAACACTTTACTATTAAAGAGCTTGCGCACTCTGATACGGCGTTAGCGAAAGGTATTGATAATTTCCCAACAGCGGAAGCGATCAGTAATTTAACGAAGCTAGTAGATAATGTACTCGATCCGCTACGCGAGAAATATGGTAAGCCAATCCGTGTTAGTTCTGGGTATCGTAGTGCAATTCTTAATCGTAGTGTTAACGGCGCAACATCTAGTCAACATCGACTAGGGGAAGCCGCCGATATTACAGTAGGGAGTAAAGAAGAAAATCGAAAGCTATTCGAAATAATCAAAAGTGAATTGACTTTCGATCAGTTGATCGATGAAAAAGATTTCTCTTGGGTGCACGTATCATTCAGGGAAGGACGTAATAGAAAACAAGTATTAAAGCTATGAAACGGATTATATATTTCATCTCGTTGCTAATATTGGCAACTTGCTTCGTATCATGCCGGACTCAATACATCCCACTTGAGTCCGTCCGCACTGAATACAAAACGCGTGATAGTATCCGTTTTGACAGTATCTATCAACGAGATAGCATTTATACGGTCATAAATGGCGATACGGTCTATCAGTATAGATATAAGTATCTGTATCGCTACCTAACAACGAATCAAACGGATACGATTCTTAAAACCGATTCTATTCGTGTACCTTATCCGGTCGAAAAGAAGTTAAACCGATGGCAATCTATCAAAATGGAATTGGGCGGGTGGGCATTTGGAATACTTTTCGTTTCTATTTTGATAATGATAGGACGAATAGTAAATAAGTTAAAAAATAAATAGTAGGTTGAGTGTAAAATTATAGACAGTGCCTTCTTATAGGAACAATACATCAAGCCCCACATAACTTAATTTATGGGGCTATTATCGCTATTAATACTCTTGAACTAAGTTAGAGCGAAAGTGAATTAATATAATCTATTACTTCTCTATTCGCTTTATCTATTTGTTCTAAATCATAGTCTATGTAAATTCCGGTTGTCTTACATCCGAACTCGTGCCCCAAAGCTAAAGATATAACATCTTTCGATATTCCTATTTTATGCGCTATTGTAGCCCATGTGTGGCGCGCCCAATATGAGGTAATACCGGGAAATAAAATATCTCTAATCTTTTTCCCGCCTAATCCTTTTCGTTCGAATTTTCCGAGTTTCTGCAATCCTCGATTCATAGCCGCCATATACTTTCTATAATTGTAATCATTGGCTTCGAGCGTATTCAGTAGAAATTTATTTCCTTTATACCTGTTTAGTATCTCCATTGCTTCCGGTTCTACTTTGATAGAGTATAGCTTTCCGGTTTTTTCTCGTTTATATTCTATGCGTCCGTCAACTATTTGTTTGAGGTTAAATAAGTCTATTGCGTTTATTCCGATTAGATAAAACATAAGCATGAATATATCTTGATACTCCTTTTGGTATTGTTCACCATTGAAATCTCTTAGAGTAATAAGTTGCTTCGGTTTTAACGATCGTTTTCTGGTTTCTTCTCTTTCTATTGTGAATTTCCTAAACGGGTATAGTTCCGTTTCTTCATTGTCTATCGCGTGATTGAAGACCGCCCTAATATTTCTTAAATGGATCGAAATCGAGTTTGTTTTTATTCCGGTATCTTTTAGCCATTTATTGAACGATTCTAGCCATTTCCTTGTCATTGTTTCAAATGTGCAGGTTGGATCATAGGCGAGAATCTTATTTTTTGTCGCTTTATATAAAACGATTGTATTTTCCTTTGATTTTGTTGCTATAAACTCGTCTATGTAGCTTACGAAAGTTTTACAGGTAGATTCGTTTTTGATAGATTTTAGAATGTGCTCTTTTAATGCCTTATCACTCATTCCTTTTAATTTCTGATTATCATCAAGTATAACGAGTAACATTTCAACGCGATTAATAAGATTCCGAATCGCTACATTCTTAGCCTTATAATTTTTTGCACTCTTATTATACTCTGTACCCATCCATGTTTCCGGCGTAGCGCAAAAATCAGTGCACAACATTATTTGCCCTTTGTGCCTGACTTGTAGTTTAATCGGAAATGTACCATCTTTCTTTTCTCTGCGAGTGTCTAAATAAAAACCAACTGTTGCCATATTATTATCATTTTTAGTATATATACGCAAACAGCGTATTAACGGGATAGCGCGATAATAATGCAAGATGAAAATTTGCATTAAATTTGCATTTTTTCTTTTGAAAATACCCGTTTATAACGCCTAAAAACGATATTTTGATATAGATATAAGGCAATAAAAAAGCCCCTTACTTGTTTGTAAGAGGCTGATAATCAGATAGTAGTGGGTACGAGAATCGAACTCGTATTACATGCGTGAGAGGCATGTGTCCTAA
>ERZ773276.1623-NODE-1623-length-16428-cov-18.365907_pt1 | contig 16428 bp, 11 predicted proteins | sample MGYA00511386_ERZ773276 | MGnify/ENA primary metagenome ERZ773276 (study PRJEB29015, sample SAMEA2737778) | human gut metagenome | biome: human gut; feature: human-associated habitat; material: faeces | place: China | collected 2012 ...
CAATCCTGTTTTGGACACGGTCGTGTCATCGATAATATAGCATTTGGGCGCATTTGTCTCCTCTGCCTTTTCCTTGCGTACTATGCTATGAAAACGCCGGGCCATGGAAAGAAGCAGAATACGCCAGTCCATTTCTGGACGGGCAAGCAAACGGTAGAAGCAATTCTTGCCAACTTCAAGAATGCCGTAGAACTTCGTTTTGGACATGAAGCCTATGGACTCACCAAGAATACGGAAAACCATCATGGCCAGAATCTGTTCCGCCATGTCCCGACCCCGCATCTTGTCCAAAGAATGTTTGGAAAGGATTCTTCCTATGCAAAAACACGCCATGAAGTGCATAATTGAGTCACAAGTCTCACTTTTAACACTTAAAATCTTGGTCAACTCTCCGATTTTGTTTAATTTTGCAAACATATAAGGAATGTTTAATTGTTTATGTATCAATGATTTATTTGCACTACAAAGATACAAAAACTTTTGGGCATTCCTTCTCTTTTCTCTTGATTTTTAAGACTTTAAGGGCAAGCTATTTGCAAGTGGGAAACTTTAGTAAGATTATTTTCGATATTGACGATTTTTGACGGCATTGACGCAGAAAGACCGACTGTTAATTCCCGTAATAGGGCGCGAAGCATTAACGTATAGATTAATGGCAATTTGCGTTCATCACCTGGTATTGCGGTTTTCAGCTCGCTGGCAAGCGTGTTTTCTCCCACGGCAGCGTCATCACCCACACCAATGTTTTCTCTGGTTTTTGCATGGTTTCCGGAGATCCTTCCGCCAACCATGCCCGCCAAAGAGATGTTTTCTTTTGTTTTTCCCGGTTTCCTGAGTCATAGAGTGCTCAAAATGCCGAAACAACTATTTCGTTTTGCTTTCTGTTACCGCAAACAATCATTTCTAGCGATAATTTTTTAGAAATGTTTTGGATAATTAGCGAAAAGTTCCTATCTTTGTCCCAAACAAAGCCAAATTCGCAATTATTTGAGCTCATATGACGATGACTGTAAAACTTAACATACTTTCAATCTGCCCCAATAGGGGGGGTACTGCTTACAATTCGTAAGTAGCAAGCTCTTTTCCGAGGGCTTGCGCTACACTTTTGCACTCTTCCGAAAGCATAGTCAGGTTTTCCGCATACTCTTTACCATTATCTTCCTCGTCTCCACTGCCGCTGTGGCATGCCAGGCTCAGCAGTTCGCCGTCAAGACGAACGTGCTCTACGACGCGCTTGGTGTGCCGCAGCTCGGCGTGGAGTATTCTCTCGCTGAGCAGCACTCCGTCAGTCTCTCCGGCACCTACAACCCGCTCAAGTACGGTGAGAAGAAGTGGAAGAACTTCTCCCTGCAACCCGAGTACCGTTATTGGTTCCACCGTGTATACACCGGCCCCTACGTCGGCGCGAACATCGTGTGGGGCGGCTTCAACATTGACAAGCTGAACATCGGCAGCCTCGAGGGCAAGCAGCGGCAGGGACACTTCGTCGGCGCCGGTGCCGTGGCGGGCTACAACGTCATCCTCTCCACGCACTTCAGCCTCGACTTCACCGTCGGGGTCGACTATGTCCACGCGAAGTACGATGTCTACCGTGACGGACCGAACAGCTTCTACGAGGGTGAGCACACCGGTGACCATATCCTGCCCCTCGGCACGGGCATCTCGGTGGCGTACATTTTCTAAGGTTACACATTATTATATATATAAGGATCAAACACAACAAAAAGATAGAGATGAAGATTCTAAGGAACACACTCCTCTTGGGCCTGCTGGCCCTGATGCCTGTGGGCGTCGAGGCACAGACTGCCTATAAGGGTCAGCTGTATGTCAATAAGGAACAGTTCACCGTCGATGGTTCACTGCTCCGCGTAAAGATGCGTGTCAACTACGACCGCGACGTCCTGAAGAACGGACAGACCCTCACGCTGACGCCCGTCATCAAGGACGACCGTAACATCCGGAAGCTGGAGCCCGTCGTCGTGGAGAGCCGTGAGCGCGGCAGCGCCGACAGCCGCAAGGCACACTTCGACAAGCGGTCGCAGAAGAACCGCGCCATCGTACAGCGCGACAAGAACAATGGCACCCGTTACTTCCTCTACGAGGGCACGCTGCCCTACGAGAGCTGGATGGAGGACGCCGCGTTCTATATCCAGAGCGAGGAGAAAGGCTGGCACAAGGCACCGATCGTCTTCGAGGACAAGGTGTTCAGCCGTGTGGACCTCCACACGCTGCCCGGCAACAGCTCCGACCCGACGGTGAGCACGATGACCGCCATGGACCTGAAGTCGGGCGTGAAGACGGAGTGGATACAGTTCCTCAACCCGTCGGCAGGGCGCGACGAGGGCTTCTCGATGGTGGGCTCACTGCCACTGGCCGACAGCCAGGCCATCGGCAACCTCAGCGAGCGGAAGTTCAACGCCACCGTCTACGAGGCGATCACCGAGGCGATCACCCCGACACTGCAGGTGCCGGGCACGACGCTGAAGGCGCTGAACATCGTGGGCTATGGTGCGCCGACCGGCAACTATAAGAGCAATGAGGCAGAGAGTGCCGCACGGGCACTGAGCCTGAAGAAATACCTGATGGACAACCGCACCACCTCCGCCGATGGACTCACTGTGACATGGGTGCCCGAGGACTGGGACAGCATCTATGCACTCGTCAATGGAAGCGACATGAAGCTGAAGACCGCCGCGCTCGACATCATCAAGACGGTAGACGTGACGCAGGGCCGTGAGGACGAGCTGAAGATGCTCGGCGGCGGCAGCGCCTACTCGTTCATGAAGCAGTACATCTTCCCGCGGGTGCAGCGCATCAAGTATACGGCACTGTTCAACCGCCATGGCTCGGGGGTGGCATCGAACCAGCTGCAGCTCAACGGCAGCAACCACTATCTCTCCGCAGGCGACATGTACTTCACCGCATGCAACTTCGCCGTCGGCAGCCGTGAGTTCAACGACATGATCGACCTCTCGGCACGTCTCTACCCGGACAACGCGGAGTCGAACATCAATGCGGCTGGCGTGGCGATGCTGCGCGGACAGACCGAGCAGGCAGAGAAATACCTCGGCAAGTGGCTCACCGACCCGCGGGCATTCAACAACCTCGGCGTGCTCTACATGATCAAGGGTGACTACAGCAAGGCGGAGGTATACCTGAAGATGGCACAGAGCCAGGGCGTCGAGCAGGCTACACGCGTGCTCACCTACATGTCGAACATGAAGTAAGCCCGCACCTACGACGATCTATTAGCATTAAACATCAATATATCAATTCATTAAATACTTGACTTACTTATGAGAAAGGATTTCTTACATAGCGCCGCGCTGTTAATGCTTGCAGCCTCCGCCGTCGGACTGACCGCCTGCTCATCGGATGAAGATGCAGGAACAACTGGTAAGGACCATGTCCTGACCATTGCTATCAATTTGCCTAAGCAGGCCTTGACACGTGCAACAGACCTGGGAACTGCAGATGTCAGTAATGAGAACAATGTTAACAACCTCTTTATTGCTATATGCAAGAAAGACCCAGGAAACATCTTAAAGACAACAACTTTGTTCACAAAGGATGGGAATACAATCAAAGCAGAGATGACCAATGCTCAGATGGTTGCAGGTGACGAGGTGCTGGTTGCTCTGAACGAACCAGATGGACGCTTTGATGATGCCACTCTTCGCTCTGACTTCAATGCTGCTAAAGTGACCAGTGATGAAGCTCTGGCAAGAACAACCGCAGCAGCTGGTAAGATTGACTTTGAGAATTTCCCAATGTATGGAAAAGCTACTCTTACAACTGCAACTGGTGGTTCCCAGACAGACCTTGAGGCTAAAGTAGAGCCTTACCGCTTGGTTTCAAAGATAATCATCAACAGCATCACTGCAGACTTTACTGGCGATGCTAACTATAAGGATGCTGTGTTTGAGCCTATTGGCTATTATATTATGAACTCTGCTGATAAGGCTAAGTTTGATGTGACAACAACAGTTGGAGCTACAGATGCTTGCTGGTATGATGGGGATGATCAGTCATATCATCTTGGATGGTACACCACTGCCCCACAGTATAAGGCTTATCTGGGAACATCGTCTGTTACCGCTTCTGATGTTGTTTATATTTCCAACCAGAAAGACGGAGCGAATGCAGCAAAGATGCCTATCGCAAACGAGAAAGTACAGGGCACAGAAGTTACTGCTGGTTCCAAGGCTGTTGTGGAGACATATAGTCCGAACAAGGTGCTCTATTGCATGCCGAACAGCCAGACTGGTGATGACAAGGCAACAATGTTGGTTATTTTGGGCAAGTTCTATCCCAAAGGCACTAACAGCAAAGTTGCTTACTATGTACGATATGCTCTGAACCTTAACAAGAATGTAAGTGCCAAAAAAGATGGTACGGTTGATAACTCTGCTGCTGAGACAGGTACTACAATGAATGCCGTATATCCGAACCGCGAGTATAAAATCGATCTGACACTGAAGAGCATTGGTGACCCGAGTCTGGGTTCATTTGATCCTACAAATCCTTCAACGGATGATGGCGGCGGCACTAAGCCTGGTGGCACTGTACCTGATCCACCAAAACCTGTCCAGAACATGACTGCAAACATCACTGTTTCTGTCAAGAATTGGATCCAAGTTGGTCAGTCTGTTGATTACTAATCCCTAGGAAATCCCGAATCTCTTTAAACATAGAATGAAATAAAGCTTATGGCCATGCACAAGGTGCTGAAATACATATTGACGATGGTGGTGCTCGCAGGCTTTGCCTCCTGCTCCATCTACGACCACTACTCGGGCATCAGTCAGACGAATGTCGTGCCGCGGGTGGTGAACAACGACAGTATCGTATTGCCGGACAGCCTCGTGAATGGTTATAAGCTTTACTTCTTCATGGATGAGCGCTACGCGGAGATGCAGCCGGAGTATCAGAACGGACAGTACGTCATCGTCTTCCCCTCGGACACGAAGGTATCGTTTGTTGCCGTTGCGCTGAAAGATTCCACGCAGTTCGCCATCAACGAGCCGAAGGTGGGCGAGTCCATCGACAACATCTGGTTCACCGCACGGACGGCATCGGAGAACGAACCGCCCTATCCCCAGGGCATCTACTTCGGACGCATCGACGTCATGGAGGCAGAGGGTGACCGCCATCTGCAGTACACGCTCGACATCGCGCCCTACGACTCGCAGCTGCACATCTATCTCAGCAACGCCCGCAACAAGTTCGGACTGGGCGAGTATGAGTGCGTCGTGCAGGGTCTGCGCAATGGCGTCAGCTACGGCGGACGCAACGCGGGCGACTATGTCATCTATTCCTTCACCGGCAGCTTCAAGGACAATGGCGACTGGGTGTCTGCCCCGCTACATGTCTTCCCGTCGAATCCCGGCGATGTGCTGCGCGTGATGCTCTACAAGGATAAGTACCTCGTCTTCGAGACCACCGTCGACCAGGACGGCAACCCGCTGGCGATACCACGGGGCTCGGACATCTGCTTCTACTACAACCTGCCCATCATCGGCGAGATCACCATTCAGGTGCTGCCATGGAAACAGGTGGAAAACAACTTCATCGTCTATTGAGACGGCACCCCCATTGACAGAACCTATAAACAACTCTTCAATATCCTATTACTCTCTTATGCGTCGAAGCTTACAGAACATCATCGGCCACTATCTGCCATGCCGCCCCGTCCTTTTGCTGGGCTGCCTGGTGGTCGCTTTCCTGCTCTCCTCCTGCAAGGATGATGGTGGTGAGGACGGACAGGTGCGGGTGATCTTCACCACGCTGCTGCCGAAGAACCTCTCCGACTCGACGCAGACGACACGTGCCATCGCCACCAACGAGTCGACGATCAACACCCTCTCTTATTTCCTCTTCGACGCGGATGGCGTGAACATCGGCAGCACGTTTGTGCGTAAGCCGGTCATCCAGGAGGGTGGCAAATACAATGAGGAGATTGCCACACGCGAGAACGACCAGACGGTGATCTATGTCATCGCGAACCTCGACGAGGCAACCTACAACTCCATCATCAACCAGGAGCAGGCGGATGCCCTCGTGGCAAACGCGGACCTGAACGCCACAGCGACCAACGAGGCGTATCTCTTCTCAAAGCTCGGTCCTGTCCCCATCAGCCTCGGACATACAGCATACACCCTTGAGCTGGACCGCATCTATGCGAAGCTCGACTTCGACATCAAGGTGAGCGATGCCATGAAGGACCGCCTGAAGATCACCGAGGTGAAGCTTCATGAGGTGCCCACGAGCACCTACATTTCTGATGCGAACATCGTCAGTGTAAGCGGATCACCGTCGACGACATCTGCCGCGCTGACTTCGTCGTGGACCAGCAACATACCACTGACCGTCACCGACGGCAATGCCTGCACGGCGACCTATTATACTTACGAAAACATTGTCGGCAACCCGAAGGGCACGGTGACGAAAGCCACCGACCGCAACAAGGACAATGCGCCCGACCATGCCACCTACATCACCATCAAGGCGGAATACTACGACCGGCCGATGACGGAGGCGGGGGCAAAGGCGGTGCAGCACTCCACCTACCGTGCCTACGTCGGTGGAAAGGACTTCACGGAGACCTCGGGCTCGTATGCCGACTTCAACATATACCGTAACCACCACTATACTTATAAGGTGAACATCAATGGCACGGGATGGAACGATGTCCGTGTGGAGTTCACCAGCGATGCGGCCGTCGGCGCTTGGACGGGATACATCGGACAGTGGGAAACGGACAATACAGATCACAACGTTAGTGGTAACTGATCATGAACAAGATAACGACCTATAGCTCAGCCCTTGCCATCGTGGCGCTCACGCTCACGGCGTGTGGCGGCGTGATGGACGACGACCACCCGAACACGGTGCCGGAGGCCATACGCATCACCACGTCGCTGAACGCACAAACGCTGACGCGCGCGGCGAAGCTCGACGAACAGGCGACGCTGTTGTCGAAGGACAACAAGCTCGGCGTCTTCGTCTACAAGACGGGGACGACGACGGCGACGAAGCTCGGCGACAACCAGTCGGTCTCCTACGGCTATGCCAACGAGGAGTTCACGGTGGGCGAGCTGACGGCGAGTGGCACGAAGAACGTGCTCAACCATGTCGGGGGCTCACAGATCCCTTATCCTGCCGACGCGAGCAACATCGATGTATATATGTATGCGCCGTATGTAGCATCGGTATCGGCACTGAATGCGGAACAGACGTTCACGGTGACGGCGGACCAGAACACCACCACGGCGGCATCGGACTACATCAACAACGACGTGCTCTGGGGCGAGGTGAAGAACAACACGTTCAACACGGATGTGGACTGCAAGCTCTCGCATAAGTTCGCGAAGGTGGTGGTGAACATCAAGTTCGGTCCTGACCGCCAGGGCTCGTACTCCGACCTGGCAAACATCATCTCGGTGAAGCTGAAGGGCGTCTACCTCACGTCGAAGCTGAACTTCGCCACGGGCGCCGTGAAGGATGCGAACCAGGTGACGACGGACCACAAGGACATCACGTTCTGGCTCGGCGACAAACCGACAGCACAGGCCACAGATATGAAACAGATGGCGCTCTGCGTGCTGCCTCCCCAGCAGACGATGGTCGGCACGACGCTGGAGATCGTCTATCAGTCGGACCCGAATGACGCCAGCACGCAGGTGACCTATTCCTATACGGGCTCCAGCACGGAGGCGTTCACGTTCTACAGCGGGAAGGTGACGACGTTCACCTTCTCCATCAGTCCCGACGGCATACAGAACCTCTCGACGGACATCACGAACTGGGACGACGGCACCACCACACTCCCTTCAACGGAACATGCTTTTTAACATCAAGGATATATGAACAGACAACAATCGATCATAGCGCTACTGGCAGCACCGCTGCTCCTCCTCACCGCGTGCAGCAGTGACGACACGGCAACCGTGGCGCCCGACGGTCCCGCGCCGATCCTCCTCGGCACGAGCATCGCACCGACGACGCGGGCGAACAGTGAGCTACAGGCAACGGAGCTCAGCGCGGCAAACACCGATGGGGTAGGGACGTTCATCTACCGCAACACGAAGACGGCCATCGACAACGAGTATGGCTACGAGAACGTGAAGTACACCATCACGGGCACCGACGGTGACCTGACGCTCGCCACGGGTGAGACGCAGCCGTACTACCCGATGCAGAAGACTTCGGTGGACGTCTATGGCTATGCGCCGTACCTCGCCGTCACCGCTACGGGCACGGACCCGAAGTATAAGTTCACGGGGTGCACGGTGAAGAACGACCAGAGCACGGACCTCGGCTACATGCAGTCGGACTTCGTCTCGGGGGTCCTCTCCAATCTGACCTACGCCAACCGCACGCAAACGAATGTCATCCCACTGAACCACCGCCTCTGCAAGATCATCGTGAAGCTCACGGCGGTAGGTACGCTGACGATGCTCCCCACGAACCTCATGGGCGCGCAGATCACGCTGCACAACATCAAGACGAAGTTCGACTTCAACCCCGTGGCCACAGATGCCTCTGGAGACCCCATCGTTAGCAATGTCGTTGCCGACGGTACGAACACGGACATAAACATGGGAACGACGGGCACGGTGACAGTGGCGGATGCCTCTTCGTTAACCACAGATGAAAAGAATGAGGTGGATAAGGCACTGACGCTCTACGCTGTTATCCCGCCGCAGACGCTGACGGGCTCCGATGCCTCCCCGCTCGACCTCTTCACCGTGACGCTGAACAGTGCGAACAACAGTGCCGTATACAACCTCGCCACGAAGGGCACCCAGCAGTTCGAGGCGGGCAAGCAGTACACCTACACCATCACGGTGGATGCCACGAAGCTCTCCTTCACCACGACCATCACCGACTGGACCAAGGATGATGCTGACCAGGGCCATACCGGCACGGCAAAGTGATTAATGGGAATTAGATAACGTGGTTTTTTCACAAGGATTACACAGATGACACAGATAAGCTGAGGTTTGCAAGCGCCAGAGGCGCATCTGTGAAATCTATTTTCAGCATGCTTCAAGAGAAGAACTTCCTTTTAATCTGTGAAATCTGTGGTAGAAATTAAAGATCTATCTGTGGTAATCTGTGAAATCTGTGGTAGAAATTAAGAAAACGATATGAAGAAGTACCTTTTGTTGATACCCCTCTCCCTCGCCTCGGCGTTCCTGCTGACGGCCTGTGGCAGTGATGCGGACGACGTCTCCCCAGACACCCCCGTTCGCACACCGATATACCTGTCTGCCGCCCTGGCATCGCCCACCACGACACGAGGCACGGCAGACATCCAGACGACGGAGTTCCCCAGCACCTACGCCCATGGCGTCGGCGTCTATATCTATCGTGACGGGAAGACGGCGAACGAGAACCCCGACAACTACGGCTACACGAACATCAAATATGATGTCGATGCGACGAGCAATACCGGCGACCTCGCCTTGGCATCGGGCACCACCCAGCCTTACTACCCCAACCAGAAGACGGCTGTCGACGTCTATGCCTACGCGCCCTACCAGACGGGCACCACATCCTTCACCAGTATGACCGTCGAGGCTGACCAGAGCACGGACGCGAACTACACGAAGTCCGATTTCGTCTCAGGCAAGGCGGATGTCGCCTATGACAAGGATGAGGACAAGAAGCACGAGGTGACGCTCTCGCATCGTCTCTCCCGCATCAAGGTCGTCCTCGTCGCTGGCTCAGGCGTCACGAACGATGCCCTCACGGGAGCACAGGTGGTGCTGAACAACATCAGCCGCCAGTTCGACTTCGCACCGCTCGCCACGAACACGGGCACGGACCTCATTGTGAGCAATGTCACTGTCGTCTCGGGTTCCACCGACGTGACGATGGGTACCCTCGGCACCGCCACCGCCGGTGATGATGCTTCCCGCACGCTCTATGCCGTCGTCCCGCCGCAGACCATCGCCGCGAGCACGAATCTCTTCACGATCAACCTGAGCACGGCAAACAGCTCCGCGGTGTACACCCTCGCCCCGTCAACCGCCCAGACCTTCGACGCGGGTAAGCAGTACACCTACACCATCACCCTCGCCGCCACCGCCCTGTCCCTGACGACAACCATCACCGACTGGGACCGCACTGAGGCTAATCAGCAGAACACGGGCACTGCCAGCGGCACGGGAGCCGGCACGGAAAATTGATCGGTAAGTGATCAAACGGAATGATAATCAGTTAACGTAATCTTTTCACACAGATTACACAGATGACACAGATAAACCGGGGTTTGCAAGCGCCTGAGGCGCATCTGTGAAATCTATTTTCGGCGTGCTCCAAGAGAAGCTCTCTCTTTTAATCTGTGAAATCTGTGGTAGAAATTAAGAAAACGATATGAAGAAGTACCTTTTGTTGATACCCCTCTCCCTCGCCTCGGCGTTCCTGCTGACGGCCTGTGGCAGTGATGCGGACGATGTCACCCCCAACACCCCTGACACCGCGGAACGCACCCCGATATACCTGTCTGCGGCACTGGCTTCGCCCAATGCCGTCACCCGGGGCACCGCCGACCTACAGACGACGGAGTTCGTCAAGGACTATGGCTATGGGGTAGGGGTTTACATCTACCGCAAGGGACAGACCGCTGCCGCCAATCCCGACAGCTATGGCTACACGAACCTGCAGTACGCTGTGAGGGGCACCACCGGCGACCTCACCCTTGCCACCGGCACCTCCCAGCCTTACTACTCCGCGCAGAACACCTCCGTGGATGTCTATGCCTACGCCCCGTTCCAGGGCACCTCGGGCGCCGGCACATCGTTCGCTGACCAGGCGGTGCAGACCGACCAGTCCACGGACGCAGGCTACCTGCAGTCCGACTATGTCTCGGGCAAGGCAAACTTCGCCTACAATGCCAACCCAGCAACCAAGCATGAGGTCACCCTCAACCACCGCCTCTCTCGCATCAAGGTCATCCTGAAGGCGGGCAACGGCGTGACGGATGCTGACCTGCAGGGTGCCGTCATCTCCCTGCTGAACGTGAAGAACAAGTTCACGTTCAATCCCTTGACGACGACTGCCGCCGATGCTGCCACGATGGCATCGGATGCCACTGCCGCCACCATCAAGACGGGAACGACCCTTGCCGCGGGCACCTCCGCTGATGGCACCCTCTGCACCTACGCCATCATCCCGCCGCAGACCATCGCCTCGGGTACGGAGTTCATCCAGATCGTCCTCTCCAGCGCCAACAAGACGGCGACATACAAGATGAAGCTTGCCGCCGATGCCACCTTCGCCGCTGGCAACGAGTATACTTACACCATCACGGTGGACGCCACCGCCATCAGCTTCACCACCAGCATCGCTGCGTGGGGCTCGACGACGGCACAGACCGGCACCGCCGTATTACAGTAACGCATGATGAAAGAAGGTATGAACAGATATGTAAGGACACTTATGATAAAGTGGGGACAAAGGGGCCACGACGTTCTCCTCGCCGCCCTCCTCCTCGCGCTCTCCCCTACCCTATCGGGGTGTAGTGGTGACGATGAGGCGGAAGACGCCCCTGCTGCCCGCATCCCCATTCACTTCTCCGCGAACATCGGGGGAGGAGAGGACGACGAAGCTACCTCCCGCGTCACGATGGACGGCACAGGGACAGCATGGGCTGGCGGCGAGCATGTCCGCATCCAGCTTGACGACAAGGCGTCCTTACAGTATACCGTCGGCTCGGACAAGTCTTCCTTGTCTCAGACGACGGCGGGCGCCGCAAATGTCTACTATTGGTATCCTGTCCCCGCCAGTCACGACTATGCCATGAAGGCTTGGAGCTTCGGAAATACGACTGATCCGGGGACAACGGTTCCCTCTTCTTTCTCTATTGCAACGGACCAAAACGGAACGAATACGGAACTGCTCTATGCTCACCAGACTATCTCTTACGGTGGTACGCCCACGAGCAAGACTGCAATCACTTTCTATCATCAGTTAGCTCAGATCATCGTGAAGGTTACCTATAAGGAAGCTTACAATGCTACTTCAACTCCATGGAGCAAGGTGGCAAGCATCACTTATGGCTCATCGTCAAGTAAGCTTCCGCTGTCGGGTACCTATGTGGCTCCCACATCGGGCAACTATGGCTCGTGGACGAAGAGCACGACCGACATGGGCGTCATCACTCCGAAGACGACAACGGCAACGGCTGGCGCAGAGGTCTACTCCGCCGTCATCATTCCGGGCAGCTATGCCGCAGGGCAAGTGCTCTTCGCCATCACACTGAGTGACAACAAGAGTTCAACCTTTCTCTATGCGTTGCCATCCGCAACGACGTTCAATGCAGGTAGTTCCTATACCTATAACGTGACCGTCGATGACGTGAAGATCCGCTTCACGGGCATTACCGTCAACAACTGGGCTTCGGCTTCTGGTACCATCAATCTCTAATTCTATGTCTATGATTCATATCCGTCATACCTTCTCCGCACTTCTCTTCCTCACTGCCACAGCATCAATGATGTCGTGCAGTGATAAGTTGTTTGAAGAGAACAACACTCCTGCAGACAACAAGGATATCTCCTTCACCGTGCAGACCAACGAGTCGAGCGAGCTAACGAATGTCACTCCTGAGACCCGTGCAGCCATTGCCGTGCAGACTGGTGAACGCCCCTACCTGCTCTCGCTGAAGGATGGTGAGCAAGAGATTCCTTTGCGTGCCTCTACGGTCCGCTACATGGAGATGGACCAGCGCAGAGGTACGGTAGACATTGAAGCCGCCAACGTTGAAGGTGGCACTCGCACGACGCCCAAGACTACCGCCACGTTCTATAGCGACTTTGGCGTGTCGGCCTATCGCTATGCCAGCACATGGGCAGAGACGCTGACGCCCAACCACATATATAATGTGAAGATGACGAACAGCAGTGGCATCTATCGCAATGATGCCAATTCGAGTTTCTGGCCAGCATCGGGTAAGCTGCGTTTCTTTGCGTATGCCCCTTATGCTGATGCCACCTATCTGAAGATGAGCTCTGCATCAACTGCCACGGGCTTCCCCACGCTGAGCTACACGGTGCCTACAACCGTGACGGCTCAGAAGGATGTGATGGTCGCCGACCAGGAGGTGACCTGCTCGGGTACGCATGCCGCACAAGCTTTAGCTTTCGACCATGCCCTCACTGCTGTCAACTTCGCTGTGGGCAATCTGAAGAAGGGCACCATCAAGAAGATTACCATCAGTGGCGTCTATGGTGCTGGCACTTATAGCTACAAGACAAAGGCGTGGACGACAACAGGTTCTGCCAATGCTTCTTATTCTGTTTCACCCAATTATACAACAGCCAACCGCTCATTGGCTTCGAATGTCTTCATCACCAGTGGCGACAACACGCTGTTGATGATTCCTCAGACGCTGCCAACCAGCGCTACGGTCTCCATTGAATTCTTATTCGATGGAGAAGCTTCAACGCGTACGCTGACTGCCAAACTAAGCTCTGACGGAAAGGCTGTATGGGCAAAAGGGACGACGGTGACCTATACAGTATCAACAACGTCGATCAATGATGTACTGATTATCACCCCGCCAGATTTCTTTACTTATGAGGGTGGTACTAAGCAATATAAGATAACCAGTTATCGTTGGACTGGTGATGGTGGTCAAGAAGCATTAAAATGGGATGCCTCTTTTTATAATGCTGCGGGGAGTAAAGTATCCCAGCCATCATGGGTAACCGGATTTACTTCAACTGCGACGAAGATTGATGGAAGCTACAATGCTATGGTATCCAAAACAACAAGCACAAATACCACCCATTTTGCCCTTTTGAAAAACGAACCTCAAAAAGGCTCGTCGTCTAGTTATTATGATTTATCAACACATAATTATGAAGGACAAACAACTTCAAGAAATACTGCAAACACTTATATAGTAAATGCTAGAGGATATTACAAGATACCATTGGTTTATGGTAATGCTATAACAAATGGTGTAACGAATACATCTTCCTTTACATCTACAGCCACATCAACAAGTTCCATCCCTGTACTTACCAGATTCTTGGATTATAAAGGCCAAGGCATAACCAACCCATATATTGCATCTAAGTATACTCCATCAAGATGTAGAATGATTTGGCAAGATGTAGAAAATATGGTTTCTAATGTCAGGCTGGTTAAAGAGTCCGATGGACAGTATTATGCTTATTTTGAAATAGGGTTAAATAAGAATAGCAGTGGTGATCCATATATTGGTGAGGGGAATGCTCTTATAGGAGCATTAGATGCTAGTGGTACTATTATGTGGAGCTGGCAGATATGGGTTACAGACGATAGAGTTTCACGCTATAAGACTTTGGTTAATCATGAAGGTAATAAGTATAAAATTATGCCAACTTATCTAGGTTGGGCTGCGTATGAAGAAAACGTTAAGTATTATCCTGAGCGCAATATATACGTAAAAATTAATCAAAGTGGTGGCCAAACATTAAGTTCTTCGTTCGAGATTGTCCAAACTGGTTATTCTTACAATGAACAATCAAACATTGGATATGCGCCATACTACCAGTTCGGCAGAAAAGACCCTATTGTTGGTGCACGTACAGATAATGGTACAGCGAAATCGTTGTATTTCGAAGATAATAATGCTAAGGCTGCTTACACCTTTACAAGTTTTGCACGTCGTGGCACTGTTAGCGAAGGCATTCAATATCCATATGCAAGATTCCAAGCTAATGGAGATTGGTCTGATACACACTATTTTAATTTATGGAGCGCAAACAATGCTTCTGGTGCAGCTACTGATAACCCTGTAGTCAAAACAGTGTACGATCCATCACCTATAGGATTTCATGTGGCACGACCAAAATGCTGTACAGGTTTTACAATAACAGGCGAAGAAGTGGATGGCTGGGATAAAGTAAATTCCTATGGGCAATTTAACAATGGAGTTTCTTTCTATTGTGATCCAAACAACAAATCTGCGGATAATACAATTTTCTTCCCTGCCTGCGGGCACAGAAATGGTTCAGAAGCAGGATTGCCTATCTCTGGAGCAGGTAGCAACTTTTGGAGTTGGTCAGCTATTCCTTGGAGTGCTGATGGTGGAATTTGGACTGTTGGCTTTTATCAATCAGCAAATGTCCGTCCAGGTTATACATCTGACCCAGATGGTAGAAGTGATGCATTCCCATTACGTGTTGAAATGGAATAGTATATCTCATTGTGGAAATTAGAACTAAAGGGGACTGTGAGACAAACGCCGTCCCCTATGATCATTTTTTCGAGCGCCCTAAAATGCACAAACAGGCCTGATGCGCCAAAGGTCCTTCTCACTATCTCTTTTGAAGCGAATAACATGAAAATAAATTTCCCCCGTTCTCCACAGTGCTAAATACCAAGTATGCTCTGAATTAAACTCACTTGATGTCCAATAAGTTTTATCCCCTGTGTTATCCAAATTATCAAAGCTAACACCTTTGCTAGATAAGAAAGCGGCAAAATTTTTAATTACTTTATCTGCACCTGACTCATAATAAAACCCATTATCACCACTACCACCTGCTAAAGAATGGTAACCTGTATCGCTCAAACTGGCGAAGTTCTTTAACATTGTCCACCATTGTCCTGTACTTGGAAGATACCACTCGGAGGCACCAGAAACAACGTTGGATGATTTATCGTTATACGTTCTAGCAAGTTCTATAGCTGGATAATGGCTTTTGATTGAGCTGTAATTAGATCTCTTTGTTAACTTTCGATTATAGGTCAGCCCATCCATGTCTGCTTTAATCGTTGCGGCATCGTTGGTTGTAAGATAATGTTCTGTAGGATTGTCAGTAAGATCACTCCAAAGCACTTGAGTGCCTTTGCCAAGATCATGCAAAGCCATTGCATATCCATGCTTATATCCAAGAGCTTTATCTTTTGTTGATGTGGTTGTTGAGAACACCAAAGCCACTGGGACACGGTCGCTGCCATATTCAGATGCGTCTCGCCCCATGGCACCATCGGCAAAAAGCACATCGCCCACCTTCATTTCATAGACGATGGTAGAGCTAGCATCAATGGAAGGCTGTGGTGCAGATACGGCTTTGTATTTTCCAGCAGAGATTGTAACCGATGTACTCCATGAATTACCTGATCCTGAAGTCGTCGTCATCGTGTTGCTTGCAGAAAGCGTTGTGGCAGTAGAGGCTTTAATGATATAATAATATTTGCTGCTACTGGTGTATGGGATGCGAGTGGTGAACTTATTAGAGCTAGTCAGGGTGGCAGTACCATACGTCCAGGTATATGAAGGATCTTGCTTCATTTCGTACTTCTGTCCTGATACCGTTTTCTTCGACATGCTGACGATGGCTAACCCCATTCGATGATTCATCTGGAAATATTGGTGTCCGCTAAAAACGGAAACCACATAAAAATCCTTCCGCGATGCCAATA